>Ga0065711_1051432_pt1 | contig 10384 bp, 3 predicted proteins | sample Hoacrofraction12_FD_59098 | JGI IMG/M metagenome (GOLD analysis project Ga0065711, IMG submission 59098) | Hoatzin crop microbial communities from Cojedes, Venezuela - Epithelial fraction 12 v2 (version 2) | ecosystem: Host-associated > Birds > Digestive system > Esophagus > Crop | place...
CCCCCCCCTTTTTTTTTTTTTTTAAAACCCAGTAGAGGATGTTCAGTAAATAGCTGGATGCCTGCGAAAAAATGCTTGATAACAGATTTGCAAAATGAGTAACAAAGAAGAAAGTAAAATTGCAGTTGAGCCATGTAGGTGGTTAAGAAATTAAATTCATAGTGTGAAATAGCAAGTTGACTTGAAAATAAGGTTGTCTTTGTCAAAAGAACAGGCATTACATGCCAAAGAGTCATGGTCAGTTGTTAGTTCCTGTTCACCCAGAAGGGAGAATTTATAGCCAAGGAGGAGTGGCTGCTTTCACTTTGTGCAGTTACTTTATTATTTACTATTTCCTTTTAATAATCTGTATTGTGTATTTGTTGTGGGGGTTGCCCTAATTCATGTATGCGCTGTTACCCAAAGCTGATAAAATGCAATAGACACAGTTAGTTTCACACCAGGAACACCTGAGGTGTCACTAATGATGAAGTAGTAGGGGTTGCTAGATGGAATTTCATGGCTTGATTTCTCCACACGTGGCCCCATCAGAGATGCTGATCACGGTCTCCTCCCTCATAGTCAGGGTTTTGTGGGAATTTACTGCACAGAAGAATTTGGCCCTTTGTTTTTTTTATTTTTGTCTGTGTGCTTAAAGTGCAGCTTCTGCTAATTTATCAAGAGGGTCCTAAGGGTAAATGTAATTATCACATTACAGACAATGTGCAAAATACATAGTTAGATTTTCACTCGATGAACAAAATTCACAAGCCTTTGAAAGTAAGTGTTTCCTATTTCTTTCAAGGCTTCTTGGGTCTCAGTACCTTATTAATCTCATTGACTCCCCCTTCAGGACACAACTGCAAAAGGAAAGTGTTCGAATTTGTAAATGCCATATATGAATGAAAAATGCAGGGGAAAAAAAAAACCCGAAACCAAAATGATTGTTGAAGTGTTAATATGTCCATCTCTTTTTTTCCCCTTTCATGTCTTGCTATTAGGTCAGTCACCATCCACCTATTTCTGCGTGCCATGCTGAATCTGTGAATTTTGCTTTTTGGCAAGGTAACTCTTCAGTCTATCATTTACTTTTACAATATTCATAATACTTTCATTGTATGTCTAACATGAAATATACAGAAATTGGGAAAGGGTGAAATACTCTGCTTAAATTGTATTAGAATGGCTTTAAGAAATGCTAGCTTATATTTACTTGCATGCTTCTTACTTGGATGTTCTGCCATTATAAAAATGTTCAAGGTTTATTTATAACATTAATTGATTATTCTTTTCATATACAAATATCTACATTTCTTTAATCTCATGGGGGGGCAGTTCTTTAGTAAAGAAGAGTTATACCTCAAGCTACTTACAACGAACACAGCTTGAAAAACAAGAAGTTAAATCCTGAGCCTTGGCAGATCTTGTAAACCTATTCTGAAAATAATTTCCAAAAATGAGCATAAGAGCAAGGATAAAAATATTTACTATGCCTTTCTCTGCTGGCATTATTACAGTATAAAAGATGTTGTGCTATTTGACTACTAACATTGTTTTTGAAAAAACATGTGTTGGAGCTTTACTTGCTGTGTAATGCTGGTGAAGGTGTCAGTCAGTCACAGTACCTGTGTGGTCAGCTATTTTTGGAGTGTACCCAGAACATAACTATGCCTTTTAACTCGGTTAAAATCCTTCACCCAGAGGTTTGTCAGTTCCCAGTATAGCCATATTATAACCTTTAATTCTGTTATCATTGACTCTGCTGACTTGATTATAGTTATTACAGATGGAGCCATACTGAACAGAAGTTGGAACTCTGTCATTAGTCTGGGTTTCATTATTCAATTTAATTCTTCGCTTTGTAAACAAATACAGGGACCCAAGTGTCCTTTTGTTCCTAGCCAAAAAGCAGAGATGACCAAAAATTTATTCAGTAACTCAGTACTGTATAAATAAGACTAGATAGCAGCCTGTCTGAATAAAAAACTGATGAGACTGATTTTTTTTTAACAGATCTTGACAACTGTTATCACTCAAATACTTTATCACTTGCATTTAGAGAACAAAGTTCTGCTGTAAAGATGATAGTGGAGGATCTGATCAATGAGAGAGTCTGAGATTTGGTCTTGTGCACAGGAGACTCAAACGGTGCAGCAGGGCTTGGGGTTTTTTTGGGGGGGCTGTTTTTAAATGTGCCTAGCTGAGCTTATGGGAGATCTAGACAATGATTTTTTTCCAATGCAAAGACAATTTATAAATGCTGTGCCCTCTTGTTATGGGGCTATATTAAATTATTTGGAAAGATTAACATCAAGTTACTCTTAAAGATAGCTTGTTAGTGAGGTAAGTTCTTTCTATACACAAAGATCTTTTCACTTACCATATTATCTCCTCAGCAACATTGCCAGAGTAGTGCTGTCATCCCATCAGATGCTAACCTTAGTTCATCTATTTCAACATCAAGAAATCTCTTGATCATCTCTAGTGAGCCAGAAGGCTGGGTTCTGACAGGCACAGTTACTTCAGAAATCGTTTTCCCTGACTTAGGAAGCTGACTCTGCGTTTGTAAAGGAGTGTGGACACATGAACAATGGAAATGCAGAATAGAAGGTTCCAGCTATTACAGCAACTGTACCTGAATTAGTCTGAGCATAGCTCTGAAATAGCACTTCCCTCTTCTTTGCTGTCCTAAAATTTTTGCATGATCAAGTTGCACACTGGTTCCAAAGGTGTTTCCCATGTACTAATCTCTGTGGGATAGCTTTGCTATTTATGAGAACACAGAACATAACAGAATCTGATAGTACATTTTAACTGTTAAACTCAGCTGGGTGTGCCTTTGCCCATTCTCTTCCATCTGACTGCAGAAGAGAGAAAGCTAGTATAGAATTCGGCTCAACATTGTCATATTCAAGATAGTTTTGGACCTCTTACTGTGCAGTAGGAGTCACAACAGAATTGCTGTCACTAAAGATGCTGACTCAGCGTCAAACTTCAAAACCAAAAAACCCAAAAGGTCCTACGCTCAAGTGATAAGAAAAGGATCATTTTTTTCATGAGGGATTCTGCTCTATGTCCCATTCCAGCCTTTACAATAGTAGGCAGCTTGGTGTGGCTCAGTCCTATCACTTGCACGTACATACTCGGGGCATATGTAATCTCCTAACTACGGTTTGAGCATCTCTCTCAGACAGCATAACAGCTTCCCCCCACACTTGCATAGCAAACAGTGTTTTGTTTTCCTCATGTTAACACTAGCATCTCTTTGAGAATAGAGATGAATTTTTCCCTCTTTTTCAGATTGGGCAGGGAATGGAGTTCCTAGTGTCTAATACAGCAAGGATACTGTTCCCCTGAGCTGTGAATTTACTATGAAGGTCACTGCCTGATTATCTAGCCCAATTCAGCTCTATAACCCTTCTGCCATGCTTCTCTGTCCATGTTTCTTTCTCTTCCAGCTGTTTTCGCTCAATAAATTTGGCTGAAGTTGCATCGGGATTTGTCATCTTTTTTTTTTTTTTTTTCTGAGAAATGACATGAGACTTGGACATGTTTTTATGTGATTCAGACAAGATTTTAAAAGGCCAGTTAAACTTACAGAGGCAGTTGGACTAAATGCCTCTACAATTTTGTACCCTTTGAAACATTCTCTTGCTTCTTCACTGTGGATGTTCTTAGTTGCTATAGTGTTGTATTTGAAATTCTGCTTTTGTTTTTGGAAATGTCTGCTTTCATTCATTAGCAACTGAATTGCAGGGAAATACATGCTATCTATAACTTATTCAAATTCCTCCCTTTTGAAAAAGTTTTTGAGAGGACTTTTAAATCTGTGATACTTTGCTATTTAAATAAACAATGTAATTTAAAAAAAAACCCCATGTTTGAAGGTCCGCAGAATTCTTTGAACATTTTTATTATGTTGCACTTTGTTATTTTGCTTTCCTTGAAAATAAAGTAGAGCTCAGAAATATATTGACTCACCCATGCCTATGACTAAACCTGTCTTTTTCTTTTTTTTTCCTCTTCCTGTTTCAGATGTAAGATGGAAAAACAAATTCTGGGGAAAATCCATGGAAATTGTTCCAGTTGGTACAACACATGTAACTCTTCCAGCGTAAGTGCTGCGGTCGTTGCTGTTCACACACAGGCACAGACTTGCCTGCACATGCTGGAGCCACATTTATCCGGATGAGAACAAGCTGTGCTGTGCCTTATTAGGCCTTTGGAAGAGTTGGTGATTACGATTTAGTTTAAAAAGAAAGAGAGAAGGGGAAGGAGGGAAGGAAAAAAAAACACCAAACCAAAAGAGAAGCACTAACTCTTCCAAAGGTTATAAAAAACAAAAGATGAAATAGCAGACATCACTCCTGTGTATCTTGGAAAAAAAGCAAAGTTGGTATTTTCATACTTCAGCTGGATTTCAAGCTTCATGCATTTTAAACTCAGAGAGAAAAACTGCATGGTAGAGGAAGCTATGAATTTTTTTGCTTGAATATGGGTTTGGGGAAGGGGGTGCTGCTGCTCTTCCTGTCTTTTGTACCTATATTTGTACAGACCTTAACACCATGGGGTCCTGCTCTGTAGGTGAGGTCGATAGTCAACATCACTGCATTAAAAACATATTCTAAGTGATAAAGAACCATTTGCATATCTGGCGTTTATTGTCCAAGGATGTAAGCTGCCACTGTAGTTAAGTGTTGAGTACAGTTTAATTTTTTTTTGAAGTAAAAATCTGCAGTGTTGCTATGCTGGCTTGTCAGAGTGCCCGTTATAGATCAATGATTAAAGTCACTTAAATTTTGGCCTATAGCCATCATGTTTGCAGAACCAGAGGTCTAAAGGCTGAGTAGTATTCCAATTAAATCTGTTTTCCAAAGAAATTCTACAAAATTAATTATTCTGCCATCTGAAAAAAAAAGAAAAATAACTCAAGAACCTAGCATTCATCAGACTAAGCAACTAAGTATGCCTTTTTCTTTTAAGTGGGTAAAATTGCGATATTGTAAGGTAGTATCCAAAAGTTAATGTATAAAACATGTTGTGTTCGTAGCAGCTAGCCTAAGCTGTGGAGTGAAATGTCTTTAGGAGGTGAGTGAAGGTTCGGAAGCAAAGTAACTGACAGATTAGGGCTGATGAATTGGAAATTAATCTAAATCATATGTGTTCTCCATGTGCTGGTTTTTATCCCTTTGTATCTGATATAGAATTGGGTACAAAAAAGGTACTGAGGCTAGAGGCAAAAAAGAAGCATTAGTATTAAGGTTATTTTTGAGGCAAATACAGTATTCTTAGCATGCATGATAGAGCAAGTGACCTGTAGGTAGGGGCAGGAAAGCAAGTTACTGGGGAGTAAACTGGCTGCGTATCTGCTAGTCTGTAAAAACTGCCCTTGTGCATGCTCTTACAAAGCAGCATGTGAAAACAACCGATTAAGGGGAGGTAAGGAAAGATTCTAATATACTCATGGGATGTGTGCGAGGCAGTTGCTATGGGGGAACTGGTGCTTTGTAAGCTTGCCCTTTACCCTACCAGTAGCAACTTGGCTATCAATACTCAAAACAAATTGTAGAATATATGTCTTCATAAGACTCATTTTCTTGAGGTTTTATAAGGCTGTTTTATAAGAACGTCTGCTTCTTTAATAAAAGGTAAAACATTGTATTACCTGTTGGTATTTGTTCATCTGTCTCTGTCTGCTGTCTTCCAGTGTGCAACTGCATCTTGAACTACCTGGTGAGAACTTTTGATCTTGCCTAAAGCACACATATAGGCTCAGCCTTGAGAGCCTGAGCCAAGTTCATTCCACTCAATAAGTCTTCTGATGACTCTGGTGGCCCATGCCCTTGTGTTTTCAGTTGTCGCTGTGTTACAAGCTGTGAAATGGGCATTTCAGCCAGTAGAAGATATTAGAATGATTACTTTTGGAAGCTTAAAACTGGTAAAGAGGGACAAGTAAATTGACAGAAAACTGAATTCAAGACCAAAGTTTACAGCAGAAGTGAAAAGAGTTCTCTGGGAGACAGGATTGTTGTCGTAGGGTTTGTTTTTGAGACGGTGTGGGACAAGAAGAAGAGGCATTCCAGAAAAAAAATTGTTTTGGGGGGTTTTTCTAATCAACTACCCTGTGGGTTGTTTTTTTTTTCACAAGTGTATAAGCTCATTTGAACATGGCACGAGATTTTTCTTTGTGTATTTTTCTTACAGGTTTAAAGACCATTTTGCATGGAACAAGGTGACATCTTGCATCCATAACATCTTAAGTGGGCAAAGATGGATTGAACACTATGGAGAGATCATCATCAAAAATCTTAACGATGACACTTGCCACTGCAAACTGACTTTCATAAAGGTAACCACAGCAGTAACCACAGCAATGTTGGCAGTGCCTTTTCTAACAGACACAGCAGTGGGTGGATGCTCTTTACTGAAGCTTAGTACAACTGCTTACAAGCTGTATTTTTCTGTAGTTCTGCTGTAATTACCTGTGATTCTTCGAGAAACTGTAGCTCTGAAGGAACTGCCTCTCACTAGGCAGAACCAGACAAGAAAGAGAAGGAACAGCTTTGTCAAGTGATTCCACTTACGATGCAGAAAATATGGGGAAAGGAAAGGAAGAAATACGGTGAAAAACCTACTCGGTGTTTGATGAGAGAGGTAGGCACAAGGTGTCTACCAACAATAGTTTACCACATGCCTCCTGCTAACCCATTGGCATGTGCTGTGGTTGCATTCATTCAGTAACTGTAGAACCAGTGCTTATGTGGGGTGCTTCACCCAATGCTCTTTTCCAGCCCTTTTGCAGGTACTTGGAGGAGTTTAAGTGAGAGTTTGTGGTGTTACTCAAAGCTTTTGCTTCAGTACAAGGCATCAAGATATGCCTTCCTCAGGAATTACCCTTATAACTCAAATTAAAATTAGTTTTTGGAAGTAGATTACTTCTTCCTAGTAAAGGAAAATCAATGAAAAGCTAAAACAATGCCAAAACTTCTAACCTGAGAAATAGTTTTGCAAAGCATGGTAGGAGACTTACCTTAATCAGCATTTTCTCTATCTGATTGCTGGAGAAAGGCTGTGCTTTACATAGATTGCATCTGTACTTTCTGTTTCTAAGTACTTCGGCATACCTATGCAGCATGGCATGCTCAGCAGCAGAAGGAAGGTTTCCTTCTCTTACTTGTTTTTCTGAATACTTTATACTTTCTAAGAAACATTAGGGTGGTATTTTTTTTCCAAATACTTCTTTGAAAGTACTGTAATGTATCTGCAGAGTTGCAATGGATGTTTAGAGTTCAAATTTCAAAGTCTGAGTCCGCAAATCTTACACTTCTGATACTGTTAATTGTCTAAAGTGGAGATCACTGTATCAGTTCCTTCTCTTCCTCTTCTGCAGATGTGGGAAGATGCAGATAACTAAGTCAGGAGTCAGTGTTACCTATCATTGGGCAAAATTCAAGGTCAGCTATGCTTCACCTAGTACTGCCCTGAAAAAAGGCAAACAAAATAAATACAATTCTCAACATTAGTATTTTAATAAGCCAATTAATAGTACTAACAGTAGTTGTTTGCATATGATGATATAATGCACGCATAAATGAAAAGTTTTCATTTCAGAATACCACTCTACAGCATGGTACTACTGACATGGCAAAAACACTCAGACTTGATCTCTTATGCACCTTTTTCCTTCTTGTTTCTTTTAATTCTAGGCAAAATACTGGAATCCAAATGCACATGAGATTGAAGGCAGTGTCGTGGATAAAGCTGGGGAAGTTGTGCATCGAATCTTTGGGAAGTGGCATGATAGTTTATACTGTGGGACAACTTCATCTTCAAACTGCATATGGAGAGCAAGTTAGTGATCAGCATGGCTAACATACAGAACTTAAGATCTGCTTGAGAATAAGCTTACTGTTTTCATATCTTTATTAGGCCCCAACTGTTATTTCTATGTGGAATATTAGATTTTTGTCAAGCATTTAAAATTAAGACCAGAAGAATACATCTTCATACAACTTAAATAATATCGAGGTCTTAATCCCATGGCTTGCTCCATTTTCTCTATTCTCCCTAATTTTCAGGTTCGAGCATGAAGTGGGTATTGAGCACTCTAAAAAGAAGGAAAAAAAAAAAAAAAGGAAAACACCCCCTCTGCTTTTTTTGTGGAGAAATGTGTATTAAACACTGGAGGATAGCCCACAAAGCTCAGTTCTGTAATGACAGCCATATCGGAACTTCTCCCAGACTCGTGGGGTTTTGTCCACTGTAGTTTGAAAAAGCGCTGTGATAATACCATGGCCTTCACCACCATTGTGCTCCGATTCAGCTGAAAGAACAGAAACCTGTTTTGTTGCAGTGTAATTATCAAGGGGGATGTTCTCTTTTGTCACATTATTAGAAGCCTTTTATTCCCCCAGAATTGAGACTGTGGTTCAGAGATGAACAAATGACTAAGGGGAGTTTGGAATTTTGCTTCTAAAGGTAGTAGCATTTACATGGAATTCTGAAGGTATTCTTTTCTTCTGTAGATCCCATGCCTAAAGATTATGAACAGTGGTATGGATTTACTCAATTTGCACTGGAGTTAAATGAACTGGATCAGCAAACCAGGTCATTACTCCCATCCACTGATACACGTTTTAGGCCAGACCAAAGGTAAGAAGTTTAAACTCTTACATAACTTCCTCAAATAGTTCTTAATCTTCTGTGTGCTCACTTTACTCTAAGCTCAGATTATTTTGTGTAGGTACCTGCAGTGTGTTTCTACTTCTACATTAATGCACATCTGAAACAGACATTTTAATTACTTATCAAGAGATGGTCTAGTCATTATGGACTACTGTTTCCTAAAACTAGCTTTTGCGTTCTAGACAACTGTCTTTCCAAAGAGGTTAAAACTTCAGTACTTCAGGTACTGGATGTTGAGCGTACTATGTTTGTATAGCCAAAACCTAAGACACTTGAAATTTCTTTCTGCGGTGGAACTTCTATTGTTGCTAACTTCCACGGAAAAAAAATATAACAATGACTCTGAGCTTGCTAGGAGAGATACATTTCCTTAGTGCTTTTTGATAGTGCAGTTGTCTGCAGAAATAGCTGTTTACCTTTCAAACAACTGCCTGCTGTAACGATTAGATTCTGGAGCTCTAGAGGACCTGGCAAAGATGGGGGACAGGAATAACAATTGTGTTTATTATCACCGCTGGTGCTGCAGGCTTCTAGAGGAAGGGAATATTGAAGGAGCTGAAATGCAAAAGCAGAGGATCGAGCAGCTACAGAGAGAACGACGGAAGGTGCTGGAAGAAAACAATCTAGAGCACCAGCCTAGATTTTTCAGGTACTACATAACAATTAGCATATGCTGTCATTTATTGAAATTCCTGTTATCGTTCTGTTTCTAAACTGCCATAGACCGGGCTCCAGTTTCTTCCAGGTTTCTTCTATATTCTTGATTTTTGTATTCTGGCAACATAGAACACTCCAGACTTAGTTCAACTCAGGATTATGTATTGCTTTTTCATTAGCGCATCCCTGAATTTCTTTCTAATTTTTTTGCCCTGATGTTGATTGATATTTAATCTATGTTTGAATTTGAGTGAATGTAGCATCTTTGATTCTTTCAAGCAAGGTGATGTAGCTGGATTTAACTTAATTAGCTTTGCTGAACTTCTGCTGAATTCAGCGGGATTGCCTTGTGCAGAAGTGTGCAGAGTTGGAGCCTCTTACTTCCAGGGCTGTTTTTGAACGTTTCCCCGATATGATAGAGAATTATCATTCAGAGGGCACTTTATTTCTTCTTGTTGTAAGTCAATTAATGGGAGACTTCAGCCACCGAAAGTCAAAAATAAATGCTAGTGAGGGTGTGGCCTTTCATCCTCCAGCTGCTCTGTTCTCCTGCAGTGAAAGAGTTGGAGCTAAGGTGAATGTTGTATGGACCTGTGTATCACAGTTAACAGATCTGGGATCCTTATGTTTTTCCGGATAGATAGATACTGCACTTGTATTGAGCACAGAAACATTTAAAATAGGTGCAAAAAGGAAATGCCTCAGACCACTGCTTATCCAAGGAACTGGTGAGTTAACTCATCACATGTCAATCACGCCTGCCAAAGACAAGCAAACGTTGCTTCCAGCAGCCTAAAAAGACAGGATAGAGACAAAGCCTAATACTTTGTAATTGTATATTTGCAATGAGGACTGTGAATGCAGATGAGGTTTTGAATCTTCACAGTGAGGATCTGAAAATTGAGATTTGTGCTTTAGATTTAAATAACAGAATAAAGAATTTAATTACTATATCACAAAAGTGTTACAGAATCACAGAATCACAGAATAGTAGGGGTTGGAAGGGACCTCTGTGGGTCATCTAGTCCAACCCCCTGCCGAAGCAGGGTCATCTACAGCAGGC
>Ga0065711_1051433_pt1 | contig 10384 bp, 8 predicted proteins | sample Hoacrofraction12_FD_59098 | JGI IMG/M metagenome (GOLD analysis project Ga0065711, IMG submission 59098) | Hoatzin crop microbial communities from Cojedes, Venezuela - Epithelial fraction 12 v2 (version 2) | ecosystem: Host-associated > Birds > Digestive system > Esophagus > Crop | place...
GTGCCTTAGCATATCTTCTAGGAGGATCTGTTCCATGATCTTCCCAGGCACAGAGATGAGGCTGACAGGTCGGTAGTTCCCAGGGTCTTCCTTTCTACCCTTTTTGAAAAGGGGCACAGTGTTTCCCTTTTTCCAGTCACTGGAAACTTCCCCTGACTGCCATGACACATCCTGCACAAACCGTCAGGATAGAGACATTTCTTTCATTTGCCCAGTGGCAGATTCCAGCTAGATGCAGCTGGAGAATTCAGTCCATGAAGCTCCTTGTCCTTGCCTGAGCAGGAATATTTCAAGAGTTATGAAGTGCCAACAGCAGTGAGTGAGGGCTGAGAAAGCAGGGACATGGAGCCTGGAAATGTACTCTCTGGGTCATGTGGTAACAACAGAAGGTCACATTCAGTCTCCAGGGGTGTCAGGTGAAACCTCTCAAGGTCATTAAGGAACTCAGATTGCCTTCAAACACATTCTATGCCAAAGGCTTGTCTTTGTGCTGGTGTAAGAGGGGAAGGCAAGAGAAAACTAGGTTTGACCAAAACCCACCTGAAAACTTGGAAGCCTTTCTGATGCCTTCCACAGCTTTGGATTTGGTCTTGTTTCTGTCCTTTTGTGGGTTTGGCCTCATGATAAATAGCAGAGCCAGAGAGCTCTGAGCAGAGACAGATTAGCATCTTGTTTTCAGAAGCTTAAGACCGGGATATATGGATCTGTTTATTTTGCAGATGCCAATGGCTAACACATCCATTGTGTTCAACATACACAGTGCTCTGAAGCTGCTGCTAAAAGAGGACAGACATTTTAGCTAGCGTATTATCAGCCTACATGCACTGGAGATGGATCCTTGGCTTTTAGTTCACCCTTGCTCTCTGTTTCTTTTCAGCACATTGTCCTATTAATGATCAAGCACTCTTTGAGCTGCGTTTTATTAAGTTGCCTGGAGGCCTCTGGCATCAGGAAAGTAAATATACTTGTGGTGATATTATTATTATTAGATTCATGCTAATAAAAGGATAACAACCCAGAAAAAGACCTTTAATCAGTCTATGCTGTGTAGGCAAAACCAAAGCTTTTTATTGGGACTTTTTTCCTCTAGCCATGTAGGGTCCTGTCTGTGTGAGTGGAGAAAAAATAAAAAAGACCATCAGTTGAGTGATTAATTTACAAGGCTTTGTTTCTTTTATGAATTTTGCTCCTTTTCTCCGCTACATAATTAGTTTGGAATTTCCTTCTCCTTACTCAGAATTTTGCAGAAAGAACCGCTAACATCCAGTAATAAAACCTTTGCAGCACCAGTAACATGTAGACTTACCCACTGAAGAAAGATCCCAGGTCTCAGCTAGTGCAAGCTGAAGGAGATGATCTGGTGGATCAAAGTAAAGTCAGGACCAGACAGAAACCAACATCGTGTTGAAAACACGTGTGCGTAGTGACAAAGGAAATTCCACAGGGTAATTGCTGAATCTACTCAGTGCTTTGTTTGTCTGGAAAAACACAGCAAATGCTTCCCTACTTCATCAGGGCATTGTGAAGATAACTTCCAGTAAAAAGTAGGAAGCCAAGCACTCCTAGGAGTGTGGTGACACATGAACTCCTTTATAGACTAGAACAGCTTCATTCACTCCCGATTTCCCACTAGCTTGTCTTTGTCTCGGTGGATACAGATGTGCAAAGGGACCTCAACTGTGTAACTCTGAAAAAGAGCCATAAAGAGAAACTTCAGCACCTACAGCATGCATGCAGTCATGTTCCTCTTTTCAGACACCACCAAGCTGAGTCTGCAGCTCCTGTTCTGGTACAGTCACAGCACCCTACAGGGTTTGTGCCTATTGGCCTCCTTTTGGTATCTATCACACCTCACATTTGCTGTGGTTCTGCTCAGGACCACTCTATCCTGATAGTAAGATGTCCACTTTTCCTAGCTCTTTTTTTGCTCTGGGAAATATTTTTGACTGATCCAGCACTTCAGACACACCTTCAGACACCTTCCTTCTCCTTTTGTAAATCCAGTCCCTTGAGTTTGTTTTCCTCTCGCCACCATCTCCATTTTATTTCTGTCTGGTTTCTGTTTGTTTGTTTGTTCGCATGGCTATTTGATGGGGAAATTGACAGCTTCCACTGCTCACCTGAAGAGAATTAATTCCAATCTCACACTGATTTTCAGTCTCACACCTTGATTTTGTAACTCAGGAAAAAAAATATTCTGTGCTTCTGAGCAACTGAGTACTTCCTGCAACTGTCCCGAGCTTGAAACAAAGCTTGAATATCTCTCTATAAATTATTGCCTGTAATAACTACAAATCCTTTTTAAACCTGCAGGACATGCTGACATGGAGTTAAATGGACTGAGTCTTTCTGTAGCTTACTTGGTTTCATGGCAGCCCCAAGACAGAGGGGTGGCACAGCTGTGGGCAGGCTTCTCCCCTGGTTCCTTGTGGACTACCTGCATTCTCTGCTCTGAAGTAATTCCCCAGTGGCCTCGTGGCAAGTCCAAGGAGGGAGAGGTGTGTTCGTGTGTTGCACCCCTGTCTGGGTTCCGTGGATGCGCTACAAGGAGGCCTGAAACCTCTGGAGTGTGGATGTGACTGGTTCAAGCCTTCAGTTCAGAAATTAAAGCACTTGTGCAGGATATTTCTGTGAAACACAATGTACCATAGAGGATGGTGTGCTTGCAATGGTGTGAATGCAATACAACGTGTAGCTTGAGGTGAATCAGATCCCTCAGATATAAGGACCCTCCGTAAGAGCCCTCTTGAAGGACATCTTCAAGGGCACAGTGATTGTGCTTATACTAAGGTGTAGGAGAGATCCTGAGGTCAAATATGCAGTCTGTCCACATTACTTGTCTGCGGGAAGGCCTTGGAGCTTATCGTGGTGCAATCTAACTGATACTCCCAATATAGCAGTGTGAACACCCTCAGTTTATCCCCTACAGAAATCTGGAGCTACAGCCAAATTATCTGGCAAGAAACTAGACAGTAATAACAATCACTTCTGAAGACAACTGGTCATTGCTACCCCGGAACCTAGAGGGAACTGAATTCTCACCATGCAGCTGATCTAATCCCTATCCTAGATCTGATCAATGCAAAGTCATTCCTCTCCCTAGGTCAGACCATGCTGACTCTCATGCACCCTGACAGGCCGTGAGCCCTGGAAAGCTGCATTAGCATCCACATGTACAAAACCACAAAATTAGAGCAGGCATGCAGGAGCTGGAATAGCTGAATGGATCTTAAGTTTAGTCTCTTCAGAAAGAACTCCAAAGCCAACTCCAGAAAATGTGGCTTCTGGGGAATGGCATAAGGAACATAATTTGAGTGCTGAAGAGACAGGAACGATTATTTAGCTTCCACTCTTCAGAAATCCTTTGCTGTGTATCTGTGTGAAACAAAAGAATAATTTAATGGTGTAAAGAGCTCGCAAGACTATTTGTTGATTATACAATTTCTCCTTCCCTTGCCTTGCCTTGCCTTGCCTTCCCTTGCCTTGCCTTGCCTTCCCTTGCCTTGCCTTGCCTTGCCTTGCCTTGCCTTCCCTCCCCTTCCCTCCCCTTCCCTCGCCTTCCCTCCCCTTCCCTCGCCTTGCCTTGCCTTCCCTTGCCTTCTCTTCCCTCCCCTTCCCTCCCCTTCCCTTCCCTTCCCTTGCCTTGCCTTGCCTTCAATTCCCTTCCCTTCCCTCCCCTTCCTTTCCCCATGATGCATTGAACTGGGAGATGAGAAAAGGAGTAGAAAATAATCTCACCCTATTTTTTTAAAATTATTATTTAAAATTATTATTTTTTTTAAATCGATGTTAGTGAAAATATGAGTCTTGGTAGAGAATTTATGCACGTGTTGAAGAAGAAAGAGAAGTTTCCCATCCACTCTCCCCACCTCAGCCCCCATCTTCATTTTTTTTGACATGGGAATTTTCTAACATGCCCTTCAATAACCTCTCCTCTACTCTTTCAGAAAACCAGAGATATTCTAGAATAGCTGCTATAAACTGATTTTTTAAAAAATTACTTTTTTAAAGTATTTTGTTCTTATTTCCTAAGAATATTTATGCATTCTACAGGCAGAAAAAAAAAAAAAAAGAGGTGATCTTCTAATCGTCCTGTTCCCTCTCATGGGCTAGAAAGCCTCACTCGGTAATTCCCACTTTTATGCTTGTAATTTTGTGGTTGAACCAGCATGCAAATTTTGAGACAAATCCCTGCCTTGATTTCATCAAGTGTTTAGTGGATCTCTTACAGCAGTTAATTATCCTCATGCTGAAAGTCAGAGACTTGCAGTTCATTTTCTAGTTTACCTTCTGACTTCACCTTGCGACCACTGGATCTCCTGCCTTTGCTGACTAGCTCAGAACACTCTCCCCCACTAAACATATTCTCCACTGTGTGTTTTAAGGTTGTTGTAGGATCTGGAGCTCATTAGGCATGTTCCAAAGATACAAGACAGGGCTGTGCCTTGCATAATGTTTTTGCAACCTGGAAGGAGAGGGGAGAGAAAATGAGCAAAGAAAATAATAGATAAAAAACTGATGCATACTAAGTCTTTCACTTTACTGTGGGTCTTGAATTAGCTTTGCTCTGCCTTGCTCAGGAGGTCTTAGGAAGAGGGAGAGGACATCTCAGAATCAAAATCTGAGCCCAAACCTTGCGAGCACTTTGCCTCATCTCCAGTGAGCAAGGAGTTAATCTCAGCCCTGTGTCTCCACTACACATTAAAGACTCAATCTGTCTACCTAATTTAGAAGCTGGGATGGTTCCCACCAGCTGAATTTATTCCCTGGAGCTGAGGCAGGGTCAGGTCTCTGGGTAAGCCTGGAGTGCCTAAACGCTTTGTAAAGTAGCAGCAGCACTTCGAACAAGGAGTTGGTAAAATACTGCTTGCTGGCATTTAGGTGGCATCGGTAAATCAGCAGCTAGGCTGTCAGATGTTGAAAAAAATTGAAGGAAATGGCACTAGTGTGCAGGCTGAACTGTATGTAGGTGGCATTGGGTCCGGTTAGCTGGGAATGACTGGTGTAACTCAGGTCACAGGAGAAGATGAGCAAAAGACCGAGGGATATGACAGATGAGGCCAGATATGCATCGGCAAAGCTGTTTGGTTTCCTGCAATGGGACTGAACAGTGGTGAAACTGTCCTTGGACATGATAGTCAACTCCATTCAGGGACACAAGAAAGCAGTCATTGCACAGCTGGAAGGGAGCCTGCTTTCACCGTTTCCAAGTGCCAGGTCCTCTCCTCACTGTACAGAGGCACAGCTCCACATTGAACAGACAGGGACAAGAGCAGCTCAGAGGAAGCTCAGAGCAGTGATTTCCCCCCCTGCCCCCCTGGTCCCTCCTGGATCAGGGCCACACCACCTTGTTGTAGTGGTGGGCCTGAGTTTGTTTTGACTATGGTCTGTTGTTGCTAGCGTGACCTGAAGACTTAATGACCATTTCCTGTTGAACTCGAGGTTTCCCAGTTAAGCTGGACAGCAGGTAAACAGGAGGAAGAAAGCTTTAACAGAGTGCCTTGCCAAAGCTCTGCTGGATCATCCAGTGAGTACTGGAGAAGCTGGCAGGAGAAGAATCACAGGGTTGGATCAGTGCTATTCATTTTTTGCTAACTACTCCTGACATTTCTCTTCTCACACAGATGCACGGCACTCAAAGGTTTTGCCAGAGGTTCCTCTACACAGGTTCACATCTCACTCTTTGACTGTTCATTGACACAAACTGTGAGAGGGAAAAACCCCCCAAACTTAATTGCTCTAGGGTGGAGGGAGGAGAGAAAATAAAATAACAATAATAAAAACATAGCTGTAACCCACATGGTCTACAGGAGCTGTGGAATAGGGAAGGTTGTGCTTGAGCAAATGCTAAGATGTCATTTGGCCAGACACTTCTACCTCCAAGGTCACCCAAGTGTTTTGACTAAATAATAAAATGTTGTGTGTCTTATCCTGAAACCTGGGACGAACGGGAAACAGCAGGGGTGGAGGAGTAACAGAGACAGAGGGAAAAGGGGGGTTGTGGGAGAGCAACTCAGTCCTTATTGCTCTAAACCCTGTGGAGCCTGATCACACAAATATTTGCAGATCCTGGCAGTAGCATATGTAGCACAGAGTATGTGATCATCTTAAAACTGATCCTACATTTATTTTTCTTTAATTGCTGGATGCTGCAGCCTGTTCTTCCAGCCCCTGTAGGGAAGAGAGACAAGAAGCCAGGATCACAAGTGTTGAACTCTGTGTCCTCCAAAATTTTTCTGCTGACATCTCAGCTTGGAAGAGTAGATGGTCTAGGGAAGGAGAAGGAGTTGTAAGGGGAAAACTTCCCACTGAGGACATTGTTCTTTCCCTGTGGGATTATGAGAAACCATTCAGAAAGGGACAGGAATTCTGCTATTAGTATCTCAGAGGGAAAGAATCAAGTCTACATTCTTCCAAAGTATTCTTTCTCTTAAAAAACAAATCACCTTCACTCAAAAAAACACCTCTGACACCCTGTGCGAGGAGAAGGTGGTATCAGAGCACACGTGTATGCCACCAGCTCTCTGTCTCATAAAGACAGGGAGCAGTTCCTAAGCTGAAAAACAGTGAAATTTGTCTTCCCTTTGCCAGGATAAATATCCCGGATTCAGAGATTTTTTAACTCTCTGGCCCTACAGTATCTCCTAAAGGGTGAAACTTTGAAGTGTTATATATACTTTGCTTCTCTAATACAGGAGGAAAATCGTCTTTTATTAAACTTGGACTGCTTAATCCAAGTTGAAAATCCAAAATGAAGCAAGCTAACTGTAGACAACAACTGAACAAAAGCCTATAGGTAGATCAGAGGTTAAACCCAGGCTACAATGTGGAGTAGTACTCCAGTGGCTCCATCCTTTCTGCAGATCTGTCCTGTGTCAGCTGCCTCCTGTAACTGTCTCTAACTCACACTTCCCACAAAAAAAAACTATGTGGATCTACCGTTCAGTGCTCCTTTAGTAAAAACGGAGCAATAAGGACATGCACTGCCACAGAAAGCTTGGGAAAAAAAAATTGCTAGCTCTACTCTGTGCCCTTAGTGTTGCACAATGTTTTTTTAATGCAGAAAAGAGGAGTAGTGTTTGTAAAGACAAAGGGGAGGAGATAGGTAAGGGGCTTGGGAGGTCAGCAATGCTTGTTGTAAATGAAATCAAGCCACAGTGACAAAGTTAAGAAGTTTACTTTTGTGGAAAAGAGGGCAGGAGTGAATGAGGGCTTTTCCCTCTCTTAACGTAATGGGGGCTTTCTCTATAAATACAATCTCTAAAATATATTCTTATTGATAACATTTATCTTTTGGTGTACTTAATTTACATTTCTTTCTGTAATCACATGAATCATGCAATCAAGAGCAGGAACTATCAAGTAGTTCCCCAAAAGACAAAACATTTATTTTTACCAGCCCTGCATTATAAACAGGCCGGATCAGCAAAGGGAATTGTACTCAGGTCTGTGTCCGTAGACACTAATGACGAAGACAGGCCAGCTGCTGACCGTGAGATCTGTTGCTGTCCATGTGTGGGTCACTGCCTGAGGTATGATATCTCATCTGAGACTGAAATCTGAACTGATAGACTTGAATCAAGCTCCAGTGGAAGGCTTTGTAGGAGTTATCCAAATCTCTTGAAGTCTGTAGAAGATTCCCAAAGGTGAATGGAGTTGGACAGCAGAATTGTTTGTGTAGGTCCAGGGCATAATGAGAGTGGAGAATTTCATTCAAGTGAAAAACCTTAATGTTGCCCCTGCTTGTAAGAAGAGCTAGTGCAGGCTCCCAGAGTAAGATTTGTGATGTTGAACCACACCCCAATGCCTTCAGATTGTCCCATTTTCCCTGGGAAATGGATACAGAGCTGGGCAAGGTCTTCAGTTCTTTGTGGCTCTTATACAAAATGGCCACGATCCCACCTTCACGCCACCGAGAAGCCTTCTGAACTGAAAAGAAATTGTGAATTACTGTAGTGGTGACTCTCTGTTTGGAGAAATTTGGGCACTGACCAAACTTTCTGTTACAGTTGTGTAGACTGTAGGTGCTCAGCTGCTGTCTGAGTAAAAATCAGGTTGCTACTCACTACAGTACGCCTAGTGTTAGTATGCAGGCTTGGGATACTTGGGTCTGTGATGGGCTCCAGAGGCTTGGGATCTAGCTGTAGTAGTTATCAACAGCTATACAGTACCAGCTAGTAGGGGGATTGCATAAGAGGAAGGAGAAAAGTTCCATGTTGCTCCTACTCAAATTTTTCATCAGAAGCAACAGATACTCAGATGAACGTGAGGATCACCCCACAAATTTCAAATAAACTGCAGTATGCAAGCAAACACTATCAACTATGGCAAATCTTCCCAAAATCATAACAGCTGCAAGGGAAATTGTATTCTCCATGGTTTGTAGGACCAGCTTTTCCCCTGGTCTTCCACAGTAAACAGTGGCATAAAATGACATGTTCAAATTAGAAAGCAATGGGTAATTTTAAGACAAAAACACGATAGTAACATAAGTAACACAAGTAACACAGCTCCAAGTCTGAGTTAGCATCAGCAACCACTTCCCCAGAAGGTGGTTTTTCTGACTGGATAGTCTAAGGAAGCCTGAATCTTTAGAAGTAACAGCGGCTTTAATACTTATATTACAAGTGGTTAACCATTTTATGAAATGCTTTGCAAGCAACCACCTTACCTGGGTGCTGTTGGGTAATTATCTGGTCTTAATGGGTGCTCTTGTGAAAGAGAATAGAAGAGGAAAGGAATTCCTTTCCTTCATGTGCCTCCTCATCCCAGCCTTCCCAGTTCCACTGGCTCCTTGCCCTGCTGGAGAAACTGAGGCTCATCTGAACTATGTCCAGTTAGACAACATCAGAATTAGATGCTGGATTTGGAAGAGCAGCTGTCATTTCCTGTGCCCATATAAAGACCAAGCACAATCTAAGGGTACTCTCTAAGAGCTTCTACAAAATAATATTGCTGTTAGTTTAAACTCCAGGCCACCACAGAGTACTCCTCTATCTTTCTCTCTCTGCTTGTCTCTGGAGTCTGGTTCATCTGCCACATGGATTTTTTGCACAGCCTGAACTTGCTTGCTAGAGGTCAAACAGTGATGCTTTTATTTCAGCCTCAGCCCTCCTGGCTGAAGAAAGAATAAATATTTGCTTAAAATTAAGCCCATTTTGGTCTGGAACTTCAGCAACAAAACAGTTTGGATGCTTCACAAAAGAAGAAAGGGTCCAGCATGCCTGCCTCCCTCCCCTCCATCACTCTGGGTTTCCAAAAAGACTCAAAGTATTTTGCACAATATTTGAAAATAAATATTGCTCATCCTTGAACCGAACGTTTGGAGCCCAAACGGGCTCAGGATTTATAATGGAAAAAGTGATGCAAGCTTAATGCTATGTGAGCCATGTACTGTTACCATCCAGCAACTATCTCCCATCCGGTCTCCTTCTTGCATGAATAGTCATTTTCTTCCATAATATTCCAAGGACCCAATACACTGTGCTGATTAACCCCTTCCTGAAGGGTTTGGACCCCAACAGTGGTCATTGTTGGGCCTAGATGGACTAGTCACTAACAGATGTTTTATTTTTGTTATTCTTTAGATGCCTTCTTCTCAGAAAGAGCTTGCCTGTTTTCCTAGTGCAAAGACATCTTTGTGAGGTCAAGCAACAACTGCAAAAAAGATCTGGGGATAGAAAATGATGGGATACCACTATTATTTAATTTGGAGGAGAGGCAAGACATAGAAAAGTTATCCATCAGTCCCAGACCTCTCTAAAGAGAGCTATCATGGCTTGCCCACAGGCCTAATAATCTTCATCATTTTGAAAGGGAAACATCCCGCAAGGAGAAGTCAGGGAAGCTGGAGGTATTGAACAAGATGATCTATAAAGATAATTCATTCCATGCTTCTGCACTTTTGACTTGCTCCACGGTTTGACTTATGAGAGCAGAATAATGCCAAGGTGTTATGGACTGGAAGTGTAGCTCCCTGTAGATAGGGACTTGGCTGGGGCTTGAGCAATTACCTAAGGGGAGCAGCCTGCACCTAAACATGGAGCTTCCCACTGAACTGTGTTCCAATGATCAGCTCCATCAGAGGAGCTCCCTGCCCATGGCCTCACCCAAGCTGGTAGCACACGAGACCATGTGCATACATGTGAACCACAGGAAGAAAGAGAACAGGGTGAGAAATGCATCAGTGCAATCCTCTCCCCTTGCTCTCCTCTTCACCCCATCCCACTCCTCCTTGAGCACAGATGGTGATTTTCCCACAGCAAAGTTGACTGTGAAGGGAGAGGAGGGGAGGGGAGGGCAGGGAAGGGAAGGGCAGGGCAGGGCAGGGCAGGGCAGGGCAGGGAAGGGAAGGGAAGGGAAGGGAAGGGAAGGGAAGGGAAGG
>Ga0065711_1010589_pt1 | contig 10383 bp, 9 predicted proteins | sample Hoacrofraction12_FD_59098 | JGI IMG/M metagenome (GOLD analysis project Ga0065711, IMG submission 59098) | Hoatzin crop microbial communities from Cojedes, Venezuela - Epithelial fraction 12 v2 (version 2) | ecosystem: Host-associated > Birds > Digestive system > Esophagus > Crop | place...
AGATATTCAAGACCCGCCTGGACAAGGTCCTGTGCAGCCTGCTGTAGGTGACCCTGCTTCAGCAGGGGGGTTGGACTAGATGACCCACAGAGGTCCCTTCCAACCCCTACCATTCTGTGATTCTGTGAAAGGCTCGAGGGTCAAGATAAGGACAGGGGGAGATCACTCACCAATTACCGTCATGGATGAAACATGCTGAACTTGGGGAGATAAAGGGAGTTTAATTCATCACAAATCAGAGTAGGATAGTGAGAAAGAAAGCCAGATCTTAACACACCTTCCCATGACCTCTCCCTTCTTCTGGGCTCACCTTCACTCCCATTTCTCTCTCTCCTCCCCCCGGGCAGCACAGGGGGACGGGGAATGAGGGTTACAGTCAGTTCATCACACACTGTCTCTGCTGCTCCTTCCTCCTTGGGGGAGAAGTCCTCACACTCTTCCCCTGCTCCAGTGTGAGGTCCCTCCCACGGCAGACAGTTCTCCACAAACTTGTCCAGCATGAGGCCCTTCCCAGGGGCTGCAGCTCTTCACAAGCTGCCCCAGTATGGGTCCTTCCCGTGGGGTGCAGTCCTTCAGGAACAGGCTGCTCCAGCGTGGGTCCCCCATGCAGGGTCGCAAGCCCTGCCAGCAAACCTGCTCCAGCATGGGCTCCTCTCTCCACAGGTCCTAGCAGGAGCTTGCTCCAGCATGGGCTCCCCACAGGGTCACAGCCTCCTTCGGGCATCCACCTGCTCCGGTGTGAGGTCTCTTCCATGGGCTACAGGTGGAGATCTGCTCCACTGTGGACCTCCATGGACTGCAGGGGCACGACCTGCCTCACCATGGTCTTTATCACGAGCTGTAAGGGAAGACTCTCTGCTCCGGTGTCTGGAGCACCTCCTTCCCCCCTCCTTCTTCACTGACCTTGGTGTCTGCAGAGTTGTTTCTCTCACGTAGTCTCGCTCCTCTCTCCTCACTGCCATTTCACTGCAGGTTTTTTTTCTTCCCCAGCTTTAATATGTTATCACAGAGGCGCTACCACCGTCGCCGATTGGCTTGGCCTTGTCCAGTGGTGGGTCCATCTTAGAGCTGGCTGGCACTGGCTTTATCAGACATGGGGGAAGCTTCTCGCAGCTTCTCACAGAAGCCACCCCTATAGCCCCCCGGCTACCAAAACCTTGCCATGAAAACCCGTAACACTTATTGAATCACGGTAAGGTGCTATTTGTCCGTATTCTCTGCAAGAATGAGAAGAAAGTGCAGAAGAACTAAATGACTGTAACAGAACATAAATGATATAAAGCACATGGGTTTTGGTGTCAACCTGAGGAGTATATCCTACTGCAAAGTTGGCTTGGCTAAATGCAGAGGCATAAATATAATTCCAGGAGTAAACAACTGCCCTGCATATCTGCTACACCAAATGTTAGGTGTGCTACAGTCACTCCTTGCTGCCTGTATCTCATGTTTGCGTACCCTACTGTTGACTAGCATTTTAAGTTGTAAGAAAATGTTACTACAGAGTGTTAATTTACAAAAGGATTTCTTTAGCACTGGCCAATGGCCTTGGGCACAGCAGGTAGCCAGAATGGGGTAGTTTGATACATTTCACATACCTTTCAGAGCCAAGCCAAGGAAAAGGTCACATTATTGAGCCAAGTCCTGACTTAGCCGGGATCTTCCTTCCTCACTGGCATATTTCTGTTGGCTTATACATGAGAGGTTCCACTTCGGCGAAGTGCTGGCAGTTTCTGCACAGAACAGAATGGAAGCTACTTCCTACGCATGAGCTGTCTCAGAGACTTTGGGGGGATTCAAGAAAGGGGTGAGTCTGCTGCTGGAGATGGAGCAGTGGGGAAGGCAAAAAAAAAAAGCGTGCTTTTTGCCTCTACTCCTAGTTCTTGTAGTGCCTAGGTTGTAAAACTTGAATCTAAATTCTTTCTTTTATTTCTGAGGAGCTGATTAAGTGGAAATAGCCATAGTGTTTCTAAAAATGAATCAGACTTTCATAAAACGCAAAGCCATTCTCATGCCTCATTTCAACTATTTTATTTGTACACTGTATTGCTGTTATATCCACATGGAAATGTTTATTGTATTTAGCAAATGCTTGAAAAAGTATTTCCAAAGAGACAGTTACAGGGTTCATTGTGTAAGAATGTCTTTTCTTTAACAGCCATTACACTAAGTAGTCCAATAAGCCAGCCATTTATAAGCCATTATGACAGTTAAGAAGTCGGCAATAACAACCAGCTAGGCAAATAGTGAGGTCTGCATTAACCCTCCAGCCCAGCAGTCACCCAGAATCTGTTTTAGATCAAAAGGAAACCAACAAAAATCTTCCACGTAACAGTAAATAAGTCCAGCAGATCCTAAGCAACTAGGATCAAGACAGATCACACTGCAGCGTGAGCACTAGCTGAGCAATAGCGACATTCATTTTGGTTTCATGCACTTTTTGTACCAAAGATCTAGCTACATAGCAGAGTGCCAGGCTCAGCGAGCAGATTTGGCTCTACGCATCCCTACTTCTGCAACAAAACTCATCTGATTTCTACTTCCTCCTGGACCACACTCGTGCAGATTTTCTCTCCAGCAGTCCTTTGACACAAGAAATGGAATATTTATAATGAAGATACGGTCTTTGCAGTTTTAAGACTCCAAAAATCTCAGCCACAAAGGAATGCATTCAGACATTCAAACATAGGCCTTTAGTTGGAGTTAAAATAATTTGAATTCCAGTGTCTGCCTGACATATATGTTGTTCTAAATTCATAAAACTCCTGTTCAGAAGCCCCTAAAAGGACTGTGAAAGAGATCCTTTAAAGTAAAATCTGTAGCACAGCACAGTGCTGCTTTTTCTTTTTTTTTTTCCCTGTATAAAAGTTAAACACACCCTGTGGAACCATTTTAACAGAGTTTTTCTTTGGGGGAAAGGTGACATGTTTAGTGTAAATAAAGACTTTTTCAAACTTAGAAGGATGAAGAAAGATGTTGTGAGCCCAGCAGCCCCACGGTGCCTTTAGACAAACGCTGCAGTCACTCCAGGGCTGAGCAGCAGCCCACAGTGTTTATTGCTGTTAGCCTGGCTGTGGGTATTTGCTCTTGCCGGAGGAAGTGAATGGTTGATGTCACTTGATGATTGAGGCAAAAGTCAAAATAAGGAATGGACCTCTACAGGCTAAAAAAGGAAAGGCAGTGAACAGCAGTTGCACAAAAAGCATGGAGTCAGAAGTCACGCTGGCGTGTTTGCAGTAAGCTGAAATTCAGTGTGGTCTAGAGAATACAAAAAAGGTGGTAAAAAAGTGAGAGAGATGATGCAAGAAGATTGACAGAGCCTAATAGTAGAATTATAGAATGCTTTGGGTTGGAAGGGACCTTTAGAGGTCATCTAGCCCAACCCCCCTGCAGTGAGCAGGGACATCTTCAACCAGACCAGGTTGCTCAGAGCCCCGTCCAGCCTGGCCTGGAATGTTTCCAGGGATGGGGCCTCCACTGCCTCTCTGAACATTTGAAAGATGGCAGAGGTGCCAGCTGTGGAGTTGTGCAGTTGTCCTGCTGACATTGCTTCTAAGGTTGACCTGCTCTGAAGCACGATTGCCACTTGTCTTAGATAATTGTGACTCACAGGTTTGGTCTGTGCCTAGATGGGACCGACAGTGTAGCCTGTTACCAAGCTTTTTTAAAATAACTTATCATAGATGCCGCTCATTTATTTAACAGTTGTTACTTGTGTCACGGTACAGATGTATCTTTATGCTGAAGGTGATATGAAGCGTTACCACAGATTGTGTGATGGTGTGGCTGAATAGTCCGGGCGTTTTAAATCTGGGAGGGAATGCTTGAGAAGTGAGAAGGAAGGGTGCTGATGGGCGATCAATCGAATTGCATTGCATTTGTTACACACATTAAAATGGATATGGTGCCAGTGCCCTTATTCCATGAAGTGATGAGCCGAAGAAGATGTGGGAGATTTGCTAAACCTAGTGGGATAGACCCAGGACAAACTACTCCAAGAAACGGATCCACGACATGGAAGGGGCATTTTCTGCATCCTGTCACTCAAGGTGAGAGAAAACTGGTCATGGCACTGATCCAGTCTGTATAAAATTTCTGTTTTCAGTAACATAAAATCTATAAAAGCATTACCGGCACACTTTTGACCTCAAAATCATTCATGCAACTGAATTTCCAAAAAGTCCAGCCTTCAAACATTGATTCTGGAAAAATAAAAATTGGCAAAGTCCTGAAAGGTCACTAAGTACTTTTCCAATGCCATTGATTTCATGAGAAAGGATCTCAGACGCTAGGGTGATGGGGGCACTAAAATGTGTTGGAAGACACCACCGTGTAGAAAAATGTGTTACTGGGCGTGGGTGTTTCATAGTTATCTCCAGTGACCGAGATGACGTGGACAGGCCAATGCTGCTTTGCAGCAAGGCAGTAGGGCTCTTTACATCCCATTAAGGAACAATGCTACAGCTTAGGTCACTAAGGCAGGTCTCTAGCCGGGTTGTCCCACCTAGGCTTTGGAAAAAAAACCTATATGAGAGCATTGCTGAACAAGCCTGTATTTGTCCATGCCCTTCACCAGCATCCAAACATGGAGATTTGGTGCAAAATAAAATCTGTGCACTGTCTCGGTGACTTCCCGGATTAAAGCAATGCCTCAGAACTGACATCTGGTTAAGGACAGCTTTTTCTGATCTGGCTTTGTAAAAGCCTGCTTGTTTCTTCTGAAGGGAGAAATTCCAGAGATAATGCAGGTCATGTAGTCTCTCTTCTTTGTCTCTCCTTGGTCAGCGTAAAGCCGCACAGAAAGCTATGCCTTTTCTCTAAACTTTTTACAATCAACACGAACTAGAAAGAATGTTAATTAGCACTTTGCTGGTTGCTCCCTCCTAGAGAGGTTTGCAGTATATAAGATTTTCTAAAAGCTTGGCTGTAAATAAGGACGGGGAGAAATAACTGGGGTTTTTTCTAGTTTTGCAATACTTGTTTACAGAAAGAGGATTTGCTTTATTTATGTATATTTACCAACTTGAAAGAGTACCTATACTGGTTTTGCTGGATGCTTTTTCTGCTTCTTTATTTCTTCAGTCCCCTCCTATTATGATCTGAGCTGATTTTGCATCTAAAGGACCATGCTGTAAGAGAAGAGTTGAATGTGAAGCCAGGTCTACCATCAGAACCCGAGTGGTGAATACTTATTAGCCCACTGATTTCTATCAGTCCAGGTAAGGTCTGATTTTGACTTTAAAAAAATGTTGCTGGAACTAGAGCCATGTTATATGTTTCTTTATGGAAATGGGTTTTATGTCTCAGAGAAGAAGCAAGAAGCTGATCGCAGTAGATCACAGGCAGGTTTTAGCATGTCCCAGCTGTAGCAGGGGACAGGATCAGAGCTCTCATCTGCAGCCCAGATGGTAAAAGAGATCTTGCCCAACATGCGGAGGAAAGGTGGGATTTTTTTTGCTCTTTCCTGAATAAAGTGACTTTCCAGAACCACAAAGTATTCTGCAACTCACTCACCTCATCTGTCCCAGGAGGCCCCGAGTCCCACACAGCCTTTACATCTCATGGACCTTCTCTTGCTCAAGTGAGCCTTGGGGTGGATGAGTTCGGGTGTGCTTTTAGCCCTGGAGAGCTGCAAACCAACACCATCTTCCATCCAAAGTTAGTTCTAGTTTTATGTGTAGTCAGTGAGTTTGAACAGGTGTTCCTGGGTTGTTAGTGTCTGAATGGGAGCATTTTTGCCTGAACGTTGCAGAGAGGTCTTGATGGCTTTAGTTCTCTCTGCCAGCCTTTACGTTGGCCATGAGTGACTGGAAACCCAGCCAAGGTCAAGCAGATCCTTCTATTTGTTGTCAGGTGAACATGGCCCAAAACCTGTGAGAGATTTTAATCGCAGGAATCTCATCAAAATACCCCCCAATACTGAACACCCAGGACATTTCCTTGCGTGCTCATCTGCCTGCGCCACACCAGTTGGCTCTCCATTTTAGGCTGCTGAATTACTCAGCGGACGAACATGTAAATGGGAAAAGCTAAGTCTAATGAGTTGAATATTAATATTTTTTCTGCTTGCTCTTGCAACACTCAGCCTGGGACATTTGGGGCATATGAAGTTCTTTCATTTGAAGAGCCTGGTCTTCAATACAACTCTAAGCATACGTATACGTTTACGTGAGCAGAAATGTGTGCCTTTGTGCTTGCTCTCTTAGATACAAGCACGCTCTCTGGGCTGGCTGCAAGGGGAGGGCCCACAGTCACATCCAAGGCTGTGAACTTCCTTATCTACCAGTAGTTTTTTCACATGTGCCAAAATGGAGCGTACAAGGCCCAAGGTTCTCCCAGTACACCCACCTCGCGCTGCCAGAAGAGACGCACAAGCTGCCAAGCAAGGGGAGTTGCTCTCCGCTAACTGTGCTTAGTGCCAACAGTAGGTGAGATGAAATACATCTAGTCGTAACAGCTGTAGATGATCCAACACACTGATCAGGACGAATAAACACAGGACACCTAGACGGGGCAGAAAAGAGAGCGATTTAATAAAGGAGTGTGACACATTACTGGCAATGGCAGCCTGGGTTTGTTTCTGATGAAGATCAAGAGAATTGACAGAACACGAGATTGTTTTCTGCTACAAAGGCAAATCAATTGTCTTTAAATACACAGCCGTGTAATTAGCACATCTTACTAATTGCTGCAAAACAGAAATAGAAGTGTGCGTTGCCGGGCTGGCTAAGCCAAGAAAGTATTGTGAAAAAAACAGTAGAAGCTTTTAGAAAGGAATATTTTTCTGAAGTACGTCTCCATCCCCGGAGATCCACGTGGCTGGAGGAAATAGCAAGGGTGCAATAAAACTATATGCTTCCTAATTTTCCCATGTGAAAGAGGATTTAAAAACATCTGTTAGTCAGAGAGCTTCTCCTAGGACACGCACAGAAGAACGGGGTGGATGCAATGACTGCATCTGGCAAGTCCACTCGAAGTCCACCGAGCCACGTGAGGCCAATGATTGATGGCAGGATGTCGTCTGACCTGCGGAGTGCTTCCAGCCCGGCGTTGCTAAAGGCCACGTATGTTGGTTAAATAGGTCACGGTGCCGTTTGTGTTAATGCGCTGATAAAGAGGCAGGGAAATGGAGCTGGAGCTGGAAAATCCTCCAGGCAAGCTCTTGTCCTGATAAAAGGCTCTTTTTAGTAGGAAATGGAGAATACAAACTATTCCATATTATTTTGAGCAGCAGTAGGAAAACCACCAAAGCCACGTGCGTTAATTTTGGTGCAACTCTGCAGCCACTGAAAGCAAGTGTTTGGCCCCGAGGAATGATGGCGAAGAGAGGCCAGGGTCTCCATCACCACTGATGGCACCTGGAGAAACTGAAGAGAGGAGGGTGAAGGGTGTTCTCTGCCCCGGAGCAGCAGCTTAGCACTTGGCACCCAGCTCTGGCCTTCCTCGGGGAGACCGAACCGCTGCAGCTTTGGGGATTCTCAGCCTTTTCTCTCTCTGCTGCTGCCCGGGCTCCTGCTTGGGATCTCGGTGATTCTCTATGGCTTCTCTCACCTCCCCAAGGTGTGCCCTGCCAGGTAACCCTTCCCTGCCTCAGTTTACCCACCTGTGAGCGGGGCCCACAGCATCCCCGCTAAAAGGATGCTGCAGGCTGCAGTCATTTAAGGAAGATGACCCTGGACGCTTTTTCTCTGAGGCATCCGTACCACTCCTGAATGACGGCTGGGAAAGCTGTCCCAGTGCTGCCCTCACCCTTCTGTGTCACTAGTGTTAATTAAATGACTTTTAGTGTAATTCTCTGCAGAGGCCGTGCCCCGTAGCAGGCAGCCATTCTGCAACAGAAGCAAAACATCCAAGTGGGGACCCACTTCTGCCTGGAGCCCGGGGGCAGGGGATGCACCGTGGGCAGCCCCCAGCCTGCCCCTGGGGTAGCTTGGGGGTTAAATGCACAGGCAGGGCGGGCAGCAGGCAGGGCGGGCAGCAGGCAGGGCAGGCCTCCCGGAGGAATGAGGAATGCAGGGGCCCCTGGGGCAGCGGTGGGGAGGAACAACATCTCCCAACCCTGCCCTGGCTGCCTGCCTGCAAACTGTTGGGAAGGCAGAGGCTGAGGTTTGGCCTCCGCACCCCGCAGGGTCCCCTTCAGCAGCCTGGCCCCCAGCTTGAGTCCAGCTTTCCCGCCCGTGCTCGCTCCATCCCTCCCTCTGCCACCCTCTGAATTATCCTAGAGACCTGTGCCTCATCCTCTTGGTGTGAAGCACCCGGCTGGTGCAGATAAATGGCACGTTTGCTGAAAACCTCGGTTAGAAAGCCAGAAGGAGCATTCATCGCTTCCCCATGCGATTCACAGTGGAGAGTTCGGGGATGCTGCAGCACTACCTTGCGAGAGCCAAGAGATGCATTTGCTCCTGCAAGAACCAAGCCAGGCTCCATCCTGGAAACAGTTCTGCCTTATAAATTGTTCGCTCTGTTTATATTCTAGCACTGAAGCCTTTATTGCTTTCGTGCTAGTACACACCAGAGCACGTATCTCAGGCACGGCAGCGGCGTGCGTAGTCCAGGCTCCTGCGGGAAATGACCTCCCTGTGACAGCCGCAGCCCCGGGGAGGCACAGGCACCAGCGATGAGACCTGGAAAAGTCCGCCAAGAAACTGGTGTGCTGCCAGCCACTGGTTCCTCATGCTAGTTTGGTTGCAAATAGGTAGCGTGAGTACCCAACAGTCACTTTTGGAGAGAGATCTAGCTATAAATTTTCACCCAGACACCTCCTAATCATCTTTTTCCATAAACTGTACAGCCCCGCGCTGTTGTAGTGCTTCAAAATCTCAGGGCATTTTCTCCCAGACAGAAAAATGATTGGGGGGGGGGAGGGTGCATGTGGGTTCCTCTGCATTTTCTCCGTCTCTCTGCAACATGAGCCCAGAGCCAAGTGCAGCAGCAAGAATAAAGACAGATGATCCCCTCCCTGCTCTCCTTGGCGACGTCCCTGTTTCCCCGGGCAGGCAGGGCTTTGCCCCAGCTCGCCGGCGGCCATGGCACCTTGCCGGCCCCGGAGGGCTGTGCGGCCCTGGCACAAGGCTGTGGCGATGTGCCCGGCGCTCTCATCAAGACGGGGCCGAAATCGGGGAACACCACTCGGGGCTGCTTCTCCCGATATTGCTGCCGCCCTCCGCCCCACGGGCTGCTGCGATTGCCACGTGGAGCGGGGCTGGGTTACAAGCCGTCAGCGTGATTTTGCATGACTAAATGCGGCGTGTAAACCGTGCCCACAGGAACAAAAACAGATTAAATGAGCAATGTTTTTTTTCTTCAAGGGGTAGGGTTTAGAATAAGTGAATTCCAACTGGCACGTAGATTTTGGTCCTGTGCTGTGATAGCAAATGTGGACCCCTTAATTTCTTAACAGGCGTGGGCTGTAAAACTCACACGAACTATAAAAATGTGGGACCATATCTAATCGCAGCAGAAGGGTCGGCAAATCAGTGTAGAATTACATCTCCAGTCTAGCAGAAAGTTCAAGTTAATCATCTGCTCGCTTGGGAATACCCCTAGCCCAAGTCTCACAGAAAGAACAAATCCGAGCACCAGACTTCAAAGGTATTGTGCTGCCTAACGTTCACTGAAAGCGTTGCGAATCAGCGCCGAAATGCCTTTGAATCGCTTGGCTGCGATCCCCCTTCGAAGGCGCTTGCCATCAAAGTGTCTGCTCATGCGTGCGGAGCCTGGAAGGAGGCCAAGCCCAGCGCGATGGTTCCCCATCCGACGGGCTTCGGCAGCCTTTTCCACGTCGTCCTCGCGAGCATTGTTCTGCAGACAGCTGATTTGTTCCGGTGGCATAGGAAGGAAATGTACTTTACATAGCTGGTGAAGGTCAGCAGCATCCAGAGCGGCCATTTGGCAAGAAGGCTGCTTCCCCCCCTCACAAGGTGGTGAGCTCCTGTGGGTCCGGCTGTAAAATGACTTACAGATGTTAGGTAAAAAGTAATGGCAGAAAATGCATGCGTGATCATTAAAGAAGAAAGTCAGAAAGAAAGCATGGTCTGAGGGAAGTTACGGATTCTTCCTTGGTTTGTTTGTTGAAAGCTGAAAATAGAGACGTCTATTCCCAAATACTTCTGTTCCGCCAAAGGGTTTGTTTCCTGCAGGTCTGAAGAGCCTCATCTCAGCGTGTCTGAAGAAAAAAAACCCCAGCAGACACCAGCTGAGTCTCTGATATGCTGCAGAGGAGCGTGCCTTCCCTTGATTAACTTTACGTCCTTTGGCGAGGAGGAGGGAAGAGGGTGCGAGAGCGTTGTGTAATTTCCTTTTCCATTGCTCTTTGTCCACTAACGTCGCAGATTCCTCCCATGAGTAGAGCAGTGGTGGGGCTCACGTTCCCGTCTGTATCTACCT
>Ga0065711_1011768_pt1 | contig 10383 bp, 11 predicted proteins | sample Hoacrofraction12_FD_59098 | JGI IMG/M metagenome (GOLD analysis project Ga0065711, IMG submission 59098) | Hoatzin crop microbial communities from Cojedes, Venezuela - Epithelial fraction 12 v2 (version 2) | ecosystem: Host-associated > Birds > Digestive system > Esophagus > Crop | place...
CCCCCCAACAGCAGCATCTTTTGCAGTACCGCGCACTGGGCTTGCGATGAGCAGAAGGGGTGTTTGCAACATTTCTGGTTTCACTACCCCTCCTCTGTTGCCATGGAAACCGGACTGTAGCATCAGCCCTTTGTCCCGCTCCTGCAGCAGCCTGGCCCGATGCTGAGCGTACGTGATGCCACGGCTGGGAAGGACCAGCCACTTTGTTTTGGATAATTTAAGTGGAAATTAGGGGAATAGTGCTTGGGATCTTTTTGCCGGCAACAGTAGGTGTGCGTGTACAGTGTTACTTGTGCATACACACACACACACTCACCTGTACACAAACGCACAGAGTCGGCTGTGTGGATAATTTTACAGGTGCAGCCAGGCTGTGTTATCCATAACTTGTAGAAATATCCGTTATCGCAGCCATGCTATGGCATTTGGGCAGGATGCAGGAGCAGCTTTTCACTGCATTTCCAATCACTTATCGCAGAAGGCACTGGCTCTTCCCTTATTTAGCACAGCACTAGCAGCTCTTACCACCAAAAAAAAAAACAAACCAAAAAACTGTAATACATATAATAAATAATGATCATAATAATCCCGCCATGCTCCATTGACTGTACTAGATCAAATTATCCCAGCAAAGGGGTTTGTCGCAGTTGTTAGCGAGCGTTGCACAGCTCCCCGCTGCCCACTTCACATGCTCACATACATTGTTACCTCCTATTTATCGCAAGCCAAAATGTGTTCCTCACCTCTCTTTTCTTCCGCTCCTGTGAATGCCTCACCAGATGGGCTTGCGGCCGCGGTCACTGGTTCTGCTGGTTTTGTGGCCCCTGCACACTGTTTTTGTGCTAGCCTGGCTTTGTGGGTTCTAGGGGAGTTACTTTGGACTTGTCACCACAGAAGATGAGATAAGCATTATATGAGATAAGCTGTTACATTTACTGAGGAAGAAGAGGAAAAGCAAGTTCCCCAGATCCCGGACTGTTCATACCAGTAAGAGCCGGGGCTTTGCTGGTGCGCTTCCCCAGCAGTGGGGAGGAGGGCAAGCACCTCCCCACCAGCAACTGCAAGCAAGGTGAGATGCTCGAGCTCACACCACTGGTCCCTTGCAAGAGAAATAAGGGTGAGGGGATGGCTGGAGTGTTTATTTCTTTCTTAAAATCATGGCTAGATAAAAACTTTGTACCTTTAAAAAAAAAAAATTGAAGTTTAGTAGATCCAGGAGAAACAAGACAGTATTGTTTCTTTTTTTTTTCCTCTGCTTGCATTGCTATGAATTTGACAGACATTGTACTTGTGAAAAAATGTATTAGCAGCACAGAACTGGAACAACTGTTTTCTGTCTTCCACTACTGCTGTATGAAACCTGTGGTACTCACAAACATGCTGGGTAAGGAAGCACCTAAGTGCTCCTCAGCCCAACCTTCATCCTAGCAAAGACCTCTAATGCCTCTTTTTCCCTCTTCCCCTTTCTTTTTTTTTTGGAAACAAATCAAGGTCAGCGGGCCAGAACTCATGGGTTCCCACAGCAGAATAAAATGGAGGGAACTGGAGCACCGTGCATATTCCAGTTTTAAGTTCCCTAATAGGATAAATTGGGAAAAGTATTAGTGATTAAGAAAAATCATGACATAATCTTTTAAAAAGTCTGTCTTCTCTTTTAGGCTGTTTAACATTTTGAGCATGAGCCTCAGTCGTTTCACATCGCCTCAGCAGATGTGCTGCTGCTGTGGCTTGTCACACCCGGTGCTGTTGGTTGTGTCACACCACGTTACCGATGTTGCCTAGCACGGGCAGGCTGGCACAACAGCACAGCGCCGAGGCATCAGCTGCGGCCTCTCACAAAAAAAAAAAAATGATATTAATAAAATGCAACACGAGAGCAAAGTGTTGGAGGGGATGGAAATTTTTCTGTTTTGTCGCCGTTGTTATTAATGCCGCGGATAAGTTTGCAGGCTTCAAACCAGCCAAATCCCCACTGCTTTGGGAGCAAGATTTGCTCAGTTATGGATTACAGAGTTCTTTGGACTGTGCTCTTTGAAGGGCTTATTTGACAACCTTGAATTTAAAGTTTAATTTAAAGGGTCTTGAATTTTTGTTTAAAACATACAGCTGGTCTGTAGGGCAGCTTAACTTCTGGCCAAAAGCAAGGGAGGATACGACCCTGACAAGCCGTCAGGCAATCCAGAGCAAGGAGCACAAATGGTCTCCCGCCTCCTGTCGCTGCTTCTCCGACTTTTTTGAACCATGGGCCACCGCCAATCTCCAAAATTTTTTTTTTTACATACAAATCTTTTTCGTTGTGTCTTCCACCCCCCTGTGAGCTCTTTTCATCAGTATTCTGATATTTGTCTTTCACCTGTTTTATATCGATTATCTTTCAACCCTTCCCTGTGCCGCTGTTCTCACAGCCTCCTCTCAGCAGGAACCAACCCCAGAAGCGGGAGTGCAGCTTTTGGGGCAGGCGGTGGCACAGCGAGAGGCGTGGGGCCAGGGCTTTGATGACCGGCTGGGAAGCAGCCTGGCACCCAGGGCTTGGACAGGGGTTTTTCAGTGCTGGATTAGCCCCTAGCTCATCCAGTCTCCTGGGTGAAAGGGCTTTGCTTGCCTGCCTCCAGACTAGCCGGGTATTTTTCTATGCCGCATACATAAATTTTACGCTTGGCCACCTGAATTCACATCCGAAATGCCAGCAGCCATGCCAAAGCCCTGCCCCGCTGTCTGCTGGGGGCTCCTCTTCTCCCANCGATGCTGGTTGGGGTTGTGGATGCCCATCGCCATCCATGCAGATTTGGGGAACAGCTGTGGGAACAGCCCTTATCCCCAGGGTAATCTCTGTCACCCCTCGTGGATGCCCGAACACCCCGGAAGAGGGACTGACCCACCAGCTCTTGCCCAACTGCCCCGACCACTTTGGACCGAGGACAAACCCGGCAATGACCTGGGCTCTCCCGGCGAGGGACGAGCATCCTGGAGGGTTGCCACCCACGCAGGAGTGTGCCGGATCCTGACCTCGTGCCATCGCCCCTCCCTGGCACACCCAGCTCTGCAGCCCTGCGTCGGGCAGGCTGGCACACGGCGCTCCACTGCTCCCCATGCACCAACAACGCTAATAAAGTCCCACAGATTGTAATTTTATTTCAGACATTAACCTATAATTTAAATAATGTGATTCTTTAAACAATTACATTCAATTACCTTCAGTTTTCCATGAAATCAGAAAGCATTCAGGGTAAGTGAGAAAGGAAATTAAATATCCCGAAACACCCTAAGTCTGTGCAGCCCTACCTGCTATTTGGGCAGAAGATGAGCGGGGCCGAGGGGTGGGTGGCTTGGAGCACTTCTTTCTCCCACCAGCAAATGCCTGGCTGTGGGGGTGACGTTCACCCTGTCAGTCACCACCGCACAAAAAGCAGCAGCAGGGCTTTCGGGGCAGCTGCCTGCCTGGGTTATGCCCTGTATGCTATTTTTCCCTGCATCTTTATTAGGCATTTCAGTTTAACAAGATTTTTATCAATAAATCTTCCCAGATGCTGAATCAATCTCGTGACACCCGCCCCGACCCTCTTCAACCCCCACCCCGTGCTTGTGTAGACATAGTTGGTTAAGGTATGATGGGGTCTGGTTTAAGGGACTGAATTTAAACAATTACCTTAATTACAAGAGCGGTTTCATCTTTCAAGCAAGCAGGTCTCCAGGGAGGACAGCGGCCAAGAAGTCATTTAGACTCGTGAGCCTTTGAAAGCAGCGGTGAGAGGGGCTGTGACTCCAGCCACCACCACCGCTCCCCACTTGCACCCCAGCTCCTTCCCACTCGCCCGGCGGAGGAGGCGAGGTGGGATGGCAGCGCCTGGGAGAGCAAGAAACCCCCAGGTTGCCGAAGCCCCACACCGCCTGCCAGTTGCCCCCTGCCCAGCCCATCCCTGGAGGTCGTCTTTCGTTTAGGCACTCCCAAATAAAAGCCTGGCAGCAGCCTGGATGGGCAAGTGGTGGCAGAGCTGGGTTCCCATTCTGCTCAGACCCCCACCCAGCCCAGTCTGTGCCCACTGGCCACCCCGCAGCCCCCTTTGCCCCCAGGGTGGGCTCCGGACCGGCTCTGCCTCCTCCATCCCCCGGCGTGGTGGCCCCTGCAAGGTCACCCAGCCACCTCCCCGCCCCGATTCCCTGCTCGCTTGAGGACATGATTATTTCCCAAATCACTAAACATCAGGAGTGGCGTTGTAATTTGCTTGGTTCTTTATTACATTTATTGATTTTAAAATATTTTAACGGTTCATTTATTGCTGTGTTAAAGAGCTCAGAAAGGCAATAAAGTCACACGGCATCCTGAGTGATAAAAGAAAGAATCCTTTGAGCTGCAGAAATCGTGCCTTCTCCCTTTCCCTCTGGGTTTCTTTCAAGTAAAAAAAGCAAGAGCGACAGTACCCAAAAAACCGAGTGCCTGGGCAAGATCCCCACACCCACAGCAGGCAGGTAGAATAAGGTGTAATAAGCCCTAGTCAGAACCCTGGAGTAGCAAAGCAACCTGCCGCAGAGAGGAAAAGAAGAAAGCTTATTCATCCCCCTTGGCTGAGACACTTGATACACACGGTCATTTTTCATAGTTTGGTTGATGTGGCTGAGGTGACTGGCCATGGACCACGTCTGTCTGTCCAGTATCGGCAGTGATGCTAGAACAGTGACAGCCCTCCGGGTCCAGCGCAAGGAGGTTGTGTCGATGCCACCTGGGGTGTACCACACTAACTTGCTCATCTGCAATTTTTTTCTTCTGAGACTCCCCTGAGACCCAGCGTACAGTGATCTCCTGGGGCAGCACCAAAGCAGCCAGAGTGCGGGGCTCCTGCTCCACGGTGCTCCAGACGCATGGTGCTGCTCTGGTGCAGCATCTGCACCCCTCAGGGAGGTGGCTCTGGTGCTGGCACAGGGAAAAGCTGTGGGGTGCAGGGGAAGGAGCCCTTCTTTCCCCTCCAGCCCCTGGCTCCACGCCCAGCCTCATGGATGTCTCCCTGTAGGGTAAAAGCCTCGATGGTCAGCATCTGGGTGCAGGCGGCAGCTTCACCCATGGTGCTGGCAGCCTGGCAAACCCTCCTGAGAAAGGAGAGAAGCGGCAGAGGGATGGTCCAGCAGAGACACGATGCCAGCCTAGGCCTCTGCGCTGGCAAACGTCGCTGTACGGCTGGCAGAGCTCCTGCTGACTCCCGAATCGGCATCTCTGGAGGCTGTTCCCAGAACGGACACGCTGCCACGGCATGGCACAGCCCAGCGTCTTCGTTTGTCACTAACTCGGAGATGCTGGGCAGAGGGGCTGGCTGCAGGAACGCTGAGATGGCTGGCAATTACGACGTCTCGTCTACGGAAAGATGAAGGAAGAGTTAGGAGTAGTTTTTGCATGATTTTCTGCTGCTGATTACACGAGAAGTGCCTGACGAGGGTACGGCTGAATGAGAAACTCTTTGCCGAGTACGCACCAGAACTGTTATTTGTGAGGCAGCACATGGAAACACTCGCTCTTTCTCGTAAGAACTACCATAATACTCAGGCAGAGGGTTTTCATGCGGGCAGTGTGTTTCCCCCCTGCCGCAAACACTGTAACCACACCGCAGCCGTAACCAGCACCGTGCTCCCTCGGGCTGGCCGGGGCAGACCCAGGAGTGACCTTGCAGCGGACGCAGCCCGTCTCCCTCCCTCCCATGCCCGGAACACAGGGCACGGCACGAAAGGTGCTTCTCCTCGCAGCGATGCTCACGGAACGGAGCAGGGAGCTTGGGTGCAATTCGGGCGTGTGTTTTACGGCAGCTTGTACCTTGCAGAGTCCCAGAGGAAAAATTCAATCGTCCTTTTACCACTGTGGAAATCAAAATGCAGCAAAATTCAACAACAACAAAAAAAGCAAAATGCATTTAAAGAACGTTTTGGTTTATCCTAAAAGGATATCTTTCCTAAATGGGTTTTTCTCTGATTCTGGGAAATTTCCAGGAGTTGATTCACCAGCCTATCTCTTACGTTTTGCCTTTTGTGTAGCGAGGGCTTCTGAGCTGGGAAGTGTTATCAGCCGACAAAAGGAATCTATTTTAATAAATACAATATCATAGTACAATAATAAATTCAATGAATAGCTCAATGAAATTATAACGGAAGCAGCAATCTAAACATTTCCTATTTCGAGCATCTTTCTCGAATAACTTGGCTCAAACAGCCTCCACTTTCTGCAGTAGAGATAACTGGTCTGAGCAGTAATTAAAAAAAAATCCTCCAGATGAGGGGCTTTGTTCCTTGGATTACTCTGCTGGTTTCACAGCCGTTTCCATCCCAGGGCCCCCCCCAGGCACTAGGCCAATTAAACCCCTACAGCCCGGCAGCAGCCGGCAGCTCCCCGCTCCGCAGCGGGAGCCTGCAGCCAGCAAAGCTTGTTCCCGCGCGAGGTGCCGCCGGATTCCATCGATCGGGTCCCATTCGGCATGCGGGTGGCGCAGACGCCCGCGCTCCGCTCCCCTGCGTGCCTGGCCCTGCTGCACGGACGCTATTAAACGATGAGCAACGGCACGCCATTTTTTTGGCAGAGGGGAGGATTAAATGGGGCTCTTCTCCCCCTCCAGCATCCGCCACAGTGCATTTTGTGCCGTTGTGTGGGCCCTTCCCCCTCAGATCAGGGCAGGATTGCACTCTCTGCTGCTGCCCCCTTGGGCTTGGAAAACTGCTCTGGCATTAGGAAAGTAGATGTTATTCCCCTCCTGAAAAACACAGCCCTCCTGAGAGCACGTTAGAACAGAAATCAGGGGGGAAATAGCGCTGAAGATGCTAGGCGGGTGATGACAACGGCCGATGCAGGTCACACCTGAGGGGGATGAAGGCCTAGGAAGCCCTTCGCAGCCAGGGATTCAGCCTCAAAATTTTGGTGTCCAAACATTAACGACTGAAGCAGGGAGAAAAACCATGCTTCCACCACAGGTCCTGCCCAGCAGCCCCAGCATGGCCACGTCGCACCGAAAGCCTCTCTTCCCCAGACTGAACACTCGCTCGCACACCACGAAGCGAGGGAGACACGGTGCGACGGTGCCGTCGCCTGACCCCAGGCATCGCACTAGGTGGGGCGGGCTCAGCCGCCACCCTCCAGCAAAACTCATCAGAGAGAAAGCCATTAGCCACAATGGCACATTATAAAACTTTCTACAAATGTCCAACTCCAGCAGATTTGATTTTTCTCCATAGCTAAAAAAGCAATAAAATATGTCTCTGTATAAGCTGTGTTTGCATACTCATTTTCCTGAAATCAGCAGAAAAAATAAAATCAGTCACTATACAAATTCACTGGAATTATCTCTTTTTTTTCTCTTGGCAAGCGCTATTTTTAGCCAATATGCATGCACAGTCATACTATAGCATAGCCATTTTTTAAAATTACATATGCCAACATAGTTTATAGATTTTAATTAGCCAGGGAGTTGGATAGCCATCAGCAGACAGGAGCTGTATCTTGTTTGCATACAAACTCAGTCGAGAAACTTTCCCACACAGCATCTGCTTGTAGAACCGAGGAGGAGCAGACCCTCTCCAGCAGCCAAACCCTGGCACAGTTTAGAGCCTGTTGAACGGCAATCATGATCCAAGGGCTCACACGCCACAGCTCTTCACTCGGAGGAGAGAAGGAGGGCCTGGGTGGCAGAAGGTACTTCAGCAACGAGCATGGGTTTAGGAACCTAAAAGCAAGCACTCCAATTCTCAAAAACCTGATGGATGGGCATGAGGGATGGGTGTCCCTCCTTTATCAGTGTATCAAAATGCCACATCAGACACTGGTCGCAGAGGCCGGTTTCTGCCCAGGGCATGCCATGCATACCCCTAAGCTGGAGCCGATACACAGACGCCTCTCCATAAACACGTTGGCGGTCCCGTGAGAGACGCAGGGAGCCCCAGCACGCTGCCGATGGGTGCGATACCCACCAGCGGAGCTGGGGAGCAGGGCTGCCCTGCTGTCGGACTGAAATGCAGCCGCACAGCCAGCGGCACCAACGCATACGTTCGCCTCACTAACAAACAGACACCAGCTACGTCTCTTGGCCATACGCCACTTCTCTTAAAAGAAAAATACTATCAGAGATCAGAAATACATCAAATTTTCATCATTATTCTAGCTTCTGAGGATCATCTGTATCTGGATTTTATTTTACTGGTAGTGGTGGAAGTACTTTAGTATATTTTAGCCCCAAAGCACCCCAAAGTTGCCTGAAATCCAGATTCCCAGGACAGGCTCTGTTGTCCTAAATCCACATGTAACTCTGCAATGACTTATCAGATCCTGTCATGGGCGAGCAATTAGTTGACCTAGCAAAGCAGGCTTAAACTTTGCAAGTGGCCTCTGCTCTGTGACAGAGATGGGACAAACTTGCTTTCCAGCTGTGGAATAGCTGCCAACAGAAAAAAAGGAAAAAAAAAACAGAACCAAAACATACTTTCCAGTCATTGTATGAGCTGGCTGATTAATTGCTCACATGCTAAACTTCAGATATCATATTGTGGTTATAATAAAACTAATCTAATTTTAGCGGTGATATTTTTTAAATAAAAGGCTTGATTCTAGGGTTTTCGTTCTATTTTGCCTCCTCTGCTGTTTTGACACTTCCATCATTTTTGAGGCTGGCATGATGTGCATACCAAAAAGCCTTGCCTGTGTCTAACAAGCTGAATTGTTTTATTATTGCCTAGCCTACAACCTCACATCTACAGAGACCTGGATTACAAAGGCTGGTGTCAGCCTCTGTGTTGGTGCCATTGTAATATTTAACACTGAGCACTTACATAAAGATTCAAAGCAGCGTGGTGATTAGTTGCCGTCGTTCCTGCGAGTCTCCCCGGCTCACATTTGACCGAGAGGGCCATGCTTCCCTTTTAAGAGATGTCGGGGTTTGAACAATATCGCTCTATTTTTTGTTTTAATTGGCTTTTAGCAGCGAGTGCGGAAGACGCGGGGCTGGGCAGGACTGGCTGGGCAGTGTGCGGGCAGCTCACACTGACCTGCAGCTGCAGCCTGGCGCTGACGCCCCAGTGACACCTCGCAGGCACCACTCAAGGCATCTCCATCAATGGTCTTCTGGAAGACAAAGTTAGAGACACGCCAGGCAGGGCTGGCTTTGCGTTGATGCTGCAAGAAGGGAACGGACTGGACAAACTAAGTTGCATTCACCCTGATTATTTCTCTTTTAAGCCCCCTGCTTCTGATTAGCTCATAATGGACATGGTCTCCCTTGCCTCACCACCCAGCCCTCTCTTGACTTCAATGCTTGGCTTTCTCTCATTGCTTACAAGGTGCTCAATGCAGCGCCATGTCTGTTGCTGTGTGCCCGACGTGCCCAGCAGAGCCAGCTCTGGTGTCACCACAGGGGTGACGAACATCATCGGGTGAGGAGCAGCAGTGCCCAGCCATCCCCCATGGACACCCTCTTCCCGAAAGCAACAGCCCTTCAGGTGGTGTGGGCCCATCGTCCTGACGTCCACGGCTACCGGGCAAAAATGTGAACAGGAGAAGAGGTTCTTCACTCGTTCAAAACAGCCCAACCTCCCACTCTGGGACCCAGGGGCAGAGGGTCTCTGGGGGGGACAGGGCAGGGGACAAGCAGGTGACATGAGCCACTTGCACCCCCCTGCGAGGTCTGGCCCCAGCTGCCCTGCCTGATCACCTTCGAGTCTTTTAAGCTTGCTGAGAGATGGGCCAGACGTTTTAAAGGCGGTTTTTGCCAATAAATGAAGAGCCAGTGTATAGAAGTCTCTGTATTTTAAATCACCAGTAACTTTTAGCGTACATACTATATATTAAATGTGAATTTGAATGTAAAATATAATGGGGCAGCTTTTCATCATCTGAATGAATTATTCAGCCCCCATTGCAATGAATGAGGAAAAAAAAAAGGAGGGATCAAATACACCTAACAAATCTACATCAGGAGGGAACCATAAAAAGATACAACCAAGATAAAACCTTATGTGAGGAAGTTAACTGCAAAGAGTAAATCCTCATAGCTTAAGGAAGAAGTACCTGTATGCAGCAGTCCCTTCTGCCACGTGACGTTTAAGAGAAGCTAACGATGTAAATGAAGTTGCTCAGATTGCCTTGTGATGGGAAGCTGCCACCCATGTGCTGGTTAACCATGAGCCAGCAGTGTGCCCTGGTTGCCAAGAAGGCCAATGGGATCCTGGAGTGCATCAAGAAGAGTGTGGCCAGCAGGTCGAGGGAGGTTCTTCTCCCCCCTCTACTCTGCCCTGGTGAGGCTGCATCTGGAGTACTGTGTCCAGTTCTGAGCTCCCCAGTTCAAGAAAGATGAGGAGCTACTGGAGAGAGTCCAGCGGAGGGCTACAAGGATGGTGAGGGGACTGGAACATCTCTCCTACGAGGAA
>Ga0065711_1051434_pt1 | contig 10383 bp, 7 predicted proteins | sample Hoacrofraction12_FD_59098 | JGI IMG/M metagenome (GOLD analysis project Ga0065711, IMG submission 59098) | Hoatzin crop microbial communities from Cojedes, Venezuela - Epithelial fraction 12 v2 (version 2) | ecosystem: Host-associated > Birds > Digestive system > Esophagus > Crop | place...
ACCCAGGACTATTTTTATTCAGCGTCAGGACAGAACACGGCTCTGCCTTCTGAACCCACCCACTGAGAAATGCGTTTATCTCAAAATCAAACTGATGTGCAACTATCAAGTTACCTTTTTGCCAAAAATACATAGCTAATATAAAAGTAACGCAGCGAACCAGTGTGTCTACAGAAGAAACAACTTAAATCTGACGCACTGTGCGCCTTTGTCATCAGCAACAGGTAAAAAAAAAATTAGTAAGAATTCCATAGTTTAGTTGTTTTGCGCATAACTAAAAACACAAAAAAAAGAAAAATCAGTAAACAAGCTAGCTTAGTAATTTTATTCATCTTACAACTTTGTTTTCTCATTTAAATGTTACATATAGGCATATGATACTGATCTCGCCCAATACCGACGGACGAACAAAACAATGTCATTTTAACTATTCTTTATATTTTCAGTTCCTTCAGAAAAAAAATTCCGCATTACCAGCATTAGACAGCACTACAGTTTGACTGGTCTTTCCCTAGTGAAACCACTAGAATTTTAACATACAACTGCGCTATTTTAACGTGAATGCACACAACAGCAAGAATTATCTGAGCTGCAAAGACGTTTGTCTGACTAATTTTCATCAGATGGGTCTTCTATTTTGACCAAAATACCTGGGGTCATTGGTACAGAAGTAATGACACAGAAGAGTGTTTAGGAACAAAATGTCTAATTCTTCAAACATTAGGTTAATTAGTTTTCTAAACCTAAACCAATATTTGATCAGTTGAACAAATATTTGCAATGCATTTGGCTAGTTATCTATTTAGGAAGAGAACAAATTTATTTACAGGGACTTTTGCCCCTTCGATCGCCAGAGAACAAAATTTAGATTGAGCTCACAAGCGCTTTTTTTTTTTTATCTGGTCTCAACTTAGACCCCTCCTGACAGATCATTGCTGTAAGGACACCAGTGGGAAATGGGGAATGCTTTAGGAATAGGAGGGCTTCAATAGCAAAGAACAGATATGCTGCAAGAACTGATATGGCAAAACACTCCTCACCTACTACTTCAATAAGCAGAGCTAGTTCAGGTACTAGTTTTAGCCTTAATTTAGGTACTAGTTTTACCCTTGAATTGGGTATTAAATATGAGCTGTTTTTCATTATGATTTCTGCTGTAAAAGTAACGTCTGGAGGAATCATGATGTCTTCCAGTCGCGTTCACAAGTAAAATCTGTCCTTTTGTGTAAAAGAAATGCTCAGCCTCTGTTCTTTGTAATTCCCTCCAAGCACACATATGACGTTTTCAGGCTGTCTCCACGTGTGCTGCTGATCTCTTTACCCACATGTCAGGGCAAAGAAGTTCAGAATCCGACGAATAACAAATTAAATTTGGTCTCAGACCAAACCTTGAGATCAACCTTTGCAGAGCAACAAGATGTCAGTAGAGACAGCTTTGGTAACCATCGCTGCGTGGAGGTGAGCCAGTGTGTGAGGACCCTGAGCAAGCCAGGGGCACGCAGAGATCAGGACGCGGTCCCTGCTCCTGGCCCACCACTGCTGGCTGCGGGAGAGGTGGCTCGGGGCTTTCTCCAGCTGGGTGGGGGAAGTTTCCCAGAGCAGAGAGACTCCACGTCCTCCCTGGCCATGTGCTCTGGTGCTTCAATATAGCAATAAACATTTTGCTCATATTCAGCTATAATGCCCTGTTGCGCTTTACCACCACCTCTCACATTCTCCCGCTGTGCACCTCAGCAAGGAGCCTGGCTCCAGCTTCTTGGTGAGCTCCTGGCAGGGAGGAGATTTGGCCAAAGTAGAAAAGGAATTATACATCATATTATTGCATTTTTATTCTACTAGAATTTTTTTATCCGGAATATTTAAATAAATATCCTTTTGAACAATACAGTACTCAACAAGTGAATATTTTAAGCACAAATCTATAATGTTTCCGGAAAAAATAAAGAAGCAGTTAATAACATGCCACTTGGGTACTCCAGAGGCATTATTAAAGTGCAGGTATATGTCACTGCTTGCTAAATTTTGAACCAGAGAACACCTAGCCTTACTCCAGTGGAATACATCACTGTACCATTTAGGTGAAAGGAACATTTGTCAGTAGAAACACGCACATTAAAATTCTGCCCCAAATTTATGACAGGCTGAAAAAGACAAAGTCTAAAGAAGCAAAAAGCACAATCATCTCAAGGTTTATCTTCAGTTTACAACTGGAAGTATGATCAAAAGACTGAAAAAGAGCTGTTAATTGCAAACGAATAATTCACCTAGAATGCCCTCTAAGCTACTCAGCCTATAAATATAGTAGAAATAAAAGCAGAAAAACAACTTTCCAATACTCTTACAAGCAACTGTCAAATTTTTTTAAGCATTTTTATCTATTCAAAGATGAGTAGATCTACTGCCAAACTGTTTATCTTTCCTTTTAAATAACAAAAACTGCTTTAAATCCCACATAGAGAGGCGTCAGAAACATAACCCATATAAAAGAGCAGACAGACCTCTAAAGGCTTTTGAAATCCTTCACCCATAATAAAAGCGTTAAAACTTTCATTACTTTCTTTTTAGCTTTTAAAATAAGGTTTGTATTTGGATTTCAACCAAATTAGGTTTAATGTTCCTGGTACTGTAACAATTTCAAACATTAATAATTTTCATAATTCTGTCCAAAACCTTTTAAATTGTCTGTCTTCCTTACAAAGTTACGCGGCTACAATAGGACACCAACAGCAGGTTCTCTGAAATATTTAAAAAGTTGCACTGAGGGAGATGCCATTTGTGAATTCTCCTTTAGCATATGTTCAGTACATACAGTTATTTTAGTGCTGTACAATAAATAATACGGCAACATATGCTTTCAACCCATCTGGAAGTCAGAAAAAGAGTCTTGTTTTGGCCAAAGTGCAAAAATTTATATGCAACAAACGTTGCAAATAGGAAGCCACAAAATCCATTACAAAGATAGAAAGTTTTGTAGCATTTCTGTGGCTCTTTCTCCAGACCGATAATCAGAATTAAAAAAACCCTAGACAATAAAACACCTAACTTGCTTGGTTAGCAGGGTCTTTTGCAGCTGTGTCTCCACCTCCCATGCTCGTCTGTACATAACAGCCAGCAACACGAGGAATAAGCTACAGCAGCACTTTAGTACCTTCATTAAAACAGAATTCACAATACAAAGGGCTCCATAATTAGTGGAAAGGGGATTTACGGTATCGGTACAGGCAGTACATTTTAAAGAGCTGTAGTAGTTCCACAGTGATTAACAACTTCTTGGGATAATTGTTCACAGAGTATTTGGCTCGTGGTGACTCTCAGGCAGTGATCTTGCAGAAATGAGTAATTAGAAACTATTACAATAAGACTGAGATGGCTCTGCCAGAACAAGCATTGAACATAGCCTCATCCTGCAGGAAGAAACGCTGGGTGAAGGTGTAAGTGGCACTCCCACCAGTTCTTCTGTAAACTCTTAGACAGAGACACCTTTGACAAAGCCACAAATACTCTTCCAGTGCTCGCGGGGACACGCTGGCATACACGCACGTGCCCGGCTGGTTCTGCAGTTGGTTGGTTATTTCATGTCCATGTCGAGCTGGGCAGGTACCACTGCGGGTGGGAAACTCTCCAAGGTTAGGACCAGGAACACTGGTCCTGGTGCACGAGGTAGGACAGGGCTTCTTGCTGTCTCTCACCAAGAGCAGTACTGTTCAGTTTTGGTAGTGCTGAGTACCGCCATACTGGCTGGTTCGAGGCTAGCGTTTCATATTGATGCCTGGATCATTTGGGAAGCTTTCGGTATGAGATGTCAGTGGGATCGCTGGCTTTGGCTTTCCATTTTTGCCTACTGAAGGAAGAGAACTCTCCAGTCACTCAAGCCCAGTACTCCTTTCTTCTCAGCTTTTGAGTGAAGTGAATTGAGAAGGGGGGAAGAAGTAAAATCACCTCTAGGGAAAACTTGTCATAATAATTCAGTTTTGAATGCTCACACAGCTCACATGGCTGACACAAAAATCACTCACAGCTGTGAGTAATTAAAAACCATAACTCAACAGATAAAAAGTGTTTGTAGGCAAAACCACAATGAGATCCTCCCCCGCAGTTTGTAAAACTGCCTAGTAAGGTCTGAACTTCTATATTTGCTCATATTATATCTGAAGGCATCTCAGTTCAAATGATTTCCTCCTCGTTCCCTGATTAAAGACAACATATGGGACCCGAAAGAAATGAGTCTCTCCAGAGCTGTAGAGTCATTGCACGTTCAGTACTGAATCACTACAGAACCCTTTAACAGGAACATTATTGCAATGCTGTGTCTAATGCAGACCCCAAAACTAAACTAAACTTGCTGTGCTATGCCCAAAAACTGCAACAAATACAACAAAAGAATTCATATGCTCTACAAAGAGGATCTCTGAAGGGTACTTGCACCGTGGGAGCCAGCTTATCACATACTGTTCCAGTCTGGAAGTTCAGAATGGACAGGAAACATTAGCATTCTTCTACTTTAAGAAAGAAAGAGAAAACAAAAATCTTGGAATACAACTACTCGTTCTCAGCACCGGATTTGTTATGCCAAGTCACCATAAACCCATATATCGCTGGTTACTGAAACACTGGTGGGTTAACACAGGGGAAAAAAATGCACTAAGAAAGTCAGAGTTTATCTATAATATTCTTGCAATGTGGATGACATAATGTAATAATTTGATTTTTTTCATTTTCAATATTATCTCTGATACAGTTTGTTCCTTTTGCTCTGATGTACAATATAAAATCCCCCAAATTCTAGAAATACATTTCTATTTTAATCTTCTTGTTGTTGCTATATTTTTTATTGCTTTATCAGGCCTTAAAATCCTAGGAATTCCCCTGCTCTGTCTGAAAGCAGAAAACTAAAACACTGTTACGTACACATGCAAAAAGGACATTTAGTATTCAATCCACTTAGCTGCAAAATCAAATGCACCCAATGGAACACAAAAAGGAATCAACATCAGGCATACATTTCAAACACATTACACAAGTGATCAAAGGAAAAAGGGAAGAAATCTAAAGTAAAGCTACTTGCATGACAGACTGTGAATAAGCTGTTGAGTCTCTTGAGTGGGATAAATATGTTTCAGACTGTGCCACTAATGTGACGTTTTAATGGTGTGAGAACTACAAACAAAACTTCTTAAGGATAGATAGTAAACAATGAAGCCTGCTACAACGTTTAAAGGCCCAAATCAACAAATACATATCTTTCTTTTCCTGCCAAAAGTGGACATCGCACGAATCCTGGCGATGGATGCTACAGAGTTGAGAATGTTGTCACTTCTTCTGGACAATGAAACAAAGCCACAGCAACCAGCAGGAGAAGCAGCCAAGCTTAGCCACCATATTTGGGCACCACGATCCTATAAATACACACGCAGCGTCTAAACAAGGCTACAATTGTCATTCCCCTTGTAAGAAAATGATTAGTTGTACTACGCTAATAATATACTCTGAAATACCGAGGAATCAGAATCAATTTTCACATAACAATACCAGAATGTGATTCCACACTTCAGTAGTAACATTCTGCTGTAAATGTGCAACAAAGATGGGTGCAGCGAAGGCTCAGTAATACAGATCCAGAGAATTATGCAGCATCTAGTCCAATTCAGTTATCCGTGAGGGCAGGAGAGGAGGACATAGGAGGACACATACTGAGCTATGATGGCTCACGCTGATAAAGGAGCTGGCTGGAACTACTCCTCCTATGAGCTCATTACATACTGTGGGCATGATGCTATCGCAGAAGTGCTTAAAATGAAAGCCATCAACATAGATTCCTCCTATTTTGCTTGACTCTAAAAAAAAAAAAGAAATTATTTACACTGAAAGCTTGGTCTTCATATCATGAAGAGTACAATATACAAATATGTTATCACAAGAAAAGCATGTCACAATAAAAACCTCTTGATTTCATCTAATTTAAAAAGAGACAGAACTGAGCCAGTTTGATATACCATCATGACTCTGCTTTGTTTATCAACAAATACCATGTACTCCTGCATCTAATTCAATTTTAAGAATATATTATCTAGCAGTTTTATAATCATGATTGTTTTTACTACTGGAAATGATATAAACTGGGACAAGGATAACATTCAACATTACCAAAGAGAAGGCATCAGAGTTATGATTTCTAGGCACAAGTACTAATTGGATTGGAAGGCAAAGTTCAAGAAAACAGTAATACTGTTGTGTATTAACAGAAGGCCTGTTCTGCTCTGTAGTGCACTACCCAAGGCCATTTCCTTCCTTAATATTAAAATTCTAATCAGCCTTCATTTCATCTACAGAGATTTATGACCTAGCCCAAGTTCTGTGTATAGCTTTAGAAACAAACAGACCTGGAATATGAGACCCAGTATGCTACAAATTCTTAATTCAACTATAAAAATCTGTACATGCACAAGCAGAGAATGTGTAAAACATGCTGAGTTCCACACTGTGCAACACAGTGAGTAACTGCTGTAAACACTGCAAATGTCTTCGTCTCTAAATGCAGCTGTATTAATTACAGATTCGATGTTAAGATCCTAGATATGAAGCACTGAGGAAACTGGGCCCACTGTAGATGAAACGAAAATGGGTAACTACAATCACAAAAAGAAATTCTTTATAAATCTGTCTTAAGCGGTGCCTTCCAAACTGCGGGGCACTCGCTACAAGCAACGCGCCTGTTTTTCTAAGTGGCTTGTAAGCACTGCCAGAAAACCTGAGCATGTTCTCCCCAGTGCTGCCACTGTTAAAGTCGGTGCCTTTGGCAGGATCTGTGTTTGAGGACTCGCAGAATACTGAAAAATAAGCTGTTGCTTCTAAACAGAGAAAATGGTCAGCTCACTCAAATCCTTAGCCGGTTTTTTCTTTCACTCCCAAAGAGACACTTACTTCTCACTTGAATATCATATCTCAAAATTAAGCTAACAGCAAAGAAAAGGAAAAGGAAGTGTGGAAAACAGAACGAAAGCATGTTTACCCTGCAAGGTAAATCAGGGAAATGGCTAGAAGGGCAGAATTATTAATCTAAATGCTTCAGTCTCCAAACAAAATACTAAAACATCAAACTTGAGCTTCAAAGAGTAATAAAAAACCCTGAAGACCACATGTCTGAAGGTACGTGTCTAGCCTCCATGCCTCCACACAGCTCCAGAGTAGGTATTTGTGTCAAAACAAATGGGTGGGCCTCTGAGAACTGTGATGTAGCAATCTCAGCCACACTACTTCCTCCTTGTTGCAAAATCCGACTCTTCTATCATAAGAACACGTGCAACCCATCTCCAGCCTCCGCATTCACAACCACTACAGCGCTCACCATCCTTTCTTCTGCCTGCCTTCTACAACCCTGACCTCCAGCAACGCCAGTTACTAATGAAGGACACAAAGACAGCTCTCCTGTTGCCATCTGTCCCAGCAGCAGGTTAGCTGAGGAATAATCCCATGCCGTCAGGCACACACCAGAACGGGAGGCAATGCAGACATCCCAGCTGCGGCTTCTCAGGAGGTGGTCACGTCCAGATGGGCCAGCTGCTCAGCACGAAAATGCCTGCGTCCAAACCCGCTAGCGAGCCAGGAGGCACATGCGTTCCCTCCTGGGGAGCTGCTTGGCCAGCAATAGTGCCAACAGCCCAACAGCAGCCGCTGCCTCTTTAGCGAGAGCACTCCTCCAGCTGTGAGCTCCGCAGGTCTGACTTAGCGTGAGAAACGTAAGCTTCATGTGTGCGAATACAAAGAAATTCCGACCAGCCTACAAGGCTGGGACATTGCACAAAATATAAAACAAGATGGGCTAAATCTTATGGTGCAGAACTAATTTTCAGCAATCATGGTCAAAAAGAATGGACAGTGGAGTGCATGAAACTGTTCCAGTTGGTCATGTAACTACTGCTAAGGAATTCAGCTCATGTCCCTGGGCAATAGCACTGCCTTCAGACACCAAAACCAGCTTTCAAATCTGGAATAGCTGTACTGTTTTACACCAAACTCAGAACCAGCATACAGCATCACCCTAGGAAAGAGGGAAATACGAGGAGGAAGAATCACAGAATCATAGCATGCTTTGGGTTGGAAGGGACCTTTAGAGGCCATCTAGCTCAACACCCCTGCAGTGAGCAGGGACATCTTCAGCCAGATCAGGTTGCTCTGAGCTCCGTCCAACCTGACCTTCAGTGTTTCCAGGGATGGGGCATCGACCACCTCTGGGCAACCTATGCCAGTGTTTCACCACCCTCATTGTAAAAGACGTCTTCCTTATATCCAGTCTAAATCTACCCTGCCTTAGATTAAAACCATTACCCCTTGTTCTGTCACAACAGGCCTTGCTAAAAAGATTGTCCCCCTCTTTACTAAAGGCCCCCTTTAAATACTGAAAGGCCGCAGTAAGGTCTCCCCAAGAAAAACCTCACTCCAGCCATGCAGTTTGGCAGCAAGTAGAATTGCCTAAACCCATCAAGTAAAATTGCATCTTAATTGTAAGGTCATTTTCAGTATTCGAATGCAATTTCCTCAACACTTCTCCACTCCCTAAGACACACCTGACAATTAAGTAGCAACTCTGCAGACGCCCTAGGTCTGCTCCGCCTGCGTGGTACCTGAACAGAAATCTGGGTTTGCAAAACTTCGCACCCTGTACGGGCTGTACAGGCAGGTGCTGCTGCGGCTACGGATATTTCAGTCAATTGTCAACAGTTCCGAAATATCTTTGCGCAAGTATCCCAGCCCTCGAACTTTCTGTTTAATCTCTCTGAGCATTTATTAATAAATGAGGAAATTTACAAAATACCACAACTGGCAATTAGAAAAAGTGAAAGTAAAGAACGTAATTAAGTTGTGACGTTTATAAACTTAATCGCAAAAGATTTCTAAAAATTAGAGCTTGTAAATCTTCATTTATGTAACGAGCAATGAAAAAACCCTCATAGGATACACCAGTGATTTAGACTGACCTTCGGTGACGGGGTACACATGCAGCCCCTCCTCTTGGGTGATTTTCAGTTTTTTCTGTTGTATCTCAGTTGTTTTAATAAAGGCAGGTTTTTGCAGTTTATTTGTTCGTTTTTTTAAACAGGCTACAGCCATAGCAAAGACTATTTTTTAATGGTTTTTTTTTTTAATTTTACATTTTTAAATCATGCCATCAAATATCTTCAGAAAGGATGTGACACCGCATTTATTCTGCCTACTTACTCTGGATTAGGTTACTCTTAAAAAACAATTAGAAAAACAACAACAAATAATCCCCTGCTTAACTGATAAGCACATAAATTTCAACAGGAGACAGAATGCCAAAAAGCACAGGGAGTTGAGAGGAGCTGACACACATTGTACATACGAATCTAGAACTGAAAAGTTTAGTGCCATATGAAAGTTGTTGAGTTATAGAAATATTAATTTCTCTGACAAGTTGCATGCAAAGGGACTAAACTGACACTAATATTTGCAGTGGCTTTATTTCTGGAGAGTAGACATACGTGGGGTAGAACACAGTAGCAAAGGCAGCAAGCATCTGCCACCCTCACATACAGCCTGAGTGACTACAAATCTCACATTTGTGCCTACCTATGTGTACTGTAATCTAGCATAAAAATATTAATTGAGAAGCATACCAAGTTAGGCTTGTCAGCCCTCATATTTTCTGGTGATTTGAAGAAGGCCAGAGAATATGATAAGCATCTTTACAAATCCAGTCGGCTTTACTTCAAATCCAAACACTTGTTTCTCAGCTGCACAAGGACAGGAGCCCAACTGCAAAGCCAACCCAGTTCTGCTCATCATCCTCCGTTCTGAAACCTGCCTGCAGCAACAGTTTTTTGGGAGTTCGCTGTCCTTCACTGAAATACTATACAACATGCAATTATTTTTGCAAGAAATTATTTTTGCATCAGAGCTACATTTATCTTAGGGACAATCTATCATTTTTTATTAAAATAAAAACTTTTATTCTTTTTAAGTTTATGCTAGTGAAGTATTTTCATTGGCACTCATGAGTTAAAAATTACTTCAGGTTTCTTTGCAGGTTTTTTTTTTCCTTTTTAAATCAAGCTGGTAAGTACTCGACATTTACCAGTGCAAATCAGCTTAAATTGCTGAGGAGCTAAAACTTGGAGTGAACAACAGTATTTTCAAAACAAATACATCAAGTTAAAGCAAGGGCAGTTGTGGTTCATCTGAATCATATGGCTCCAGATTTCGAATCTAAGCTGAGGAAATAGAGGTTATGACATCCTGCAGCTGGGACAAGTAGTGTTCATAAAGCAGCGTTAAATCAAGACCACTTGGCCAGTTCAGGCAGTTGCTTGTGTGGAAGTGAAAGATCCCATGAGAGCATTAAAAAAAAAAAAAAAAAAAAAAAAG
>Ga0065711_1051436_pt1 | contig 10383 bp, 4 predicted proteins | sample Hoacrofraction12_FD_59098 | JGI IMG/M metagenome (GOLD analysis project Ga0065711, IMG submission 59098) | Hoatzin crop microbial communities from Cojedes, Venezuela - Epithelial fraction 12 v2 (version 2) | ecosystem: Host-associated > Birds > Digestive system > Esophagus > Crop | place...
CAAGACTGGGCTGAGTACTGACCCCTGAGGGACACCACTAGTTACCGGCCTCCAACTAGACTCAGCGCTGCTGATGACAACCCTCTGAGTTCTGCCATTCAGCCAGTTCTCAATCCACCTCACTGTCCACTCATTAGCCCACACTTCCTGAGCTTGCTTATGAGAATGTTATGGGAGACAGTGTCGAAAGCCTTGCTGAAGTCGTGGTAGACAATATCCACTGCTCTCTCCTCATCTACCCAGCCAGTCATGCCATGGTAGAAAGCTATCAGATTGGTCAAGCATGATTTCCCCTTGGTGAATCCATGTTGACTGCTCCTGATAACTTTCTTTTCCTCCACTTGCTTGATGAAGACCTCTAGAATGAGCTGCTCCATCATCTTTACTGGGAAGAAGGTAAGGCTGACTGGCCTGTAGTTCCTCGGGTCTTCCATCTTGCCCTTTTTGAAGATTGGAGTGACACTGGCCTTTCTCCAGTCCTCGGGCACCTCTCCTGTCCTCCAGGACCTTTCAAAGATGATGGAGGGTGGCTCAGCAATGACATCCGCCAGCTCCCTCAGCACTCATGGGTGCATTCCATTGGGGCCCATGGATTTGTGGGCATCCAAATTGCTTAAGCGATCCCTCACGCAGTCCTCCTCGACCAAGGGAAAGTCATCCTCTCTGTAGGCTTCCTCTCTTGCCTCCAGGGCCTGGGATTCCTGAGCGCCTGCCTTGGCACTGAAGACTGAAGCAAAAAAGGCATTCAGTAACTCTGCCTTCTCTGCATCCTCCTTTACCAGGACACCCACCTCATTCAGCAGCAGCCCCACATTATCCCTAGTCTTCCTTTTGCTACTGATGTAGTTGAAGCAGCCCTTCTTGTTGTTTCTGACATCCCTTGCTAGATTCAATTCCAGGTGTGCCTTGGCCTTCCTCGTTGCATCTCTGCACGCTCTGACAACTTTCCTGTACTCTTCCCAAGTGGCCTGTCCCTCTTTCCACATTCCATGCACCTTTCTCTTCCACCTGACCTTTGCTAGAATGCCACTCTTCACCATCATGTAACAAAGAGCAGCAATTACTTCATGGACATAACTTGGGGATCGGTGAGAACGTGTTTAGAAAGTACTGGAGTAGGCAAAACAGAGTAATAGTCTTGAAGAACAAGTCCTAAGGAAAAGGGAGTAGAATAATACTAGGCTGTCTTATTTACCAGATAGGCCACATTTCTATTTGAAATTAACAGCAACGTTGGTCAAAAAATCTCCTTAAATCTGCTGGAGTCAACAGAAAAGAGGATCTGTCATCGAAATGTCTGCCAGATCAGATTTCGTGTCTGAATAGGAAGGCTGATTTGGGATTTAAAAGGATAGTCCATACCAAAATTGGGTAGCCCAAATGCTGTGCTAAAATATAGAATTTTTTTTAACTCCCTGTTCCCACTCTTGCAAAAAATTAGTAGGTGGGGTAAATGGTGTATGGCTCTTTCCTTGCTTGGCTGCCTCCACTGCTGGCCAGAGACAGCACAGCACTCCTCAGAGCTGGCAAAAGCAGGAGGAATTCCTTTCGTAACATCTGCCTACGTGAGGGTCCTGGAATTTGCATCTTCCCCAAGCCTGCTTTAGCTCACCTCCCTGCCTTCTTAGCATTCCCCTCTTGTCCAGCAGATAAGAGCACATTTCCAGAACTAGTTTTGCAATTACCCATCTTCTCGGTTTTCTTTCCTGACCTTTAAAGGGGATGCACCGAATAAATGCCTTTGTACGAGAGCCAGACTTTCTGCTGGGTGGCTGTTTCAAAGCAGCAAATATGATCTTTTCATAAATACCATGTCAGGCCCGTGTACCTCACAACTTATTTATAACAGTTCTAATGCACACCGTGGAAGCCAGGGCTAGTGTTGCACAAGAACATTCATCTAAAGCATTTCAGAACTGTGAAGCAAGGTAGACAGCTAAATTCTTGAGCAAGCTGCTTAGCAGTTGTTGAGTTTAGCTTTTACTTGAGTTTCATGAAGCATTTAAAATTATTCAGAGTTTAGAAGAAAATGATAAAAATATTGCAGCCTGTGAATTTTTTGTTAAGCATCTGGTCTTGGCATTCAAAACCCAAACTGGTCACCTAGGTACGAGCACAAAAAACTCTTTCATAATGTTCAGTGTATCAGTTTGTCATTACATGTGCTCGACCAAATATTTCAAGCCTCCTTCAAAGCCTTTCGCAGTTCACAAATCCCCACAGGGCTCACCTGAACTGGTCAGAAAACAGCTTTAATGAAAAGCTTACCCAGCTTTCCCACACTTTGCTGGCTGTCTTGATGTCCTCAGGAGGAAAACAATGGCCCCATTCCTTTCTCTGGTATGTATCATCTCCACGCTTGTGTCACCAAACCTGGGCAGTGGGAGGTCAAAAGAAGCCCCTTGTTTTCCTGAGCAGCTCAGCATGGACCTGGGGTGTCCTTACCTAGATGGTGGTCAAAAAGTAGTGTTTGTTGGGAAACACAGCAAGTCACAAGCATCATCGCTTCGAGAACTCCTGCATTTCCCAAATGCTGCAGTGTATGGGAGGATTTTGCTCTATGTGGAAGAGCCATGAATTCAGATCGCCAAGCTCCGTAGATGTCTTCCCTGCTATACACGTGCAGCATGAACAGTTAAATCGGAAATCAGCTCGTCTGTCTCCCTCTGTACACACACGCGTGACAGGTTGTGAACCTTGAGGAGGTGGTGGGTCCCTGTGCTTCAGTGTAGCTGTGTTCAATGCTTTTGCTCACAGTTTCTGCGATGAAAACTTAGCATTTAGCTCTTAACAGGTCAGGGCCACATGTTTTATACTTAGTAGAAGCAAAGAAACCGGCTCACATTTTTATTAGTCCCATTGAGTGACCCTTGGCATTTTTGCAGGGCTGGATGCTTCTTAAAAATGTGGCCCCAAGACCCTTGGTGGAAGCAATAAAGATTCCTGCTATTTCTCCTTAAGATGCAAAAACCATCAAGGCCCTTTCTGTTTGCTGTCACCCCATGCAAAATCAATAGCGTTTGCTACATCCTGAGACAAAGGCTGGCATACCAATACCAACTGCGTGAGGAAAAAACAGTAAATGAGCAAACTGCACAGCTCTAGCTTTGCTCTGTGCTTTATGGATAAACACGCATAGACAGATCTTAGTCTAAAAAGCTCAGAAGTAACACACCGATGCTGGGGCTGAAAACACTTGTGTGCTCTTCATCTCACACAGCCTGATTTTGTTTATCGAGACACAGTAGGTGCTGGCACTTGATGCTTGGCTTTCACCTTTATATCTGACTTTCATAACTAGTAGCCAGACTCCCTTCGTTATTTTGACTTGATTTAAACGTCAATTCTTTTTGGTGGTGGAAGTGTTTTAAAAGCAGCAGCTCCTACAAAAGATTTCAGGGGGGCTAGAGAGACAGCTTTCTATGAGAGCAATTATAATAAAATTGTAAATAACCACTTTTCTTCTGCAATTTTCAGAAGGGCAGAAAAAATCAGAGCCACAAAAGAGATGTTACAGAGTCAGCAGAGCCCAAGTCACTTAGAGTTTAGCCATCATTGAGCCATTCCTTCTTTTCTCTGGCAAGATAAAGTATTTTGTGGCTCTGTATCAACCCTCCCACAAATAATGCAGAAAGTTGTACTATCTGCTGAGCCTGGGGGTAACTTCATTAGTACTCACCACATCTTATTTGAATTACACATACAGTTGGGTGTTTAAATTACAGGAAGACTTTGTGTTTAAGAGTTTCCGCATCGTGCTGAGGCTTGGGAAAAAAAAGTCAGGTTTGACACATAATAGGGATTGATGTGCTACTTCAAATGCTGGTGTTACTGGAAAGGAAGGAACTTCCACAGGAAGAGCAAGGGAAATTATACAGGAATCAATAAAGGGCGCTAAAAATAGTGTTTGACTTCTCTTCCATGTGAGTCAAAATACCTACTCAAGCAATGCACATGCTACATCTTGGCTGGTATATTCAGACTGCTCTTACTGGTGTACAGGTTGTCAGGATTTCCTCATAAGTCAATGGAGAGATGCAAGCGCCTCTAGAGAATAGTTCATCCCACCTACCTAAGGAATTACCAGCAAAAAAAAAAAGAGTACTGTAGAGCCTGCCCTTTTCCTAATTGCCATCAGCTTCACATGCTTAAAGTCATGTATGCGCTTAATTACTTTCCTGGAGAGAAGCTGGAGAGCTGAGTGCCTTGCAGGACTGAACTGCTAGCTTGGAGGAAAATAAAGCAAGCAGCAAATATTCTGGATGAACCTGATGAACAAAACCGGGAAACGAGGAGAGCTTGCCTGCAAGGATGACTAAGTTGCAGGTTTGGAAGCCTAATAGGTCCCAAGAGAGAGAATATGATTAGTCAGGTAAATTACAGGTAATATGCTTTCATCATTTTCTACTTAGCATTAATTTTCTAAAATGTCGGGCGGGAGCTTGCTCAGAGGGGAGGCAGCAGCAGGGGAGGGGGATGGGGATGGGGTGGCGTGGCCCACCAGGCTGCCATGCTGTGCGGGGCAGGGAGCAGAGCTGTGGTCCATGAGCCCCCACCACCCCGAGCCTCGTGCTGGCTGTGCTTTTGCTTAGAACGAAGCTCTCTGAGCTGCCCCCCTCATTCCATCCACGAGGCCACTCTCTGCACCAGCACAGGGCGGTCACGCTCGTGACATTTGTGATTATAGAAAGGGGAGCCACCACGGCTGCAGCCATTTGCCCGCACGTTGGAAAAGACTCGATCCTTTGGGATTCGAAGCAGGAGCTTCAGCTCAGAAGTTCATGGGGATTTTGGCTGAGCAAAGCCCAAGTAAAACTGAGCAAAGCGAGTCTGGAGATGCTGCTGTTAACCAAGGGACTAACAAACAGTGGAGCATGTGGCAAGGAAAATGATGGGTGTATGGCTAATTTGGGGGGAGGAAGGAAGGGTGTCGCTCAGCTTTCTTCACATTTGGGATGTTCTTAACATTTCTGTGCTGTAGCTGCTGTTATAACTGACCAGTCAGCTGATCAAGATCTATTAAATAGATCTGCTATAAGCCCATATTTACATGAACACTCTTGAAGAACAACAGATTATATGATTGCAAGGACCCTATGTCCTTCTGCAAAATGTGAGGAAAAATGGTTTGGGCACAATTAAGAAGGGGATTTTTGTTCCTTAGACACTATTAAAGCCTATTACACAAACTCCTCAGGGCTTTCTGTGCTCCTTAATGGGGGTTGTGTGACTAGATTGAGAGCAGTACAAGGCCCTAAATTTGAAGATTATAGCTTGTAACAAGTCACAGAAAGTTTTTAACATTGCCCCTGTTAATCAGCACCAGGCAAACATGTGCAAGAAATATTACCCTCCCTGTGTGCCCCCCACCTCCAACCTCCCTGTCTTGCAAACAAAAAACTGCAAGAGCCAACAGATCTGTTCTGGCTTGCTTTATTTCACTTTGTGTTTATTAAAATGCTGTGTTTGCAGTTTATATTTCTTGGCATACTGTTATTTCAATGACATTTAAACAAGAACAGCATAAGGAACAGGCAGACTGAGAGAGTAGCTCGTTTCATTCTGCATTTTGGAAGGATCCTGTGTAGTCTTCTAATCATCAATTACGTTATCTGTGCTATTCATTTGCTTTTGATTTACTTACTTCAGAGGGTGAAGACCAGCTCAGCTGTTTCCCTTTGTTTTCTACTCATTTCCGCTTTCAGTTTCGCAAGTACCAGCACGACAAATAGGGCAAGAACCAAGTTAATCTACCAGAAGTAAATGTTTACAACCCAAAAGAATTGTCTGCATGGATGTTTTAACTCGATAGCAAAAAAAAAATATTTAAAAATCTTTATTAAAAACAGTGCTTGTCACTTGTGATTTCACTTCCTTTGCCTCCATAAAGTCAGCATTCGGTATCCAAATTCCCTGGCACGGAGTGAGCACTGCTTCGAAGGCTGGCTGTCCCCTGGTTTATTCTCATAAGTTTTTGACAGGGCAGCAGAGGAGAGCACCTGCAGCCTTTCATGGGTTGGTGTCATCCAGAGCTTCACTGTAGGCATTTGTTTTGGCTTGGTAAAGCACCTTTTTAAAATCATTGCCAGTTCCCAAATAAGTTGTTAAGGAGCACTCAAACCAAACTCTGCTACCTTCTCCTCTGTACAAATTGTAGCTATGTCTGTACAAGTAAATTCAGTGTGCCCAGCCCCGCTCCCTGGCACTAAACGCCCCATGACCATATAATTAAGCTCTCCTACCCACCAAAGAGTGTGCCTAAACCCAAGCTGCCTCCTGGGAATAGTCCCTGGGCCGGGAGCTCTTCAGAAGATGCTGTTTGGCAGGGGCTACGCTAACAATTTAACAATACTTCGCAATTGTTCAACAATTTGAACAAAATTGTCTAACAGCAGGACAAGCAAGCTCTGTCTCCTGGGAACAGTGCCTGGCATCGTTAGCGGTGATGTGCCTAGGCTAGTAAACCGACGTCCACGTGTGACTCCTCTTCCCGCTGCTTGCTGAAGCTCGGTTTGCGAGTCCCACCCAGAGCCCCAGCCTCGTGCTCTTTGCTCCCAGAGCTGGGTGTTCGTAGCCAGGCAGCACAAACTTGGTGTCATCCACAAACTGCATAAACTTCACCTCCTTGCTCTGTCTTTCAATTAGTCGGCCCATCATGGGACTCTACTTTGAACAACCTTAACAAATGAGCCCTTTTCATGAAGTACTGAGCATACGCAATTCACAGGCAATCCATAAAACTTTTTCCTCAACACAGGAACCAAGGTTCCGTGATTTCAATGGTACACAGCTAGCATCACAGCTCTGCGGATGCTCTGCTTTGCTGCAGACACGAGTGCCTTCATATAGTCAGGATTGAGAGTCCAGTTAGAAAACATCAGTTTTAAGATGAGCAAATTCATCTTCTGTGAGCTGTGCAAGTCAGCTTTAGCTCTGCCTATCTGCTGAAACCAAGCTGAGGAGAGAAGGCAAAATGCTTCCTTTCCCATAGCTCACCAATGATAACATTTTTCATATCAGGTTCTTTTAGGAAAAATATACTATGCCTGCATATTTTATTTGGATGGGAAACAAGTTCTTCTGACTACTTCATAGCCATAGTTTCTTCCCTCCCTTCTCAGTGTCTTTTTTTCCATAAACCCTGAGAAATGAGGAATTTTTCCCCCTTTGTCACTAGAAATAAACAGCCAATCCATGTGAGCTTGTGCTTCAGGAAGCAGAGCTGAATCTGCTATTCCCCTACACACTGAATATTGAATGTTGGATCTCTTCGGTGTAAGGGTACTTTCTCTGCCCTGTCAAGGCTGAAACCAACAGCGAAATGCCTGACAAAGGTCAGTGAAAATTTTAATCCTGTTATATACAAAGCCTGGCATAAATCCAGGGCAGGCTTCATCATCTACCAAGAGCTCTCTCACCCTCACTGGGAGCCCTGGATGTCTTTCTTGTTCTCCACTTGGAAATACAGGCTAGCCATCCTGTAACGCTTAGGGAAGATGGAGTGACAGTTAATCATTCCATGTAGGTTAGTGTAAAAGTGCTAAAACAAAGCAACACATTAACCGCAGGAGAGCTTTGCCTTTCTCTTAAAACAGAATTGGGAATACTTTATACCAGACTGTGTAAACAGGTAGGAAAATGGGAAAAAACAGGCAGAAATTATAAGGGCTTGGTGAAATGAACGAAAGCATTTGGAGACTGAGGGGTCTACAGCCTGAAGAAAAGAAAAACTTGTGCCAAACAATGAGAAGATGGTGTGTAAATGAAGATGGAGAAGGGGTGATGAAGTTTGGGGTGGTATTTTCTTAAAGGCCAGAGGAAAATCTTATCACGGTATGGGGACTGATATCAAAGGCTCAGTCTGAAATCTGAGGAGGTGAATACAGTCCAGTCTGACGTCCAACCACTGATTCTTAGGAAGACAAGAAAGAGCTGAACAACAGGTTGTGGTCAGTCACGAACAAAATAGCAACACAGACATGCTACTAATAACATATGCTGTTAATCTGAAAGTTGTAAACACATATTGTCAGTGAAAACGGGAAAAAAAAATCCCTATGGCTTTCTTTTCTAGGAGGAAGCATACTCACATCACAAAGTCACCAGGTTATCGCCAGCAGCGGAAACAACGGCATGAATTGAACTTGCTGAGGCTGCCACGCAGAGCAGAGCGACTGTGGGGAACGTCGAGGTGAAGGTGAGGGGCTGCACCATGCTGCACCCAGCCATGGTGGTGACTTCAGTGCCATTAGCAACCTCGCAACGGAGCAGTGGTGGACAGCAGAGGAGGTAGAACGTGGGGGATCTGAAAGACGCAGTTGTCTAAAGATACCCATTCCCATCGGCAACAGATTTAAGGTCATTGCTTCGAAGGTGGGATGATACTGGATGGAACCTGAAGACATCAGACAGCAGTCTACTAAGCAGCTTCAGACAAATCCCTGCAGGAAGAAATAAACAAATGAGAAGGACTCCTGGCCTGGATTTGATGTTCTTTCATTCATGCAAGTTCATTAGCAGCCAAAATAGTCCTGCAGACAGCGCAGGCTCTTTTTCCTCCCACTGCTTTTCCAGCTTCTCTGACAGGAGATAATGACTTGCCAATTGTCTTAGGCTCATTAGCAGCATAATTTCACATGTTTTAACTTCCCTTCTACTATGTCGGAGGCCCAAATCCTGGCCTACCAGTCCGTGTGAACTAACTCTTCCTGTTATAAGAAAACCCTTGGCAGTGTATTAAAGGGAAAAGATACCTTTGGAGATACTTTTCTCTTCTTTTTCCAGGAACACTTTCCACTCGTCCACATATAAGCTGATTTAAGATGGGAGATGTGCTCCTGCAACCTGATGCCTGGCTTAAAAACTAAGAGGTTGTAAGGCACTGCTTATCATCTCAGGAGTATTCAAATCACACTTGACAAGCTCGGTGACACAGAGTTCACGATTCTTGTTTTATATTTATGCCTGTCACCTACTCCTCCACTTAATCTTCTTCCAAAACACCTACAACTGTTAGCACATTTTCTGAAAATAATTTAAAATAGCAAAATTAGAAGTTTCCCATGAGAATCCTCAGGAAGAACAATGCAGGTTTTATCAGCACTAATTCTTAGCTGGCACTTTTTCCCAAGAATTATTGTTTCCCTAAGAAGTGGCTTTGAGGCAACTTTACAACATAACTTAAAACATGCTGCACATTACTCCAAATTTCATACCTTCTGTGAAAAGAGAAGACTAGCATCCAGCCAAAGCATGCTTTGTATTCATCTTGCTTGTGGCTATTTTATAGACGGTAACCTTTCTAAGGAAGCACAATCCACCAAACCTAGCTGGAAAGGACTAGTGTTTCAAGCAGTTATTTGTAGTTGAAAAAGAACAGTAAAAATTGATTCTTGATGTAGCTCTGCTGGAGCTGTGTTAATGAACTTCCAGCCCAGAGAACCATGTCTTGACCACGTTGTTTTCCCAGTTGCCTCAATTGATAGATGGTGCACTTCCACAGTTACTGTACTGTAAGTAGAAGAACAACCATATGTGTAATACCACTCAGCTTGTAGTCTCTGAAAAAGGTTAGAAATGAATACAAAAGGAAATAAAAAATAAATGAAAGACTAGGACCAGCATGCAGTGCTGCTTTTCCTGGTGTGTTGTTTTGGCTTCTAGCAACTGGGAGCATGGAGTTTTGATTTAAAGGATGTATCCACAGCTCTGTGTTTATTAGCCTTCATAGCCTTTCTTCTGTGAATCTAAGTGCTTTTGAATTAATTTAATCTTTTAGCCTTCACAGCATCCTGTGGCATCCCACTGTTTAATGATGTGCTATGGGAGAAAAATACTTTCTCTTCTTTGCTTTAAACCTGCTATCTGATAACTCCATCTAAAGCTTCCTAACTCTTGTCTTGTGTTAATAATTACTCCTTATTCATCTTCTTCATTCACTTCCTGGTTTTATAACCTCTCCACTATCTCCTCTCAGTCCTATTTTTTCCCCAGACTGTGGAGCTTTAGTTCATCTTCTGTAGCAGAGAAGCTGTATCACACCTCCAGCCAGCTTTGTTGTGCCTATCTGCACCTTTTCTAATTCAGCTGTGCCATCTTCGAGAGATGGGGTGGGAATCACACACCAGATATTCGAGAGAGATGTTCACTGTGGGTTTGTAAGGGCATTGGTGAAGGTCTGCCCCTCCCCTCCTAATAAAACCAAGGGTCAATTTGTCCTTTCAACTACTACTGGGTGGTGAACCAACCTTTCAGGAGACCGTTGGTTTAGAAAATGGTACTAGGTCTCCGCACAGTGATTATCCAAACGGCCTTACGTAGTCCTGGCTGCCTCACATATTTCATACCGCTTTGCATTTAAAAAAAAAAAAAAAAAAAAAAAAA
>Ga0065711_1051437_pt1 | contig 10383 bp, 3 predicted proteins | sample Hoacrofraction12_FD_59098 | JGI IMG/M metagenome (GOLD analysis project Ga0065711, IMG submission 59098) | Hoatzin crop microbial communities from Cojedes, Venezuela - Epithelial fraction 12 v2 (version 2) | ecosystem: Host-associated > Birds > Digestive system > Esophagus > Crop | place...
GCTGCCTCCGCGCCGAACCGCGGGCCCGGTCCCCCCCCTAGCGGCCCGCCCGGCCGCCGCCGCCCGGCCTGGGCTAGGGCCTGGGCTGAGGCGTCGGAGGGGTCGGGAAGGAGACCTGGCGCTTGATCCCGCCCATGTTTATATGTGCAACAAATAAGGCGTGCTGGTGACGGACGGATTTCCTATATTTTCCCTATATAAACAGAAGCACAGGAACACACGGAAATACACAAAAAGGGGTGCGTGGCGAGGACCCGCTGAGCTGGGTCGTGTCATGTAACTGCAACACAAATACTAAAAAGCAGCCATAACCTCCTCTCTGCTTTAATAAACACAGCAGATTTAAACAAACGCGTGAACTGAGAAGCCTGTAAAACACAAGATAAAATTTGGGGGCAAAACATTTGTGAAAGTTGTCGACGGTGTGGCAAACTCCCCGCACATACCGATGAGGTCTGCAAGTCCTTGAATGTCACAAAGTTGCCCCGTTTCCTAATTTGCTCGGTTTTCTCCCTGTCACGAAAACGCTGTCTTAAAGCTGTTCTGCAAAGACCCTTATAACTTGTGATAATATTTTTTTTTTTTTTAATTGTAGACACCAAAAATAATTTCTGGAGAAACCCACCGTGCTTTGCGAACAAGCAAATACAGTTGCAGCAAACATATATATATATATATCTTCCAGTAGGAAGAATGCTTCCCTCTCCATCACATCTTTGCTGGAGGAGTTGAGTTCACGGTATCAAGAGATTTGTAGAATTTGTAGAATTCTGGATTAGCCTTATCTGGAGAGTACACCCGGCCTCCTCCTGCTTTCTTTGTACTCACAACTGTTCTCTCAATTTCTTTGCCTCACAGCTGCAGTGCTAATGATTTATTGGCCCAGCCGCCTCCCTCATACTGGGTGAGATGAGTCTTCTTCAAAGCCGAAGGAGTGAGCTGTTGCATGGCAAGCGGTACCGGCGACACGCTAACAAGGGGGATGCGAGTGAGCTTCAACTTCTCCTTGGTCATGAGTTCACGAGCCTTGTAAAGCTGCTGGGAAGGGTAACCAGATAAAGTGGAGGTTTAAAAAAAACACCTTTGAGATGAGGCCACATCGTCTTTGATCTAAGGCAAATTTGCACTGCTCTGTTACTCTAAGCTGGCGCTGGAACAGACCTAGCTGGCGGCAGGAGAATGGGTGGAGGAGCTGCCCGAGTGGTGTTGGGAGGCAGAGGTATGTTGCTTGCTGCCCTCTCAGTGCAAGTGCCGTGATAAAAGGGACGAGTTTGAAGGCATTTTGGCATCTCCGTGATCCAGCTGTGGTAGCAGCCCCTTGGAAATACCAAGCATTGGCACAAACAGCAGCAGCCTCTAAGCTGCTCCAGCGTGTACCAGAAGACTATTCAGCAGCACACGGGTCAGCAGTTGGGGCAACAGACAGGTGGTTGGGTTGTACGCTGGGCTTGTAAGTGAAAGCACAGACTGGGGCCAAACTATGTTATCAGACAAATATACAAACTGGATTCACTCATGTTTGGAAGTAGCAGCCAGCCAAATATATTCAGTATCAAATATTTGGAATGGGATAGTTTCCTCTGAGTCTCCATGACCCAGGCTACTAGTGATAAAAGGAAATCCACTGGATGTGAGCTAAGAATTATTTTGGTGCCAAATTCCCCCCCACACTGTTCCCCCTCCCCTTCTGCACTCCTGCCTGGCTTCACGCGAAGAGCATTCAGTGCTGAGCGAAGCTTCCTTGTCCCCATTTGTTTTGTTGTTCACCTTAATGTTTTCCTTTCCCTTCTCTTTTCGTCTGCCTCTCAAAGGCTGAACAATGTTGTTCGTGTAAACACACTCAATCTCCCAGCCACTGGTGAGAAGACCTTGACCACTTCCCACGTTGCTCTGTAGCCAGGCAAGGCTCCAAGACAGCAAACACACCATGAGGAACAAGTGGGTGTGGGCATAAACACAATGTCTGGTGCCCTCTTAGACCCACCATGGTATCCACACATCAGCAGAGGGCTTGCATCTATGGCAGAGGACTTAAACCAGGCCCATGTCTTTCCAGAATCACAGCTAGAGACTAGGGGAGATGCCTTAGGTATTTAAAGCAGCACCAGGTACCGTAGGCAGGCAAGCTCCCACCTTGTCTATTTACCCCTGTGCTGGTGCAAATTGGAGTAACTGAGCTGCCTTCACAGAAGATTTGGGCCCCTGTTAGTTTTGTTTTCTTTTTAAATTATTTTCCCAAAGTAAACAAGACCCAAGCTCAGTGCTGAATCAGCTGAGCCGATCATACATTTTCAACTGAAGCTGGCCAATTATGTAGAGGTTTCATTACAACAATAGCCATTCTTGAGAGCATTTTCTGATTTTTCAACAGAAATGTAGAAGTATCAAGAGTATCAAAAAATGTGGCTATCTCAAACCCGTGCTTCTCTTTGAACAGAATTTTTAAAACATGGGGTTTCGCTTCGATCAGAAGAATTGCCTTTTCTCTTTTGCTGTTTCCTAACTGAAACATTGGTTGAAATTTGCCCCATGTGTAAAAACATCCCATATTATGATGTTTTGTTTGCTTTTTAAGATAAAAAAATCTGTTCTGTAGCAGTGTGACCACACAAACCTAGTGGCTTACCAGGGACCTCCTCACGTCATGGTTCCCTGGTGATGTGCAAGCCACTTGGAAGCGAGGTCTGCAGGCAGCTTCCAGCAGTGTGGATGGAGCTCATTTCCTAAGTTCTGGTGTGAGGGTATTCACGCTTTGGTTGTCATGCATCCGTCAGTGGATTAGCAATACACTATTGCCTTAGTGGCTGCTGTAGAAGCCCCGCCAGTGCCAGCACCTGCTCCTCCTGGTAGGACATAAAAGCAGGGCAGGGCAAGAAGAGAAGAGAGTGCAAGGTGGGAGGCAATGGAAAGATGCAGAATGAGATGTCTGACTGGGTGAACAGCAAGGGTACAAGCTGGAGGATGTGAGGGCCTGGGTATGTTTTCGGTCATGGTTTGATGAGTCAGGGAATAACAGCATTGGATCCCAGTCTGAACCTAGTGATGGAGTAGAGAAGAAGCCATGCCTCCTCAAGCCCATATGAATGAGCTGCCACAGGACCAAGAGCTGCTACTGCCAGGGATGCCCTATGGCTGCTGCTTTGCAGGGAAACTACATTTGGAAACACGGGTTTGACAATCCCTAAGTCTTTTTAACTCATCCTATTAATAGAAGAGAAACAAACTACATTGCATTTCTCAAGGAGCAGAGGACATGATTCATTCATCTGCTTGTACCTACCAAAGAGCATGTGTTGGTAAAGACTACATATTTATGCCATGATTATAATTTCCTTAATAAACAATTTCTTCCAGAGGACCCAAAGATCTTTATAAAACTTGTCCCTGTATTAATGTGGGCAAACTGAGATGCAGAAATTTTGAGACACGAGGTTTTCCAAGAGATGGAAAGGAGTTGGACGCCCAGCTTTGCCTGGTTTCCCCTGGGAGCTGTGCCTCTCAGCCCCCTTGGAAATTCCAGCCTAAGCGATTTGCCCCAAGGTCAGGCAGTGAGTCAGTATGTGAAGTGGGAACAGAGCCAGGCTATCCTGACTCTCTGTTTCCTATCCTAACCACTAGACTACTCACAGGATATTTGATCATGCAAATCTCATTGCACAATATCTTGTCAGCAATGTTTTGCCATGAAAAAATTGTCATCCCTAATAGTACATGGGATGCCTTGAAGATAGAGATAGTAAACCCAAGCAGTTATGTATATTCAGTACTACAGATGACACATCCCACAGTCAGATCTTATTACAATCAAGTATTTGTGGTGAAGGGACCAAGATGAAATGATGCAGTCCTGATAAAATGGCCATTAAAAACCAGATGTATGCACCTGGAAAATGAGACACACTGCGTTAACTATCAGGCCACAAGTATTCCATTTCCTATTTGGGGTCAGATCTAAAGTCAAATGAGATCATTTCTCATGCTGAGAAGACTCTTCTCAGTCTTAAAATATCATGTGAAAAATGAAATAGTGCAAATCAGATATTCATATAGGTTCACCTAACCCAAAATAAAATATGCTACATTTGTATATACAGAGTCAGTTAGCCAGTGAAATAAATATAAATATATTAATGCAGCCAGAAGGAGAGTTTGGCACTACAGATGAAACTGTCCCTAGTATACTGAAATTACTGAGTTGCAGTCACCTATCTGTTCAGTTGTGTATATACATTTAAAAAATATTATTTCAGCATTTGCTCAAATATTGCACTGAAATGAGGAACCGTTATGGGTACCCTCAAACTGCAGGTTCAGCTTTATAAATGATTTTAAATTTAAAATAAACAATATAAATAAAATGCGTCATTTTCATTCCATGGGAAAATAAGGGTCCAGAGAATTAGCTAATCATACAATGCAGTTCTCTTCTTGATCCAGCAGTAAATAAATACAACTGGAATTTAGAAAACATTTCCCTTGGTATGCTATACAATGACTGAGCTTGCTAGAAGCTTTGCAGTTGGATGTCCATTAGCTGAGTATATCATCTATCACCTTTCCATCACAGTGTCTTTAGCTAGAATTCAAGACCAAGAAAAGCACCATTTTGTCTTAAAAATAGCCACAGTCTCCCTCAGAAGCAGATTACACTGAGCTACAACAGACTCTCTGGATGGGGAAAATGTTCCTCATTTCCGCGTGCCCGTAGCCTGTTAGCATTATTTACACCATGGGGCTTCCTAGATACTCGAAGGAGTGGAGCTCATTCTGCTAACTGTTGTGGAAACATGTTGTGAAAAAATAATACCTGCCTGCAGATAGAAGCTTTACACTTACACTGCGCTCCTCTGTACTGTTTTGACAGTGCAAATCTGTTCCAGCTGCCGTTTTCCAATACATATGTAATGCCATAGTTAGCTGCAGGGTACATGGAAAACTATAAAATGCCTTTTAATCATATATCACCAAAGACTGGAAACTGGAGCAGCCAGCCAACCTTGTCGTTGCACCCAAGTGGGTAGGGGACAGTGCGATATCGTACCTTTGCATACACTTGTGCCCACCAGACTGTTTTAACAGCTTCGTTACCAGCTGAGTCAAACCCATCTCAGGATCTATCTTTCCATTCAACAAATTCTGTTCACAATGAAAGGTGAACCCCTCCTTCCCTATTGTAGCTGAAGCCCCGTGATAGAGAAGGGCGAGGAGCCACTGAACATGGTGGGAACATGAGCAGCCAGCTTGGAGGAAAAAAGTTTAAGACAAGCACTAATGTGTCAGTGTTGATTTCATTGTTACTAAAATTAAAACTCAGGAAACGAACATATTTGGGCATGAACATGGATGAAAAATGCTTCTAGGCCATTCACCATTTCTCAGTGAGCTTGCCTCTTTACCAGGCTGCCAGCTCCATTTTGAACATGTGCCGCTTCTCATCTCCTGCCTTCTCGCCTCCCTGGGATTTAAGTTCCAGCCAGTGGTGGCACAAACCTAAGTAAAAGGAGGCCATATGAAGGAAACAGTCAAGCATTCAGGTGCAAATAACCATGAGCAGTACTGCTGAGCATGGCCATACTAGCTTTCTGTGGCAGCAGTGAGCTTTACATCCAGCGTTCCCCCCAGAACTTCCTTCTCATTCCCCTAGCACTTGGATGTGAATTGTCAAAACTGTGTGAAAACCTCTCAATAACTTGGCTTCTACTGAGGAGAGGGGAGTTGCCAGGGAGGTAGGCCAAGCTGGCAATGAGCTCGCATGGTAGACATCTGCGGTCACTGGTCAGGACAGACCAGAGAGTCTGCTGAGGGTTATGCAGTGACAAGAACTGGCCATCAGGCATCTCCAGAGTTGGGGACAAAGCCTGATGGGGTGATAAAGAAACACCACCTCACTGCGCCTGGAAGGGTCCCCTGGATTCCCACTGGAAAACTGAGCTCAGGAGAAAGATAGTATATTCAGGGAGGTTACTCTTTTCTCCTGAGATATATCTTGTACAAAAAGACAATCTAAGAGTTCAGCATCCAGCCTACCTGTGTCAGAGTCCTTTTCTGTGATACTAAGCATCTCCTGGAAAGACCGATCTGCAAAGAAAAGATTCAAACTTTCAGCTGGATCCTGGGAGACAGGTAGAGTTAGAAAGCAACATCTATTTGGCAATGTGCTTTAGGAGCAAAACCCCACTGATGTGAAGGCTTCAACTGCTTTTCCTTCCCACAGGCACCCTGAGTAGGAGGAGCAGAGAGACCTGCACTCTGATCACATCTCCATGCCTTCTGGCTGTGAGAGCAGAACTGAAGGTTCTGAGATTCTCATAGGATCTACCAGCTGCTATCCAGAGTAAATGCTGGCCCAGACCTACTGCACGGGAACCTCACTTGGGAGACCTCGGTTCCTCTTAAATGGGAGGTGACAAAAACTCATTTAGCAAGACCAAAACCTTAAGCTGAATGAGATTACGGGTACTTGGATGTTTGCATCCATCCTGTCCAGGCTGGGTTATTGTAGTTACTATCTGAGTCTGGATCCAGAAGCAAATAAACCTGTTCTTCTCAGTGGAGCAGGTTAGCATGAATACCCATTTTTCCACTCTCTACCCCTGCATTGATTTGTTGTGTTCTTCATTCTCTGCTTCCAGCTTTTACTTCTGATTTTCAAAAGACCCTAAGGTTGACTTGGGACCCACTTGAGTCATATCACCACCATGATATCACCACCATGACTCACTCAGTTCAGCTGTATTCTGTGAAGATAACACAGCTTACAAAGCCTCACATGAATCAAGCAAACAGAAAACATTTTATGAACGGGGATTCTGATGAGATTTTAAAGATAGATTTAATGCTGTATGACTAGTGCTTGGGCATGTGACAACATCTTCCTCTTTGCAAGGCATTTTTTCTCAGAAAGAGCATGGTGATGATACAGGTGATTAAAATGTTTCCCACTGCCTTGGCCAGAGACAGAAAATCTCTCCTAGTAGTCCTTGTGAAAGATACAGAACTCATTTACCTCAGTAACATTTCAAGATCCTAAAATGAAATTGCCTAAAACCCTTAAGAAGGCCTTTGCCTACAGTAGGAAACGGAGAAATTTCATTTAAACTCAGCCAGTGCTGGCTCTGGGTTTGCGCTAGGTGTGGACAAAAAATAAATACACCAAATACTTACGATACACATGGCTAAAACCCAGTTCAAGGCAAGTAGGCAAAAAAAGTTGGCCTGCTTTCTTCTGACAAGTTGGGGCAAATCTCACCTATGTATGCGCATTTGGTTTGTAATCCAATCCTCAGTTTGTCTCCTTCATTGAGAATGACCTGTTTTGTCTTAATTTTATCCCTCCCTGAAACCAGGGGTTTGTGTAACAGCTACACAGAACAGCTGCTTGGACTATGCATAGACCAGTTTACATTAGCCTGGTTTTTCTTGAGAAAGTCATAGTTTAAACAAATGGTTATGTCTATTTTAATCATTTTTGTCTTCTTTTGAAGTGTTTTTTCAAACATTAGCTTTTTTCCCTTCAAAATCAAGTTTAGCTTTACAAATTAGTCTGTTCTGTCATGTCCCCTTTAAACACAGCTGTTACTACAATGTAAACATAGGTTTAAAAACATAGATAAACAGTTACAAGAAAGAGGGCTTCAAGTGTTTTTAACACATGGTCAGCTCTTACTTACTTGGTTTTCCGTGGTTTAAAATTAGAATTCAAAATACACGCTGTATTTCACAGATGTCAGCCCTTCAGTAATAACACTTACATAGTGCTTTACATTTACAAAGTAAGTGATGAACAGAGAGACACCAACTAATAATCCTCCGAATGCCCCCGTGAAAGAAGCGAGCGTTATTTTATAGGTGGCGAAATGGAGTTACGTTGGTTAGAGTAGGAAATATTAGCAACATTTTCCTACCCTTGCAAGCAGCTCCAGTCCTGTCAGCGATAAGAGCTGTTGGAATCCCGCTAGCGCTGCAATTACTGCATAGTACTTCTTTATGTAGCAGCAGCCTGCTGGAGCACAAGGCAGGGACCGGGGCTTACTTGGTGGAACTAAACAGTTGGTCCCTGTTCCAAAACACCCGGTAAAATCAAAATTAGTGGCAAAAATTCCCAGTGTCTTTATATTGGTAGACCCTGTGCTGCCACAAGAGACTGGTCAAAAATAACCAACAACATTTTAGAAATGAAATGGCAGGGCCAAGGTCAGCACCAAGGGGCACAGCGGCTGGAGTTCGGAGTGGGATTTAAAAGTTTCTCCGCTGAGACCGTAGGCACTCTTCCTTTCTCGGCAGCATCACCTCTCTTTGACAGAGCTCTTTTCTTACCTTTTCTGAAAATTGTGCCGTTATGTTCAGCAGCTGGCCTTGCCGGGACGTTACTACCCTGTTAAAAGAACGTCAGTCATGTAACAATGGAGTGTGCATGATTTTACTGCGAATGCTTCTGTGAATGAGAGAAAGGGCATGGGGATCATAAATCTGATGTGAATGTTTTCCTTTTAGTGAATTGAGAATGACTTCAAACTTAGGAGGTACTGAAAGAAAGCGAAATTATGAATGAGCTCTCCCCTTCATGGTTATCTCTAACAACCAAAACTAAAGTGTATGGTATTTGTGCTGCATTTATATTAGAGAAGTGGGAATGCCTACAGACCCATTAAAAGTCTAGCATAAAATATACTGTTCATTTTTTCGACAAGACTGCATGCTTGTTCCCTCAGATGAAGTTACACACATGCTTTCATCCTGAAAGCTCATTTTCAGATACTTAGGACTATGTTAAAACATCACCTTTTTGGAATGTGTGTTTCCAGTGTTGGACTGAACTGCTCCAAGCAAAATTGGATAGGCCTTTTGAGAAAATGGAGAGTGATATAGTATGTTTGGGGCACTATAAAAACTACTTGTTTTGCTTTTTTAAAATTGAGAACAGTCGCTTCTTAGGAAAAAGACCTTCTAATTTGCCCTCAGTGGTAGGACTCAGTGTCAGATGTCATCCTCTGTGGGAGCTGGGTATCAAGATCTCTTTTGAGGCTGTGGTCCTCAGGTTGTAGATTAGGTCATCTGAGAAGATCAGTTTTGAGCTGGCAGAGTTTAAACCAGTATGTTTGCGGGTGCACAGTAGATTTTGTCACATAATGGACTATTGATGTAGGAAGAAAGATTTTTTGCAGTTTATGCACTGAAACTGGGAAAGACACAGAGGATTAAGACTCATTTCACTTTAACCACCAAAAAAAATTTGATACCTAAGTTCAGACCATCTGTGGTCAATGGCAAGAGACAGGGCACTGCTAAAGGAAGGTCTATCATAAAACAGTGTTTCTAAGGTAGAGGAGATGAATCACTCCTTAGAGATACCCTTGATGAAACAGAGAGCTGAAACAGTTACATTTTAGTCAGTTAAAACTGCTGAGATAAAGACTACTTTCATACCAAATGCTTATCAGCAAAATAAAAATAAACTTAACTTCTCCATACACTCTGCAGCACGTCCTTTGTTATGAGTGTCTGTGGTGTGTAATATGGAAAGAGGGAAAAGGAGGTCACTCTTTTACATAATACAGAGCATAAATAATATCAGTTTTCTGAGATTCCATGCCAGTATGTGAACCAAAAGGAAATTTCAATCCAGTAGTTGCTCTGCAGTTAGTTTATTTATAGTCGAATGCCAGAGTAAGCAGAAGAAAATGGACTTTCATTTTTGATTAGTGGATGCTTTTAAAATAACCCTGCACCTCCCCTCCTTCCGTATGATATGCAAAGAGCATGGCTGTGTCAGAGGAGAGAGTGCCAAAAGGAGACCTTCTTCTGCCTGGTACACAGTTTCCAGTCATTGCCTTGCTGAGCATGAAAATTGTGCAGACTGGAGCACTGAACTACTATCTAGAATATAAAGGTATCCCATGCTTGATTTATTTTTTTATGTGCATCTAAGAAATTCCATACTATCCACTCTGAGGGCAAAAAAAGGAGTGATAGGAAGGAAAAAAGGAAGGGGAAAGGGAAAGCAAGGGAAAGGACAAAGAGGGGGGCAGGGAAGGACAGAAAGGAAGAAGGGAAGAAAGGAAGAAGGGAAGAAAGGAAGAAAGGAAGAAAGGAAAGAAAGGAAGAAAGGAAAGAAAGGAAGAAAGAAAGAAAGGAAGAAAGAAAGAAAGGAAGAAAGAAAGAAAGGAAGAAAGAAAGGAAGAAAGAAAGAAAGGAAGAAAGAAAGGAAGAAAGAAAGAAAGGAAGAAAGAAAGGAAGAAAGAAAGAAAGGAAGAAAGAAAGAAAGGAAGAAAGGAAGAAAGGAAGAAAGGAAGAAAGAAAGGAAGAAAGAAAGGAAGAAAGAAAGAAAGAAAGAAAGAAAGAAAGAAAGAAAGAAAGAAAGAAAGAAAGAAAGAAAGAAAGAAA
>Ga0065711_1051438_pt1 | contig 10383 bp, 5 predicted proteins | sample Hoacrofraction12_FD_59098 | JGI IMG/M metagenome (GOLD analysis project Ga0065711, IMG submission 59098) | Hoatzin crop microbial communities from Cojedes, Venezuela - Epithelial fraction 12 v2 (version 2) | ecosystem: Host-associated > Birds > Digestive system > Esophagus > Crop | place...
AGCCTCGTTGCCCTTCTCTGGACACGCTCCAGCCCCTCAATGTCCTTCTTGTAGTGAGGGGCCCAAAACTGAACACAGTACTCCAGGTGCAGCCTCACCAGTGCCAAGTACAGGGGCACGATCACCTCCCTGCTCCTGCTGGCCACACCATTCCTGATCCAAGCCAGGATGCTGTTGGCCTTCTTGGCCACCTGGGCACACTGCTGGCTCATGTTCAGCCAGCTGTCAGCCAGCACACCAAGATCTTTTTCTGCTGGGCAGCTTTCCAGTCACTCCCCCCCAAGCCTGTAGCGTTGTGTGGTGTTGTTACGACCAAAGTGCAGGACCCAGCACTTGGCCTGGTTGAACCACATACAGTTGGCCTCGGCCCATTGATCCAGCCTGTCCAGATCCCTCTGCAGAGCCTTCCTACCCTCGAGCAGATCGACACTGCTGCCCAGCTTGGTGTCATCTGCAAACTTACTGAGGGGGCACTCAATCCCCTCATCCAGATCATTGATAAAGATGTTAAACAAGACTGGACCCAGCACTGAGCCCTGGGGAACACCACTTGTGACCGGCTGCCAACTGGATTTAACTCCGTTCACCACAGGCTTGTCAAGCTGGTGAAGCAGGCGTTAAACTAAAGTTGCTGGGGGAGAGAAACCTCAATCCATCCCACTCCTACCAGTATGATACCAGTGCCAGCAGTAGATGCCCAGAGTATGGAGAAAGATCGCAGGTCAGCAGGAGAGCACATGAAGAGCAGCACAAAGCAATTCCAGTCACTCCAGCCATTAAGTCAGCTCTATCAGTGGATCTGGGCCCAACTTAAATGCCTCTATGCAAATATACACAGCATGGGGAACAAACAAGAGGAGTCAGAGATGCGCACACGCTTGCAGAGCTATGATCTTATTGGCATCATGAAGATGTGGTGGGTTGGCTCCTATGACTGGAGTGTTGGAATGGAAGGATACAGGCTCTTTAGGAAGGACAGGCAAGGGAGACAAAGAAGGGGTGCTGCCCTCTATGCCAGTGACCAGCTGGAGCGCATGGAGCTCCACCTGGGGATGGATGAGGAGCCCACCGAGAGCTTATGTGTCAGGACTAAAGGCAGGGCAGGAACAGGTGACATTATAGTGGGGGTCTGCTACAGGCCACCCGACGAGGATGAGGCCCTCTATAAGCAGATAGGAGGAGCCTCATGTTCACAAGCCCTGGACCTCCTGGGAATTTTCAACCACCCAGACACCTGTTGGCGGGACAACACAGCAGGGTATAAGCAATCCAGGAGGTTCTTGAATGCGTTGATGATAACTTCCTCCTCCAAGTGACAGAGGAGCCAACGAGGAGAGGCGCGATACTGGACCTTTTTCTCACCAACAAGGAGGGGCTGGTGGGGAATGTGAAGCTCAAGGGCAGCCTTGGCTTCAGTGACCATGAAATGGAGGAGTTCAAGATCCTTAGGGCGGCGAGGAGGGCACGCAGCAAGATCACTATCCTGGACTTCAGGAGAGCAGACTTTGGCCTCTTGAGAGTGCTGCTTGGTAGAGTACCATGGGATAAGACCCTGGAGGGAAGAGGGACCCAAGGAAACTGGTTAATATTTGAGGATCACCTTTTCCAAGCTCAGGATCGATGCATCCCAACAAACAGGAAGTCAGGCAAAAACACCAGGAGGCCTGCATGGATGGACAAGGACCTCTTGAACAAAGTCAAGCACAAAAAGGACACCTACAGAGGGTGGTAGCAAGGACAGACAGGTAGCTTGGGAAGAATACAGAGAAATTGCCCAAACAGCCACGGTTCAGGTTAGGAAAGCTAAAGCCCTGATAGAATTAAATCTGGCCAGGGATGTCAAAGACAAGAAGAAAGCTTCTATAGGTATGTCATCACTGATAAAAGGAAGACTAGGGAAAATGTGGGCCCTCTCTGGAAGTTAACGGGACACCTGGTTACCCAGCATATGGAGAAAGCTGAGGTACTCAATGACTTCTTTGCCTCAGTCTTCACCAGCAAGTGCTCCAGCCACACTGCGTAAGTCGCAAAAGGCAAAGGCAGGGAGTGGAGAATGAAGAACCGTCCACTGTAGGAGAAGATCAGGTTTGAGACCATTTAAGGAACATGAAGATGCACAAGTCCATGGGACCTGATGAGGTGCATCCAAAGGTCCTGAGGGAACTGGCAGATGAAGTTGCTAAGCCACTGTCCATCATATTTGAGAGGTCGTGGCAGGCTCGTGAAGTTCCCACTGATTGGAAAAGGGGAAACATAACCCCATTTTTAAAATGGGAAGAAAGGAAGACCTGGGGAACTACAAGCCAGTCAGTCCCACCTTGGCGCCCGGCAAGATCATGGACCAGATCTTCCAGGAAACTATGCTAAGGCACATGGAAAATAAGGAGATGACTGGTGACAGCCAACACGGCTTCACTAAGGGCACATCGTGTCTGACAAATGCGGTAGCCTTCTGTGGTGGGGTTACAGCGTTGGCGGATAAGGGAACAGCAACTGACATCATACACCTGGACTTGCGCAAAGCATTTGACACTGTCCCGCACAACATTCTTGTCTCCAAACTGGAGAGACATGGATTTGACGGACAGACTACTTAGTGAACAGGGAATTGGCCAGATGGTTGCACTCAGAGTTGCAGTCAACGGCTTGATGTCCAAGTAGAAAACAGTGACGAGTGCATCCCAGGATATGGTTGGCTTTCTGGGCTGTGAATGCACATTGCTGGATTATGCCCAGTTTTTCAGCTGCCAGTATCCCCAAGTCCTCCTCCTCCTGGCTGCTCCCAATCCCTTGATCCCCTAGCCGGTATTGATACTAGAGGTTGCCCCAACCCATGTGCAGGACCCTGCACTTGGCCTTGTTGAACCTCAGGAGGTTCACACCAGCCCACTGCTCGAGCACGTCCAGGTCCCTCTGAATGTCAGAAATCTTTCAGGGAACACATGAAGTTCTGAACTGGCCTTACTGATTACTGCAGGTCCTGCCAGGTCTTTCTGTTTTTCAGTGTTTTACAGTGATATTTTTTTAAGTTCAAATTAAAAGATTTGCAACTGGATATATATGGCTATCTTTTTTTCACTGAATGAAAATGAGAAATCAAATAGTGAATACAACTTCTTTAAATACTGTATTACTAAAAAGTGTAAACTTAAAATTTTAAAAAATATTTGAAGTAAATTCAATAAGAAGTAGGTGATAAAGCTGACTATATGAGTTATTTAGGTAGCAGTTTAAAAGGGGCCATTGTGAAGAAGTCCATAAATGAAGTTTAAAAACCATAAGGCATTACTGCTTAAAGAAATGTTACCTATAGTAGAAAAACAGTTAAACTCCAGCAGCCCTTGTATATTATAACTTCAGGTGACTGAAGCTCGCCACCAGAGGGAGCCCACATAATCTGTTACAAAGAACATCACTGTAGAAAGAGATATTTCAGCTATACAGATGAGAGTTTAAGAAAATAATTGCCTATATCTAGAAAACTTTACTGTAAATTGTTTTTAGTCCATGCACTAAAACATCTCCTCATTACTTAATTTCAGATTAATTCTTATTTTTACAGATACAAATAAAAGCAAGTGAACTCTCCTATGAAGAACTATAGCTAGATTACACTGAAATAAACTGAAATACCTTGTTATGCATTACTTGTTTAGTTTCTTTTGTTCTCAAAATTCAGTATTTCAGAAAGCAGCCCACAATCTTACTTAGTGTACTAGTCCACAAATTATATGGAAGGGAGAAGGCCTACATAGTCCTGGGGAATTTTAAAGTACCTTCTTCAAACATATTTAGGACTGGAATCTTAAGCTACAGTGACAACCATAATATTTTTTTGTTGTGTACGCCAAGCCAGTATCATTTTTACATTTAATATTTAGATTTATCTGAGCAATCATCTCTTTCTCCAGCCTAGTTAATAAACACATCACATACAGAAAGACTTCCAACATTTGCGCCATGAGTTGAAACACCTTTTGTTAAGAACTGTGCTCAAATGTAGAAAAGTACTTTTTTAATCAAGAAAAAGCAGTCCTTACCACACTGGATGTTTCAGTTTAATTCTTGGAAGGCTGATACCTCACTTCGCCTTCAAAATCTTTGTAACTGTCAAAACTGTACGATTCGAAGTTAACAGAATGAGTACGATAGAAGCAGTAACCTTAATTAACATCACTAGTGGTCTGTGTCTCTAGTTTTTGACACTTCACGACCTTTTGTGAATTTATATTCTGTTACTGCTGAATTTGCCTGTGCTCTCCTTCTGCACCATGACTGCTTTACAAAGTGGATCTCAATACAACAACTTAACACTGTAAAAGAAAATTCAAGTTGCATACATTTCCACACTAAACACACTATCTTTTCTTAGAATACTTTGCTACTAAAAGAGCTGAAGAAGTGAAATTTGCTGTAGCAAAAGCGTTTATTTAGCCCCAGAGATACAAATGGGATTGGTAGAACTCTGTAAAGTAGCAAGTAAGTACAGAGTGTGTATAACTTCACCCACTAAATTAAAAATTGAAGTGTTACTTTTCTTATGGTTACTCTGTTGTCTAGCAAAAAACCCACACTAATAACATTGAAGACTTGAAGTGCACAGCACTCTAAGATACAGTAGCAAGAGTCTTGGTAACCCAGGGAGTCAGAATCCTAAATACAAGGTGGATATCTCTAACCACAACATTTCAGCAACAGCAAGTCAAAGAGATCTGAACACTGACTTGTCACGTGTCTTTTCAGACCAACTGAACTTGAACTCCCGAAGTTCATACTTTTTGTTTCTTAATCTTTACTGAAAAATTGCAAAATACACAGGAAACATTCAAGAATTGTTCCATATATAATCTTACCTCAGCTCACTCGTACCTCAGCATTAGTGGATCACAGAAAGAATATGAAAAAATGTCATGTTAAAAGTACCTCACAGAGGCACTGTAAGATACCTAGCAATCATATTTAACAATTTAATATAAATTCTCAAGATCTACTCTATTATGTACATCCCTGCTCTGAAAAATATCTTTGTGCTTCTGTATTAGACGACAGAGATGCTAGTCAGGACTCCCAGTGCTGAAGAAAATAGAAAACAGTACTACTGAATTCCTGTATACACACACCTTGTGACTGCATATTCACGCCAAAATACTGAAGTGAACTCTATTTTCCCTATAATGCCAGACACACAATACTGTGAAATTGTATTGTTAATCCAGTCCAGGAACGTCTGACACACCACACCCAGCCAGCAGTACTTGCAGGAAGCACTACTCAGTTTGCTGCTTAGTAAAGAAACAATCTACACACAATCTATTAAAATGCATAATTTTGTAAGCTAACCAAATAAATTGATGCAACTGTTCCAACAGTTCAATAAGCAGCTTTAGACATCTGTTTTGAATATGTACATAAATTTATATTAAAGTTTTGAAAAATAATTTATGCAGAAACACATAGCAGACAACACATAGTTTGTGCACAGAACTTCAGCTTCTTGACAAATTTCACTGATGTATCAAGAACAGTATAGTTTAGAAGCTTTCTTGAAGGTCTACATAGAGGGAATCTGAGCTACAAACTGCCATGCTTTATGAACACGTACTACAGGTGCATAATAAGTTGTGTGTTATCAATTTCTACTAATCATTTAGTATCAAAGCTAACGAATTCTGAGAATTTGAAATTGTAAGTACAATAAAAATGTAACACATTAATAAATAAGTGTTTGGCCTTTTATTAGGAGTGGAAAGCTACAGTTTTAAATTCAACATTTCCTACTTTGTTATTTATAATCTCTTACCAGGTCTTTCCTTGCCAGTTCCTTTTGACTCAGCAAATTTCTGTATTAAACTCTCAACTGTCGTATTTGTCATGTTATTAATAAACTCTTCGTGCACCTTCAAAAAGACCCACATCAGATACAAAAGAATTTAAAAAACAGTAACTGAAAGAATCTATCTTTAAAAAGTGATTTTCTCTAAAGTTACGGTTCAAAATACCTCCCTCTAAAATACATTACAAGACTTCCAGAAATCAACAGGCAGTTTACCAAGGAAATCCCTTCTTTGCTTTAATATTAGCAAGTGTGTACAATACAGATACAAATTAGGAATCAAAACACAGGGTTTGATGATGCACCTAGGATTTATTTCCATTTCTTCCATCTAAATGACCTATTTTCTGAATTTGGTCAGCAACATGTCCCACTACAACGTCAGGAAGACAAGCAGCCTCTTCAGCCAGCACCGGTTAAGGGTGTGAACTGTTACTACTGTATTATCACAGCTCCCACCTGCTTGAGTAAAAGCATTACTGTTGTAATGTTTTTGGTCTGACAAAGGAACCACCAGATGTTAATAAGAAGTTTTTCCAACAAGATCATACGTATATGCTTGAGAAATAAATAGCATGACCCTTGTGACCATCATTCTTATCAGAAAACCTCAAAACTGAGGAAAATGGTGACTAAGTATATGCAAACAAAACTACACCTCAAAACATGTAAAAATTAAGGACTACTTAGGAGGATCGTTAATTAAACTAATTTAAATCTAAACAAAAGATACTATAAAACTTCCATTACTGAAGAACCTTTGCTCATAAAACCAAAGTGCATAAAAAATTTGGAAACTTTTCAGAGTGATACAGTTTCAAGTTTTAGTCAAAGAAAAGCACAAGTATCCTGATTATGTATGAAATGAGTGTCAATTTAATATCTAGAGAACAGAACTTTGAAACACTGAAAATTCTTAAAATTGTCAAAATATTTTGTTTCATGTTAAGACAAAATTTATTCAGACTTATTCTGTAAATTTTGTGATACTGAACTTATAACTGCAACAGGAAGCCATAAAAATTTGAGCTCATGTTAAATTTACCAGCATTTGAAAGATGTGATCTTGTAATTATCGCAAACACAGTAAGACATGTTCTCTTTAATAGTAAAGAAAAATATGTAGCATAATCCAAACAAACGATAATATAAAAAATTACCTCTCCTATTTGTAAATGAATTTCTTTTATGGTATTTGACAACGATTCTATAATCTCTTTCATACGAAGAAGGTGCGTTTCTTCAATGTCTTGAAATTTCTGTAAACCAATACAAGCAATTAATTGTAATGAAAATATTTCTTGAAATACTAAACCTTAAACTGTAATCATGAAATACACAAAACGAAAAAAAAACCCCACAAAGTCCCTTTTTTTTTCAGATCTTGATCATGGCAGTGAAGGGAAGGTGCAGAATTCAGGAAGTTATGAAATAAGGTACTTTAAAATATAATACATCCTTTCAGAACCATTATCCACTTTTTTCTTAGTCTTTAAACTTCCACCTATCTTGATTTTTCAAAAAATCTGACCTATTTCTACCAAAATAAAATAGAGTTAGAGGCTGTTTAAAAAAAGTCTATGTTCTCCACTGCTGTAGAGTTTCATTTTTTCATCTAAACCCAGAAATCTTATTTGCCGGTATGTTTTGCACTTTATGCTTAGCACCCTTTCCTCCTGTTCACAATATATACATGCTTTCTCTTTTTCTATTTAAATCTATATCCTTTGCTGCTTCAAATATGATTCATTTGTTCGATCTTTAAACTCATCGTACATAATCTTTGCAGCTTGTTCCATTTTACCCAGACTTCTAGCTGACAGCCATTTTAAAATCACTTCCAGTGTTTTCAACGATCCCTTCCTAGCCAAAGATCAGAATTAAAAATGTCCTCATCCTCCCCAACAGTCAACCATGATTGTCTTGAAATCTTTGTTTACTCCTGCTCTTTCCTAGTTCTCTTCCTATTTCTGTAACTGCCCTTTCAAGTGTGTCCAAACTTTGGAGCACCACTTAATCCTTTCTCCAATTTGAACAGGGTTCTCTGCAGATCATCTGTCCACATTTCACATCTCCTGCTACTCTGATTCACAAACATAACTCCATACAGACAAGGCAAATATCTAACTTCTAAAGTCTCAGACTTTCTTTTGCCATACTTAGATATCTCTGTAGCCATCAATCAAGCAGACTGAAATTATTTTTTTTCTCCAGCAGCTTTCCTCTTAGTTACAGAGGACATAGTCACTCTCAGCAGCCTACTCTATGATGTTACTTCTTTTACTGATTGCCTTTTATAAATTATATTATTATGCTTTCAAAACTATCCATGGTCCATCTCTAAAATACCTGCTCTCATTCACTACTGGGGTGCCAACACACATAAACAATGTGTGCTTCATTATGTGTGCCTTATTCCACTACCTGATTTTAACCTAAACAGAGAGTCAGCTTTTGAGATTACGCCAATGACGCTTCCTTCACGTTCGGTTTGAGATCCCCACAAAATTCTGCAAAACAGAGGTACCAGTCTCCTTTAAACTATTCTCTATAATGCATATCAAAACAGTCAGCCATTAAGAGATTTTTTTATCTCTTATGTCAGTGGAAAGCATCCGCCTCCCTCAATTGTTTCATTATTTCTTGTTTATTGTTATATACTTAAGATTTAGAGTCTTTAGATTAAAGCCATCTTAGCCTTATACGGTACATAACACAAAGAGGTTCTGATCAAAGAATGAAGCTAAGTACTATAATACAACCATGTCATTCACATCAACGATATAATCATTAACGAAATTGTTCACTGTCACGTTTGAAAGATCAGTCCATTTTTAAAACATGTACTTAAATGAATCTGTAATGTTAATCAGACAAAAAATGCAAGCCCCTTTTTAATGTTTTAAGCTACAGTATGAATGAAAAATCATTGACAGGATCTTTAGCTGTCCAACTCAGTATACACAGCTTTAGTAAGCATCACTCCTTTGTATAAACATGTATGTTTTCCTGTAAGTTTTACAATGTTTTTTAAAAACAAATTATTACACATTCTTGAACTGTATATGCAGACTGATCCAACAGCAAAATCATCCAAACTCAATTCTATTCACTTCTAAATATGAAAGAAGAAATTTAAAGAATAATTTAGAACTTTCAGCTATATGAACCTTTCCAATAATTGTGTGTGCTATGTGATTTTAAAAAAGGCTTCTAGCAAGGTGGAAAATTTGGCAAACAAAACACCATGTTTTCCTAGCAACCGCATAGCAATTGCACAATACAACTAGAGCTTTACTCAGAAAAATCTTTCAACATGAGGAATTACTGTCAAATCCAATTTCTAAACAACAGTGAACTATATTTCCCTACTTCTTTAATCACAGTAAAACCTTCCATCTTCATCGCAGCAAAAACCATAATTTGCAATTCAATATTAGACAGCTCATATGTTTAAAAATTCAGCCTCTCAAAATCACATATCATGAGTCATTTGACTTCAATAACTGCAGGTAAGACAGTAACAGACAAAACAGAAAAAATACGCAAAACTTATGCAAGAGTGGTGTAGTTTCACTAAGAAAAGATGACAGTTAAGCAAGGATATTACTACATGATTACGTAGAATAATGCCACAGTAATTCAAGACATTTGTCCTCAGCAAAATAGTATGTGAACAGTGTAAGACATTTAAGTTAAGCCAACTGATTTTGCACTGACACAGCTGAGAATGCTCACACTCCTCATTTTGTTTTCAGAACTAGTATATTTCAAGTGAAACGTACTCTAAATTAAGATAATCCAGGGAGTGCCTCATATAGAAGAGGGGTTCCACTTCTTCATGGATGTTCTCCTACTGCATCAGCTTTCGAATAACCCTCCTGCATGTAGATGCAGCTACACCACTATACCTAAAACAGATTCCACAGATATGAATTGTACTGGCAGAACAGCAATTTTCATTTCCAATGTGGACAGGTGTGGAAACTTTCCAGGTGTCCATTATCACGTTAAATGAAAATTTAAACTTTAAGTGAAAGGGTTGTTGCAAGTAAGGCACTAAGGACATTTAGACAAGTGTGGTTTGTAGTGAGAGGTAACTTTGTAATATTTTTGTATCAGGGGAAAAAACCCACCCCAAACCAAAAAGATCATAACTGCTTCTCTCCCTCTCCCCACCACAAAAAACCCCAAACAAACACCAAAGCAGCCCAAAAGCATGGTTAGATTTTCCCAGCTGTAACATCTGATGTATTCTCTCTGTATCTTAGCCTTGTTTAAATATGTAATACCTATCTAATAAGGCAAATAAAGCTGAATAAAGAGAACCTTCATATTCTGTCTCTAGATACAAAATAAACTGTTACTTTTCTCATTCTTTTCACAGAATCACAGAATGGTAGGGGTTGGAAGGGACCTCTGTGGGTCATCTAATCCAACCCTCCTGCCGAAGCAGGGTCACCTACAGCAGGCTGCACAGGACCTTGTCCAGGCAGGTCTTGAATATCTCCAGAGAAGGAGACTCCACAACCTCCCTGGGCAGCCTGTTC
>Ga0065711_1051439_pt1 | contig 10382 bp, 5 predicted proteins | sample Hoacrofraction12_FD_59098 | JGI IMG/M metagenome (GOLD analysis project Ga0065711, IMG submission 59098) | Hoatzin crop microbial communities from Cojedes, Venezuela - Epithelial fraction 12 v2 (version 2) | ecosystem: Host-associated > Birds > Digestive system > Esophagus > Crop | place...
CAGCGCGGCGCGGCCCGGCCCCACGGCGCTCGGCTGCAGCGCGGCGAGTCCCCGGGGGTCCGTGCGATGGCGTGCGGCGGCCCGAGTGGTTCCCAGGGAGCAGCGCCCGCCGGCTCGCTGGCGTTGAGGCTGGCCGGCAGGACGAGGGGGGATTTCCACATCCGCCAAAATCAGAAAAATTAATGAACTGTGGAGTCGGTAGAACTGAAATGACTCAAAGCGAAGCTCAGCCCTCTGGTGTTTATTTCAGTTGGTTTGCGCCTGCCACTTCCAGTATTAGGAAAACAAATGTGCCATTACTGCAGTTTTATGACCATCATACAGGTAGCAGAAAGCACGTGACTCTCCTTGACAGTTACTTGGAAATGCCATTCCTAATAACTTCACAGCCATTTGTAAACAGGTAAACATGCAACTGTTTCACGGGAACTATTTTTATCTGCCATGCCCAGGGGTGTTATTTTCATATTACTGCAGACTTTGAACCAAGATCAAGTTCTGTGAAAGCCCATACAAACATCACCAGACTGACCCGTTCAGCCCAAAAGCCTTTAAGCAAGTCTGAACTTGCAGACCTGAAGCTGAACTTCCCACCCAGTTTGTGGAAAGTAGGTTTCAAATTAAACTACATACAGAAGCAGGAAATAAAAAATTACATCTTGCAAAACCATGCAAAACAAAGACTGAGTGGCAGAGAGCATGGGGACAGTCCTGGCTTCTATGAAAACTATTTATACAGCGTTTTCCATTCTTCTGTATTGCTTTTACTGGGCACAAGGAGGTTTTTTTTCTTTTTTAAAACTGGAAAATAATTAGTGTTCCAGAAGTTGTGAAAGGAGGACTTAGGGAGGAACTGGTCTTCTGTTCAGGGGAAAAGAAAAGCACTAGATCATGTCAAACAGGCCACAGTGTTTTAAGTAACAGTGAGTGTGAGGAGGAGGGAAGGCAGAGGATCATCTGAGATTTGCTATTAACAGGACAAAATAACAGCCACAGGCTTAAACAGCAGCACAGGATAGGATGGCTTAGACATCAGGAAAACCTCAATTAGCAAGAATGTTCTGATTGTAAAATTCTTGTGCGGTATCTCACAGAGGAGTTTTGTAATGCTTAATACAAAGATTACAAAAATAGCAAAGCAAAGAGATTTGCAGCAATAGAAGAGCCATTTTTTTCCCTTTGAATCTCTCTCCCTACATTTTCCTCTTGAGTACTCTCAGCTGAACGTATGAACACGCTGTCTGTGAAATTGTTACACATACTTATCCATGTATACTAGCAACCAGAGAACAGGGCTCTCCGCAAGCACCTGCCCACATCTTTGCCATTCTTTGGATGATGTTCTAAATGTCCTGGAGATTGTAACAGAGAACGTGAAACTCATTCATCAGTGCATTTAAAAAAAAATTATGAATATGAGCAAGTAAGTTTTTCCTGTTATTTTCACCTATTATGGTGCCTTAACACAGCCACTACAGAAGTGACTGCCATGTGGAGTAGAAATAACCATAGGGCTTTGCCTACTCAGCTCGGCCATCAGCAGCAATCCAGCTGAGCGATGCTCAGCTACGAGCTCTATCCTACACTGCAGTGAAGAAATTTGCTCTAAGAAAAATTCAGAGGTGCCATCTTGTGGATGATGAAAAAAATACAACTAAGTAACAATTCAGCAGCATCTCGCTTTTAATATAGTAAATATACAGTAACTTTGAATTACAAGATCACTTTCCAATGAAATTACTAGCAAAAATATCCACAAAAAGTTCAAATAAATAAGAACACATGATTACCAACATCAAAAGCTGGGCTTCAAATTCTCAGTAAATCGAGTTCCAGTCTTTCCAGATAGTGGTCTGTTTAATTCTTTTTCAGAAGAAAACCCACTAATGCTATCGCGAGCAACAAGAGCTCAATACCTTTAAAATAAGGCAAAAAATAGTACATTATAGGCAATTTCATACTGTAGAATTTCAACTATAATATCAGATCCAAAAAAGATATCACATACTGACTGAAAAAACTCTGTCAGAACACTCTCAAACTGCTAACAAGATCCTTTAAACAGCAAATACAAGATAAAAGTTACCTCAACCAACCATAAATAAAACACAGAAAGCACACAAGGAATAATGGGATTACGGCATAGTTACGCAGTCTGGAGCCACACAAGCCAGTGCAGTCCGACCCGATGAGCACCGCGGCAGTGCTGGCAGCTGCGGTCACAGCATCCCGGGCCAGGCATCGGTGGGAGATGCGAGCTCCCAACTTCTGGCAACCCATTTGCTCTAAACTCAACTTTCGCAGAACGAATACCGCTGAGCATTTTTGCCTCTGTGAGAAGCACCATCACCCCACCACCCTGAATTTGTACCAGCAAAAGTAATCTCGCATTTGGAAAGAAAACCGCAGCCCAGCTTACCGGCCCTAACAAGCAGTCCCCCCATGGTTTAGGATACCGAACCAGCAGTAGGGATTGACTGGAGTCTGCCTTGCAAGGCTCTTCCACTCGCGCAAGATGTGAGGCCCCTCTTCCCAGAATGGCACGCAGTGCTCATGCAATGATCACCCCTCTTGGGAGCATAAATTTGGAGCGCCTGCAGAAGCTCGATACCTGCACTGCTAACAGAACCAGGACCTGGAGACATCGTGCAGAAACATCAGAACTGCTGCGTGTGACTGAAAGCTACCACAGCATGTGAAGGGCTGTGGGGGAGGCAAAACTTAACTGACCACAGTATTTCACGGCAGAGATGCAAGTAATGGAGAAAAAAGAAATATGCCAAGAGAAAACAAATATTGTTTTAAAATTCTTCATGTTATGCATTAAAAATACAGTTTAGCATTACTAAGGAAAACAGCTTATACATATTTGAGTAACATTCTGTTTCTTCACATCTTTGTAACAGGGTAATTTCATTGAAAACAACAGAGTTGTTCAAAGTTTATACTAGTATAACTGAAGTAGAATCTGGCTATTTATTTAAAATGCAACCTGAGCGTATTTGTTCTGTAGGTAGTACTGCAGAACATTAAACCCTTAAAATTATGTAGAAAAAAAATAAATCACTCTGTTTAACTATCTCACATCACAGTAAACTTGTTCTTCAAGAAGCATCATCAATGCTAGGCTTATACACACCCAACAATCATATTGCTAAACATAGTGAAAAAAATATAAATAGCCACACAAACACTGCTCTGGAAGTGTTTTAATTCCAAACTGAATCTATTTGATGAAATAAACATTTCTGCTATATTCACAAGTGCTTCTAAAGACAATATCCATCAATACAAAATGAAGGAAACATAAATCATAGTCGTCTTCACAAAAGGAGCACTTTTTGTCTATAGACCCAGAACACAGTCAAGTTAAAATGGAAGCAAAAGTGCTGCGGGATAAAATCCAGCCCTTGCAGGACTGCTCACGCCAAGAGCTGTTTGTTGAGGCAAACACAGAATTTCTATTTCTGTATGTGAACAAAGACTGAGTAAGAAGTATCAAATAAATGAACAAAAATTAGACTTGCCTGATTATCATGCGAGACAAACTTATGTGGCCAGATCACAGCCAGAGCTTAATGACGAACAAGTATTCAGGCTTATTTTAAGTGGCATCACCATCTCCAACTACTCAACTTTTCAGTCTCCAACAACAGATCCACCTTCATCAGACCAAAAGCCCTACACTAAAACAGAAGTTTTCTAGGTCTGTGAGAAAAAAAATATCTTCTCAGTGCCAATCACCTTTGCTCTGGTCAAAGCTGACTGAAATACTATTTATTTACTGTTTAAGAAGTGATCATGCAAAACATGCCTATATCTGCATGCCCTACTTGTAACCTAGGAAGGCATCAATTTAGAGTAACATTTCAGAGGAAAATTTAGCATATATTCAGTGCTATAACATGCTAAATTAATTATTGCATCTAACAGAATTTGTTTATAAAACCTGATATGCTCATTATTGATTTGATCCTGCTCACCTTGCTTTTGGTGCTTATAATCGTGCACTAAAAGAGTGTGCTAAAATCACGCACTGAAGCAGTGCTTATCGGCAAGAGCAGTCCTACCAACTTCCACTACTGTTAACGTGAACCAGGAATACTTGACTAACGAAGGCTTGTAGAATTTGGCCAAAGCTTGAAATTTTAGCACTGGATGCAAGAATCTTTCATCTAAAAAAAAGCTGAAATACACAATGAGGCTGGAACAAAACAAAAGGATGAAATGGGAACAGAAGAATGTGCTGGTCGTCTGCAGCTGCTGGTGTTGAATGCCATCCTTTAAGAGTCCCCACACCTCTGACACAGCCCATGTATTTGACCTCTGAGCATGTCAGATTAAGTTTCACTTTAATTGCATAGAGCTAAACGTACATGCAACTACAGATCATTTTAACTGTAACCTCACAAATACTGAATATGGAAATATAATACTGTATATTACATTTGTTTCCTTTATTAATTTAAAATTTCACATTTGGTCTCCAGTCAACTAGGAAAAAAACACTAAAGATTTCTTAGACTATTCCTGAGCAATGTTTTTATGTACTGTAAAATACTCCTGTTTATTACTACATTCATTAATATTCTCACATTTTAAACTACATACAAATCCATGTTTTGAAATTTTACAAAGCTGAAGAACTGGTAGGCACAATGAAAGAACAGAAACAGCTACTAAGCATCTTAAAACCAAGGTGAGATCAACACGAGAAATGAAATGTAACTATATATATAATGTACTCTTTAGTATTTGCTACTTTTTCATTTTCTGTCATAATATGAAGGATCCACTTATAAAATCTGGTCTGTCAGACCTCAGCTCGTTTCTGATAAACAGTTCACTGTGGCTGGTGGCTGAGGACAAAGTTAATACTGCTCGGTATTTCATTTTAAAATTAAAGTACAAAACATCCTCTAGAACTTCATCTTAGATTAACAAGATCATGTCCCCAGCTGCTGTGCTTGATTTGAAATCGTAACAGATGAACGGACCCTTGAATACTCACTGAACTGTCCTTCATATTCTCTTGTACCTCGCAGACACAAGAGAAGACGGGAGGGTCCGAGGACAGGACCGATCCTGGTTGTACAGCTGCCTTCTGTGGGGTATTTCCCCACGTCACTTCACTAAACCTCAAAACAAGAAGCCAAGCTAACTGAAGTAGACTGGACCACAGGATAAATAATAGCCATCTCGGGTGACTGAAAATAGCTATCTTTTACATGAAAATACATCTTTACTTGAATTTACAACAGCCTTTAAATTCATCCCCCAAGAGTCTATTTTTCACTTTTTGAGAGGCTACCCATTCTGCAGATTAAGCCACAGAGTCTCTAGTAATATCCTCATTTTTCATTACTCATATATATCCATGTGCAATTTGAAATTTGATCATTTCCTCTAAATGACAAAAAGTATCAAGGCTTACAAAGTGGACTTCAAGGAAAGCTGTCTGCAAACACAGTGAAGATTTCTGGGTATAAAAATATGCATTCCATTTTCTTCATTTGTCACTACTGAAGCTGCCAGCTCCCTAATAATTTTTTGTCTTAAAAAGAATCCTTCCTCCATTAAAATATTTCAAAACATTACCTCCATTTTTCTTCCTATAAAAAAAAAAAAAAAATCTAATTCATCAAAAACACTCCAATTCATCATCTTCTGTGAAGGATTAGTTTGACTTTGCATAGATAAGCATGCTCCATTATTTTATAACAAGTTGAGCCCTCTTCCATCAGAAAACACCACCATCAAACCTGTCTCACAAGATAGCACATCTGCCCAAGAGCAGGATCCTGTTCTCTCAAATACACCGAGGTAAGCATAAGAAACATCACAGACTTCAATAACCTTCAACTGGTGCAAAGGACATGTTATAATTATATATTCCTCTAAACTTTCATACTCTGCTATTCTTATCTTTATTGAGCAACTGTAAATATTTCTGAGGAAAGACCAATGGAAGACACTTGCCTTCAGGGAAAAGATTTCCTGCTGGCCTTGCTGGCTTACGATCAAAGGTATTGAAATGAACAGTGCTGATATAGAACCATGCGTCAAGAACATATTTTCTCAGGGTTTTCCTATGCAGAAAACATGACCCTTCCACGTCAGCCAAATGCTTTCTAGCAGTCAAGAAGCATCAACACTTGCTAATGAATTTTCCTTCATTTAAATTTGCGTGATGTTTGCTTTGTGCCATTTGTTTTTATTTTCCTGTCCCCTGCTGGTTTTTTAGAAGGAACACAATTGTTAGCATTGCCATTTTTCTTTGGATTTGTACATGCATATGGTTTTAAGCCTTTGATGGGAGCAGCTGAAGCGTGGAACACTGGGGTTTGTTTAGGGGGTCTGATATTACCAACGCTTTGAATTTTAGAGCTGTTCTCAGAGGGCTGCATATTGAGAAGCTGTTGCTTTGCAGTCGGTTTTTTTTTCAGTTCGCTCCTTACTTCACCAGATTGTCTCTGAGAAGACAGTGCACACCCCGTTCTCTCAGGAAGTTTCAAGTGACCTGGATGAGAATGTAACTGGCGACTTTCTTCACAGAATGAATCTCCCCTGTGACCTGCACAGCTTCTGGGCAGCTTTGTACCACTTTCTTGGGGAAGCACTTGCTTGTTTAGCAAAGGGCTGAGCAATGCTTTGCCTTTGCCAGGGCTTCTCAGGGTGCGGATGGAGCCGGGAGCAGTCTGTGGTCTGGCTTTGGCTGCCTTTCCTTTCTCACTCTGTACGGTCTGCATCTGCAGCCATTCCAGCTGCAAAAGGCGATCAATGTATTTCTCAAGAAATCCTGTTGGCTTTGGTCGAAATTCAGTTTTACCCTCTATGTTAACAAAGGTGGCCAGTTGCTTCAAGTCCCATGAGTTGAACGGGGGTGGGAGGAAGTCTGGGTAGTAATATTCTGATTCTTTAAAACCTGTACCAGGGACACGTTCCAAACAAACTGGATCAATTTCTTCAGCTCTGAGAATGAGCTCTGGTGGCGTGCAGGGAGATGGGGGCATTGGAATCCTTTCTGAATCAGAGAGATCACTGGCACTATCATCTTCAGCATCTTCTTTAATAATTTGTACTGATTCAAAATCAAGAAACATTTCATCTACAGATGCTTCTTGCCATTTAGAAGAGCATGGAACAGCTTCAGCAACAGGTTCTTCACGATTCTTTTCCAACTGTTCTTTTTTACTGCCATAAAAATGTTGCATCGGGACATCTTTAACCCTACAGAAGCTACCTTGTGTGCTGGCCTTCATGCTAGGAGCAGTCCTGGGCAGAAAAGATTCATTTTGCTGTCTTTCTGGGAGACTCATCTTTGGTCCTTGTACTCTGTGCAGTGATGTGCAAATACACATGATCCTAAATAAAAAGAAAGATCATATCCTGTTAGAATGATTAATATCTTTGGAAAACAGGTCTTCCTACCTCCTTCAAGGACATGGATCTACACAAATGAAGCTAAAATTGGCATGGAAACTTAGTAATGAGGTAAAATTAATATTTGCGGGTAGAGATAACACTGCCTACTACTAATTTTTATTTTATTCTGATTTTGCCTGAGAATTCACTAAGTAAGTCTCCATATTAATAACTTAAAGTCTCCATATTAATAACTTAAATTTGTTGCCCTCACAAATGCTGAATTCTGGGACCAGTTAAGCCAAAGGCAAAACAGAGCAGCCACAATTTCATCACAAGCATTTTATATACCAGTATGAAATGTCTACAAATTAAACAGACAATCTTAACCTAAAATTACCTTTTTGACTGAGTATTGTCATCCAGCTGGTTTCTTCCCTTCTTAAAAATACTTGGTTGGTTACCATCCTGAGTGTCATGGGAAATCTGACAACATATGAAAGTAAGTGATGTTGTCAAGAAAGCTGACATAAACTAAGTACCCATTTTCTGTAAACAAACAAAGCAATTATTTACCTTTTCAGTGGCACTTGATAAATTTTTGCCTAATGTTCCAGGAGAAGATTTCACATGAGAAAGTGGTTTATTCAGTCCTTTGGTGCTCAGATGGCTTTTTCCATTTCTGTAACTAGCAAGGATTAAACAGAATATCACATATAAATAGCAACATATATGATCATCGGAATAGAAATACAATAAGAATGTAATTCAGTTTAAAAAAGAGAGAGAGTTGATTGCAACTATTCTTAAGTTCACCAGAACTATACCACAGTCACTTTTTTATTTTTTATACTACCAACGCACTACCATATTTTTAATACTATTAATGCAAAAGTGAATAATTCAATCAGACAATATAATAACAGAACTTAGCCCTTATATAGATTTCTCTATTAGAGGATCCCAAAGTTACTTTGATGATAATAAATAGTAAATATTAGAGGCAACATATTTAACTACCAATTTCTATAGTACCCGGTACATGGTCCTCATGCAACGTAACAAAATTAATTGTAAAGTAAAATATGAAGGCCACTGAAAGCCGAATGTTGCTTGCCTTTCTAGTTTGCGTACTCTCAACAAAATTTAAAGGATTGTTCCTACAAAGGTAAGGTGTGGAAGTGGGCAGGGGACATACAATATATTCTGATATTAATACAAACTATTTCACAACAAAGGCACGAACAAAATTCACCATTTCGCGTTATACTGGGGTTGTGGAAGTATTAGTAGGAGAAAAACTCACATGCAGGCAAAAGGAATGGCATTACTGATCTGGACTTAGCTTAAAACTAAAATACGTATTTCCTCAATTATATCAGATACGTTTCTGTGTAAGCACACAATCATTAAATCAGTGTATTCTGCCAGAATCAGAAAACAGTGCTTGTTCTACAAACAAGAAATATTACTTAATTTAAAAAGGAAAGCTTTAAAAGGTCATTTTAGGACAGGAATAAGCAAACTGTGCCCTCCTGGTCTAACCTAGTCTGACTGCAGTTCAGTTAATATGTCAAGTTATGCATCTTGTTCACAGTTTTTATGTTAGTATAGTGAGATTTTTTTTAAAAAAACATGATTTCACCATTTAAAGAGCTTATAAAAGAATGAAAATAAGTCTTTTGCCTCCAGCATTGATGCAATCAGCTCTGTCAGTCTGTGACCTCGACCACACATTCATTTCTGTTGCAGTGGATCAGAGAGGATGACAATTGGAACAGTACAGCCATGCACTTTTTAACTAATCTACAGTAATTATTAGAGATTTCTGTAACTAGAAAGATAGAAAATCATTTCCTTACTTTACCATTCCTTTGCGGTTTTCATTGATTTGGCTCTCCTTTTTCTGCGTGTCTCTGTGCAGTAACAGGGGATACTCTTGAATGCCCGGTCCCATTATTACTCTTTTCAAAGGGTATCTGCACTTTTGCTTTTACATAATCTTCAATCGACTCCCATCTTTTGGGTTTGTAAGACACAGCATCTCGAACGTCAACATCACTACGTCCTAGAGATGCAGTAAACAAACACCATGCGATTCCTCCCGAGACGATTTATTTTTAAAGCAGTAAGATAAACATCACCAGCTACCAAACGGTACTGGAAAACACTGTCCCCCTGCCAGCGCTCGCTTGATGGGAACCAGCATCGCTCACCTTCCTGTTGCCGATCCCCCGGTACCGGGGGGGGGAGCCGAGCGGTGAGGGCAGCCGTGCTCCCTCTCCCAGGGGCACCAGCTGGCCCCCAGCGCGGCAGAGCACAGCGGGCCAAGGGCAGCCGACGCCGCGGGAAGCCCGGTTGCTGCTGCAGCCCATCTCTCAGCCCCAGCGCCACGGCAGCGCTGGGGAGGGCCTGGCCAGCTGCCCTGCAAACCACCCAGCTCTCAGCATCTCAGCAAAGCAAAGACCTTCAAGATCACTGAGTGCCACCGTAAAGTCTGCCACGCAGTCTATAAGCGCACCCCTGAAAGACTGCTGGTAAAATACAGGAAAGCATCTGCAGGCGGAGCAGCGTTAGAAGAGGTCCCTTTCACTGTGCAAGGCGCTCACCATCACTTGGTTCCTCCCGCGCGGCGCTACGCGCGTTGGCTGGAGCCAGGCACCAGTCACACGGCGGTGGGTGCTGCCGCTCTTCACTTGACAAGCGCAGACGAGCATCCACCCGCGCTCCGCGCGCGCTGAGTTGTCCTTTTTGTGACACAGAATGAGCTCTTCCTGTGTTCACACCTGCAAATCCGGCATCCAACGCTTAATTTCTTCTTCCAAGACAAATCCCTCAGTACCCACAAACGCCTACTGAAAATACTCAAGAGCAGAACTCGCCGCGTTCTTTTACTTCCCAGGAACCGCGTTCTCGCAGCGGGCGCGGGGCAGGCGGCGGACGCCCAGCACCGGCACCCGGCTCCCCGCTGTCCCTCGGCTCCGCTGCTGACACCACGCACCGGCGCCCCCCCCCCC
>Ga0065711_1051441_pt1 | contig 10382 bp, 5 predicted proteins | sample Hoacrofraction12_FD_59098 | JGI IMG/M metagenome (GOLD analysis project Ga0065711, IMG submission 59098) | Hoatzin crop microbial communities from Cojedes, Venezuela - Epithelial fraction 12 v2 (version 2) | ecosystem: Host-associated > Birds > Digestive system > Esophagus > Crop | place...
TTCAGATATTTGTAGGCATTTATAAGGTCCCCTCGCAGCCTTCTCTTCTTCAGGCTGAACAAGCCCAGTTCCCTCAACCTCTCCTCGTAGTGGAGATGCTCCAGTCCCCTCACCATCCTTGTAGCCCTAACTTGTAGTCTCACTGATGGACTGTCTCTCCGGGGGTACAAAGCACCCATTTCATAAATACACCGTAACCGCTTTGGCACCTGTGAGTCAGGTATCCCAGAATTTTTAGCTGATTTTTACATTACATGATGTTTCCTTATTTGAGATTAATTGAGGAGTATTTCATGGGTCTTCTAGTTTCATGTCTTTAAGATGCAATTAACAATTTTTTTTTCCACAGCTTTTTCCCAAAGTCATGAGAATTAGTAAGTCTATATTTTGTGAAATAGTGAATCATATGAAATTCACATGACTCCTGAAGGTGAGTTTTTACGAAAATCATTGAGTTACTCTGAGATTCTTTAGTGTTATGAGCTTTGATGGGACCAGTCTCCATAATCCTGTCAGTAAATTTAAGGCCAGGTCTAAGGTCAAGCAAACTAAGCAAGTGTCTGAGGCAGGAGCCTGCAGAGGGTTATAAAACAGTTGCTGCTGACTCAGACGACGTCAGTGCTGCTGGAAGCGGGGCTGACGGCTGATGGCTGGGCTTGTGGCATCCCTAGGAATAGCCAGCAGGTGCCTCTGGGTGAATCAGCTCCCAGTTGTGTTAAATGACAATAAGGCTTAACCAGAGGGTCCTCACCTGAGCCCCCCTGACAAGTCCGAACAAGAGCCTCTTCTGAGAAAGCTCTTCTCTTAGCTCTGCTTCTGCTGCTCGCTGAAAACAAACATCTCTCCATTTGTTACTTTCTCCCCTCTAAGTAAAAGTTCATTTTGGTGTATGTAGAGGAAAGTCTGCTCTCGCAACACCAGGTAGATTGAAGGTGTGTAGAACAAGTAGACCTTTTTTGTCCTGTTCATCCTGAAAGGAAAAGAGAAAAGATAATATATCTGTAAAGGGGAGAAGTGGTGCCAGTGGGTGTATTTCTGTCAGTATTAAGTACCACGGAGACTAAAACTGTTCCTGTGAGAAATCTCTCGGTGCCTTCGTCTTGGGTAGCAAACAAGCACAGCGACAGGCTGTGAAACACCAGGTACTGTTTGCTTTCATTAGGGTTTATTTCCCATTACACCTTAAGTGAGAACAACTTACTAATTCAAAATGGCATGGGTAGAGCTGTAGAGTGTTTCCTTATAAGTTTAAAATAAGATTTGGTGTTTTCTTTTTGCTTGCTCTTTGTCACCATTCAGAGCAGGGCGGCAATAAGCAGCGTGGCAGAGGCTCTGTTAACCTCCCCCCCCGCAACACGGAAGGGGAAAAAGCAGGAAAAGGGAGAGAGACTTAAAAATTGCATATTAAACCAGTTTTACTAATAACACTAATAATACTAATAATATTAATAATAAGAGAAATAAAATATACAGAACCGACACTGTTTCCCGGATCTGGTTGCCTGGGCGGCGCCGTCCCGCCAGCAGCTGCCGGGCAGCACCAGGAAGTCCCGGACTGGATTCAGCAGTAGACGGGAACTGGACTCAGGAATGCACGGATTGGAATCTGGATCAGGATCACAAGCAGGACAAGGAGCAGGGTCCTCTTCAGAAGCCAGCCATGGATGAAGAAAGCAAGACCCTCATTGATCCCTCAGCTTTAAACTGAGTATGACGTACATGGCATGGAACAGCGCGTTCGTCACTATGGGATCACCTGTTCTGTCCACCCCTCCCCACAAGTGTGACCCTTTATGACTCCTCACTTGCGAGACCCTAAGAGGTTTATTGGTGACCTTGGCTGCCATAGTAATAACTATAAACAGGGGCCTTTTCTGCATTCAATTCCTACCATTAGCTCAGTAAAACTATAAACATTAGGTGTTACCAGCTTTGGAGCGGACAGTGTCTGTAAAATACGCAGCCAGCTTCAGAAAAATGCAGTTACTTAGAAGAACTTAGCTGTAAGGAAGATTCACTAAAAGAGAATCGGTTCTGTTTTAACCAAAACCACGACATTCTTCCTCACAAATTTTGGACCTGTTAAATAGAGATTCACATGGCATTTATTACTGCTTTGCTCTGCGGGCATCTATGAATCCTGCAGCTACTCCACTAGCTACTGCTTGTCTTTCTCCCAGCTAATCTAAACTGCACAGACAAGACGTATCAATCAAACCATGCTCTTAAGCTGAATTGCTTCCAGCCATGCAGTGAAGGTAAGGTATCACCATCTTCCTACAGTAACCAATGCTTCCAGCTAGGGCACAGAAGATAAAACCAAAGCCTTTCTGTCTCTTTGCTTGCAGGTCAGCATTTGCTTTTTCAGTTTGGCCACAGCTCAGGCCCTGCTGTCAGCACTGCAATGGATGCTTTGGCAATGCAAACACAAGTGGTGATGACTGCAACAATTGCAATATGCAGTGGTGTTTCCATTAATGTCCTAATGATGTTGTAAGTAGGCAAGTTTTAATAAAAAGAGTCTTACAATCAGCAGCAGCCAGCCCCCTATTTTGTTTAAAACTCTAAAAACATCTGGTTGCAAACTTGATTTTACTGAAAAGAAGAATCTATGATCAACACAAATCAAAACTGTTTTGATGAAAAAAGATGACTTTATGGCAGAAAACTAAATGCTTCATTTTCTGGATTTCCATCCAATTTAAAATGGAAATGTCTGTTTAATCAAGAAAATATTTGGAGAAAAAATTCTCAGCCTTCTGTATTTAAGTCTCCTTGATGACAGGTTCTTTTCTTTCCTGAAGAACTTGTCTCAACATCATGTTGTGCTGGAATAAGTTATTCAGGACCAGTCACTGGTTTCTGGATAGCCCCAATGTGTGAATATTCTTACTCAGTAAAAGCCCTACACGTCTGCACAGATCTTGTGTTAACTCCATGATTCATGTAGCAGGAACAGGAATAGAGAAGCCACTGGTGTGATTTTCTCAGGAGTTTCCTCCATGACCAGCAGGTGAGCAGGCTGCAAAAATGAATTCTCTTTAATGATGAGGGGTTAAAACAAGATGGGACACGAGGAGTCCAGGAAGTGTACAGGAAGCTGCTTCTTCTCGTTGACATGAGAAAGCTGAGTTAGCCTCTACTCCTTTCCTACATACCGATAAGACACAGCTTTAGAGAGAGCATTTGGGCCCCTTAACAACTGCGTGGGCTCCTCTGAAAGAGCTTCTTTTCTGATAAAGTCCCTCTTCAGTCTCTCTCTTCTATGTTAGCAATGAAGATACCCTACTCTATGCCAGCCTTCCCCTTTCCTACATTGTTTCCCTCTCCCCATGGTTTTATCCGTTCCTGAAAGCAATTGCTCTGGTACTGGCAGCGTGAGGGCAGCCCAAGGTGGCTCCTGCTGCAACAGCAAAGGTGAGGGTGTTCCCAGCCACATCCCCAGCACAGGAACAGGTGTCTCTGACAAGATCTACACTTACCACCACCCAGGGAGAACGATGGGGTGTGAAACTCGATGCGTCATCAACTCCATGAAGTGTCAGCGTGGCAGTGTCGAGGAGCAGGTCAGGCTCCCTGATGGTTGACTGTCAGCCACTGCTGCCTCCCCAGGCTGTCTGTGCAAATAGTCGGTGGTCATCTGCTCTACCAAGTCACCCAGATGCCGAGGTCAGGGTTCCCAACTGCTTCGAGAGTGCTCTCCATATATCTCCAGGACTGCTCCTCCAGTGGCAGCTGGACAAACAGAAACACAGGTTTTAGGACACCTTTTCACAGTGCTTCAGAAATGCAAATAGAGGTGTCCTCTCTGTGTCTAATCCCCTGCACCACCACTTGAATTCTCCACTGTACCACTAGGTTAGAGAGTTTGGTGGTTGTGCTACAAACGTGATCTGAAGGAGAAACATACAATTTACATTATTTACTTTCTTTTTTATTGGAAGTTAACCAAAGCATCCTGCTATTTTGACATGCAAACCTATCACCTGCCCTTCAAACTTACCCCTCTCCCTCTCAACAAATGGCTTTGATAATCATGAAAGCAAGAAAATATACACATACATTTTCTGTTAGCTTAATTTCTAATAACATTTTCTGCTCTGATTTTATTTTTTTAGTCTCCTTTTGCATCAAATTTGGTGTCTGACCAATTGAAATGATGCTCTATTTATGCTTTTTAGCAAATGGTTTTGGCTTTGAATTCATAACATTTCATTCATGGTTATTTGTTCTTGCATTTCGTACACATCCAGCTTGCCTGCTTTGTAACTTCCAAATGGGAATATTATAAATGCCTGGAGGCTTATTAGATCTTGGGCTCTTTTTTTTTTTTAATTTCAGATATGAGACACATTTTTAATATTCACTTTTTCATGCATCTGAACAAATGACTTAGCAGGGTGCAGTGTGGCTAGTGTACTGAGGAGAATATTTCCTCTGCATGATGATTTCAGGGACAGATAGAGTGTGTGTGTGTGTGTTTCTCTCTATGTGTTTGTGTGTGTGTTGGTTACTCTTCAGATTTGTCACTTTGCATTTGAACTCGATATCGGCACAGGCGTATCTACTCGATCTCTTTATCGAAGTAAGGGATCTGATATCCAGTAAAGAAGTTGCAGCTGTCCACAGCCAAGTACACTGAAAAAAATCACAAAAAGACAAAAACTACTGAGTGAAATGGCCTGTTCTGAAACTAGATAGACATGATGTTCCCTTCTGACTTTGGATTATGTGCATGCGGGAAATCCAGCACCCTGCTAGCAGTGAACCATGTCTTTCTGTAAAAGTGGTTTCATCAGTCCCTGAAGCAAGCCAGAAAGCAACATGCAGGAAAGCTCAGGCCCAAAATGTTAGAACTAAATCTGCCTCCTTTACTCATCTTCAAAAGCATCTTTTTCTGCTAGCATGCCCCCTTGGCACAGGAGAGCTGCTGCTACAACTCTCCTTGAGTAAAGTTTTAGAATCCAAGAATGGTTTTGTAAAAAGTTACTGGGGAAAAATTGAAAATATCAGAAATAGGGACTTCTGAAATTTTCTTTGAAAGGTTTTCCCGATTCACCATACCGACAGCTTGATTCTGTCATGGCAGTGATGTAAAAACATATTTGCTGTCTTATGGGGTAATATCAGAGTTGGACAGCATTTGTTAATCACATCCTCTCCTTAGATCCTGTACTGTTTTTACTGGGTGTAATTTATGATTGAATGTCTTAAAATCCTCCTCCAAGTTTGTGTGCAAAGTTCCTCATTTTGAATCCTAAATTGTCATGTCCTACTAACAAATAAAGTTGATTACATCATGTCCTATCACCTCCAAAAATAGATAAGCTCTGCCCGTGTTGTCAAGAGCATTTGACAGTGTAAAGAACTATCATTATAGGCCTCTCTTACTTTTTCAGGCTAAATAGACCTCCATTTCTATTGCCTTTCTCTATGGGTCATGTTTCCTCAACCTCTTATTACCCATGTTGCTTTCCTTCGGACTTTCTCCATTTTGTCTAAATGTCTGTTAATATAGGATGTCTAAAATTACACCCTACTACCAGACCTCATGAGGGCATTGAAATAACTACATCCCAGGCCTTGCAAATTTAGCAACAGGAAAAAATACATCCAGTGACGGTTATTGAGCACAGACAGACCAACTTCCCTGAGCTTCAAATTGGTGGCAGTCAGGAGACTATTTTGGAAAGCAGTCTACCTTTTTAACAGCAGTGTGCTACTGAATCCCATCCATCTCATGGCCTACAAAAATCCTAAGAGCCTAATGTGCAGCCTGGCTGCGCAGGCAGTTCCTCCTCACTGCACTTTACTGAGTCTGTTTTTTTCTTTCTATCTGGGATATCTTGCACATATTGTTCTGAATTTAATCTGATTAATTATAGTCCAGCTCCCTCCTATACAAACATCATCTACCAGAGACAGAGAAATGAGCTGCTTCTTTCCAAGGGGCAATTGTTCCCCTGTCACACATTTGACATATCTTTTTAAACCTTAGTTGTGCACACAGTGAAGATCCTGAAACACAGAGCTTTTCCAATGATGTCAGTAAATACGCTGTGTAATTAAGATGTATAAAACAAAGATCTACAGGTCTGGCCATCTGTTTTGACTTGTCTGGCTAGGACAAGTGCCCCAGAGCAAGACCATGTTTAAAGCTTGGATGTAGACTATGTCTGTCTGTTGGGAGAGCATGGTGCCCATTACATGTTTTCTGAGGCACTTGGCACCACTTTGGACATGGAGAGGCTCGTGCAGGCAGTCCACACAGGCTTGCTGGGTTTCATCTGTTCTTCTGGATCTTCCACTGATGTGTTTTCTGGCTATGCCAGCAGAGCTGCCACATGTCTAGTGTTTGCCTCACGTCTGCTGAAGGGCCCGTACCAAGGAAAACCAGTAAGGAGAAGGGAGAGACTTGGAAAACAAGATGGGAGCTCCTGGCAACTAGCTTTCTTGGACTGGGCTACAGGGAGGTCAGTTGAATGAGTTAAACCCAGAAGTACCCTTCCCAGAAGCACTGGTGCTCTACGAGGCTTGATAGAAGGGCTGGGTGTTGGGGGAGAAGACAGCAGAGCCTTCAGAGCTGTCACCCCAGAGGGAACCTTGTCACTGTAGCAGAGACCCACATAGTTCTATTGGCTTTATACCTAGAAATCATGTCCCAAGGTTTGTCTACATATCCAACCTCTGCTCTAAGCAAGTTCATTACAGGATTGATTCTGTGCTCCTAGATAATACCTCAGTTAGTGCTCGTGTACTTCAAAATGTAAAAATGACCATAAGGGATTAGAAAACAGGGCCATCAAATCTGGTATCTTTTCTCTACCCCCATGCACAGGTGTGAATCAGAACAGAGAGCTCAGGGTACTGCTGTCTAGAAAGTCTTGCTTTCCAGTGACTGGCAACACAGGCACTCCCTGAGCCAGAAGGGTTTGTATTTTGTAGCTCTCAAAGGACTTCTACACATGAATTTGTACAGTCATTTTTGAACCCGAGTCAGTCTGAATAACCAGTTTTCCATGACAAGGAGTCCCATTGCTGAAGTACATGGTGCCTGAAGAATGATTGCAGTCTACCTATATCCAAGACAGCAAAAAGAATACTTCTTTACTTTGGACCTCAGCATCCTTGGTGCCCAAACTCTCCATTCACTTCCCAAGGTGCTGGGAGCTTGTCATTGCTTGGACTATACAGACGCCACAAACTCTGAATGCCTGTAGTCCACAGAGATTATTGCTCTTGCTTGACCTACACCTTGTAATATCACTGGACCACAGTGATTCAGTTTCAGAAGGAAGAAGAGCAAAGCTGTTTCCTTCACTCCTCCCTCAACATCTGTTAAACTAGTGATCAAGCCCAGGTTAGGAAAAATGTGAGTTCAAATCTGTGCAGGCTGAGGAGGGCTAATGACTCAAGTCTTGCAATTCTTGGGCAGATCCCTAAGCCATTTGTTGGAAAGGTCGGGACTTTTCTCACTGCTTTACCGAGAAAGAGCTGAAAAAGGTGCTTTTCTTCTGCAGTCAATATAAGAGTCTGAAGCCCAATGTTATCAGCAACCCGGTTAACTGAAGAAATCTCTCACTTTGCCATAATTAAAATAATAACTGCAGTGATTGATTATTTGTACATCAATGCTGCTTTTCAGCCCCAGCTGTGCATCCAGTGTGACAAGAACTTACAAGCACAGATAGAGAAGGCAAAGAACACTATTAAAAGTATATAATCCCTACTGACTTTGTTCCAGAAGCACTTCAAGTTTCCATTTGCAGCTACAGAGCTGTTCTCCTGAAGGTTGTATATGCCTGTGTTAAGAGCTATTCCTTACTCTTGCACCCTACCTATATAAGAATTGAAGTATTTGCAGAAGATCATAAAGGTTTGGGCCAACCTTAGACATTCACCCTGGCTTTGGCTCAGATTTGAATATCAATATTACTATGTCTACTTGTGCAAGAAGAAACTACATTCAGTAAAAAAATTATTTTAGATATGGGATTTATCATTGTTGATAAAGAAAAAATAACAGACAGCAATATAAAAGCCTCTTTAGATATGAGATGTTATGTATACTGTAACATGTGTACTGTTCACAGCCTATCTAGACCAGAGCGGATATAATTACATGCATAAAAACGAGAGAATTTTGGCAGTGACTTGAAGAATGATATTTCTCTAAGTAACATACATTAACTTCTCTGGAAGTCTCTCTGACTCAAGCATCTGGTGTAGCTGTATCACAAAACTTGTACATGGCCTCAAAGCTGGGGTAACACCTGACAACTTAACTTTGATAAAGATGGCAGGATTTGAAGAAGAGGTAGTATGGCCACAGGAATAAGAAAAGAGGTCAAATTTGCAGAAGAGCTGTCACCTTTGACTATACTTTAATGGTCTCCTTTCAAAGACTGGTCAGCTGGAAAGCTCTGTCTGTGCATGCATAGAAGCTTTCACATCCATCACAGGTGTCCATTTCTCATTTGTTTTTTTTAGGTATAAATTACCAGTCTTGGAGCTGCTGCTAAAAAATCTGAGCAATCTTCAATAATTTGAGGATTAGGGTAAAGGAGAAGATAAAACTGAGATGCAAGGGGAACTGCATTCTGAATAACAGTTCCAGTGTAGCGATTTAAAATGCCAGCATCATCTGGATGGCATAAAGACCCTTTTTCTGCGGGACTGCACAGTTCGATGCTGCTAGCCCAATGTTCTGTCTTTAGCAAACTCCTACACCACCATCCCTCCACACTGGCTAGTCAGATCACAGCTTCATCTCTTAGGCATCTATTTTGTGCTTGATTTCCACGCTCCTTTGCTTTTCTTCCTTTTGTCAAATCCTCTTGATTTAACAAAAACGGTGCATTGATCCAAGATTGACAAAGAAATTTTTAAAGAGCCAAACTCTGCAAGCAATCAGCATGGGTAGCTTCAAAAAAACAGTCTGAGCAAAAGAGAAGTATTTGGAGTTTGTGCATTTGTTTTTTAAATGGAGTAAATACTTTCCATTAAAGTTTCCAAATAGGAATCCAGAAAACAAGGAGAGATAACAATAGTAAAAAATACAAAATACAATTTCATTCTGTATTTCTTGGAATTGAAGCAATTTCAATTATTGTACAGATTAAATTCCCTCCTGAGGTATACACAGAAACACCAGAGATTTAGCAAAGGACAGTGCTAAAAAAGCCTATCATACCACAGTGTATGTCTTCAACACTTTATCCTATTCTTCCCAGGTTACTGTCAACAGTTCAGGGAGAGATACTTACTGAGAAAAAGTGAGGGCTACACCAGACATGGACACTGGTTCCTTATTACTCTAAAATTTGGTTCTTTTATTCCTTGAAAACTGTCCACTTCAAAGAAGGATCTGTCTTTCTTGAATTTAGCTGTCATTTACAAGCGTCTCCCATTTGCTTTCTATGAATTATTCATCATCTGCAGATGGAGCCCAGACCATCCATCGCAAATATCAAGCTATTGAAAGCCAGACCCTGGTCCAACACTTACAAGTCTGTGTGCTCCAACTGGAGAGGCATCAAATGTCTGGTTAGCATAAGATGAATATGAAATCCTTGCTTGGAAATATTCCTTAATAGGGATTTCAAATTTATTCCTTCCTCTCATAAATATATTTGATGAATGTATTAATGGAAAGCTGGAGCTAAAAAGGAGAAGCAGATGAAGAGCCTTGTGCTCAAACCTCTGTGAGCCATAGGTTTAGGTACAGTTCTGTCGCGTTAATTTGGCAGAAAATAAACCCCCTTGTGTTCTAACGCTCTTCACCAAAGTGAGAGGCTAGGTGTGGCCAGGTTTAAATTCTGAGTGATGTCCAATTTGCCACTACCAGTCCAGTCACGTTCAATATGTATATTGAACTACCACAATTCTGGATACACTAATAGCGGTCTGCACCTTCAGTCCAGTCATGCTCTTGAACTAGCACGGCCGCGTTTGGTCGCATTCAGTGAGAAGCTCTGACAGCTGGCTACTTAAACAGTGCAGTTTTATTTGTGCAACAGATATATAGGTTTTTTGAATTGCCAGTGATAGTGACTGTCTGCAAGAAAGCACGTGCAAATATAAAACGCGTGAAAAGGTTATAAATAATACAGCCTGGCTATAAATATTAGGGAGTAACTATTCCCGAGACAAGCACTTAGTTTAAGTCTCACCCAAGCCGTCCCAAGGGGGGGAGAAGCAAGGCTCAGCCCATCGGCCAATCCTGGTTGTCGGAGGCAGTCTGAGGTGGAGTTTCCCTTGACTTGCTGCCGGTGTTATCTTCTTCTCCAAAAATCCCCCATTTCCCTGGCTATTTTTATATCCTTTCTACCTTTAAGGTGGAGTTTGAGTGACTGTAGTCATACATACCTTTTATCATGATT
>Ga0065711_1011097_pt1 | contig 10381 bp, 7 predicted proteins | sample Hoacrofraction12_FD_59098 | JGI IMG/M metagenome (GOLD analysis project Ga0065711, IMG submission 59098) | Hoatzin crop microbial communities from Cojedes, Venezuela - Epithelial fraction 12 v2 (version 2) | ecosystem: Host-associated > Birds > Digestive system > Esophagus > Crop | place...
GCGGGGCCAAGCCGGGCTGGGGCGGCCGGGCCGTCACGGGACAGCCCCGGCACCGCCCTCACCGTCGCCATCCTCGTCCATGGCGAAGTCCTCGCCGCCCGCCTCATGTAGGTCCAGCACGTCCGCCATCTTGCTGCGCTCGCTGCTGCCGCCGCCGCCGCCGCGGTGCGCGCCGGGAAGCGCGCCGGAAGCACTGCCGCGCCGGCCGCCGCCATCTTGGGGCGTGGCGGAAGCGCCAGAGCCGCCATCTTGGGGTGTGGCGGAAGTGCCCGCGTCGCCATCTTGGGGAGGTCAAGGCATCTCGTCCCGCCCGCACCGCCATGCTGGGAAGGGCGCGGACCCCGCCTGTCCCCCAGACTGGGGGTATACTGGGGACCAGTGTCACCTCCCGCGGCGACACCCGCCTGGCTGCGCCCGGGGCACGAGCCCCTGGGCAGGGACGCCGCAAAGGAGAGGGCGCGGGCACGATCGGCCCCTTCCGCCCCACAAGAAGAGAGAAGCCACCACAGCCACCCCGAGATCTATTGGTTTATTGCATGAAATCAGACGTACAGACCGCAGCGACGCGCGGTGACTTCTCCTTTCCGCTTTGCGTTCAATTCCACAGCCTGAACGAGGAGAACCACCCATCTGGGTTGTGGAGAAGACCTGGATTTGTTCATTTTATCACTTTCCAAGCAGAGCTGGAGACTCCAGACCGGCGCCCGAACAGCCAAAGCCACAAATCACAGAATATCAGGTTTTGCTTCTCCCTTCCACCAGGACGAAGGAAAACACCGCAATCCTCCTCGATTCCTCTGAGAGCGGCTGCTGGCAGCATCCGAGTCAGCTCGCGGGCGACCCGGCGCCGCAGCGCGGGAGAGTCGTGACAGTTTGGCCAAAAGCATTAAATTCCCGACGTGCAAACCGCTCGTCAGCGCCGCGAAGAGCCGCAAGCGCCAGGCAGGGCGCCGAAACCCGACGGCGGGGGTGCTGCGAGGTTTCTGGGAGCCCCCTTGTCTGCCGGATCAGGCCCTCGATAAACGGCCGCGCCACGGGACGCGACGCTACGCGCCGGCGTGGAAGTGCTGGCACAGAGACGTCTGGCTCCGCGCTGTTTCTAGAGCGAGCGATTAAATCCAAATACAAGGTCTAGATAAAAAAAAACAACTCCACATCATTTACAATCAGACTTATAGACATGTTAAACGTTAATACTGTTGTGTAAAGAGGCTGTATATAAAAAAATATATAAAAAAATCCAAAATAGGCTTGTTAGGATGAGAATACAAAACTAGAATACCTACAGATACTGCAATTTTTAAAATCTCCATCTCAACACAAAGATTATTGCTGGAATATCTGCCTGCCTCCGCGGTCCAAATACTGAGAGAGGCGGCTGCAGAGAAGGGAGCCGGCGCGGGGCGGCTGTCTGCGGAGACAGCAGAGGCCCGAAGGCTTTGTACCTCCACCCAGCGGAAAAGCAGCGGAGCAAGCTCAAAGCCGCGGTGAAGAAAGCGGAATTGAAGCCTGTCTGTAATCTGTATTCCCACCAAGACACCACCGACTCCTCTGGGCTGCGTGTCGGTAAAGCAGGGAGGGACACAGGCGTTACCGTGAAGCAGCCTGCACTTCCTTGACTGAACGTGAGCTGCAGGAACACTTCAAAGTCAGAAAGGGCATTTTTAAAACTCTGAACATCATACAGGTTTAGTACTGGCACGCATACAAAGAATAGGGAACTGTTAATCTAAAAAAATAGTGCATATGGAGATCTTCGCTTCCGCAACGCTTCGTTCCATCGCTGCTGTTACACGGAAGGAACATTCCAGGCTACGCTGCACGAACACGCCGGGCTGGGGGTCCGAAAACCGCAGCCCGCACCTTCAGCCAGGCGATTCCCGTCCTCCCGCGCCGAGCTCTCGCCGTGGAACGGCGCGCTCTGTGCGACCTGCTGACTTGAGCTCTCTGCTCCACCAGGAATCCGAAGAATTGTCCCCACCAACTGTTTCTTGCTGGGGGCAGCTGCGGCAGGAGCTGGGCGGTGGAAGTCAGGCACAGCGAAGGGTCAGAGCCCTTCATCCGGCTGAGAGACGCGAAGCAGAGTTGAGGCCAAGCCCCAGCCTGAGCTCTCGCCACTGGGGGCTGGATCCGCGCTCTGGTCCGAAGGATTAAACACAGCTCTAGTTAACAAGGATTTAAACACAGGCAGCCCAGTTAACAAGGATTTAAACGCAGTTAACAGACTTAAACACAGCTCTAGTTAACTAAGGCTTGTATTCGCAGGGCTCTTCAGGGAGAGAAGCTGAGCAGCTTCCCCTGTTATTGCTCGCCAGTTCTGGAACCCTGGCAAGGCTTTTTAAACCTTCCTCGAAAAGGCCAAGTCTGACATTTGGTTTGGAAGCCGCTCCAGAGAACAGCATGTCCATCTCGCATTTCTTGCAAGATTTTAAAAAAAAAAATCCACATCTCCCCAGCCTGGCTGGGGAAGCCAAAAACCTCCAGGGCTCCTTTTCCAGCAAAATAAACCGGCCGCTTCGTCCCCGCTGCTGGTGCTCGGGGCAGGACTGGAGCATCCCCCACCCCGCCAGACGGGGCTAAACCCCGTAAGAACCCAAAGAGGATTGGAAAGGAGCAGAGCGGGAGGCTCTGTCTGGCGCAGACGAATTACTGGGCCAAGCCCCAGCCCTTAAGCGCCGCGGGACCTCGTAGTTTGTTGTTGGGCGCGTTATTTAGGGAACGAAGTACGGCCCTAACCCCCGCGCAAACGCCAGCACCCGAGAGCTGCGGCGCTGCCTGCCACCCTGCCCCCGCCTGGAACTGCGACGCCGCAGACTGATCGCCAGACCGAGGTCTGGCCAAAACAAAATCCCAGGTTTAAATCCCTTTGAGGCGCTCGGGAGCATTCCCTCCCACAGCCTGCACCGTAGCGTTGAATTCGATTGCGTTGGCTGGTTTGGTTTGTTGGGTTTTTTTAACTCATGTGCTTATCAAGGAGCAGTTTTGATGTACCCCTCTCTCTACTAGGGAAAAAAAGCGTGCCTGGCATGCATCAGCTCCAAGAAGCGAAGCTCTCCGGAGGAAGCGCGGCATTTTGTGGCGTACTGCTGACCCCACAGCGCCAGCGTGCATCGGACCTCTGCAGTGTGAACACTGAAAGGCAGCATTTTTAATGCCACCTTTAAAAAAAAGCAACAGAAGGAATTCTCCAGCAGACAGGCGGCTGAGGAGCAAGTATTGAAAGGTTTAAAAATCTGTACAGGAGCTTTTTTTTTTTTTTTAAAAAAAAAAAAATCTTTAAAATGTGCAAATGGGCCACAAGTCTGGAAGAGGCATTGCATGCTTTACGTGACCCGGGACAGATCCTGTCGGCACGGAGGTGTCGGGAGGCCGGGGGAGCGGAACGGCTAGCAGTTGGAGGAGTGCACGCTCCCGAGCTGGCCCGCGGCCAGCATCAGGATGTCTTTCTTCTCCTTATGGAAACGCAGCTCCTTCCCAGCCAGGCGGGCTTCGTCCAGCTCCCTCTCGGTCGAAGCCAGCTCTCTGGAAAGGGCCCCCGGGCTGTTCTGCTCCCTGTTCACCCAGTCCATGGCCATCTGGTTCCTGATGTCGTCGTCCAGGGCGCGGTGGGAGTAGTGAGCCAGGACCTCCTGGTGACAATGGACACATGCCGGGGAGCTTAGGAAGGACCAGGCACCGCGCGAGTGACACGTCCCCCAGCAGCATCCGCCTTCGCGGCCAGCTAAGGGAGCCCCAGGAGAAGGTTGTGTGACCCCAGCAGAAGGTTGTGTGACCCCAGGACACCTAGAGTACAACCGCTCGAGCCGCCGGCACCCGGACTCACCTGCCGCGAGCACTGCCTCTCCCGCATGGCTTTGAGGCTGCCGTTCCAGTGCAGCAGCTGGAAGACGGTCATCAGCTCCTGCAACGGCAAGAGGAGTCAGCGTGACGAGAGGTCAGGCTAGTTTCCAGCTAGAAAGGCTTTGCAACATCACGCCCAGTCCTTCCCAGTTGCAAGGATGGCAGAGTACATCTGCAGCTCCTGAGTCCGTAAGCAAAGGACTTCCGGCGCTGATGAGTTCAGATTTATCAAACAGACGAGAAACCCACAGCAGCGGGGGAGGCGGCAGCACCGCCAGCATCCTAGGAGCCGGGAGGCAGCGGCAAAGCCCGGCTCGCCCCGCTAGACAAAACCCCGCGACCCGGGGAGCGGATTACAGAGGAGACAAAGACGCTGGCGCTTCCCTCTGCCCCGGGATTTCAGGACCCCGCACGCAGGACTCTGCCCTCTCGCAACCTCCACGCTGCAGGACCAGCCGGAGCGGGTGACAACGCGGCGTTTTCCAAGCAAACATTTCTCTCTCCAGGCCACACGAATTTTCCTTCATGGATTTGCAGGGACTGGTTAGGCTTCCCAAACGCAAACACAGCCCAAGGAATATACACAACGGAGTCACCCTCTGTAAACAGGACCATTAATATAAACACTTCGGCCTTCCGCCTACCGAGTATTTCCATTCAAGGGAAAGGAGCCAGGCGAGACGCCGGCTTTGGGAAAAGTTTGCCTGCAGCAAAGAGCCCCAAACACAGCGACACTACAGACTTCAGACGCCTGCTCTGAGACGCATCCAAACCCCGCTCCACTGTCTGGAGCAGAGCTCCTGTCTCATTCCTCCTCTTCTGCAAATCCAGTTCCAGTTGGTGCGCTCACACTCCACTCGTCTGCACGAGAATCGCCTCGAGTTGCCAGAGTTTAAAGGATCGACGGATCTCAAAGCACTGTCACAACAAGGTCTCTGAATGTGCAGGGACAGACGTCCCGCTGGAGGAGGAGGAGAGCGCTCCAGGGCCACCAAGCCACTCACAGAACTCCGAGCGCTCTGCAGAGTCTCATTTACCTGGCTGCCTGCTCTGCTCCTAGGAGCAGTTTCCTCAGCGAGGCTGGAATCCAGCCCAGCAGGATCTCAGCCCTCAGTCATCTGTTCTGCACGGACTCCTCCCGCTCCTTTAACCAGAACCGACAAGTGCTCCAGCAGTTTCCCTCAGCAGTTTGTGCTTTTCATTTCACAGATGTTTTGTCCTCAGGAGAGACAGACCGAGCCCCTCTCGGCAGGATACGAAGACTGCTCAGATAACACTGTGCGTTGAGGGCACCTAACGACAGGAATCAAGACTCCTGATGCCACCATCAGCAGGTCTTTGGAGGCGGGATCGTCACCAGCCTTCCTACGGGAAGCGAGATCCCTCCCACCTCACAGGGAGAGGACAAAAACCACAGCTGGAATGGCTCACTGAACGCCATGAGTTCAGGTACCGGGAGGTATCATCCGGACCTGCAGCACCGGTTATCAGAGCGCTGGGCCACTGCAAACGCTGGAGCAGAACGCACAGCCCTGTCACAGCCCTGAGCCTCTCACTCACAGCGAGAAGCCCACCTCGCAGCATTCTGCTGCTATTCCAGCGCCTGCAAGCGCCACAAATCCCCAGTTGTGCTCTGAGAGGAAAGCCCCACTTTTGTTGTGAATGTCAAGCGCTACGGGTAGCTGAAAGATCCAACCAAGCACCCCGTGAACCGTGTAATTAAATGACGAACAGTACCTGGAACTCCAGCATTGACTTTCCCTTGTTGGATTCCAGCATGAAGCGGAAAGCACCGATCCCGGTGTTGGGATTATCAGCTTCCTCTCGATTGCCCTGCAAGAGATGTTTCGCACAAGAGCTGCAAGCCCCGACCTAGCGCAGCTCCCCTGGTAGCTGCCACTCCTGCCACATCCTCTCCACTTCACAATTCCAGGTCAGACTGAGGAGAGGCCTCACGCACCTCAGCCCTGCGCCGGCAGACGTGCTCACCGGCCTAATTCAGCCTCGGATACTTGCGTCGTTCACTACGGTGCTCTCAAGAGTGACCAAGCCCGCTCTGCTTTTGGCAGTGCCGCTTGGAACGGGGATTTTTCCGCAGCCCATTATGGTGATTTCAGAGTTCTTACAACACTCTGGGTACTGCCATGTGACTGCACGGCAAGGACTCCCTCCAGCATAAGGTATAATTAGAGCAGTAAAAGAAGAATGCAAAGCTCCCGCCCCAGGAAACTCACATTTCTGGAAAACATTTGCTTTGAAGAAAGCTAGCCAACGTGACGACCCGGTCACAGAAGGGCCACGCGAAGGAACAGCTCAGCCCTCTTCCCCTACCCTGCCTGATGCGAGGGCGGCACAACCAAAGGCCAGGGGAGCGCGAGGCTGTGTGGGACGGGAAGCAGGACGAGGAGAATTAAAGTTTTAATACTCAGAAGTCACTCAGAAAAACCTGCCAGAAAGGGTTCCAGATGTAAAAGAAAACTTCTCTTCCCACGATTTGAGGTTTTTTCCCCTGTCAATCCGTCCCCCCCAGCTGCTGCCATCTGGGCACTGAAAAGCCTTACGTTGAAAGATGCCAGGGCCTCCGAAACACTCTTCTCAATGAACTCATCAGTGATCCGCCGCGAGGGATGCTCGTTGAAGACCGAGTTCATCAGCGCAATCTTCGCAGCACTCCGTCGGGCTTCAGCCTTGGTTGGACAGAACTGCGGAGACACAAGCGCCGTCAGGACAGAAAGACAGCCAGGCGACCCCGCTCCCTTCGGCCCCGTGCTCTGAACCTCTCCCCCCGCCACGCCGAACGGGAATTAGGCGGCAGCGTCGGGTCGTTTTGGAACGCCGCACTCGCAGACATCCTGAAATCATTAGGAGCTAGGTTTAAGCCACAGCTATCCCAACCACGCTCCACACAAAAATCAAGCAGGCAGCTGAACTCAGCACACAGCATCTGCGTCAGGAAACGCCACCAAGCACATCGCCAACAAAATTAATTAGCTGAAAACCAAAACGTAACCGAATTACCCCCAAGCCCAAGGACTGGGCAGACCGTGCAGCTGCTAGAACTGTTTCTTCTGGATACGTTCTTGAAACCAGGACTAGGGAGCAACTGCCAAAGGCCACTGCCGCAGTGGAACCCGCAACGCAGGCACGACCCGTTGTGATTTTTGGACCTTAAGCTTTCGGGTGAGGTATTTGCATTGGACATTTTCCTTTTAAACAGAAAGGGGGAAGAAACTATTGATCCAACGCTATGAGTTGATTTCTGCTCTTTTGGCACCTTGAGAAGAGGTTCTGGGCCAAATCCAGAGCCCTTGCTAGGAAATCTTACCCTACCAGTTTGTCCGAGGTGCGTCCTGTAAATCTGCCCCGCTGCCGGACCCTGGGAAGGAGACCCAAGTGCCAGAACCAGCCAGTCCAACCGTTGTCTCCAACGCCACATATCTTACCTCAGCTCTGCTGAGGTCCAAGCCAGCCATGCGTAGGGAACACAGTACACACAGCAGAGCCAAATTTACAGCGAAACCTTCCCGGACTGAAGTCGGGTGGGGTTTTATAGGCAATTAGGAAGGGGTTTTATAGGCAATTAGGAACGCTCGCTCGCCAGCTTGAAATTAAAGAAGGTGACAGTCAGACCCATGACATTCTCACGCTTCAAATCAGCAGGAAAATGCTAATGCTGCGCCCACCGCAGAGAGGGATTTGAGCACAAGTTCTGGTGGGGAAGGAGTCTCAGGGCACCCAAGCTGGGCTGCTTCGGAGAGCGAGCTACGGCGCAGGGACAGCCTCCAACCGGGCGACCGTACCTGGAAACTGCCGAAGCAGCTCCCTCCCGGCAAGGTGACGTAGCAGACGTACGGGGGGCTGTTGGAAGGCACCATCTCGTACACCACGAGGGCTCCGTTTTTCAGATCGGCTCCGCGCGACTGCTTCATCTGCCAGAACTCCTGAAGGGCCTCCACGACGTTCACTGAGGAGACGGAAACAGAATCGAGTTGGGACACGGAAAACAAGAGCCTGGGAAGCTGGTTTCCTCAGGTACCACGCGCCAGGAGCGGCCACATCCAGGAACACCACGGCATAGATGTTAGCGTATTCCCACCTACACAGGCAGGGCCTGCCCAGGGAGCTCAGTCACGTCTCGGATTAACAACCATCCGCTTCGAGGGAAGCTGGAGGTGCACGATGTCAGCACAAACACGCCTCTCCCAGGGAGAGGAACCTAAGGAGAACCACCGGGTTACAAAACAAAGCTTCGTACAGAAAAGCTCTTCTCGTTCCAAAAGACCCCGGGAAAAGCTTTCGGAAGAGGGCTTGGCAAAGGCTGCAAAGCAAGCAGGGCGGCGGGGCGTTCCTCCTCCCCAGGAGGGCTGTCCGCAGGCGCAGCTTTGCTCACCTGCCTCGGCTGAGCCTCAGTGTTGACATTCCCACACTGAACACAAAACCAGAGCAGCTGATCTGCGCGTGCACCGTGGGAGCTGCAGCAACCACCCGCCTTTGTGCGGAACATCTCGTACCCGGCCCCGAACAACACCGCGGAGACGCCAGCAGTGGCCCGAGGCGTTAGGCTGAGGTCTCCTGGCAGCTCTCCCTGGGATCTGGCTGGGAGGACTGAGTCTGCCACACGGCGAGCGCGTAACAGCACAGAGCGGGGAAACACCTAACTGGAGAATCTCGTTTGTGCCACCCGGCGTGGGAGGACGTACAACCACACAGTGAATTCCAGGATAAAACCAGGGTCAGCTTTGTTACTGTGTTTTTTCTGCCTCAGTTAGGAAACCAGAGCCTGAAGCGTCAGCCCTCACCGCCTTTGGTAAGTGCCGTCTCTCCAGGAGCAGCTGTTTGGAAGCAGCACCTCTTGGAGCACCAAATTTGCTGGACGGGGTGTGAGCACCGACCCAGCTTCAGCGACCCAGCAGCTTGGCCCACACCACGCACAGCCAACCCACGCACGCAGCCCTTGCCGCAAGCAGCTCGTAGGCCAAATCCACGAGGTTAAATTCTTATTTTAATAGGCACGCAAGAACAAGAGGCGTTTGCTGTGACAATGAGCCAGCTGCCTCTGATTTTTGAATCCCCAGCGTCGTCAGGACTTCCTTCGAGCTGTTCTAAGCTTACCCACCCAGTATTCTGTCCAGGTTTGGGCAAGAAAAATGAACCTCGTAGCGTCTAACGCTCTCAGTCCCATTGAATTTGATCCCGGCTTCTTTTTACGCTGAAGAGTTTGACAGGTAGCACAGGAACAGCCTCAGCTCCTCCTCAGCACTCCTCCTCCGAGCCTTTTTAACCCCAGCAATCGCTGTGAAGCGAGGCGATCTGCAAAACACATCGCAGCGACTCCTCGCGAATGCGAGAGCTGTTGAAAGGACTCCACCCCAGAGCTCTTCTTTTAAGCAAAATGAGAAAAATACCCCAAAATGCCCGGCCGAGGTCTCCCGTGAGGAGCTGCGTCCCACGCAGTCAGCACCGAGCGAGACGAGGCTGCTGCTCTCCAAGTCCCCCCGGGTAAGGCAGAAAAGGGAGGTGAATTTGAGGCAAGTCGGGGGCAATTTTCCACTGAAGACTGACAAAAAGCTGCCCAAACAATACAAGTTCCCTGCCAGTTCTCCAGGCACCAATACCCAGACAGAATTCCCACCCGTCCAGGCAGATCCCCTTCGCAGGGACAGCGTAAGTCACGCACATCACCCCCAACGGGTTTGGGGGGACAATGCCCAATTCAGGAACGGCTTCAGGGACCGTTCGCCGCGGGGCAACTGAGACTTCGCAGCAGCGACCACACAGGAAACTGCAGAGAAAGGCGAGCTACGCCAACTCTCACGACAAACGGAGCGACTCTGAAAATTCAGAGGAATTCTGGTTTGGTTTAATTTAGTGAAGTCTGAGAAGCTGGCGTTAAGAGCAGGTTAACGAGGAAACGCCGTGCCGCGCGGGCACGGGATTGTGTTTTCAGGTCCAGACAAGGGCTCCTCTGTGCCAGACAGCGGCCGGGTACTTCGTTAGCGACCGGAGCGATGGGTCAGGCAGCTGAGCAGCATCCAAAAGAGGTTTTCTACACAGAGCGGATTCAATGCCTCCAGCTGCCGCGGGCAGGGCGGTTTTAGGGGATGAGAAAGTAAAATCCCTAATTGAAATGCTGCGACTGCTTCAGAACAATACGCTGCAAGGGCTGGAGAGCAACCGCGTCGCTACCAAGAGAGACTGCCCAGCTGCCCTCTCCTCAGCACGGCCCAGCTCCAGCGCCGGCGCGTTTAGCAGGCACGCGCGGGCTGAGCGCGGCAGCACGCTGAATGCAAAGCGAAATCCCAGTCTGAATTTCACAGCATCACAGAACGTTCGGGGTTGGCAGGGATCTCTGTGGGTCACCCACCCAACCCCCTGCCCAAGCAGGGTCACCCAGAGCAGGGGGCACAGCACCGCGGCCAGGCGGGCTGGAATATCTCCAGAGAAGGAGACTCCACAGCCTCCCTGGGCAGCCTGGGCCAGGGCTCCGGCACCCTCAGAGGGAAGAAGTTCTTCCTCATCTTCAGCTGGAACTTCCTCTGCT
>Ga0065711_1051435_pt1 | contig 10381 bp, 18 predicted proteins | sample Hoacrofraction12_FD_59098 | JGI IMG/M metagenome (GOLD analysis project Ga0065711, IMG submission 59098) | Hoatzin crop microbial communities from Cojedes, Venezuela - Epithelial fraction 12 v2 (version 2) | ecosystem: Host-associated > Birds > Digestive system > Esophagus > Crop | place...
GAGCCCCCGCCGGCTCCTGGCCCCGTGCCGGTGGCACCCGTGGCGGGTGCCGGTGGCTGGTTGCTCTCTCCCCGCAGTTCCGCTGCTGCCGGGACCCACGGTCCCGATGCTCACATCCATCCCACCACAGCGAGGAGATGCCGCCGTCCGGCTGCGCGGCGTCGCCGATGGGATAGGAGCCCTGGCATTCCCACTCGGCCGCCGCCGGCTCCTGCTCGTCGCTCTCGGAGCCCTGCACCGCGATCTGCGGCACCGGGCTGGGCTTCGGCTTCGGCTCCGTGCCGCACCGGAGCGCCGTGCCCTGCCCGGCTTCGCTCTTGCTGCTGTCTTCAGTCGCCGGCGTTGGCTCCGGCTCGTCGAAACTCACTTCTTGAACCGCTTCCTGCTTCTTGAAGGAGTCCCGGCGCTCGGAGAGGTTCAAGCGCCGCATGACCACCATCTCCTGGTCCCGGTCGTGTCTCTCCCCAAGCCGGGAGCCGGCGGGGTGATAACCGTGTTCCCCGGGGTACGCCGGCGCATCGCCCTCCCCGATGGCCTCCCCGTCCATCGCAGGCATCTCCAGCCCCAGCTTGCGGCCACCGCCAGTTTTTTTCTCTGCCAGGATGGTGACGATCTTCTCGGCCGACTGGACGCGTTTGAGGAGGGGGGAGCGGGGGCAGTCGGCGCTGCGGGGTCTCGAGCTCTGCCGGACGATGGTGGGGGGGGACAAGGTCTTGCCCTGGAAGGAATGGGGCGTTTTGGGGTACCCGGGAAGCGGGGACGGGGAGCGCTGGGGAGAAGGCGGGCGCTGGGCGGAGGAAGGGGTGCAGGCGAGGGGCGAGGGGGGGATGCTGCTGGTGGATTTGCGACGTCCCACTTTGTAGCGTTGCCCACCCAGTTTGGGTGCCAGCCCATGCAGGGAGCTGGGGCGCACGTGGCCGGCGGGCGACGTCGGGGTGCTGGAGGAGGGAGAGGTGCTTTGCGGGGACACAGCATCTGCCGCACAAAGAGAGACAGGTCACCGCGAGGGACGGCGGGACACACGGCATCCCCGCCGAGCCCGCAGCAAATATCCCCCCCCCGGCCTCGCCGTGGGCTGGGGTACCTGGGGGCAGGTCGGGAGCCGGGCTGCGGCACGGCGTGGTGGGACCGGGGGACAGGCTGTGCGTGGGGGACTCCGGGAGGCTCTCGCTGGAGGACAGCGAGTGATGGAGACCGGAGGAGAAGCTGCGGCTGGTGTGCAGGACCGACGACTGCTTGGAGATCTTCTTGAAAAGGGTTTTTCTCCTGGGGAGGGGGAGAAAGGCGGTGGGAAAGGAAGAGCCTTGGCTTCTCCTTCAAGCCAGTGGCCCCGAGTCTGCCAAACCAGTGCTGGCAGGACCGGAGCCCACCGGACACCCCGGTATGGCAGAGCCAGAGCATCCCCCCCCCCGGCACACGCCAGGACAAACGCCATTTTATCCCACCCTGGTTCTACCGACCTGTCCTGGCCGTCCCTTTTCCTGCTCTTCTTACTCCTCCGTGCCATCCTCGTCTTGGAGCTGTTTTTCCGAGCGGGACCAATTTTAATGGAGGTGTTCTCCAGGGCGGTGGTCCGCAGAGCCACTTTATTGCCACTCTGAGGGGCAGAAAATGAGTTGCTGCAGTCCAAGCACCGGATCTGAACCGGCTCCCACCTCGGTTGGTGGCGGAGGTGACGCCGCGTGCCGCTCACCCACCTTCAGCAGCAGCTCCACGACGTCCCGGTGAACTAAACCCAGCACCGATTCGCCGTTCACATGTGTGATGAGATCGCCCGCTCTCAGCCCCGCTTCCTGCGCAGGGCTCCCCTCTTCCACGCTCTGCAATCGGAAGAACGAGGTTTTATTCGGATACAAACCCAAGCTTCCTCCTGGGGTCTTCCCGCTGGGGAACGTGTCTGGCAGTGCCGGTTCCTCCCCACACAGAGCCCAAGCCACGCACCCAGACCATATGGTGGACGGTATAGACGTCGCTGTCGCCCATGTAGACGCGGATGGCTCGCAGGGTGAAGCCATACTTCTTGCCCGAGCTGTGGATGATGATGGGGGGCCGCAGGCTGGCGATGGCGAGGGACGAGTCTCGGCTTGGGGAGGAGTCGCGGGAAGAGGGGTTGGATGAGAGGGAGTGGGGGGAGATGGGGCTCATCAGGGCGCTGCCACTGAAGTCATCTGCAAGCGGGAGAAGCTGGCTCAGCCCGGGAAAACCCCACGGCAACGGCCAACCGGCAGGACGAACCGCGCGGCACACGGACCCGACGTGATGATGAGGGACAGGGCTGAGACGGAGGCGGATTTGGGGACGCGGCCGCCCGGCGAGGCTCTCTGCCTGTCCGCCACGTCCTTCTGGCTGCTCAGCCGACGGCTGCCGCCCGGCTCCAGGCCCCGGGGAGTCGAGTTTTTGGTGCCGGTGCTGTTGCTCCGGAGGCGGATGCGGTTCAGGCTGACGAGATCGGCTGCGCAGAGGAGGGGAGGGAGAGTTTGGGGACGTGGAGAAGCCACTCCACGTCATGCGGGACCCCGGCTGCCCACGGAGCATCCTACACCCGCAGTCCACGCACCGGATAACGCCGACGGCTTCACCACGCCACCGGTCCCTGCCTCGGGGTCTCCCAGCACAAACTTGGGTCTCTCCGGCTTGGAGGACGCAACGCAAGGGCTTTCATCCTCCGAGGAGAAGGCAAACTTGGGCATGGTGTCCAGGCTGTAGGTGCTGGGCAGCGCGGCAGGGCTGTGGCTCCGCTCGTGCCGGGAGGTGTACGGTGTCGAGCTGCAGGATGTCCAGGAGCGGAGCCTGCGCGGGGAGAGCAGGAGGGCTCGTGACAACCAAAGATGGGCGAGGGGGATGGCACCGAGCCGCTGCAGCACCCCAGGCACGTCCCACCAACACCTCTGCAAACCCCCGGTGCTGGCACAAACCTCTGATGTCGGCACAAACCCCCAGTGCCGGCACAAACCCACATCAGCGCTGCATCCCCCCACGCACCGGGGCTCTGCGCCTGCCACCCGGCTCCTGTCCTCGTCTCCCGAGTGCCGGTCCCATCGCTCCTCTTTGTCCTCGCTGTGACTCCGGTCGGAGGATGACAGGCTGAGGTTGGAGTGAGCTGCCAGGAATTCGGAGCTGCTGTACACCTGAGCAGGAGATGAGCCATCAGCAAGGAGCAGAAGTTTGGGAACCCAGGTGCTCCAGCATCAGCCATGACACCGACGCCTGTGCTGGCCGCAGCGCCCGTCATTTCGGATGCCGGAGGAGGGACTGGAGCACCTTGCTGAAGCGATGGGAGCAGGAGGAGAACTGCCCGATCTCCACGGATGATTCCTCGTCGTTGGTCTCCTCATCCTCCGAATCCAAGTGGCGGTACCTCTCGGAGCGAGCTGGAAGCGAGAGGCAGAGCGGGCAGGGCTGTCACCACGCCGTGACACACCGTGTCCTGCCTGCCCACCCGTGGGGCTCCGGTGGGACCTGCACCCGTGGGGAGCTGCGTTGTGGCTGACAGCCCAGTCCCCAACCCCAGGAGAGTTTCAGGGTGAGAAAGGAAGGGTTTGGGTAAGACTGAGCCTGGAAACAGGAGATTTCATCTGTTTTGTGACTTCCGTTTTAAAATGACTGACTTCACCCAGGAGATTTTCAGGACATGGTTTAGCAGGCGTGGTGGTGTTGGGTTGATGGTTGGACTTGATCATCTTGGAGGTTTTTTCCAACCTTAATGATTCTACGACCTCCCATGGGAGCATCGGACCTGCAGCTGGGATAACGGGTTGGCAGAGGGAGGGAAAGGGGACGGATGTGGCCTCACTGTCGAAGTAGCTGGTGTCATCTTCTGACTCCAGCTGGGGGATGAACTCGGCCTTCTGCCGCAGCAGCCCGTTCCAGTCCAGGTGGAGGAAGAAGGAATGGTGCTTCACCTCGTGCGCACCGCCTGCCAGGCAGAGAAACCCATGTCAGGGGGACGGGGCAGCAGCCGGGATGCTCCAGTTCCCACCCCGAACGGCACGGTGCCTCCATGCAGAGCGAATGGTGTAAAACAGGATGGATCGGAGCCCAGCGCTGCCTTCCCGGGGTGAACCCGGAGCAGGGGACCTCCTCCGAGCACCCTCAGTGTGGCAGGACACGCTTTGGTGCCATGTAAGCTTGATCTGAGTCGGGGTGCCGCGCGTACCGGTGCCCAAGCGCTCGAGGGGACACTGTCTGAGCAACCGCGTGATCAGGTCCTGGGCGTCTGCGGGAAGAGCCTCGTCCCCTTCCGGCCACATAATTTCATCTGCAAGGAAAAAGGGAAAGGATTTTGGAGTGGCTGGAAGAGATTGGACACAACAGGGGCTGTGACAATGCCAGGTTGCAGGAGAAGTCACTTCTGGGCACGAGGAAAGTCCCTCAGGAGCTGCAGCAGATGAAAGCATCCCCCCAAACTGCGAAATCAAAGCTTGAGGAGCCTCCTTGCCACTCAACCATGTATGAAATGAAGGAATGAAGCTCTCCATGTGTTAAGGACGAGCCACAACTGCTGGCAGGAGCAAAACGAGGAGCAAAGTTGCCACCGAAACTCACCACTGATGACCTGTCCAAAGAGCTCCTCGGGGGTGTCTCCGAAGAAGGGGACGCAGCCCACCAGGAACTCGTAGAGGATGATGCCCATGGCCCACCAGTCGACGGGCTTCCCGTAGCCCTGTATGAGGATGACTTCTGGGGCGATGTACTCCGGAGTGCCACACACCTGCATGGGAAGCAGTGCTGACACCTCTGCAAAGACCTCTGCAACAGGACCCGAGGCTATCCTGGTCCCCGGTGATGGCAGCCCAGCCAAGTGGAGCGGGACCTTGTACCTGCTTGTCCATGAACTCCCGAGTGTCCTTCTCCATATGTCCTTCGTAGAGGTTCGTTGTCATGTTCATCAAGCCAATCTTTGACAGCCCAAAGTCTGTCAGCTTTATGTGGCCCATGGAGGTGATGAGCAAACTGAAAGAGAAGACAGGTGCCCCTTGATGACACCGTTTGCTTCTGGGGACACCTGAGCATGACCTCTGGTCCTTATGCAACAGCACAGAACCAGGTCTTCGGGCACCAAAACCCAAGACCTCATTCTGCCTTAACCCTCTTGGCTTGGATCAGTCCCTCTCCCGTCCCCACCCAAACCCAACGCCATCCTTGTTCAGACCTGACCCACATCCTCACTTGTCGGGTTTGAGGTCCCGGTGGACGATGCCGTAGTTGTGGAGATACTCCAGTGCGAGAACGGTCTCGGCAAAGTACATCTTCGCCATGTCGACAGGCAGCGGGCCCATGTTCTTCAGCAACGTGGCACAATCCCCCCCTGTGGGGACACGGGTTCTCCTGAGCATGGGGGGCTCAGAGAAAGCAGGGAGTTCACTGGGCAGGGCTCCGCTGCTTCTCCTGCTGAGCAGGCTCCCAGCCAGACCCTCCCATCCGTCCTCGGAGCAGTGTTGATCCCTGGGCACGGGGCACAAACGCTTTCCTAGGTGAGCATGGCTACCACCTTCCTCAAGGTGAGAGTCACCAGAGCGTCTCCTTATGCTTCCCTCCACTCCCTGGAGCAAAGCAGGGCAGGAAATGTCTGGGTGGTGCCCTCAGTGCTCAAACATTGATATTGTCCCGTCCTTCCAGCCCTGAATCCCGTTCTTACCTTCCACGTACTCCATCACCATGCAGAGGTGTCGCTTTGTCTCGAAGGAGCAGAACATGCTGACCACAAAGGGGTTCTCCGCAAAGGTGAGGATGTCCCTCTCCACAAACACCTGCTGGATCTGGTTCCTCAGGATGAGGTTCTGCTTGTTGATTTTCTTCAAGGCAAAGCGCTGCCGCGTCTCCCTGTGCCTCACCAGGTACACGGCCCTAGGAGAGAGCGAAATGGCTGGACCTCAAAACACGTCCCCCAGCCACCAGGACTGACCACACAGCACCATGGAGCTTGGACATGGAAGACTCTGAAGATGTTTACAGATGGAGAGAAGTGTTAGGAACTTCCCAACTCACCCGTAAGCCCCATTACTGATCAGCTTGATGGTCTCAAAGTCCCCCTCGCAGGGCTTCCTCCGAGGAGCGGTGACCGAAGGCTGGCTCTGAAGAAGACACGGAAGGTTTTTAATGTTTCCCGGCATGCCAGCCCTCTGAGTGCAGGTAGGAATTCACCAAACACCATTATGTACCACCTCTGAGCGCTCCTTGCTGCCACAAGACATCCCTCCCTGAGCCCTCTCCAGCCACAAACCCCAAACCAGAAGACCAAGATGCCCTTCAGATCAAGAGCCCACTCTGAGCTCTGTCCACTCAAGAAGCCACTGGAGGGATTGTGAGATATTACACCTGAATACAGCAGTCACCCTTGGGGACAACCCAAATTAACATCTCCCAGCCTAAGACAGCAGAGGGGCTGCTGCAAGGGGCTTTGGTGTGGGGTGAGGCAGGACAAAGCTGGAGGCAGCAGGCAGGACACGCACCTCACAGGTGTCATCGTTCTCCGGCGTGATGGTGTTCCCGCTGTCGAAGTGATCCAGCTGGACCATTTCTGCAGAAGATAGGGATGGTTTTCTTCATGCTCAAACCCCCACCAGAACAACCTCCCACCAACCACTGTGCCTCCAAACTTGAAGATCCCGCAGAGATGTAGCCACACGCTTTGCTCGAGCTATCACATGGAGAAATTCAGGTCACGGCCTTAAGAGGTTCAACATGAGGCTAAACATTTACGTAATTCTCTTTTTTCCATAGTCATTCCTGTGTTCTTCAGGGATTATGGTTCCCCCCCCAAGGCCGTGGCTTCCTACGGATTAAGTGTTCTTGAGCTTAATCTGCTTTGCTGAGCGTGTTGGGAGCAATTACGAGGGATGTGGGGCTGGCCAGGAGACTTGGACATTGTCCTGGTCCTGCTGTGACCCACCCCATGACATCAGCTCAGCCCTGCCGGTCTCCCTGCCACCTCCCAGCGCTCATTCATGCTTGCCAGTGGCCAAACTGGGAGTCCACACCCCGCTGCAAATCTCAGGGCCACCAACCCAAGCGCTTCCCTACCCTCCAGTGGGTCCTTGACGAGCCCCAGTTGGCTGATGATGTATCGGGGAATATCGGTCTTTACTCCCTGGCCAACTTTGGCATGTCCCTCTGCAGCTTCCAGAAGATGGTAAAACTCCTCCGGGTCAAACTCCTGGATGGGGAAAACCAAGAACAGTTAAGGAGCAAGACTTTGCAAACTTAAGCCTTTCCTCCAAGCTTTGCAGGTGACATCTGTAATTGGGGACAGGCTCTGGATGCTTAGAGGAGAAAGCTAAATGCTCTGCTCCTGTTTCCACCACCGTTCCCAACGTAAAGTGTTGATGGAAAAAAATAAAGCCCCATGATCTCCTTCTTCCAGCTGCAGGAACCACAGCACAAAGGCGAGCGCTTCAGAAATTCAGCGCAACAGCTGAAAAAAACCCCTGAAAATGGATGAGAAAGCTTGCCAAGAAGTTCGCATCTCCCTGCTCCACTAGGAAAAAACAGCTTCTCCCCTCTGCGAAATGGCTTTAATGCTAGGAATGGTCTTAGCTCCTTGCTACAGCCTTGCCAGGATGGTGGGAGCAGCGGTTCCCATGGTGGACCAGGCAAGGTGATGAGAAGATGTCTTGTCTTTCATGGTCTGCGCCCGCCCAGAGAGGAGGCAAAGCCCATGAAAGACAAGGCAGATCAGGAGCTGCTATGTCTCACCAGACACTCCAGAAGGCGAGCAGGACGGGAGATGATGATCAGCAGCTTCCTCACCAGCTGGTCGATGAACTTCACCTCCTCGCTCTCCGAACGCTCCTGAGCCTGCCGGAGAGCAGACAGAAGCCAGGCATCTACCAGTGGCCTCAGGAGATGACATCGGGCAGGGAACTGTGCTGTACTCACATCTCGGAGCATCTTCTCAAGTTTTTCCTGCAGCTCCATGAAGTAGCGGGAGGTGATAAGAGCGCCCTGGGACTTTGCCAAGCAGTCACGCGCCAGCTCGATGATTTGGTGGTGGATGAAGCCCAGCACCCCATCTGCCAGAGGCAGAGTGCTGCTTGGAGAGAAGTTTGTGATGGTGTCCTGCAGACGCTCTTCCATTTGGGCTGTGGCCTGCAAGGCAGAACGGATGGTGATGCCCAAGAACACGTGCCCCTATACCACACGTTGGGTTTGCCCAGCCAGGATCTCATGCTACCATCTCCAGCAGCTCCAATATCCACATGCACGTCATGGCCCCAACTGGGACCCAGCTTCCAGCAAACTGGGAAAACTCCACCAAGGTCTCCAGAGACCTCTGCCTGCATGTGTGATGAGGCAGACTCGCAGGTCCCTGCCTCCCCAGTTCATCACCATGTCTTCAGTGTCCTCAACACCCCCTGGTATCTACCCATGGATTCTATATTCCAGCACAGAGAACAGGTTGTTCTGGAGATGGTGTTGTCAGGGTGCCGTGGAGGCACTAACGTGCTCGCCCTCCCCAGTCCTGGCAGTTACCTTGGGGAACCGCTCCTTGTAGACATGGTTCATCATCACAACCTCGTTATCAAACGTTCCACTCGTCCGTCCAGGGCTGTGGAGGGAGGAAGCCAGTTGCGCTACGAGGTCCGAGTCATTTACATCTACGCAAACAGCTACTACCTCGTGAGAGCAATTTGTTCCCTCCTCCTAACTCCCGATCCCAAGTGACTAAAGCTCATCTGAGTGGAGTCGTCAGCCTTGGGCCAGCACTTCCAGCAGCATCCTTCCCACCATGCATGGATCTGGAGATCCCTGGGACCTGGTCCAGGAAAGCTTAACGTCCCGCAGACCCAGGTCTCCAAACTCAAGATACTTGAAAATTCAGAGCCGAGAGGCTGGTGCATCAGTCATTGGCTTTGAAGAGCGAGTTCACGCTTTCCTTCCTCTGGATCCCACAATTTCTCACCATCGTCGCCATTTTTGCGGCTCACCAGCAAAACCAAAGCCCGTGGTGAATGCAGGGACCTTCATTAACAGGGCTTCTCTCTTACCCTCACCCAACAGTGCCTCTCTCAGGGCCCTGCCTGGTGATCCCGTTATGCAAAGCGAGTCGCAGGAGCGGCCAGCCACTCATTAACCGCTATATATAATAAATGTGGCGACTGAAACCAGACCCGAGCCGCTCGCTGCCAGCCCCAGCTCAGCCTTTGCCGTGCCGACCGCAGAGCTGGCATCTCCTTGGTGAACATCTCGCCACCTACAAAACCCTTTCAGATAATTAATCTGAATTTAATGAAATTTCAGCTGGCAACATGCAGAGCTACGCCTCTGCCTCCGGTGCAGAGACGGTTGGGACTTTTTCATTGGGAAAAGAGGATTTAACTGAAACATCCCCTGTAGAAGGCATAAGAAATGAGACTTTTAACCTTTAAATGGCAGGTCAGGCCGGTGGCCTCCCAGCCATGCCCTGTAGGGACAAACACCACTTGGTTGGCCACCTCTGCTCGGCGGCCCCCTTCTCTCCACTGAAACCTTTGAGATAATTGAGCAAGAAGCTGCAAACAAACTGTGTTGGAACAAATCCCACTTTCTCCAGCTTCAGCCCCAGGAAACCTCGCTCTCAGGTGTCATCTGCTGCCAGGAGAGCAACGCCACATCCCAACAGCCGAGAAGATGCTGAGAACCAGACTCCAACGCCTAAAATCACAGATCTTCAGATCATAGACTCATAGATTTGGGTTCGAAGGGACCTTGAAAGATCATCTGGTCCAACCCTCCTGCAGTGAGCAGGGACATCTTCAACCAGATTAGGTCACTCAGAGCCCCATCCAACCTGACCTTGAGTATTTCCAGGGATGGGGCATCTCCCACCTCAAGCCATAGCTTCTCCACTCCCCAGCAAGCGGAAAACACATACAGGGGTCAACACCTTGGGACAAGCTTAGCAGGACCAGGACATCCCAGGAACAGCTCACGGGAGGGCAGAGGATGCGCTGGATGCACCCGGTGCATTGTCCCGGCAGCGCTGTGGGTGCTCCCCATGGTGGGTGCCGTACCTGAGGCTCCTGGATCGTGGGCGCAGGCAGGGCGAGTGCCGGCCTTCCTCGTCCGTGACGCTCTCCGTACTGCGGAAATGCTTAGAAAGGAAGTGCAGCTCGTCGGGAGTGGGCTGGTACGGCAGCTGGTGCAGGCGCTCCTGGGAGGACGAAGACGACTGGAAAGAAGGACAGACATGGGGGGATCAGGAGATGCAGCCGTGCTTCCTGGCAGCGGGGCAGAAACCAGGAAGCCCATGAGGAAAATATTCCTCGGAGCCTCTTAGGAGACTGGAAACGCTGACGCAGCACGCTCTGCGCTCGGTAATGTGAAATACGGACAACTCGGGGAGGTCTGCGCCGCCCACTCCCACCCCAAACCTCCTGCTCTCCCACTCACCCCAGCTCCA
>Ga0065711_1051442_pt1 | contig 10381 bp, 7 predicted proteins | sample Hoacrofraction12_FD_59098 | JGI IMG/M metagenome (GOLD analysis project Ga0065711, IMG submission 59098) | Hoatzin crop microbial communities from Cojedes, Venezuela - Epithelial fraction 12 v2 (version 2) | ecosystem: Host-associated > Birds > Digestive system > Esophagus > Crop | place...
ACCTGTTCTCCCAAGGCCCAGGCGCCTAAAGGGATTATTCAGGAGTCCCTTGTCTTGCAACCATCCCAATTATTCACAAAGTACCAAGACTTGTTTCTGACCACCTGAAGTGATAACATCCCCTACATGTTACATTTGTTACATTTACAGTTATCATTTGCCTCAGCACCTCCTGCAGTGCAGCTGCAACTCTCAGCATTCTCACAACCCAAGGACTACATTGCTGACAGCTCAGAAAGCATGAAGGCAAGTCATGGTGTGCACAATTACCACACTGCAGAGAACCTAATCAGTTTTAATTCAGTAAAAATGCCCATTCTTTCGCCCTGGAATGTGTAGCATCACGGGTACCACTCTTCACATCTAGCAAACAGAACCTTCTACTGACTAGGAGTGAAAACATTATCAATTTCAATAGGATTAAAAATTTAGTGTATCAAGATGTGCTGCAAAATAACCCCTTCGGGAACTGCATAGTTCTGTACTTAATAGTCTCAACTCTTGTCCTCCCCTATAAAAAGCAAAACCAGGCTTTGGTCAAGATTGAGCGTCCCACAGACTCTGGCTTACACAAAAGCTGTTAGCAGCAAATTACCTCGGTCCACAGCTATCAGCTCGGGCCGTTTCTCCCCTTGATATGCTTGCAGGGAAGAACAACTAGCACATTTAGGTAACGTGAGTAGCCTTTACTACATGCCACTGGGTGAACAAGAGGGAACATGCATATGATGAGTAAGTAACAATTCAGACCTGTTAAAGAAGGAATTGAATTTCTATTTGAGAAGCCTTCAACAAAGTGTTATACAAAAACTCCTCCAATAACCACGGCTGTGTTCTACACAATTCTGTTGGGAAGGAAAACATATTTCCCTGAATAAAAAATCTTCATGTTTAAAGAGGCTAAGTATTATAAGGCCAGAGATTGCCTGCTTTGTGCTTACTATTCTACTCCTATGGCTTTTCTGAATTCAGAATTTTGTGGCTCTAAGATGTCATAATAAACTCTACTTTTATCAAAGTTTTCTCGGATATAAAGCAAATCTTCTACAGAATACACATCTTCCTTTCCTGTCCAGACAGTGAGGCTGTATCTATATCAAAAAAGGGGGAAAAAAAAAAGAGAAAGTAAGAAAAGAGAAAAAAGAATATGTTACTATCTTAAGATAAAGCATGTAAGACAAAAAGACACTGTGCTAATAGGCTCCTAAAAATGCTTAGCACTATGGGATCTTCTATTTAGGAATGTAATTAAATGCCAAAAACTTAATCCCCTTTACATTTCAAAGACAAGCAACCACAATTTATGAACTACCAGTTTTATATGTCCCTGCCCTGCTCACCCCCCTATGAGCAGGTAAGTCACCACCCTCTACCCTGTATTTGTACGACAACCAACCCCATCTTCTTGTTACCACAGCGACTTCAGGTTACTGGGAAAAGCAATTGCTGGATCAAAACTACCCCCAGAAACAGGCATGATCAAACACATCCTAGCTTGTGCACCAGGCACACAGAATGCTTCGTACAGACAGACTAGCTAAAGAATACAACCCATAGTCTTTAAGTAAACCTCTTTGACACATGCAACCTGAAATTTGCAGACATCTATTCCTTTGACACAGTTTTTTTTTCCCTCTTTACGGACCTAAGTCACACCATCTGGCTCCAGTCAAACTTCAAGTTCTGGCTCCTAAAGCTAAACTTCCCAAGGAGGACTACAAAATTTGTAAGATGGACAATCCTACACCATCCAGACCAATTTATCTGTAGCCTGGTCTTGTGTGAACTGTACTGCCAAACCTAGCAAGGACTAAAATAAAAAATACGAGGCAGATAACTAGCAAAGAAATTTACCAGGCTGAGCATTTAAAGTTTGACAAAGTAATAAACAGTTACAAGCAGAGCGTTATAACAGAAAATATGAGGCAATCTCAGTTATAGGTGATTTTCATATACTATGTTTCGTCACCTACATGATGTGTCGTGATGCCATCTACTAAGTGAATGTATCTTCTGTACTTTATCACATACACTTTTATCATTAATTGAACACTTTATTATTATAACTCTTAAAAAAAAATTAAGAACTTTGAAGTACCATTTACAGTTCAAAGGATTACCCTCCACAATCTCCACATGAGAAATACTTCATTTTTCCCCTTTGTTTTTGAAGACTGTATTCATCTAAAATACAGGTTAAATCGGAATTTAGTTGTGTGTCAGCAAAACTGACTCAGGAATTTCTGCCTTCTAATGATGCCACTAAGAAAAATCAGGATTCTTATGCTGAGGTAAAAGAGAAAATCCTAGTATTTCAGCAGGAATAATGCTTGTATCCAATGAGGACATATTTGAGAATGGCACAGTCCACAAGACATGCTCTGAACATAACAATATTTTGAAATTAATTTCCCAGTTTCAAATGTTTCTCATTTCTCTGTTGATTCACCAATATAAATGAGAAAAAAAGCACTTTATTTTTAACACCCCACTGTATCTACCTACTTAGAAATTTTCCATACAAGTCACTGTCTTAGTCTTTCTGTCTTGGGCTTTGACCTTGGTTGGTGCTTAAGGAAGAACTTCATTAAAGTGTAGGTAGGCTGACTAGGTGGAAAACGTGAGTAAAACAAAATATGTACAAAGCAGGTTTTATTCTCATTCTAGTACATGTAAAGAAATTTTTTCTATGAAATTGTTATGGGTTTGTAAGAACTATTTTTAGAAGGAAATATTAAGTCAGTGTTTGGAAATCACTCAATGTATTTCAAGTACCTAAGCAAAATCAGCTTCGTAGCACACTCATTAACTTCCAACCTAAGAATCATCTTTAATGTTTTACATCACATTATTACAGAAAATGTAAATACTGAATCCAATAAAGAGTATCTATAAAATGTAAGTATTTAATTAATTCCAAATTGCAACGTCCAACTACTTGGTCTATTTAACTATATTAGTCTTACGGATGTTGACAGTACAACTGGATTACAAACCTACACAAGATTCACAATCTATAATAACTAATTTTAAGAGAGGCTTTTGGAACTTTGTTATTTTTAAGAAATCAATAGTGACCACTTCTGTATGACAACACAATGTAAGAACTGGAGGAATTAAGGAACTGAAGGGATAATCAAGAAGAAAAAATATTTTCAATGTAATTGAGGTAAGTATGTACACATAGCTGTGCTATACTTCATATAAGCAATTATGTACCCTTGTAATAAAGACAGCTAATAATAAAGGCCCTGAAACTTACCTGTCTGACTGTTGCATCAACCAACACAGCTCAGATATTGACTGTCGTACTAACGCTGCTCTTATGGGGAAAGTTACAGGCTGGGAAAGAGTATTGCATATCTCGGCCATTTCTTTCACCATCATCCAATCGTAGCCTAAAATAAAGACCATTTGATTAAAAAGAATTCTTCACAAATACAATCTTTACAAAGATACAATAAATGCTAGAATGGTAAGGCTGCAAGATAATAGAAGAGGAAACATGGGTTTTGTGAAAATGACACAACTCTAAAATGAAATCACTAACTCACTGTAAATAAAAAATGTCATTGTCCCAGAGGAGAAAATCAATTTTAATATGGAAAAATAAACTTATTTTGAAAATCGTGATTTCTATTCACTGAATTGTTATTTTACATATAGCTACAGAATATGACATTTTCTCTCCAGGAAATTATTAGTTTGCGCTCTCTCTAAAAAAAAAGTGTTGCCATTGACTTCAACATGGACTAGTTTTAACTTGACAGTGACTCTTAAAAAACAGAAGCATTTTGAAAAATTTAGAAAAAAAAAAGAATGAACGCAATAGAAGACTTTAAATTATAGAGAAATGAAGCATGTAAAACGTTTTGTAATTAAAATGCTAAAATCAAGCAATCAAATGCTTCAAGTGCCTGTTGTTGAGATTTTTACAAGCACTGGAGATAGTTAAAATGGTATTTAATATTCTCTTATTTCTACAGGCTATGAAAACCTTAACTTCAACAACAGTTAATGCTTTTTTTTTCCTCAAGTACTCATATGCAATATTGTGACTGAAAAGACTTACAGGCACCAAATCTTTAAAAAAAATATTTTGCTGAGCAAACAGCAACTTGTAGCTGAAATCAGTGAAACAGGCTATTTTTCTTGTGTCTTACGGTATATCCTTAATTATCATCACCATAAACTGAAATTTATAATGGAGCCAAAGTTACACTTGTTAGAAAAAGATTACTCAGTATAGTATTTCCAGTACATTATTTCCAGCAGCTTTTTACTACACTGATAATAGTTTGGACAAAGTACTATATAGTTTAATAAAATTACTGTATGACACATGAAATAAAATCCTTGTAACCCAATATTAAATCTTGCTAATGAACAATTAGCAATTTGGAAAGGTGTTTGCCACTGCAGTCACAGACAATATTGGTGGGGAGTACTGCACACAAATGCATGTGCACTGGAGTAAAACACCTTAACAAAGCAGCTATGAGAATTATGAGAGGAAGCCAGTGAAAAGGACCCTAAAACAATGGCTACATGCTCAGGATCTAAATTCAAGTTAGGGATTAACAATATGAAACTGCAATTAGATTCTCAAAACTGAGATTTTAAAAAGTTACTAACATCAATGAACTGGAAAATTTATTGCAAAAATTCAATTATTCAACAGAAATGAAATGTTAAAAACAATGTTGACCTACAATTTGATTTCCGTTATCTACTGCAAAAGCACACTGACATGGTTTTAAATTTCCAGCTCATCTGTTTTTCTTCAGGGAACGTGCCACAGCTCTGATTACCAAACCAATCCTGCTAGGATTCAGGGAGCAGACTACCTGAAACAGGGCATAAGCAATTTGTCCCCCAAAATCCCTCAATACGTGCAAATGAGTTGAACAAAAACAAAAACCCTGGTTTTTTTACACAGTTCTGCTGCAACTCAAACATTGAACTAATTGCTGTAAAACACTATCAAATATACACCAGAAAGAAAATAATTCATCTTCTATTCATAATTATTTTCAAACTGCCCAGATGACACATAACTTATTTTGAATCAATTATGAAATGAATCTGAAGAATACAGACCATGCAGTGTAAGCATTAAATTTTCTATCTTTACCTTTATTGTGTTTGTCAGGCTGCCAGTCAGTTGTCCACCCCAGCGATAAGGTTACGTTCGGGAAAAATGAAGTGACAGTGTCGAGGAACCCTCCTGCATCCACTGCAGCATTATTTCCATTAGGTCCCGGTAGGATGTCTGCGTTGATCCAAACGGGTCGCCTCAAACGCTGCTTCACATGTCCTAGAAGCTCCAAGGAAGGCCGCACGGCTTCTAGGCTGTGCCAATAACGCATGGGTGAGATAAGACACCTTGCCCAGACTGAAGACAGGAAATGTACAGCACGCATACAGACCAGCATCTTAACGACACTCTCCTTGTTCAGCGAGAGAGCAAATGCTGAGGACCCTTTCTACCATCAGGTGAGTATTACTGCTGGTGTAAAGTAGTGTAAGCCTCTTGTCTCCCTGCTGCCCACTGTGAACTGCTTCATGGCTCTTACCTTATGGCTCTTCTAACTCCCAACCTGCTAAGACTTGGATGCCACTGGTCTCTTAGGAAGGATTTTAATTAAGGAAGCCGCTGCAGGCTCTACCACTTTTGTACCGATTGTTCCCACAGGTCAGAAGTGTGGCATAGCAGTGGCAGCACGACGAAGTCTGTTCATCATATATTAAGTATGAGACGTAATCACTTGAGCAACCAATGTAGCACCACCTGTATGCATTTAACAAAATCTCTTAAGTCACATATTATCACTGTTCTCTCAAATCAAAAGAGAAAGCATACCTACATGGCAAAAAATTACCTCTCTCTATCCCAACAAAACTTTTGGAATAGCAGTATTGTGGAAGGAAAGGAAATGTGGAATAATGGGGAAAAAGATTGAATGCCAATACAATGCGTATTTTTTCTCTCACAGCAAATTAATTAACACTCTCCATAACATTCAGAAATTTAAAACCATTACGGTCAGAGTTGTGACTTCCTAACAGCCAGGACCTGCGTTTTCTCCTGCGAGTTGGGAAAAGCTCTGAATAAGCCCCCTTCTAGCTTCTCCTCCAAATCTTGCAACGACCTGATACAGAGCTGAGACAACAGACAATTCTTCATGTCGTTCTGCAAGGTTAGTTTCCCTGTTCAACATCCCGAACTGGTCCCTCTGGGTGCCACTGGAGCACCAGGAAAAGCAAGGGGAAGAGAAGGCACTGTGAAGAGCAGGGAGAGGGTGACAACTGCTCCAGCTTACACGGGTGTAACCCACAGGCTACGTGCTCCACGAGTGCCTGTTAGAACAACGCGGATGATGGCTGCCTGCTACCACGCGTTCCCCGTTCCAAGGCCCCTGCACCTCTAGCCTCTCAGACTGGTGTCGATGCTTGCCCTACCAGCAGCGGGAGCTCAGGGACATGAAGTGGTCAACAACTGTTCTCTTTGTTTTGTAGGGATGGTTCTGTACCAAGTTACTCGCTAACCTGGCTCATGATGAGGTCAGATGATTCGTGTCAGGATTTGTGGCCAAAAATCGGAATGGCAGCCAGCTGTTGCATTAGGTTCACTCTAAGCCGAAACCCACCCTGAGCTGCCTCTGTTACTTCCTGCAAAAAGTCATTTTGTACATTTTAACGTCTGTGCTGTTGAGAAAAATGCATAGTGCATGGAATTAAACTCAACGCTTTCAGTTAGTAAGTGTTAGCTCAAGTCTTCTTAGAGAAAAGAGAGCAATGGCTTGAGTTAACTTTGGCTTATTTCTCACATTGTCTGAGGCCAGAACACTTCACATTTTCCCATATACAAGGGACTGTCAAAGCCAGTGGAATGCCTTCCTTTTTACTACAAAATACAAGACAACGTAAAGAGAAAAAAGTCCAAGGCAGCACATCTTGAAACAAACAAAAATGCCCCCCAGACAATGCTGTTTTCATTGCACAGCATTTGGAAAATTCAAACGTATCGCTGACTCCACGGTGAATGGTCCTGGCGTTTTTGAAGCGGGACTCTGAAGTCCTTCTGCAGAATACATTCATTCCTGTACATACAGCCAGCAGGGTATGTGATTATGTGGTCAATCAAGATGACACAGTAGAAATATACAAAATACTTCTTTTTAAGAGCTGCTGAAATAATCTTCAAAACTTCAGCGATGGTATCCAAAAGAACATCAAATTCTGTTATCACTCATTTGACTATATCTGCATTGCATGCTGCCATTTTTTTAAATGCATTTTTACAATTAGACTACTATAATGCAGCATAATCTTAAAAGCTTTTTTAAATCACTGTACTTGGCTGGAAATTCCTTGTGGAAAAGTAAGGGGTAAATGTTTTAAAATTAACTTAAACAATAATCAAAATGCAAAAAAACCCAAACCAAAACCAACTAATAAATCAAAACTTCTCATGTCCTTTCCCTTCTCCGTCCTGGTAGATATTTTCAGATTCTGTAAAAGGATTTAGCCTGCCCACATCTTTTGTATTTTCATAAACTTTCACATGAAAACTGTGATTACATCACACAGAACAACAGGTACAAATCACATTACAAGTATCTAGCTTTTTTTTTTTTTTTGCATTTCTATAGCATACTTAGGCATTCATGAAGAATTTTTTAATGTGGAGGTAGACTCGCTATCTGGTCCAAAAATAGACATTGCTCATGCAAATTCAGACAACGCCAAAGTCAGGAGTTGCAGAAGTGTAAGTCTGAAAATAGCAGCTCAGTCTGAACCCCATTTCAAACTTTTCAAGGCAATCTCATGCACTGGATGGTTTTCAGGTGTATCTCCCATTAAGACAATGAAAGAGCTAATGGTTAAAATTCTAAATACACTTCTGAAAAATTAATTAAGAAGCTAGGCCAAAGAAACTGAATTTACTTCAATATACGTGCACCATATCACACAAAAAGCAAGACAACTTTTTTGTACTACAAACCACACTGAAGAAATCTACCACCACATCGTATGTGGCATGAGATCAGATATTCAAAGGACTACTCCTAATTCTTGAATTGAGACATCCCCAATAGACTGTTAGTTATTGGGGCTGATCAGGAAACAGAATTTCTGTCCTGGAGGGCAGCAGGGGAAAAAGCTCTGTGAAAGTATTCATGCTGGTATGGGATGACATTTCTAATTTACTCTGACCTTCAGCAGACCTGTAACAGAAGCTGGGTTTTCAGCAAGCTTTTCAGAAGCTCCTTGAAAAACCCTGGTGCTTTCCCTTCCCTACCGTGGTGGGGAATGATGCCAGGAAATCTGGGTAACAGCAGGAGAGACCTGTGTGCTGCCAGGCAGCGAGACCCAGGGGGCTCAGCCCCACCTGCAGCCTGGGACCCACTGGCTGACTTCCCAGTCAGAAGGCTGTCTTTCCCAATTTCTTTATACAAGCAGAAAACTCGTAAGAGCTTCCCAGATAGTCACTACCATTTCAGTCTTCCCAGTACAAAAAATTCGCTCAATAGCAACTCAGTAACAAATTCACTGAATATGAAATCATTACTCGTAGTTCAAAACACCTTTAAAGCTTTTATTCTTGAAATGCATTTAGTGACACTGATCATGTTTCACTGCATTTTCTATTCAGGAAGGACTGCATTACACTAAATTGCACAGTAAGAAAAAGTTTGGTCTACCATTCGTCTACTGTAAAATTGTTAATTAGTAAGAATGCAAAGAATATAAAAATCTTTTTGTCCTGAGATACCTCTTAAAATCCAGCTTGATGCCTTTATCGGTGTTGACAACCTCTTTTAGCCACTCCTGCAATGTGTTGTCACTGTCTGTTTCAGGTGGATGAGCCATGATAGGGTCTCCATTTCCTCCCTTGCCACCACGAAGAAGAACATCTGCTTCTATCATGTGAACATCACCTGCTGATTTTAAAAATGAATGCTCTGACAGAAGCAAACCCAACAGCTCCAGCGTCTGCCTCAGAGTAACAATTACAGGGCAAGCCTTTCTACACTGGACTGTGCATACTTACTCCACAAAGATCACCGAGAATGAGCTGTTGTCCATGAAGCAACAGAGATGCGCTTCTTTGGGTACTTCAGTCACTAAACTCTTCAGAAATCTACACGCACATGAAAATCGATTTTTGTAGGTACTTTTGACCAGGTAATCGCAACGTTTTTTTCAGAGGAACAGCAAAATGAATACCCAAAATGTGAATCCACTCTTAAAACCTCTTAAAACACGGTTCCAGCCAGTCTTTTAGAGGCAAGGTGACTGGATTTAACACCGGCAGGGACTCTCGTTGTCTCATTCTCAGAACTAACCAACCCATGTCAGCCAAACCTTTAAAAAAAAAGTCAGCCAGCTAGCCAGCAACATCCGCCACAAAAATGGCAGCTGAAACACAAGTGAGTGGAAAACTCAGGAATGCTGCCAGCTCTTGAAAATGGCGCTCTGTAACGAGCAGCATCCGAGAGCCTGAGCAGTGCTACTGGCTTTGCAGAGAATTCAACATATTGCTGAAACTGAAATTACAATTTAAAAAGATAATAAAAGGAAGCAAGGAAGGGAGGGAGTGGAAGGAAGGGAAGGAGGGAGGAAGGAAGGGAGGAATTTTTTATCAGGTCATTTCCATTTTCTGTTTTCCAGAGCAGGCCCACAAACAGCAGTGTCAGCACACTGGGACGGGCGACCTGCCACGAGCAGAAACTGGAAAGAACAAGCGACAACGGGAGCACTGCTGCCCAGGCTGGCGCACCGGTGAGCAGCGGCCCGGCCCCAGTATGACCGCTGTCAGAGAACCCGGTTTTACCTGCTGCAGAAGCCTTCGTGTCCCCCTGCGCCACACACGAATCGAACATGGCTCCGGGAAAGCCGAAGCGCCCGAGACCGGCAGGCTCTGTAGCCGCGGCTCCGGTCTGCGGGCAGGCGGTGCAGGGCTTCGCTCACCCGAGGGTCCGACCGGGCAGTGGGCCTGCGCGCCCGGCAGCCTGCGGAGCTCCCGCCGCTACGCGAGGCTGCCCGGCACAGGGCCACCGCCTCCAGGCCTCGTCCAGCCGGCCTCCGCGGTTCGCTCCGCGCCATCAGCCCCCCGCCGCGGCTCACACTCACTTCTGGCGGCCTCCGCGGCTCGGGCCTTGCTGTTCGCGGCGTGGAACCACCTGACGGCCGCCCCGTCTCTGGCTCGGATGCGCTGCGCTCTCAGAAAGTAACCCACCGCCTCCTCGCTCCAGGCGCCCGCTGCGGCGGGGCGAAGAGAGGCCTCCCCTCAGCACCGCCGCCGCCGCCCCCACCCCACGGCGGGGAGAGCCGCCCGGCCCCGCCGCGCTGCTCTTACCCTGCGCCGCGGCCG
>Ga0065711_1051443_pt1 | contig 10381 bp, 10 predicted proteins | sample Hoacrofraction12_FD_59098 | JGI IMG/M metagenome (GOLD analysis project Ga0065711, IMG submission 59098) | Hoatzin crop microbial communities from Cojedes, Venezuela - Epithelial fraction 12 v2 (version 2) | ecosystem: Host-associated > Birds > Digestive system > Esophagus > Crop | place...
GGGTTTGCCCGTCCTCCTCCCCGACCCCCGAGCTGGGGAGCCACTACAGCTCTCCCCCGTTTTAACCCCTACGTTGTGGGTTGGTATTTTACCTGGCAAACGGCCGCATCCCTCCTCAGAACAAAACCACGAGAGCTTTATTCTGACACAAGGGAATCAGCACGCGAGGCAGCGCACGCCGAGCAGCCGCCCGCGGTTGGTGACAAAAAGGTTGCAGGCTGGAGGCTTCGGCACTGAAAAAGGTAGCTGCGGTGCTCACTTCTTCGGCGGAAGAGGGACTGGAGCCTCAGACCCGGATGATTTGCAGCAGAGTCAATTAGAAATGAACCAAAAAAAAAAGAGAAAACGTACGGGCACCACGCACACAGATGTATCCCTGCTTCCCCTGCATTCTTCTTTCTCGCCTTTGCCATTATATCCCAGGTATTTTAAGTACAAATTAAATCTCCCACACACTAACCTGTCCTCTGTTTAACCTTCCAGTGCAGACGGAAGCCCTCCAGTGCAAGTAGCCTGTTACACCGGAGGACAAAATAACCCCTAATCTTCATTTATGATATCATTCGTTTGTGGAAAAACACGCTGTCATGGTTTCTGCGTGTTACAACTGCCTGAGATCACGGGGTGGGAAAAAAAGGCGGAAGTCGGAGAACCTTGGATTAAAAGTCACTCCCCGCCCAGCAAATATCAGGGGAAAAATAAAGAAATCATGGTAATCCCACCAAAAATGTATGGAATGATTTTGCAATCAAAGGTTTTTCAGCGTTCAGGTAATCTTCCACAGACCTGTACCGGCTTGCCAATCGCTCACATTCAATACGTGGCAGGATAAAAAGTGCCTGGGAAGACACCGCATACCGTGAGAGGGCTTCAGATCTCTGCACAGGTAAATCACACCCAGTCACCTCGCCAGTTTAACCTGATGATGGTCCACGGAGGTTCAATAACGCATTCGAGACGGTAGGTCTGAAAAAACGAGGAAACAACCCTCCCAGCTGGACAGGCAGACACCAGGAACGGCAACAGCGCGCAGCAGGCAAGGACTCCCCTTGCACCACCAGCTCCCCCCGCTCTCGGCACACATTGCATAACCAAAATAAGCCCAACCATCCTGCCTGATACGATAATGAACTCTGTCACAGCTCTTGCACTGAAGACAAGTATAATCCCTAAAGGAAAGAGAGCCCAGAGAGACCAGAAAGCAAGCAGGCACTTTGCGAGTGAGATTTCAACTGTCTAGATTTTTTTTCCGCACCGAAGTAATTACAATAATGAGATTTTACAAAGTGATACTGCCACAAACCAGTATAATTCCGCTGAACATGGCTGTATCGCTTACGCAGGGGCCTCCCTGCAGCATGCGTCGCTTCCTCGCCACGCAATACTGATCTGCAGCAATTTAAGACAACCTTTGAACTTGGATCGTGCACCCACGCCGACTGTGGGCTGCGTGGCCGCGGCTGCGCCAGGGCAGGACAGCACATCGACACGTAGTGCCTGACGGTCTGCCCTGCCAAAGGGTAAGCACCGTGGCAGAAAATAAACAGAGACACCAGCTGAGAGGCGGAATGAACTCGCTCGCTACCCACACCTACCATGCTGGCGCCCGCTGCCACCGGCGCGGCCGCAGTGAGGGTGCAGGGAGGCCGGGAAGCACAGAGCGGCAGCTCACCAGAGCTCCCCATAAAACCTCCGTGGAGCCCCGGCACAGCACGAGGTGCTGTCACTGGAGAGCTTCAACTCGCTCCTGTTTTACTGCAACCTGAGCAGTTTCAAGCTATTCAGAAAAATCTCCTTACTGAAAGAGTGGTCAGGCGTTGGAACAGGCTGCCCAGGGCAGTGGTGGAGTCACCATCCCTGAAGGTGTTCAAAAAACGTGTAGGTGTGGCACTTCAGGACACAGTTTAGCAGGCATGGTGGTGTTGGGTTGACTGTTGGATTTGATGATCTTAGAGGTCTTTTCCAATATTAATGATTCTATGATTCTAAACTGTTCGGGAATTTCAGCCAGGGTATGCAAGAAATCAGCTGAAAACATCTTGAACCTCCCAAGTACGATGTGGGAAGGAAGGGGCTGACTTTGGTTGTGGCAGTTAAAGATTCCTGGACCCTGCAATGAGGGCTGGCAGCTTGCAAACACAGGGAAAAGACCTGGTTGCCAAGGATGCACATTTACAGGAAAGAGAAGACACATTTGGCCTTGCTAGCTTCTCTGTATTTTCATGCTCGCATTAAAGGTCACAGTCATTTGAACCCATTCCTGCTACATAAAAAAAAACCTTGCCTTTCTCCACAAGACTGAAAGCACGGACTAGACCCACCAAGTCAGAAAACACACCACAGTGTGCCCACAGCCAGAGCAGCTAAGAAATGGCATCTCCCTTCCACAGCTTAGCAGCAGTGGCAAGGGCTGCAGCATGCCCAGAGGTACAGAAATGCAACATTTCTTTCAGTAAGGACTAGTCTGGAGACCCTGAACTGCTGGAGGCAGTCCCTGATGAAGCTGGTGGCTTTAATGAAGGCTGAAGCACCACCCAAATGCTTTGCACAATGCCAGGCAGCGCAGACACCCTCCCATGACACGTGGGTGCTCCTCCAGCCTGCCAGCAGGCACAATGCAAACAGCAGCGCAGAAGGCAAACGCTTCCCGCCAGGCTGGGAAGCAAAGCGTGGAGTTAGTGTCAGTGCTGGGTGGGCCAGGGAAGGACAGCGAGTAACGTGGCTGTGCACAGCACAGCCGCTTGGCAATTCTTGCCAGTTAATGCATGGCCAGGGAGTGCTGCTCCAGAGCACACCGGGGATGTAAATCCCGCTCCATGGATTTTTAGCCATCTACCACCCACACGGTGCAGCCTATGCACTCCTCCTGCTGTTTCAGGCCTTCACTTGGGCGCATGTGCAAGCATGCAGCAGTTTCTTCTGGCAGAATGCTGCTATGCGGCTGGTAGTGGGAGAACAAAAGCATGTCCGTTTTTACAGTCAGCACAATGCTCCCTTTCTGCCTGTTAGCATGTTTGTATTCCTCATCTATCAACAGAGACTTCAGCACAAGAACCTCCCCTGGGTAGGAGTATCTTCCAACCTAAACAGAAATTCATTATTTCTCATTTCCAGGCATGCTAATGTCTAGATGGTTACTTTATCCCATGAGAATTAATGTCCTAAGACTTCTCCAAGAAGTGTGCACCAAGCCACCCTGCAGCTGCAACACATGCGGCAAAGCTTTTGTCAGCACACAAGCCGAGCACAGGCATATAATGAAAGCGTTAAGTCCTGCAAGCGCAGCCATATGGCAAATCTGAGCTTGTTACCATGAACTAAGAGAATCACTTCAAGGACTAAATGGAGAGCTCACCTAATTTGCCCATCTGTCCCAGGACATTTATTGGCTTAAAAAGGTGAAATGAGCTATCGGGAGGAATGGTCTGTATTGATACATTGGCTCGAGACTGGTTTGGTTTCATGTTGCTATCACGCAGCCATACACTGCACTACAGGGAAGATAAAACGTTACTCAGGTTGCAGGGTCTGCCATGGAAACATAAGAAACCACAGAACTGAAACTGGCCATAAATCTCAATTAGACTCCTTTGTGGATACAGGGTATTTCATACTCCTTAACCACAGGATCATAAAGCGCCTGTCTACTGCAAAGATTCAGCGCCCAGAATGGAGGATTGGCTTCAAGCACACAGCTACTCAATGCACATTTTCTCCTCCTACTCAGTGCAAGGCTCTGCAGTTTCCTTACTGCCCTTGTCTTGGCCGGCCATGAAGACATGGTGAGATTTGGTCCCTGTGATGGATGGCCACTGGGTGCCAGGGAGCAGCGCAGTGGGCTGTGCCGCACCCGCAAGTGCGAATAAAGGCAGCTGCTGGTTATCTGTTTAACAGAAGTGCTGAAGTTGTAATACTTGTCAAAAAAGTGCTGCAAGCGGTCACAGATTCTGCACCCAGAAATTTTTGATTCAATCTACTTGCCACAGCTACTGATCTGAAAAGCCAGGAGCAAAAGCACCTTGTCATTTCATAGGGCTGCTGTGAAGAAAGTCCCTACAAGTAGCTTTTTCAGGAGCAAGACAAGATTGTCTCCCCACCACCGTTGAAATTCATCATTTCCCTCCAGGCAGCATTCTCCCACCTCCATCACCAAACCCTCTGCAGGCCTCTGGCAGTTCTGCCCTGAAGCGTTTCCTCCATGCCTATTACGTCCCCAATAAATGAAGCAGTGCCCAATAAAAAGGGCTTTGTCCGGGCATGCCGCCATGGCAGCAGCTGTACAGCGCTGCAGTCTCTTCACCTCTGCTGGGCAGTGGTGGGTGCACAGCTCCCACACTGTGTCCTACCAGCTCCAACCTCCCTGGAGCCAACCCACCCTTATCCATCAGACTAAACTGGTGATGGCCCATGTTAGAGATCCTGTGAAGATGTCTGGATTGTGATGGCTTCACACAACAGGGCCAACATGAATTTTGCCACCACTCTGTTTTCATGTGCTCTTTCAACGCAGCTTAAATAACTTATTTTTTTAAAAGTTTTTGCAAAAGCAAACTGAAAAGGAAGGAGACAGTCTATCAGCATGGGGCATCGCAACCCACGCTCACAGGTCATCTCGCCTCCAGCCCAAGGCTCCTTGCTCTGCTCCACTCCCCCACGAAGAGGACCACCTGCAACCGACAGAACCGCTGCCTCCTCCCCACCGCCTGAGCTTAAGACAGTCTACCCAAAAGCACAGGAGAAGCCTCCTCCTTAGTGCCCCAAAGAATACCTGCGGGTGAGATGAAAATTTCAGTCAACTGAAGTCTAATTGAATTCCTTCAGAATTTAAATCTCAGCAGCAAGCCACCACCATAGCAGCAATCTTGAAACAGAAAGTCACAAGGTCGTAAACAGGGCAAAATAAACTCTTAGGACCATATTCAGATTCTGTCGGGAGTGTCTAGCCAGGTATTATTTATTTCTGAGCAGCCGAGAACAGCCAAGCTGTGAGCCAAGCCCACTCGAGGTGGATGAGAAGAGGGAGGAGATGTGCTGCACCCATGCTGTGATAGGCTCCAATACACTGAACCTCTGTTAGCATTAAGTCCAAGAGGACCAGCAGAACCCACTGGGGTGCCCGATAACCTTGGACCACTGAGGGAGCTGCTTAAAACTGTGTTTTGTCAGGTCCTTGCAGTTCATTACCCTGCTCCTGAGCACAAAGTTGGTGGAAATCACAAGTAGAGGCTAGCATGTTCCAGACCTTATGAGACTAAGAACGCAGGAAATTTTGTTTTAATTAGTTGTTTTTAGGAAAAAGAGTGAATAAAGAAATAGCACCAATATTAAATCAAATTTCACACACTTTTGAATGTAAAAAAGGAACGTTATCATTACATAAATCTGACTGTCTACAGAGACAAGCCAGGAAACTGCTCCCAGATTCTGTGCATTCAGACGCAGGGTGAAACAGAGGCTTGTCTTAAAACAGGAGGCTCTCCTAAAGAGCTCAAATGAACTCCTACCACACTACCTTAAAAATAAGTTGCAATTCAAACACATGCAACAGAGAAATCACTTTGACTCCTCCTTTTACATAGCTCCCATGATTAAAATTAAATTTTATATGAAATCTTACACCCTGCCCTCTACGATTAGATAAATTAAGACATTCGGTGTCATAATACAGCAATGAGTCATAACGAAAAAGTATTAACTTCAGTTTAATTTGACTCTCAATAAATTTCCACAGAACTGAAAATCATCTCAGTCTGTTTCTGATGGTCAACGACACTAGCCTCTGACTTTTATCTAATATAAAACATTGAAAATCATTTTCTTACCGTGCTCCAATGACATCAAAGAGATGTTGCCAGCGATCATTGATTTTGTTGAGTTTGTCATCTATTTCTGCAACTTGGCTCTTGTTGCTAGCCTTGATTAGCTGATCCCCCATTTGTTTCAAGTGAAGCTTATTTTCACTGAACAGGTTTATTTCTTCCATGCAATCCTGATAAATGTACACAAACATTGCTTAATTCCTGGGCAAACCAAACCAAACGAAACCAACAAACCCAAACCAAAACTATCTGTTTCTCTTCCCACATGTGTGATGTAAAGTCAGGTTTGGCTTGCAACGGCTGAGGATTCTACATTAGCACGTAGAACTCATTCACTTAAAAGAAAAAAAACCCTCAATGGAAAAGCACTCTCACAACGAAGCCACTATGAAAAAATAAGCAGCTTAAAAGACTTGAAAGTGCCAGGAGTAACTACTCCTAAAAATAGCAGTTTAATGTTCTAATTTTGTCTCTGCTTTCCTGATTTAACGTCATTTTTCAACCAAGTTACCTCAAAAGAACCCAAATTCAAGTCTAGGATGGCTTTATTTTGCTGTTGTTCTTATCCAGAGGAGATCTGGGATTAGATATCCAGACCTTTAAGCCACAAGAGGAACACTACAGCAAAATAATGGTCCTGCTTAAAATCAAGCTAATACAAAAGTATTAGAAAGCACTAACTGACTACTAAGGAGAAGGGGCAGAATTAGGTTTTATGTTTGGTAATGGTAATGTCTTGTTCGCCTGGTATAAGACCTACCCCGTCCTTCAATCTTTTCTTTGCCCTCTGAGTACCAGTTTTGTAACCGCCAACACAGGTGGAGGTGGCAAGAGCTGTGTGATGCTCCCAGGACACCGCTGATCCCCAGCGGGGAAAGCTCTGAGCAGCGCTGTGTGCACACGTGTGCCAACCCAGACCCCACCACCGCAACTCACACACATCACACCCCAGGCCTAAATGCAGCCAGGTGGCATTTCTGTTTTGCCTTAAGCTCCAAGTCTGAACATGAAGAAGAAGATAAGAGCTGAGGCTAGAAAAGCTCATCTTCTTACAAAAGCCTGTATGTGCTGGTTTTACATCATGTACCGCTTCCGAGAGGCAAGGAAGAAGGGAGGAATGGTGTCTCTATAGTGAGCAATCAGACTGCAATTGAAGCAAAGTGGTGTTACTACTCACCTTCTCCAATTTGTCTATCATGTCTTCAATGCTAACATCTGCAGTCTGCAACACTTTCCTTTCCATTTGTACCAGCCAGGAGCACAGCTCCTTACTCTTTTCATTGAACACAATCCAGGCATTGAGCCTGTCCTCGATCTCCTGCTTCTGCAGAGACACCTATGGATAAGCACACACATTAACTGCTATCACTCTCAGAAAGGAAACCAGCAATTATGAGCCTTCTAACTTCTAGTCTGCATTTGATCATATTCCATTTTGCAGGAGCAGTTATCAAATATCTCTAGATTTCTTTTCAAAGCCAGCAAGCAGACTCTTATTACTTCTTATTTTGGATAGCAGGGCTAAAAGTTGACTAGCAAACACCAGATTTTCTCCCTCAGAAGAAATACACTGAGTGGCAACTTTATAAATAATGAGCTTACATAACAATTTAAGTATTACTCAGTGAAAACCTGAAAATGCCAAACAAAGGAGGAGTATAAAATCTATAATTACTACGTATTGTTCAGTATGGTCTCATATAACACAAGAGAAATAACACCTTGGTAAATTCTCATTTTTCTGCAACCCTAACAGAAACTTTGCAACTACTGACTGCACTTATTTTACCTCTGCATAAACCTCCTTCTTTTCTTTACATTTGCTCACTAGTTCTTGGAGAGCTTCCAAAAAAGTCAGCATCATTTTTACTGAAAACTATAGATTTTTTCCCTCAAAATTACATCTACCAGGATGGATGAACAAATTGTCTAGACAGAGAAGTTAAGGTCTGATGCTGCCTGAACCAGTAAAGCTAATATCACTGCTCCAACATCTCAGAAAGAACCCGGGTCACTCTTCTACTAGCTAATAGTACTTATTTCTAACCCAGGAGTCAGTCTTGAATATATATTTGTATTCTTTTGTCTACTGTGAATGGATTCCTGTACTAAGTTGTATGGGACAACGGAAGTGAAAAATGGTACAAGTTCTACCAAAACAAAACAAGACAAACAACTAACCCCTCATCCTCTTAGACCAAGCATAACATTTTGCTTGCCTTAGCTGCGAATGGCCACTCTAAATGTCACCCCATGGCAGGAACCATTCCCTCTTCAGATCTAAGACGCACCTTATACAGCATATGACTCCTCAAAATGCCATTACCATCTCTCCCAGATTAACCTCTAACATGGGCCGAAAGCACTGTCTTGGGACACAGGGTAACAGTCTCCACGGCTCTCAGTGGAGACCCCAGGGACCTCAGAAAGTCTCCCTAAGAGAGCCTCTGCTCTGGGATGCTCCCTCCCACCCTCAGAGGCGTGAAGGGTAAATCCCTCGTGCTTCCTCTACCACTCACAGCATTTCCCATGTGTGGAGGCGAGTTAAACTTGTTCCATGGAAGAGACTGTGCATGTCAGCAAAACCATCGTTCAATCCTGAAATGATCCTGACTCCACTTCTGCCTGCTAAGCACGGGGCAAAGCAGGATTTTAAGAGCGGGAAGCACCTTTTAGCTAGCTAAGCAATACAGGCTGGGGGTAAAAGAGGAATGAGCCAAAAAATCCCAGACAAGCTTCTAGGAACATGAGCCCTTTAAGCCAGATCAGCTGCCCCGGGATACCAGTTCCAGTTTTGCATCCACAGCAATGTGGGAATTCCCAAGGGAGCCTAAAGCAATGTCAAGGCCCAAGCATCCAACCCGTACACTGCTGGTCACTAGGACAGGACAGTCGCTGATAGGAAAAGATAAATCTTTGACCTACATGACCCTTGCGAGTGCTGCTATGCAAATGCTAATCCCTTGAGTGCATCTGCTCACAAAGTGGGTTTGTGTCCCTGCCCAGTCCAGCACAGGCATTTGGCTGCCCCACTCCCATGGCCGTGACAGCTGGAGCCGCATCTCGCTCTTAAAGGCTTCCACCTCTCTCCATTTATACTGCAGATCATGTTTTCGCACAATACATCTTGAGTTCGCCAACACAAAGCAGTCGTGCTAGCAGCAGAACCGACAAAGTCTGCTCTCCTGCCCTGTGTCCGCCGCTGAGCATCAGTGCAGGCTGGCTGGGGGCTCATCAGGGCTGTGTAAACATCTCGGTGTGTCCCTCCGCAGCAGCACTGGATAGATTCCTCCCACTACTGATTTCTGTGTGCCTACCACACTGTCACATTAACGTCACCCCTTTCTTCTCTGCAAAATAAACTGAACATTGTTCCCTCAGGAAATTAAAATAGAAATTCTGAATAAAATCTGAACCTAAGTTACTACAGGGAATTACTACTTGGATAGACTGTAGTGGGGTACATACAAAAGATTGCCTAATTTTCAGGGCTGTTCCCCACAGTTGAAACGGCAGGCATCAGCAGTTCACCAAAAAAAGAACAAACAACAAAGTTCTCTCGTTTACAGGCTTAACTACAGACTTCCATTAGGAAAATGGTTCAGGCACTTTGATTTAAAAATAATGGCCTGCCTTTCTCAGGAGGGGGGAGGGTGTCTCTGGAATTCTTTTCAGAGTTCAGAAACAGTAACAGAGAAAACATTGGTTGTAGATTAACTGTTCCGTTTAAGGCAAAGATACCAAATTCTTGTTTCTCATTACAACGCAAAAAATGAACCCAACTATTTCATCACACGCACGCTGGTGAAGCAAGCATAGCTGTTCCTTACTCTGGCAACACTCCCGCCCAGACTGCTTCACCTTTGCCTGAGTAAGGGTTAGACACGAAACACTAACTTGCTTCAATACTTCTTTACAAACTGTCAAATAAAAGCTATTGACTTGTGAGTAAAGAGAAGCAAGAGTTTGGCTTGCAGACGTATGGAGCCATCCAGAGCAACTTAAGGCCCCGAAGTATTTTACTTCCTCCAACCCTGTTAACAGGGCAAAGCAAACACGCACTCTAACTGCATAATAACCTAATGAATGTGACTCTGCTGGTGAATGTTCCCAGCAATTTCACATGCAGAACTGAATTAAGCGCAATATAGCAACAAGCCACAAAGAATGCAAATGTTTCACAGTATCATCTTGCTACAGAAAAGACAAGTCAGTTCTCCATGTGTTTAAACCAAGTTAGTATTTAAACAGAGTTAAGTTTTATTTATCCACTCTGCTGACATTTTCTGGTTTGTTTTTTTTTGACATCAGATTGCAAAGACCTCCCCCCTCCCCCCCCTGCCCCGTGCCCTCGGGCAGTTCCTGGGGTGGGCCCTCTCCCCCCTCCCCTTCGGCAGCCCAGGACAAAGCCGCCCGTTTCAGCAAACAGCTGCGTTCCAGCTCTGCGCCATCCGGGCACTCGCCAGTCACCAAGAGTTTTCCAAAAAAAAGAAAAAGAATCTCCGCAGACCGTGCCCGGGAAACCCAGGGCAAACTCCAGCCCCGGGAGAAGCCCCGTGCCC
>Ga0065711_1051445_pt1 | contig 10381 bp, 3 predicted proteins | sample Hoacrofraction12_FD_59098 | JGI IMG/M metagenome (GOLD analysis project Ga0065711, IMG submission 59098) | Hoatzin crop microbial communities from Cojedes, Venezuela - Epithelial fraction 12 v2 (version 2) | ecosystem: Host-associated > Birds > Digestive system > Esophagus > Crop | place...
TGGAGGCCCCATCCCTGGAAACATTCAAGACCAGGTTGGACAGGGCTCTGAGCAACCTGATCTAGTTAGCGGTGTCCCTGCTTGCTGCGGGGGCGGTGGACTAGATGACCTCTAGGGGTCCCTTCCAACCCAAAACTTTCTATGATTCTATAAGAATGACACTAACTTTTCAATACTATTTCTTGGTGCACTTGAACATAGACAGTGTACAAAAAGTAATTTTCATTATTAATCCATGTCCCAGTGAATTCTGAGAGAGCCAAGCAAGTTACTGTTTATAAAGATTTCCTATTAGTTTTATGTTCCCTTTTAGTGTTTATAAGAAATGTTGAATTAACATGCTTGTGGAATAAAGCTCTTGGTTATCCCCAGAACAAGCACTACCATGCTGAAAAAGTTATCTTTCTTGGTCTTCCCTGTTAGTGTGTTCGAAGACTGATGTAGGCAGCAAAATTCAGGGGCAGGAAAATAGATAATTTTCTTTCTCTTTATTCCATTATTTCTTTCCTGAGGCTGACTTGATGCACCATGGGTGAAGTAGGCGAGAGGCGGATACACAGGCAAAAGTGAAGTCATGCAACTAACTTGGTGTTTCCACTGAGAAATTGTGAGTGCAACAGTTCTTAGCCCTTATCCTTTCATAAACGGTTGGGTGCGAAGACTGTTTTGACTATTAGCAAAAGAATCAGTTTGACTGGAAGTCAGGTTTAAATTATGAACTTGAATTTTGTAGCTTTTAAACAGATGGACTTGACCTGAAGGAAGTCCAGTTCAGATCAGCAGCTTTGAGTTAAAACCTTGTCCACAAGTGATTATTCATCATTTTGAAACAGCAAACAAATACTGTAGCCAACAGTTTATCCCGTTTGTATAAATATTCTTATTGCCTAATGTGAATATTCTAAAAATTTAAGTAGCGTGTCATAGAGGCTACACTCTCTGAGTTGATTGCATCTTGTGAAAATGGAAGTATCTTTCTGTGATACATGTATTTATTTGTTTTTTATTTTTTTAAAGTTTTGTTTCGTTAGTTACAGGTGATATCTGATGTTGGACTGCTATAGCTTCATTTGTGATCTATGTAAAGGCTTTTATTTATTTATTTGAAGTGAAAGCCCAGCAAGTCTTCCCTCAAAGTGTTACCTCAAGTGGTTTATTCTTGTTTGCACCGATAGCAATCTGTCAGCTCCTGAACTGAGAAAGAACAAAGCTGCCAAGTTACGTTTAATGAAAATTGGTCGAGAGACTGGTGAAAATCTTCCATACAGTTTGTAATAAAATTATTATTTAAATATTTTAAATAGGTGCTGTGTGTAAGTAAGTAGCTGAATCTGACTTTGTCTTCAGTAATCTGATTCTTTTCTGTCCATTGGAACTGAAATCTCTCTGGATCCAGTTTTAGTCACAAAACTCTTAAATGTCTACAAAACCAAAGACACTTCATTTACATTCATCCTGCAAAAGTAACTTAGGCTAGTGGTCATTGCATGGCACTAGTTGCCAGAACCACAGGGATTACTTATATAATTCATAGGTACATTTGTGTTCCCAGACTGGATCCGTAGGACTAAGTGAGCTTAATGACTGATCTGTGGCGACAAACCCATTGGGTACTTACTAATTTTTTACTTACTCATGTTCTTTCTGTGAAGACTGACTGCAGTTTTACTGATTTTTATATTTAGCCCGTAAGAAAATCCTTTTTCAGGTTATGCTTATGCAGTACTGTTAAATTTTAGTTGTGAGTGGTTGTGGGATATAATAAAGTATGCGTGGTAAAAAGAAAGATAGCAAATACAACATAGGTAGGCAAAAGATAATTTATGAAGCCACATTGAAGTTATATGTAGTCATTTATAGAGCCATATGCTTTGTGCTGTCCTAGAGGGAATGTGTCTTTATACTTGCTGGCGCAGGTCTTTGGTTCTTAAGAATCAATATACCTTTATTGTCTAGGTCATTGGCTTAGAATTTTCTTAGTTTTAAAAAACCAAAACAAAGCCAGCCAACCAAAAACCTGCTGGTTTTGTTGTGCTAGTGATTAGGTTGCTACCCTGTATATTCTAATAATCAGGATTTTAGCTTTGATTAGACTACGTACAAGTCGTCTGATGGCCGTGCTATATCAGCACATTGTAAAGAAAACCAGTATTTTAACAAGCTATATTTTGATTGCAAAGAGACACATGAAGAGGAGGAAGTATTGACACTATGGTCTAGAGAGAAGTACGCATGCTTTCATAAAAGTGAAAGCATTCATTTTTTCAGGAAGCTGTATTCAGTTCTTCAGGGACCTCTGCGGATTTTATAGATTCAGAGCAGGTGATGAAAGATTCAGCACTATCAGAGGTAACATTGTTTGTATGTCTGAATATATTTGGACAAAAATACTGATAACATGGACTAATCTGCTTTCTGAGAGTTTTTTTCACGTGGATATTAATGCATGCCAATGAATGAAGAGACCCTCAAACAGCTTCTAGGGTCTCTCAGGGAACTCAGTTCTAGTATCTAGTGTGTAAGGAAGTCTGTACTAGAATTTCCATCCTAGAGAGTATCGTGATATTTTGAGGGGGGCAGCTCTTTGGTGTAAGCGCTCTTAGCAACCCTTGTTGATTCAGTAGGAATTACCTTCTCAAAATCAGTCACTTCATGTTTGTTTAGTCATCAGTTACCAAACACAGAAGGTGTTTTGCCAACTTCAGGCTTAACAGAAGTCACACGCAATGTTTGTAGAAATGTTTAAATTTTGTTGATGTAATGGTTTATCATGATCCGAACAACTGGCAAACGGCATCAGCTAGATTCTCTTTTGTCAGTTTTGTGTGCTGTACCTGTGGTTAGCAGCAAAGGTGGCTGCAATTCGGTGGATGAGAGTGTATTTCAAAAATACCTGGAGTGTGCGTGTGTATGTGAGAGTTAATTGTAAAACCAAACACACACAGTCCCAAACTACCACTCAAGGAACTGAAGGAGAGGGGCGAACAGTTTTATTATAGTGACTTGGAACTTGTGTGCAAGTTGTATATAGTTCTAACCTTACTTTTTCTGTTAAGTATTCTGTTATTTTTATACTTCTCTGCTGTTTTGCTCCAGCCATCTCATAAACAGCCTACCTAACAACAATTTGTCTGGCTTCCAACAGGGCTGACATTCTCATAATTGATGTGCCTATGTTGATGAAAAATTTTCGCCACTTGGATTCCAGTAGAACTCGCTGATTACAGGGAGCGCAGAGCACAGCAGAAAATCATACATTTTTTAAAATGTATTTTTTTTTTTTGTGACTGATGATCATTTTATTAAATACCACTGTTGCCAGGTCTCTGGGTAATAGAAGCATTCTTCTGAGGTCTAGCGTCTGGAGCACAGCAAGCCCATGATGCCACTATCGCTGGGGTGCTGGATGTCTAATACTCTTAAGATGTCAGAAGCAGACTCAAAAGCTGTGTTGTAATAACCTAGAATTAATTGATAAAAGGTCTCTAAACCCTTTGTAAGGAATTGGCCCTTCTTTTTGTTAGGAGTTAATTGCTAGTATGGCCTTTGTGCTAATTTGGTAGCCGGGAACAAGATTTGTAGGCACACCTCTGATATTCCTCTTCCTGCAAGGTGAGGGGAGTCATGGAACATAGTTAGGAGTCTCACCTGTGAAGGGAAGCTTGCTTTACTTCTAACATAAATTGTGGGGATTGATATCTATTTCCCTCCATTCTTCTAGCCACACTTGAGCCTGTCTTAATGTGTTTCTTAAGTACCTTTGAAAATGAAGGTTGAGCTGAACTAATAGAACATTTGGAAAGCACCAAATGAAAATGAAAGCTGTATACTGCTTTTTTTTTTAAAAAAAAAGGTAGATGTGCTTCAGTTTGCTTTTAGAATAAAACTGTTTAATTATCTGCTGGAAACTTACTGGCATAGAAATTTTCATGGCTTGAAAAAGTGTCACGGTGAATGAGACTTTCTTCAACTTGTCCCTTGGAACCACTAAGAAAATTATGTATAATTTATTTTCTGTATAACGTAAAATAGTCACTATACTGAGTGTGCATAAAAGATTCAGTTTTAAGTTTACTTACTGAAATTGTTTATTTCAAAGTATATTTAAAAAAGAAATGTTCAGCGCTGTTATTGAATGTATCTTCAGGAAAAGGTAACTTCACCACATAAACTAAAAACTACTAACCTGTGAGAATCCCTGTAGTGTTCAAGTTTCCTTGTAGGACAGAATTTTAATTCTGACCTCACTAAGAGGATACCTGTCAACGCGAGCTCTCGGTTTATGATGAAAGTGTTTTGTGTCTAAATTTACTAAGCAAAAAAGTTCTTTGCAGAAGTAATAATGAAACAGACTCAAGCAAATTCTGTAGTGATAAAAATAAAAATTTCAATTTATCTAATTTTCAGAAATTCATTTTTCTCCCTAATTCCAGTAAACCGTACATCAGCACACTGTTTGTGCGTGAATATTCATTTTAGCAGTTCTCAGATGCTTGCTTTTACAATTAAACAGTCAAAACAATGCAACTTTCATTCTCCTTCTGGAGTTCGATTACTGTATCTGGTAGCTTTTATTATTGCAGTGTCCCAGTTGCAGTAATCTTGCCCAGCACACTGCTGGGTTTAGACCCTGCCTAATGGTATATTTTTATTACAATTACCTTTTTATTTTGTTCTAGCAACAAAAATCTTTTCGACGAGACGGAAGGCTGTGTAACTATTTTAGTTATTTGGCATGTATCCTCCCATGAATGCCTTTAGTTAATCAGTGACCTCGGTTCCCATTGGACCATAAGATTAGTCCTCCTGTCAGTCTTGCTTTCAGTTTTTGGCTCCTTCCCTGGATTGGTACTGGCTCCTACAAGACATGAGGAATAACAAAAATATCTGTTGTCCCCAGAAGGCTGGTGGAGCTTCATCCAGAAGGATGCGTGCTGCTGTTAATCATCTTTTCAGTACTTGGTGCCACCACAATCAATGGCAATAGCAGAAGATGCTCTGAGCCAAAATTGCAGATACCAAATGACAAGCTGTTATATATTGAATGGGATAAAAAGGAAAAAAAAAAAGGAAGAAAATCTCAAAAAACTGCCACCTCTTCACCCGTCCCCAAATCAAGCAAATAGAAAGTACAGAATTAGAGAAGTATCATCCTTTTATCTCCCGAATAAACAGCTCAGATCATAATCTTGTCTCAGCATATTTTTTTTGTCAGTAGATAAATTCTGCTGAACTAATCGGAAGCTCAGAGGCTTATTCCCTGTCACTGCTGTGTTTGGATGAACACCTTAGCAGGGTCAGAGTTCATGGGTGTATAAAGACAGCAGGATTAGAAAGGTTAGGTTTAGAAAAAGGCAGATTTAGGCTGAAGGTTAGAACATTACTCAGAATCATAGAACCATAGAATATCTCAAGTTGTAAGGCACCAATAAGGCTAACTGAATCCAACTCCTTGCTCCTCATAGGAGTACCTATGACTAAACCACATGACGAAGAGCATCGTCCAGAAGCTCCTTGAACTCTAACAGGCTTGGTGCTGTCACTGCTTCCCTGGGGAGCCTGTTCCAGTGACTGACCGCCCTCCCAGTGAAGAACCTTTTCCTGGTGGCCAATCTGAACTTCCCCTGACACAGCTTCATTTCCTTTCCTCATGTCCTATCACTGGTCACCATAGAGAGGACATCAACAACTCACCCTCCGCTGCCCACCTTGAGGAAGTTGTAGACTTCGAGGAGGTCACCCCTCCGCCTTCTCCAAGCTGAAAAAACTGAGTGACCCCAGCCGCTCCTCAGAAGTCTTGCCCTCAAGACCTTTCACCATTTTGGTCACCCTCCTCTGGGCACACTCGAATAGTTCGATGTCCTCCTTGTGCTGAGGTGCCCAAAACTGCACACAGTACTTGAGCAGGGGCTGCACCAGTGCAGTGTAGAGTGGGACAACTGCCCCTCTTGACCAGCTAGCTGTGCTGTGCTTGGTGCACCCCAGGACCCTTTGGCTGTCAGGGCACACCGTTGACTGATCTTTCTGTCAACCCAAACCCAGTCAGAGGAACTGCTAGCTTCGTCTGTGTACTTCCATACCTGTGGACGAAGTGGTACTTCGTGAATTTATTAGTTTCACATGATGCTTCACAACATTTACAGTCTATTTTTCTAGGTTATAATTACTGAGATGGTAGTATCCAGAGAGATGGATAGCAGCAAAATTCAGACTTCTTTTTTTTTCCCCTCTTCTGACTGGTATTATGTTTAAAAAAGACACTATAGACTTTCATAGAGTTTGCTTTCCTATGTTAGCAGCTGCTATAGCTGATCATAATGGGAAACATGCCCAGGATCTTTCTGGTGGGAGCAGAGCTCTGAGAAGGTAGGGGTGTGCAAGCCCAGTCACTCTCTCCTCTTTCTGTGTTTGAATTGTGTCTGTTTTTGTGAATTTGTTGAGAAACAAGGGAAGCTGCATTTAGCACCATACATGCAAAGATACTGCTGGATGTCATAGAGCGGGAGAACTGATGAGGTGATGTGTACTTAATGGCAGCTCCCGAAGATGACGTTCTGACAAGCAGAAGCACTAAAGATTTGTAGGTTTGTTGGTGCATGTGATGGACAAAGCTCATAGCTTTAGGAAGAAAGCTGATAGAAGGGAAAATAGCTCAATTTGCTGGGTGTGGGTTTCTTTTTTTACACTAGCTTCTGTTTTGGGTAATTACTAGGAACTTTGTGTAAAACACTTTTGGCTTTATAAAAGTGGCAGTAGAGTTTGGGAAGTTTGTTTAGTTTATAGCCTTCTGTTACTCCTGTGGTTATCTGCATGAGCAGAAATCAGTACAGGAAAAGATTTCCGTGGAACTGAGTGGTGATTGCAACTTAAAATTCATATGGCAATAGCAGTGGGTTTTTAAAGGAAATAAAAGGGTTTTATCACTTCTGAATCCTGAAAAAAATGAAAATTGAAATAACATTTTTTTCATTTGAATTTTTACAGCTCTTTCTGTTGATCCAGTCAATAACAAGGAGACTTTGTTTCCACAGAGCGCCCTTTAAAATAGATTTGAACAGCACAGTACAAAAATCTGATATATGACTTAGCCTTAAGGAAGAAGCTTCCTTCTTCACAGGAAGTGGATTTTATTCAGTGGATATCTTTTACAGCCTAGGGTGAGGACCACTAGATGCCTTTATCTGGTAAAACAAGGCGATAGTGGTTGCCAGTATGGATATCATCGGTAATCGAAAGTAAAACTACTTAAATATTACCCATCGCTTTTAGTATATTGAGCACTTTACAAGCGTGAATAAAATCAAGCACTGGAATTAGGCACAGTGCATCTCCTGGTGGCAGTGACCATTTAGAGAGTGACCAGGAAAAAAAATATCCTTGAAAACTCTTCTTAGAGCTGTGTATCTGCAGGTGAAATGGGAATCGTGTTACATACGACTTCTGCCTTTGTACACTATAGATCCCACTTCCCTTGAAAAACTAGTTTGTGAGGACAGAAATCATACTTCTAAACTTGAAAATAAAGCTGATCTTATGGGGTTTTTTTTCTGATTTCCATGAGCTGAATCTGAAATACAGAGATCATTTATTTCTCAAAGTGCATTTCTCAAATGCATTCTCTAGTTATATGTATTACTTCAATGTCTTGTTACTGAATAAACTGGTCAGACATTTGGAAGATGTGAATTACTGATGTATGAATCATTACTTGTTTTTTCTTTACTAGGGCTTAATTAAGCCCTTTTTTCCTTGTAGTAGTAGTAAAGGTAAAATTTTTAACTTCATGTGGTCCTTGGATGGGATTGTCAATGAATCTCATTCACAGATGAATTACAGGGAGCACCTGCATCTCGGGAAGCTGCGCGAGGTAATTATGCAACGCTGTCAATGGAGAAAGACTCTAAAGCTCCAGGCTGATGAGCAGGTTCCGTAAAACACAACTTGTGAATAGTGTAAAGTGTGACAGCCTGCTTTAATGAGCTGTTTGATCTTTATGCTGCTGCAGACTCTTTTCCCAGAACAATTTATATAAAATTTGTAAGATAAAAATTGAGTTCTAGGCTCTGTAATAAAGTTACCAGATTATCACAAAAATGCAAGATATAAATAAAGGCCAAGGTTTATTTCCACCTCTTCTCAAGACTGAAATTTCAGTAGTAGAGTTAGTTTTATTCGTGATTGCTGTCAACTTCTGTTCCTCTGAAGGCTGAGCAAATTAAAACTCAATACTCTGTGATAATTTAACAATTGTTATCCTTTAATTTTTTTCTTGCTATTATTTAATCTTAGAAAAAGGGCTAAAAATTTGAATTGACTTATCCTCTCAGCTCTGTTCGTTATCTTTCCTGATCAGTGGGCAGTAACTACTGGCTGTATCATGCATAATTTATAGACAGTGAGCATTCAAAGGTAACATGTTTTTGAGACATATGCTGTATTTGCTGGTTTCGTAAATCTTAAAGACAAAACCTGCAGACTCATGAGACACAGCAATGTCTGCCCTTAAGCATCTCACCTGCCCTCTGCTATGGATGCAACTCTGCTGCTTCTAAGAGTTAGGGCCTCTGAGGAACTTCAGAGTTGCTGTTCTCATTTAGATAATGACCTGTCATAGTAGGAGCTTCATCTACAAGTTTTGGTACAGGCAAACTCAATCCTGCTGTGAGCAAGAAGACTTCAATATAATTCTTCATGTTATGAGAGCCAAGAATAAACACCATGTATCTTTATTTTCCAGTAGTCCGACTTCTGATTGCTTACAAAGTCTATGTTCAATGTCACAGTCAGGCATCAGTTCCTAGCAGTGCATCACTGGTACACCCCCACAAGGAGGAGATGATCTCTGTGCAAGTTAAAGTTATTGTTGTTATTTAAAATGATTAAGGTTAAGCAAGTCGAAGAGAATTCACTGGACTGCTTCTCATTCTGTACGACATAAATAAAAATGAATGGAGCTATGGTATGGAAGTCAAACAAAAATTTAGCTTTCCTATCTTCTCTGCTTTAGATTTCAGTCAGTATCTACAAATTTGCAGGTATGGTGTATGTTTCTTTGCATCACAAATGTACCAGCTGCTGCATTTGTAGTCTACAGGTACTGACTGTGGATAATTTGGATGCTGATATTTAGTGTCTGGGAAGTGAACCAAAATAATGTATGTTACCTAAAAGAAATTTATCTACAAGGAATTTTTCTCCTTTTAGGTTTAAAAACTTTTGTCTACTTAATCATTTATGTGAGGGAGTCATGAGATTCAGATTAAACAAAATTGTTTCCATAGCAGTGGGTAATGGATAAGGTCATATCTACTTGATTAAATAATAGCACTTGTGCATTTCTTACCGTGTGAGATAACTGGTCCTTTAGGGGGAAGTGTGTAGTTTAATGTAATTATTTCAAAGTAATCATTAAAATTGTTACTTTACAACTAGATCTGCATTTTCAATATTTTTGAATATTAGAGCTGTGTATCTTTCCTCTATATTCCTGCACATTTGTGTGCTCTCTGACTCTCTCTCACACCCATAAAGCTCTGCCAGTCTGAAAGCTGCATTACACTCTGTAATTTCTGAGGCGAGAAGTGTTGTGTGCTATTAAATATTTTTAATTAGTTATTGGCTGACCTGCTGCTCTTCAAATATTTATGTGCTGCACACTGGAACTTAATTTCCTATGTCAGTAAAGGCTTAGATATGGCTTTATATGCTACAGAGAGCTGCCTCCAATTCATTGTGATTTCCTTTATAATTTTAATAGAATAAGCATAAATATTATCTACTAACCTTGAATCAAAAAAGGCCTTAGAGATGACTGGTTTGTCCAGCTTGGCAGGTAATAGAATGATTCTCTGGCATTCTTCAAATCGTCATCGATCCACGTGCTTTATGATATTACCAAATAGTTATATTTGTGAGCGTCTGAGTTATTTTTGTTCCACTGCTTCCTTCCATCTTACGTCCTGTTACCTCTAAAACCTTCTAAAAAATCATAAATCTGTTTGTAAAAATGTAAATGCAAATAAATTCTATGTGACAGGCTCGACATTGAGGAAAGTTGCCTGTATTCCCACACAATATTAATAATTTGCTATTTCACGTAAAATAGCCACCACCAGTGTTTAAGTCCATTCCTCCCATGTGAAAATGTTTGATTTGAATCAAATGAAGACCTAAAGTTCCTGTCACTGAGTTTTCTCGGCAGTTCTGTTGTTCAAGGAAGTGATAGTTAATTCTTTTACGCAAAGACTAAGATCCAAATTTGGGAGTCGTTGGGAGTAGTTACGATACCTTGTCCTTAGCGTCTCTGTCCCATAAACTGTGTAATCCTTTTCGTAATCCATGGAGTCTTTGTGATTTTTTTTTTTTTTTTTTTTTTTTTTTT
>Ga0065711_1051430_pt1 | contig 10379 bp, 12 predicted proteins | sample Hoacrofraction12_FD_59098 | JGI IMG/M metagenome (GOLD analysis project Ga0065711, IMG submission 59098) | Hoatzin crop microbial communities from Cojedes, Venezuela - Epithelial fraction 12 v2 (version 2) | ecosystem: Host-associated > Birds > Digestive system > Esophagus > Crop | place...
CTTGGATAGGATTCTTTCCCTGCTCCCCCCACCCCTGCCAGCTATCCCTGCCTAAATATAAAAAATTAACTCACAGAGAGATGCCAAAACCCAGGATCCTTCCCTCAAAACTGCTAACAGCAAAGACAGGCCAAACAGACAGTGATAAAACATGTGGAAACCTCCAAAAATCTAGACTACTAGAAAAAAAGGCTGGAGACATAAACGCACACTCCTCCCAACAACAACAGGAACCACTGTTGGGTACTTACATTTAGAAGTTTTGTGTACGGATAGTTGTTTAGGACAGAAAAGTCATCCTTTCTATTCCCAGCTGTGCTAATGACCTTCAGAAAGTCATCTTCTGTAATCTTTTTATAGAACCTTTTCACAGAATCACAGAATCACAGAATCACATAATCACAGAATCACAGAATCACAGAATGGGTGAGGCTGGAAGGGATGTCCAGAGGTCATCTGATCCAATCTCCCTGCTCAAGGAGGGCAACATAAAGCCTCTTGGCCAGGATCAAGTCTACATGGCTTTTGAATATCTCCAAGGACTGAGAATCCACAGCACCTCTGGGAAACCTATTTCAGTGCTTGGTCACCCTCACAGAGAAAAAAAGTGTTTCTTTATTTTCAGGGGCAACCTCCTGTATTTCAATTTCTGCACATTGCCCCTCATCCTCTCATTGGGCACCACTGAAAAAAGCCTAGTTCTGTCCTCTTTCCACTTTCTTTTCAGGTATTTAAATACAATGATGAGACCCTGAGCCTTCTTTTCTCCATGCTAAACAGTCCCAGCTCTCTCAGCCTTTCCTCATATAGCAGATGCTCCAGACTCTCAGCCATCTTTGTGGCCCTTTGTTGGACTCCCTCCAGTATGTTGATGTATCTCTTGTACTGAGGAGCCCTGAACTGGATACAGGACTCCAGAGGTGGCCTCACCAGTGTTGAACAGGGGGAAGGATCTCCTCCCTTGATCTGCTGACAACACTCCTGCTAATGTAACCCAGGAAACCACTAGCCACCTTTGAGGCAAAAGCATATTGCCGACTCATGTTCAACTGCGTGTCCACCAGGAACCCCAGATCCTTTTCTTCAAAGCTGCTTTCCAGCTGGGTGGCCCCCAGCATATATTGGTGTGTGGGGTTTTTTATCCCCAGGTGTGGGACTTCTCACTTCTCATTGAACTTCTTGAGGTTCCAGTCAGTCCATTTCTCCAGCTTGTCAAGGTACCTCTGGAGGGCATCACAACCTTCTGGTGTGTCAGTCGCTGTCATCTTCAGAGTTGCGCAGAGTACACCCTGCCCCATCATCCACATAATTAATGAAGATGTTAAACAGTAATTTACCCAGTGTTGATCCTTAGAGTACACTGTCAGTCACTGGCCTCCATCTAGATTTTGCACCACTGATCTCCACCCTCTGGGCCTGGACCTGCCAGTTTTCAGCCTACCTCACTGTCAAGTAATCCAGCCCACACATCAACAGCTTCTCTATGAGGATCTTATGGAAGAAGATGTCAAAGGCTGTCCTGAAGTCCAGGTACCAAATATCCAATGCTCTCCCCTCATCTACCAGGCCAGTCACTTCATCATAGCAGTTTATCATATTGGTCAGGCATGATTCCCCTTGATGAAACCAAACTGACTTCACAAGATGATTCTCTTGTCCTTAATGTGTCTGGAAATTGTGTTTAGGGTTAGATGTTCCATGATAATCCCAGGGACAGAACTGAGGCTGAAGAGCCTTCAGTTCCCTGGGTTCTCCTTCTTGCCTTTCTTGAAGATGGGGGTGATATTTGCTTTCCTCAAATCTTTAGGCACCCATCATGATTGATGAAAGATTTTTGAGAATAGCCTTGCAATGACAACTTCCAGCTCTGTCAGCACTCATGGGCGCATCCCATCAGGGCCCATGAACTTATGTAAGTCTAGTTTCTGTAAGTATTCCCTGACTTCTTCCACCAAGAGTAGATCTTCCTTGCTCCAGCCTTCCTCCCTGGTCTCGGGGACCTGAGATTCCTGAAGGCCGGTCTTATTAGAAAAGACTGAGGCAAAAAAGGCATTAATTTTAAATGTAGGCTTAGTATTGTTATTCACCTATACAGTAGTTTGCCAAATTGAGATAGAGTCTAAAGTGGATTTCTTGGTATCAGCATGATACAAAAAAAATGGTAATACTGATTCTGGGTAGTTGTTCTACATCTCTTAGTAAAACACAATATTCATCCACAAAAATGAAAAAATAAATATATGTGGATATATTGGTCGTATTACCTTTAGATACCAACGGTTTAGCTATATGTAGTACTTCTCAGGTAGTCACAGATGGAGTGATGCACTTGACTTGTAAGAGAGGAGCAGCAATAAGTTTGTTGTTATAGAAGAGTTATTTAACAAAGTTTGATAGTAAATGCAGGGGTGGTTTAACAAGATTCAATGGCAGGTACGCTTCATTACTTACTGCATAGAAGACAAGGTCAGACACAGCTGACAGGGAGACCCTTTGTTGAGTCATGAGGTTCAGAATGTACTTCCTTGCTTTCTAAACTCCTTTTCATGGAGGAGTCTAGGTGTGGCTGGATCCAGTCTTAGCCCCAGACTTGGTCAACAGCTTACGTCTAAAGGATTACACATAGGCACAATCAATACTTTATATCATTTAGCTAAGATTTTCAAAGTTTCAGTGCACTTATTAGTCACTTACTGAGGATCTGTTGTGGCAATGAATCACCCAACCTCGAGAAGTAACCTTGAGAGGCATCCCTAAACCCCGCTTGAGGAAGGTATCTCCCAAGGGGAGATCCTAGCTGCAGTGCAGGAGAGCTCAAAGGGCTCTTGGGCTGCTTACTATTTATGAGGTAAGATTATTGGTAAGATGAGGTAAGATGAGGTAAGATGATTGATTTACTCATAGTCATGTTTGCATACCAGCTGCAGCTTCTAAGTTTGGCTTGAGTCAGATATTGACCAGTGCTGCAGTTAGGTGGATGCATTGCCATAAAGTAGCCCTTGGCTATTGTGCTGTTGTCTGTCTTCCCCGAATCCACTTTGAGCCGGCTGCAGCCACCACAGATACGTCTATCATGACTGACACTGGTGATTATCACTTGAGCAGGGGTACAGGAAAAGGTCAAGTCAGGGTGGGCGGGGGGAAACACACCATCACATCTCTACAAGCCCCCTTGTTGTGGTTTAACCCATCAGCTGGCAACTAAGCATCAGACAGCCGCTTGCTCACACACAACTCCCTCAGTGGGATGGGGAGGAGAATGGACAAAAAGATAAAACCTGTGTGTTGAGATGAAGACAGTTTAATAAGACAACAAAGGAAATAATAAAATCAACAGCAACAACAATAACAGTAATAATTAAAAAGAAGAATGTTCAAAACAATCTATACACAATACAATTTTTCTCACAGTCCGATGACTAGTTGTATGGCCAGTCCCTGAGCAGCAATTACAGAATCCATGGGTTTCCCAGAGCTCACAAGTTTTGCGGATTTTGCTGAACTCATGAATTTCTCAGAACTTGCCAAACTTATGGAAAAAGAACAAACTCTTGAAAAAAAAGAGAGGAGACTTGAAACTCCCAGAAAATGAGTTCCTGCCCCCCAGACAACCCCCATTTGTGAAGTGAGCAGGACGTCTATGGTATGGAATATTTCCATTGGCCAGCTTGGGCTAGCTGTCTGGCTATGCTCCCTCCCAACTCCTGCACACCTGGTCACTACCTGAAAAATGGGAGACTGGAAAAAGTCCTTGGTTTCTTAGCAACAACTGAAAACATCAGTCTATTATCAACATTCTTCTCATAGTAAATCCAAACCACAGCAGCTACTGGGAGGAAAATTAACTCTATCCCAGCCAAAACCAGGTCACATCTCTGTACCAAATAAAGGAAAAAGAAAACATTTTTGACACAGCCCATCTGACAAAATGCAAACGTATTCCACCCTGGGTGACTATTCAACCAAAAAATCATAACAATAAAATTGTATATAAACTAAAAGCACAGCCATGGATAGTAGTGCATTACACTGCTTAATAGTGAAAGACTTCTCCAAGATTAAGTTTTTCTCAAAGCCTTTCCTTTAGCTATACACAAAAGAAATCAATAGTTTTGTATAATTTCAATTAAACTATGCATTATATAATTTCTTAAAAGTTCCTAGACACAAAATTCTAAAATTTTCTACTGTTCTGCAGAAGTCTACTGAGTAAATTACTAGAAGAGTACTTAAACTTTATGTAAACCAAATTGTTTTCTGGAAATTATATCCCTTTAATCCTCTCAAAACAGTCAGAAAAGTCATGGTGTTCAGGAACTGATACTTTATTCCTAAATGTCTTTTTCATGTTAAAAGTGATAAATCATTAGTATCTCTATTGAAAGACACTTTGAATCACTTAAAGTGTATCTGTACTATTTAATTAAAAAGGAAATTAATCTGAGGAATTTAGTTATCAACTTTTTAGAAATTATTTAACATCTATGCAATTAACAAAGGTCTGTCTTTTATTTGGCGCTTAAACTGTCATCATTCTTACAATGTGATGTAAGACAGCCTAGGCAAAATCTGTCGTGTGCCATTTATTAGTAATGTATTCTTACACTGGAGTATCAGAGAGTTTAAAAGAACTGAATACTTTTATTTGCAACACTGATGAAATCTTTGGAAGCAGTACACATTCAACATTCTTTCTAGGTTAGTTTAATAAATATGTGCCAAGTAGTTGAGGCACTCAGCTTAGAAACTTCTGGAAGTTTTTTTCCCTGGAGAGAGGAAAAGGAAACTGAAATTATTTTTGTAACTCTTTTATCACCATGCAATTGCCTTATGAATTAGTTAATATTTAAAATTTTATGTGTTAAGGCAATAGGAGTATGATAAAGAATATAGCATTAATTTACCATAAGAATGAATGATATCAGTCTTGTCAAGGCAAAAAAAAAAGAAACAAAAATAAAAATTTGGAGGTAGCTAGGTATTCTAATTAAAAATATTTACAAATATTTCTTCCCCCACTGTCTATTCAGCAGATTGCTTTGAGTTATAGCACTGATGTAAGGTTTTTTGTTCCAGTATTTATTTTAGATAATAACTGTAGTCTCAAAGAAACAACTCAAAGAATTTAAACTAAAAATATTACTCAGCTCACCTGACAGCCTTTTACACTGAGAGTGTACCATTCTAAAACGGACACAACCCTTCCTCAGTGTGAGTGTGTTTGCACTGGTATTTCAGAAATACCAGACAGCAGTTTCTTCCTCAAATTACAAAGTGATGTAAGGAATACGTTTCAAAAAGTACTGAAGGTAAGGGGAGAGGGGGAGGAGAAATTTTTCAGTTTTCTCAGCATTAACATAACAAAAGTAGATTTTTTTCAGAAAGATTTCTTGGCATTAACATAACTAATTGCACTGAAACAGGCTGCCCAGGGAAGTGGCGGAGTCGTCACCCCTGCAAGTGTTCAAAAAACGTGTAGACGTGGCATTTCAAGACATGGTTTAGCAGGCATGGTGGTGATGGGTTGACAGTTGGACTTGGTGATCTTAGAGGTCTTTTCCAACCTTAACGGTTCTATGATTCTATGATTCTATAGCATTATGAGAATACTGGACATTGTCACTTAAAGTGAAACTTTCCTGGAGTTCTGTGCAGGAGGAAGGAAGAACTTCTACAGAAGAAAACAATTCATGATCCTATGTTTGTGTCAACAAAATATTTCCTAAAACTTCTTAATGAAAGTGATAGTTTATGCTGAAATGATTCAAAACACCTTCAAATTTACATGAAACACTGTGTGGTACCAAGGTTGTATTTAATTATTTTCTATAAAATTATTGTGAATTATTACTATTTAACAGAAGACGAATTAAAATAAGATCATCATCTGCTCCCTATGCTTTCAGGAAAAAAAATAATTCTTATAGAACCATTATTTAAAAAAAAACCACTTATATAACACTTTAAATTTAAGAGTAATCATATAAACATGCTAAAAAAGCAATAGAAGCCAAATGGGATACTAATTAATACCATATTAAAGGGACATGAATAGAAAATTAAAATAAGCAGGAAATGTACATGCTTTGCTTAGTAAAGAGCTGACATTTTATTGAAAAAATTAACACCACGGGAAATGTCACCAGCCCTTTACAGTAATGTGCACCTTCTTTAAACAGGAAGTAGCTAATCTTGTTTTCTAGGTAATACACAATATATCTGCTATTTATTTTATTAAAGGCACAGGTTACATTTTACAACTTGAATCAGTTTTTATTTATTTTTAGCTTATATTGTTGATTCCTGGTAGAAAAAGAGCAAATGCATGGCATGATAAAAGAGATCATGTACTATAAACAAGAAGTGTCACGCCATAAAAAAATACAGATTATGTCAGAATTATGACACAAAACCTCTCAACATCTGCATAATCCATTATAATATTTGAGATCTGCTGATTCTAGAAATGGTGATGTGGCCACACAGGAATAGCTGATATCTCATTGATGACTCTGCCCATTCTCGTATTCTAAATCACATCACAGCTGCAACTATTCAATATACTTTAGTGAAAGCTATTTTGGATGGAGGTGGTAAGAATAGGGAAGGTAGCCATTTATGGAAAATAGTAAAAACAGATTTAATACAGAGTGCAGCATCTCTATTAACACTATGACAAAAGTAGATCAGCCATCATGAAATAAATATTATGGAACTAATGGCAGCTTACTCAAGGAAATGGGAAAACTTTCTGTTGTTCCCATCTTATTGTAACCTAAATATTGTCTTCAGATTTTGATGCAACCAAACCACATTTATTAAAAAGTTGGCAAGCATTTAGATTTTATTTAAAACTAGAGAATAAGGGAGAGGAAGCCATAAAATGGATGGAATTGATTACTGTATCTTCATCTCTCAGATAAAATTTTTGAAAGCTGTTAGATAAAACAGAAAGCAAACATAAATGAGGTCATAATCATTTCTTCTACTCTAATGCCAAAGACAATTAAACACCAGAATTAGCATTTGGTTTGACCACTGCTCACAGGTGCTATGAGATAGTCACATTTTGGGCAGCAGAGTTCCGCATTGTACGTGTGCATACATATCCATTTATATCCCCAAAAGGTCAAAATATAAGTGGTTAGAAACCTAAAATTTACCTGAAATCCTATACCACTCAAGGTGCCTGATCTATGTTCCTGCATCTAATATAACACTACGTTGATATTAATAGTTGATATCTACATATCACACAGTGAGAAGGTGATCAAGTCACTTGTTTAGGATATAGGACATTCATATTAAAAAATCCACAAGCTTATTTAGATTGATAAATACGCCATCTCTACAGCAGGAGAAGAGACAAACATCAAGATCTAAAAACCTATGACTCAGAGTCAGTCTCCGTGCTTCCTTGAAGCAGAAGTTGGAGACAGTAAAAGAAAGCAATACTTAGAGGACAAAAAAAAAACCATCAGCAAGAGGAAACTTTATTTTTTATTTTACTGTTGCAGTCATTTTCCTGACAAATTAAATTCCTGGAACTGAACCCTCTGAGATACAATGCTGCTACGGCTAAGAATCAGCTTTTGCAATCTAAGTTCATGTTTAATTACAAAAAATCACCTAGAACTGCCACTCTGAGCAGTGCTTAGCTTCTGAATATTTTATTTTGAGCAGAGTTGTGTAAAAGCAGTAGGTAACAATAAAATAAGGAAGAGAATGTCTTAGGATCATGTATGTAGAGCTAATAAAGTTATTCTTACAAGAAAATGAGATTTCATGAAGTGCTGCTATGGCAGAATGAACAAGTAGCATTCTGGGGGGTGAAAATTTAGTATGCATGACCTCCTGTGATTGAAATATATCTGTGTGAAATCTTCATAAATCGCATGCAGTTTATGTGCATTCATTCTTAAAAAAATTGTAGACATGCATATGAATCCAAAACATTCAGTGTAAATATCAACATATTTTTCCCTCTGCTTGACAAAAGCTCTGTCTTCTGTTAAAACTCTTGTTTTAAATTCTCAGTATTCTGAAGATTAAAACACTGAAACAAATCTAAAAAAAAAGAGATTTTCTTGTTCAGAAATATTTCAGGAAAAATATTCTTCAACTGTTATAGCTTAATACCATAGAACATACGTTCCTATAACACCACCATGGACTTCCAGAGGGCAGACTTTGGCCTGTTCAGGACACTGTTTGAGTAAGTCCTTTGGGAGAGAGTCTTGAAGAGCAAAGGGGTCCAGGAAGGCTGGACATTCTTCAAGGAGGAAGTCTTAAAGGCACAGGAGCAGGTTGTCCCCATGTGCCACAAGATGAACCGTCGGTGAAGATGACCTGCCTGGCTCAAGAGGGAGCTTTTGCTGGGACTCAGGAAAAAAAGGAGATTTTACCAGTTTTGGAAGAAGGGGCAGGCAACTCAAGCAGAGTACAGGGATCTCATTAGGTCATGCAGAGAGGAAATTAGGAAGGCAAAAGCCCATCTCGAACTCAGTCTAACTACTGTTGTAAGTGACAAAAAAAATGTTTTTAAAAATACATTAACAACAAAAGAAAGACAAGGAGAATCTTCATCCTGTATTGGATGTGGTGGGGAACATTGCCTCCAAGGATGAAGAAAGGCTTCTTTGCCTCAGTCTGTAATAATCATACTAGTTATTCCCAGGGTATTCAGCCCCCAGAGCTGGAAGACAGGGATGGAGAGCAGAATAAAACCCCTATAATCCAGGAGGAAGAAGTTAATGACCTGCTATGCCACCTAGACACTCACAAGTCTGTGGGGCCAGATGGGATTCACCTGAGAGTGCTGAGGAAGCTGGCAGAGGAGCTTACCAAGTCACTCTCCATCATCTGTCAGCAGTCCTGACTAACACGGGAGGTCCCAGACAACTGGAGGCCTGCCAATGTGACGCCCACCTACAAGAAGGGCCGGAAGGAGGATCCCGGGAGCTACAGGCCTGTCAGCCTGACCTTGGTGCCGGGCTAGATTATGAAGCGGTTCATCTGGAGTGCGCTCACCAAGCAGGTGCAGGACACCCAGGGGATCAGGCCGAGCCAGCATGGATTCATGAATGGCACATCCTGCTTGACCAACCTGATCTGCTTCTCTGACCAGGTGACCCTCCGAGTGGACGAGAGAAAGGCTGTGGATGTTGTCTACCTGGACTTTAATAAAGCATTAGACACTGTCTCCAACAGCTTCCTCCTGGAGAAACTGGCTGCTCATGGTTTGGATGGCTGTGCACTTTGCTAGTTAAAAAGAACTGGCTGAATGGCCGAGCACAGAGAGCTGTGGTGAACAGAGTTAGATGCAGTTGGCACCGAGTCACGAGTGTTGTTCCCCAGGGCTCAGTTTTGGGTTCGGTCTTGTTTAACATCTTTATCAATGATCTGAAAGAGGGGATTGAGTGTTCCCTCAGTAAGTTTGCACATGACACCAAGTCGGGCAGGAGTGTTGAACTGCTTGAGGGTAGGAAGGCTCTGCAGAGGGATCTGGACAGGCTGGATTGATGGTCAGAAGTCAGTTGTATAAGGTTCAACAAGGCCAAGTGCCGGGTCCTGCACTTCAGTCACAACAGCACCATTCAATGCCACAGGGTTGGGGTAGAGTGGTTGGAAAGGTGCCTGGCAGAAGAGAACCTTGGAGTACTGGTCAACAGCCAGCTGAATGTGAGCCAGCAATGTGCCCAGGTGGCCAAGGAGGCCAATGGCATGCTGACTTGTATCAGGAATATTGTGGCCAGCAGGAGCAGGGAGGTGATTGTGCCCCTGTACTCGGCACTGGTGGGGCTGCACCTGGGGTACTGTGTTTAGTTTTGGGTCTCTCACTGCAAAAAAGACATTGAGGTGCTGCAGCATGTCCAAAGAAGGGCAATGGAGGTGGTAGAAGGGTCTATAGCACAAGTCTTATGAGGAGCAGCTGAGGGAACTGGGCAAGTTTAGTCTGGAGAATAGAAGGCTGAGTGGAAGCCTTGTCATTCTCTGCAACTACCTGAAAGGAGGTTGTAGTGAGGTGGATGCTGGTCTCTTCTCCCAAGCAACTAGAGTTCCCTGGAGGGAAACAGGGAACTCACATCCCTCGAGTTGTTCAAAAAACGTGTAGGTATGGCACTTCAGGACATGGTTTATTAGGCATGGTGGTGTTGGGTGGGTGGTTGGACTTGATGATCTTAGAGGTCTTTTCCAACCTTAATGATTCTATAATTCTGTAAGCAAGGGAGAAAGAGCAACAAAAGACTTTATTGTGAAGACAGAAAATGTTTTAGAATATTGGAGAGTGAGATTGAAACACAAGATAGTGCAAAAATAGATAAGGAAAAAGCTGAAATGTAGAGGTATATGGGACTTCTCAGCAGCAAGGTAAGGGA
>Ga0065711_1051447_pt1 | contig 10379 bp, 10 predicted proteins | sample Hoacrofraction12_FD_59098 | JGI IMG/M metagenome (GOLD analysis project Ga0065711, IMG submission 59098) | Hoatzin crop microbial communities from Cojedes, Venezuela - Epithelial fraction 12 v2 (version 2) | ecosystem: Host-associated > Birds > Digestive system > Esophagus > Crop | place...
GCCGAAGCAGGGTCACCCAGAGCAGGCTGCACAGGACCGCGTCCAGGCGGGGCTGGAATATCTCCAGAGAAGGAGACTCCACAACCTCCCTGGGCAGCCTGGGCCAGGGCTCCATCACCCTCAGAGGGAAGAAGTTCTTCCTTGTGTTCAGACAGAACTTCCTCTGCTTCGGTTTTTCTGCGTAAAAGGTGAGAATGCTGCAAGGGGAACGTGCAGTTTTGCACTGAGTCCCGTCATCCGCAGGTTGTGTTGGTGCTGCGAGCGCATGGGTGCTCACAGCCTCTCCCGGCACATGGAATGATGGTGATGGGGAACGAGGGGGGGAAAGATTCCCAAGGTCTTCCACTCCTCAGGGCTGGGATAAAAACCTGCACGAGCTTTTGCCCCATTCGCAGCCCCAACTTTGCCATCTGACCGCGGACTGCAGCCCCTGCAGCGTCTCAGAAACATTTGGATTGGGATCTCGACGTTCAGCTTCCATCTCTGGAAACGCCTGAATTCAAACGTTCTTTTTATGGCTGATTTTAAGCTGGATTTTAACGCAAGTAGTAGCCTTAAAAGGCTAGCATGGACTTGGGGACCGTGTATTGCAATCAGTCCTAACAAGAACATCAATTGGAACTGGGTTGGGTTAGCTGTGTAGGCTGCATAGGATTGGGCATATAAATTAGTATAATGTTCTTAATAGATTTTAAGCCAATGGCTAAGATTAGCATCTTTATTTAAAAGTATTACATGGATTAAATTCAGGCACTGCGTACTTCCATTCTGGTTTGCAGTGTTACTGACTAGCAATTGGGCCACACAGGATGATTCATAAAGTTTAGATGCCAGAATAACATCTTAAGGCAGGAATAATCTGATTTTTTTTCCGTAAACGTGTTGCCATAGATTTTCCTAAATGTTTTACAAACAGTTATTAAAAGCACATTGAGAATCTGAATTCCCCGTGGGCAAAATGTTTTTGTACTTAACTTTCATTTAATTAAAAAAAAAAAACCCACATCTGGTTGGAGTTGCAGCAAAACACAGGAGAATCGTACCCAGCTATCGCCACAGCAACGAGGTGAACCAGCAGATTGCCCGTGGCCACCTTCCCTTGTCCCCTTCCTTCTGGAGCCGTGCGGGGGGCTCGGCTGCAGGTCCCCTCTCTTGGGGACAGCTCTGCCGGCGGCGGTCAAGCCAAGGCAAGGCTTTGGCAGGGCTCAGCCGTTACCCCCTGGCCCGAGGTGGGCTTCGGCAGCATCCCTGCAGGATCCTGCTCCGTCAGGAGCATCCCGGGGCCGTCGGGTGTTTGCACAGTGGTGGCCCTGGCTGGACAACCCGTAGTAGTCAACAACAGGCAGGGACCGTGGGGGCTGGCACACCTTTCTCACAGCAACCACCCGCAGATGTACAGAACATTCCAGCATTCATTTATTGCGCCCGTGTTAGAGTTTGAAAAAATGAATTTATCAGCTGTTGGTATTAAATAGTCCATAGCTGAGTAAACACACGGGAATTAAAAAAAACTAAAAGAATCCAACGACCCTTTTCAAATCTCCCTTCCCTTGGTGGCACCGTAAATTTCAATGTCATATTCCTGCGCGCCACTGCCCTTAATCTGACAGTGTCAGAGGGATCTATCTTCATTTTCTCACTCTTTTCATAATCTAATCCTCAGCTCTAACATGCAATTAGTGCCCTCCTCGCCCTCCGCATACCAAGCAGGCTGATTGCTACAGCTTTCGCTGTGCAATCCATTTAGCCGCGTGGCTTGTAATGAATATGTACATTTTGAGGACCTCGGCGAGGAGGGTCACAGGCAATCAACCTTGAATTCAATTACGCGAGTCAAGGTTAATGACTCGGCGCAGTGGTCAGAGGCATTCAGCCTCCTGCAGATTAAATCAGGCTGTCACAGCTGACAATGCCGCGGCTCGCGCCGGGATCACGCCGGGGGAAGATGGTGTCAGGCTGCGCCGGGCTCTCCCCGGCAAATCGGATTGCCGGGCTCCCCCCGACCCCTAACGCGATTAGGCTGGTTGGGAGCGCGGGGTGCCCGAGCCCTGCCGATGCTCGGGTGGGTGCATGGGGAGGACACTGCTGCCAGGGAGAGGAGCGTTTGCCAAACGTTTCCCACCATAGCTGCGAGGGCTTTTACTTTCAGCGCTGCTCTTGGGTGAAGAAGGAAAAAGCATGAACAGCCCCAAACTGGGGGGACCTAATATATGCTTACAAATATCTGCAGGGTGGGTGTCAGGAGGACGGGGCCAGACTCTTTCCAGTGGTGCCCAGCGACAGGACAAGGGGCAGTGGGCACAAACTGAAGCAGAGGAAGTTCCATCTGAACATGAGGAAGAACTTCTTCCCTCTGAGGGTGATGGAGCCCTGGCCCAGGCTGCCCAGGGAGGTTGGGCTGGGTGACCCACAGAGGTCCCTTCCAACCCTGAACATGCTGTGATTCTGTGAAACTCCAGCGCTTTCGCATCCTGCAGGTCCTTGCCCTGGCAGCAGCGATACCCTGGCATGGCTTGGGTCCCAGCTGGATGGCTCCGGGGTGAAAGCCCTGCCAGGATGCCTTCGGTGCTGAGCACAAGGCGAAGGATGCTGCAGGGTTCCCCAGGTGTTGGTGGGACCAGCCAAGGAAGGAGTGTGACCTTCTACCGGTCTGGCACCAGCAGGACGCCTCAAGCCCAAGCACCGCGCTCCACCACTCCAAGACAGAATCACAGAGTCCCAGCATGGCAGGTGTTGGAAGGGCCCTCTGTGGGTCACCCAGTCCAACCCCCTGCTGAAGCAGGGTCACCCAGAGCAGGCTGCACAGCACCGCATCCAGGCGGGTCTGGAATATCTCCAGAGAAGGAGACTCCACAGCCTCCCCGGGCAGCCTGGGCCAGGGCTCCGTCATCCTCAGAGGGAAGCAGTTCTTCCTCAAGACCACGGTGTTCAGGGCAGCTTCACAGCCGATATTTAAACAGCACCTATTTCTTTTTATTTTTCTTCTGGTACTTCTTGGTGCAGCTCCCCTAGGGTCTCCATTTTTAGCTGTGCGCTAGGTGTAATGACACGGTGCTGGAGGGCTCAGAATAGGCTCGAAGGCGGTGCTTTAATGGCGGTCTGCAAACACTTTATTACATGTTTCCATATCCACAAGGGCTAAATCCACGCGACGGCTGCCGCCTGGCTCCGGGGGTGTCCCCGCCAACGGCCGGTGTTCGGCCGATCTGCCGGTGCTTCAGGGCAAAGCGGGTGTTCTGCGATGGGTTCATCCCAAAGAGAGCCAGCGTCTGCGGGAATCCCTTCCGGAGAGTCCATCCGTGGGGAGGGGTAATGCCAGCGGTTGCTCCCCGCTGGGACCAGTGCTGACTGTGGCGCTGCCAACTGGCGCAGCCCCGGCTGGGGAGCACGGCCGGTGCGGGAGGCACTGGAAGCCACCTGGCTTTTGGGACTTGGGACAACCCGCTGAGCGTTTTGGCTCCGCTAAAAGCTGGCGCAGCCCACAGAGTGTTTGTGCCCCGGTCCCCAGGAGCAGGATCACCATCTGGGGACAGGGCTGCCATCCCCATCAGCAGCTCCGGCTCCACTGACGTGACGCTCGTGATGAAGAGATGCTCATCAGCACTGATGGTTTATGATGCACTATGTCAAACCACCTCTTATTAAAACCTCTGTAGCACGGATTGATCTTTTGTCCCCTGCGGTGGCTGGGCTGGAGGTGCTCGTGGGCCTTTTCTTGCTTTCACAAGCAGTGCTGAGCCCCTCGCCTGCGCTTCAAGCCCTTTGTAGGTTTGCCAAGCTCTGGTTGAAGGCGTAGGGTTGGGTTACCCTCTTTGGGCAACGGCCCTTGGGGATGCAGCAACCCTACCAACACCCACCAGTCGTGGTCTGCCGCCCAGCTGCTCATGGCATGTTATTAAAATAAATCAGTATGTCCATTACGAGATTGCACAGAGGAGCGGAGACGTTCGGTGGGGCAGCTCCAGCCGTTCCTCGGCGTGCTCCTGCCTGGGCTTGGTGGGCTCCCAGCACACCCGAAGCTGGAGCTCGGGACAAAGCCCCCGGAGCAGCCGGCGCCTGCCGGGGACGAGGCCCCGGGGTCTCGCTCTGCCCATTGAAGTCTTCCCCGCGGGGCTGCACAGCGAGTAAGGAGTTATTTAGTAGTGCGGACAAATTAAAAACATAAATAACATTGGACTGTCTGAATCTTTTCAATAAAAACAAATTATGAGGTTTATGTATGTAAAGCAGTATCGCCTGGTGTGAAGAATCCTCTACATATGATTTATGCTGTTATTAAATATGGGGCAATTCTTAGAACCAAGCCACTGCTGTAATTTCAGGACCTTTACATTGTATTTAACACAAACTCGAAATGAATGTATTTTTCAAAATGTGTTTCCAATGCATAGTCTGTTGGTAGCTTTTAAAATAGAAACCTCTTTCTTTAAAAAACAAGATTTTGTTGATTTTGTCGTCTTTTCCTTCCTTTCCACTGGGAGAAAAAAAAAAAGTTGGAGAGGCCAAATGGGCAGCTTTGGTTGCCATAACTCGGCTTGCTGGAGATGCAGTCCGAGACCTAGCAGAGCGTTGTAACTATGTACGAATTCGTCATTGCCAGGCGCGAAATGTCTCCTCTGCCGGGGTGGACATCCATGTTCCCCCCAGCAGATGCCCATCACCTTCCTGCACTGCCCAGTGTGTGAGCAAGGACGTGCCTCGCGCGCCGGCACTCTGAAACGTGTTCGCCGTGTTCCTGCTCCTCGGCAAACACGGAGAAATCTTCTGGGTTTATCTGATTTTTTTTCCTTCGTGTCTTTACAACTGGGTGTTCAGGACTCAGACACACAGAGCTTGGGGGGAACAGCCACCCCAGGACAACTCTGGGAAGTGGGTCTCAGGAAAATCAAGCATCTTTTGGATGTTTATAACTGTGTTGGTCATTAGTGCAGTAGTTATGAATTGCTCGCTACCATTAGTGATAAGAAGAGCGAGGCTAAAATACGGATGTGTAGGCTGAAGCTCCCTTCCTGCTGCTTAGAAACTGGAGAAAGTTTCTGCAGACCCATTCAGCTCCTCCATCATCAATTAAACATTCAGCAAAAACAGCTCTCCTGGGCAATAGAGAAGCGTTTTTAGGCGCTCTAGCTCAGCCCTAAAACTTTGATTTCAGCTTTCAGCGCACTGAATCTAAGACTCGCAGGAGACAGCGCGGTCCCTGCCCCACGCCGAGGGACGCTGTTGCCACGGAGCAGCGAGGATAAATCCCCTGGAAGGGACGATGCCAGGCGCTGGAGCAAGGCAGCAGCACCAGGAGCCCGGGCAGGGGAAGAGGGTGATGTACAGCAAAACCCGAAGAAGTATTTCTCCGTGACGGTGGTGCCTACAAAGGCTGCAGAAGGAGGAACGGCATGACACGAGCTCGGCCCCGAAGCCGGATTCGGAGTCGCAGGCTCGGCTGCCAGCCCACGGGGCAGCGCTGCCGGAAAGCGGGAGCTGGAGAAAATCGCGGGTCTGTCCCTGAACAAGGGGGGTTTGCGGAGGTGGGCAGGCGGAAACTTTAGAAGAAAGATTAAATAGGAGAAAAATATGAAACTGCCGGCAGCACTTTTCATCAAGGTGAAGGAAAACGCAGGGGAGCACAGGGGGGAGGTGACACCGTGCATGAAGGGAGAGGTTTTGTTGCGGTCCAATGTGGTTTGTGTGATGTACAGATTTCTGAATATTGCGCAGCGACACGCTTCGGGTGTTACAAAAATTTACAAGAGTTTGTTTAGCGGGCTGGGGGAGCCACTAACGAGGATTCATCAATCCTCCGCTCTGACTCTTCGCTAACTGGACCCTTCTTTTATTCAAGCTCCTTCAATGCAATTTTGGCAAAACCATAACTTCGGGTTAGGAACAAAGAGCAAACTGAAGATTCTTTGAGAGGGGCGGCGTGACGAGCAGCAAAACGAGAACTCACGGACTGCTGGCCGAGCCCCAGCCAGCGCTGCCCCGGCTCGGAGCAGCAGACGCGCGTGCCACGAGTTTTCGAGCTGTGCAAAGTTCTCGCCTGCCGTCGCTACACTGAAATCGTGGAGAATTCCCACCGCTGGATGAACTGCCCGGCAACTGGGCTGTCCGAATCCCGGACATTTTCAGACACCGAGGAATGGAACATTTTTAGGATTATCTGATTAGAGGCATTTACTTCAAATTGCTCTAATTAGATTACTGAATATTACAGCCACAGAGGATGCTGTTGGGGTGAATTAGCTACCTAAACAGTAGGTGGTCAATCAGTGGAGACTGTAAATTGCTCTAATGACTTTACTTGCCAGAATACGCCATCACATCTTGCAGGTTTTGTTTCCGTTTCCTCCAAGCACCTAAAAAGTCTTGCAGGGGCTGTCAGGAGTCCCTGGGAAAAGCAAATAGACTGCTTTTCCCCGACTATACTTACGCCATAGCTGGTTTGCAGCGAAACGGCTTAGAGGGAGAGCGTGGAAAACAAACTGGCATGTACGTGATGCACGTGTGACTCATACCAGCTCCTTTAAGCTTCCAAAGCATATTCAGGTGTAGCAAGAGACCTGTGGGATTAGATGCTCTGAGCCAGGGTCATTACTGTACACAATTATATTAGATCACACTTCTGTATTAATAAACGGCACCCCCAAATTCAGACTTCCATCACAAAACGGGGCGCCTTGCTGGGTGCAGCCGCTGCTTTCTCAATGAGCACTGAAAGTTAAATAAAGCTTTGGAAAGGATTTATCAGGTAAATGTTATGGATTGCTGTGATTTAATTTATGGAATTAGTTTGACTTTCAATTACCAGGCTTCACACTGAATCACTTTATATTTTGAGCTCGGTAACTAGCACTCCTTACACTCGATCTTTCATTTAGAGAGGGATTATCAATAATTAGACACCGTGGCCTTATTGATCAACTAATCAATAAGCACATTAATCATCAGCAGTCTGAAAACAATTCACTCTTTGCATTAAAAGGAGTCGGTGCAATCAAATTAGCATCCTTTGCCGCGCACCCATCGCAGGTGGTACCTTTACGATAGACGTAGTTTCTGAACCCATCACTGCAGAGCTAGAAAGTGTTTTCTCTTTCTTCAGACTTCTTAATTAAGTTTGGGTCATTATTTCTTAATTGTCCACTGTTTATTTGTCCCTAACAATAAATTTTTGCTCACAAAAGTTATTGGGTGTAGAGACTGAGTCTCCAAAGACACCAATTTATCCACACATGGGAAATAAGACAGAAATGCAAAGCTCCCCGGTTTGAATCCCGAGGTCCAGCTGTTGTCTGCATCCACATCACCCCAAAACTCAGCAGAGGTGAGGTGGTGCTCTGTCCCAAGCCAGCTGCTTCACACAAATGTGTGTCTCCGAGTATTTTCCCCTTAATCACTCAACATTTTCCCAGGTGTTACAAATAATTATACCTTCATATTATCCAAGTTACATGGGGTTTACTTAATCCAGAGCGGAACACCTGATTAAGTTTGCGTTTTCTCTTACTCAGCCATAAAAAACATTTATAGTCATCCCTCTCCATCAATCACGTGAGATTATTAGAAGAATAACAAACCACCCAATAAATTATCCTAGTCTGTTGTGAAACTGATCTTCGTAATTAATTTAGTTTATTGTATTTAACCAGTTGGAAAGCAGCCTAAATAATGTAATCACATTGGGTATTTCATGGAATGAAACTTGAGAAAGCCATAAAAATAATTCAGAATAACACAAAACTACCATTTTGTTTGTCAATATTATACACACCCGTGGCTTGGGTAGGCAGATGGTCTCGGGCACAGCCGTAAATCGCTTTTTGTGGTGGGTCTGTGCGGGGAGAGACCATTGCAAGGCTGCCCAGCTTTGCTGAACCGCGTCAGCTTCCAGCTCCATGGGGTGGAGGTGGCTTGTGGGGGTGTCTGTCCCACCATCCGCGCATCACTGTGTCACCCCAGGTCTGGCCTCAAGGTGTTGGCTCACCAGTGTCACTGCTCAGCCCCCACAGCTAAGCGAGAACCAGTGTAAACGGATGATTATCATGGAGGTCGAGCTCAGTGGCTTAACCGAGAGGTTTGTTCATTGAGAGAGTCAAACAGCAAGTCAGGATTCGGTCCACAGCAGGGAACGTGCAAGGTCTTTTTGTATGTTCAATAATTCTCCTGATTTGCCCCTAGTGTTGATGTAAAGGTGCCCTGGAAATGGCCACCAGTGCAGAAATCGATGTTTCTGGTGGCTAGGACTGTCTGAACAGGGAGGAAGACTGGCATATGATCAACTGCATGGACCAGGATGATGAAATGAACCCCACACCTGCCAGAAGGACAGTGCTGCTAGGGAAGGCAGCACCCATCACCAAGGACTTCTAAAAGCACCTCTACATGGTTCGCGATCTTCCATCCCGGTTTATCAATGTGTCTTTAATGGAGAGAGAGGAGACGTGATTGTTTAACCGCATTCAACATGTAGAGTCAGCAATGGAAAAACGCAAAATAAATGGAAAGTTTCATGGTAGCAGACCAAGGTTTACACTGAATTCAGTTTGCAGATGGCTCATTTACTGGCAAGAATTTCCCAAGTCGAGATTATTAATATGGCTGTGGGCTCGGAAACACAGAACTGCTAACGGCAAACCGGCGCTTTCCAATATGGTTTATACATCCAGCTTCCAGAGGAATCGTTGGATTGTGCATGTCCTGGTGGGAAAGACCCATTTGTTTCCTTACGCTAAATAGCTCCATGCCCCTGCTCCCCATGTCGGGGTCTGATGGTACACTTAGAAGTTTCAGCAGGCTAATGGCAACTTCATGTATAATTTAGATGAAATATGTGTGCTGCAATTCATCAACTTAAATAACACACGTCATGCCTACGGCCAGGGAGGAAGAGTTTTCTATGACAAACATTAAAGATGCACTGTTGGTGGGACGAGCACTGGAGAGGGGGAGCGAGGTGCAAAGACGTGCACAGCCATGGTGCAGGGATGCACGAGGATGCCTTGCACCACCGACGTGGGGTTCACCACCAGGACCCACATTCCTGGTGCTCTGTTGGAAAACCAACTGTGCGGGCTGGCAGACATGCCCAGAGCACCCACATGCAGCTCGTTCTTCCTCCTTGCCAGGCGCATTAGAATTTTTTAAAATGATAAAACCTTTTCTTAATCACATCTTCTCATTCTTTGCATTAATGAAGGACTTGTTTGACGCTCTCCTCTCCAAAAAAAAAGCAATCAAAAAACTGGCAAAACAGAAGCGGCGGCGTATGTTTCCCTGCCGCTGTCACCCGAGACCTTTGACAGATAGCGACTGAAGCTTTTGTGTTTAACCCATGTAGCGTTAAACCTCGCGGCACGGGCAGTAGGTGGGAACGACAGCGCATGCTGTGTTGTTTGATGTAACAGTATGTGCCACCATGGTGAGAGGCTCCAACTGTCTGCGTGGAATATTTTAACACGGATGCAGTTCGTGCCAGAGAAGAAGTTTTTGGCTGCGAAGTGGCAGGAGATGTGGCAGGAGGGCTGCTCCCTGCCCGACGTGGGACCGGGGCAGCTGCTGGGGGACGTGGCTCCCTGTCCCTACACGGGCTCGTCCCCCGTAATACAGCGGAGACCAGTGACCCCCCTCCTAATGCAATTATTATTAATTAGGCAATATATATATGGGCAATAGTTAGGTTGCAGTAGTATAATAGACTCAAATGTGTAGATCAATGTCCATACCCACATCCATACATCCCTGATTTCTTTTCTGGTGACTACAAACCAAGCAGCCATGGCTGCCTGACCTTACTCTGACAACTCCTCCTGCTCCGTTACCTACTTGGTGCAGAACGTCTTCCAACATTGTGAAAAAGGAAAAATAACACAGAAACCAGAGAGTCGTTGCATCTGGAGATGTTTAGAAAACAGAATGGAGGGATGCTGGACCCGCCTGTGGTGCTGATCCCAGCTGCGAACCTCACTGCAGGAGTGCTTTCTGCTGGTTAGTCCTGTGTGAGGTGGGTTTTTGTTGAACTGTGAACCTCTTCACTTAGAGACATTAGGAAACTTCACTCGAGAGGGGATGCACAAACGCTCAGAGACTGTCCTTGCAGTACTTAGAGCTCGGGTACCGCAGTAACTCTTAGGCTAGCAGACTATTCACAACTCCCTTCTTTGTTTATTGAGTGTCTTTGTCTTTTGTGTTCGCCAGTAATTCTGTCCCTCACCCCGACAGCAGCAAAAAAGAGAGCTGGACGGAGCACCTTGGGCAGGGTCCTGGTTCCCAGCCACACCGACATCCAGAAGACGGGATTTCACAGAATCACAGAATGGTAGGTGTTGGCAGGGACCTCTGTGGGTCACCCAGTCCAACCCCCTGCCCAAGCAGGGTCACCCAGATCA
>Ga0065711_1051448_pt1 | contig 10379 bp, 9 predicted proteins | sample Hoacrofraction12_FD_59098 | JGI IMG/M metagenome (GOLD analysis project Ga0065711, IMG submission 59098) | Hoatzin crop microbial communities from Cojedes, Venezuela - Epithelial fraction 12 v2 (version 2) | ecosystem: Host-associated > Birds > Digestive system > Esophagus > Crop | place...
TTCACTCATTAAGCCCTGTAGCAATTAACTAAATTAGAGACAAACATCTTGGCTAGTCTGTAAATGCCCATTAGTCACAAGAGCTGGTCAGCATCTTTTCACTGTATATTTATGAACTGCTGAACATGATTTGGTCCACCGAAGTTACATCACCCATTAATGAAGCCAGAGAACTTTGCCACTTTTTATGACTTCTATGATTAATAAATCTCAGATGAAAAAGGACTATGGTGTTTCGCTGATTCAGACAGCACAGGCTATGGACTTCCTTCAGCAGATTCACAGCTTCAGCTATACTAGAGCTTATTTTCTAGAAAGGTGTCCTAGGCATAGCCAGTATCTATGAGATGATGAATACACCACATCACAAAGTGAATTGTGACCAAGATTAAGAATTTTACAACTCAAATCTCATAATTTATTTCTGGTGTGAAATTATTTGGCATTACCTTCTCACTAAAGGTTAGAAGAAATGAGACTTGCAGAAATGAGATGAGACCAGGGGAAGCAAACGTTAGCCACAGCTGCCAGATACGCTTATTTTCTGACATGTCCCTTGTACATGAAGTTTGAAGAAATAAATTTCACCCCTGGTGAGAAACAGAACAATCTACACCATCCCTGAAAGTGTTAATGAATACATCTGCAGGCATCTTCAAGATTTAGTAAGGAACATACTGGCTTATTCCTTACGGAAACCCACTTACTTTCTTCTTCTCAGTCCAGTATTACAATTCACAATATTCTTTTAGTGCCAGACCTTCCAGCAGAGTAGCTACTGTGCTGTTATTACACTACCAGATGATGACAATTCAATACATATTAAGACTTCCCTCTCTGATTCTGTATGCCCATTTTCTCTGGGTAAAACATGACAAATATCTGGCTGAACAGAATTTGGAAGGAAGGCTTAAGACCCTTCTGACACCTTAAAGGTATTCTGGACAACAGGAGCTTGATATTGTTCTTTCCCACTTACTTTCAGAGAGAAGAAAAAGAGTAAGATCCTAAATACAGTTCAGGTCATACACACACACACACACACAACCCCCAGAAAAAAAACCTTGAGATTTAGGTAAAGTGGTAAGCAACATTAATTAGAGCATTATAAGAAAAAGGCAAAGCATGAAAAGGCTGTAACGCAAATGTTGATCAGATGCAGTTTCCAAGCACCAATATTTACCTTTTAGTTTCCTCCTACCCGTTTAAGAATCCTATAAATTATCCCTTGGAAGAAGCTTAAAAATCTCCTGCTGTCCTGCTATCAAAAATGTCTCTGCTACTATAGGCTTTATAAGGCCTTGGTAACTTCTGTCTAATTTTTTTTGAGAACTAGGGAGTAGCAGTTATTTAAAAATTGGTCTTGGTTAAAAACTCCCTGGCTTTCAGAACAACACAATCAGGATGTAACACAGCAACAACTTAGAGATAAAGAGCCATGCTCAGATCTGAAAACAATGCAGGAGATGCTGACGGAGATGAAATACAATCAATAAAAAGCTCTCGACGTTCTTCCATATTCTGAAACAAGAAGTGATTTTTCCAAAACAAAACTATAATGGCTCTCAAACAGGAAAAGAAGGAAGTGGAGTTTTTAATTTTATATAGGAAAACCTTCAAAAAACCTTCCATTTCTTCCCCTTTCCCCTCTTTTTTTTTCTTTTTTTTGAAACTTTCTGTGGTGAGTATTTTTATGATCAGGTCTAGAAGCAACCGCCAAATCCTAAGCACAATTAGTGCAGCTTTACACCCTTAAATGTAATGATGACTTCACGAAATGTATTGTCATTAAGGTATCCGATTTCTGCATTCACTCAAATAGGTAGCAACTCCAGCAATTCAGTTGGAAAAGCGTATCATCAGTCCATGGCGCACACTAGACTTTCTGGGATGGGTCCCAGAGAACTACTGATCAAATTCCAAAAGCTGCTTACTATGTCTGATCCAGTGAAATCCCTGCCTGAAGTAGCAAGGCTGTAGACATTGTATAAACATTCATTCAGCTTTTGAGAAACACGCATGGACTCAGATTTGTTCCAGCTTGCAGCCTGTCTTTTCATACTCTGGATTGCAGCAAACTCCAATGCTAAATCTCTATTAACATGAATCATCTTATTCTTTATTTTCTGGGAACACCTGATGCTGCAGAAAGGTGTTAATGTCTAGAAATACCTAATGTTCCTCACATTTAAGAAGAAACAAAAAAAATACTTTGAGTACTAAAACACTAATATAATCCTCTAAGGCCTTCATAGAAAGGAAAAAAGAACACGATCCAGACTTAGGCATAACATGCATAAGTACTGCTGTGTTGACAGCAGTGGAATAATTTGGTCTACAGAGATAACACTGTTAATAGAACCAGTTGTTGCAACACTAAATCAGGGCTAGATATTTTGAATATAGTCTTTGAATTGCTTTGTCAATGGTGAATAACTAATATTAATAAAAGATTATCAGAGGTTTAAAGACAAAGATTAAAGCAGTTTCTAAACAAATTGTTAATTACGGTTTTAATTTTAATAGAATCCTTTATCCTTTTTCTCTTTTGTGGCAGAAAGAAACTATAATGAAGAAAACCAAAACTCTTTTATGATACTCAGGGTAGTAACTATCACTTGGGGAGGAAGAGCAGAGGAAAAGACATTATTAGCTGGAGTAACTGATTGCTGCTCAAATTTGATCCTGCTTTCTTCAAGATAAACATGAAAACATGTAAGAGACAGAAAAAACAGCACAAATGAGAAATGCAATCTGTCTCCTCCTCAGCTGTCAAATGCTGACTTCATTTGCAATTGTCCTTCTAGAGAAAGCAAAGCACATGGTCTTTAGCTTCCCAGAGATCTGGAAAAATTTACCACTGCTGAGCTAAAGTGGTGATTTTACTTTACTTCTGGGTCACAGGCTTGCAAATTTTTGCATGCCTGCAATTCTCGCCAGCTAAGCATAGTGAATTATAAAGAGGGTGGGAAGCAAATGAGGTGGAAAAGGAAACACAAAGGCGATTTTTGCAGGAACGCACAACTCGCCACCTAGTTGGTTTTTACTTCTAGCTTCAGCAGGTAAAAATATCATCTAGATTCCTATCAGTCTCAGTGCCCCTAGGTCGATGGATGGGAGGCCCCATAGAATTCTCATGAAGGTGAGCAGTGAGAAGACAGGGACTAAGGAAAGTTTGTGATCCCCTAAAGAAGAGACGTGTAGAATGGCTTTGCCCACTTCTTGGGGATCAGGCCTAGGTTCCAGCAGATCAGTTTTGGTCATTGATCTCACACTTGTTTTTATCAGATGTGCCCTTAACACCAGCTTTGATAGGATAGCTAGACTGTTTTGTTAACACTCATTAGCCTAACTTTAAATATTTAGCTGGCTTTTAGAACTTTATTTAATAGGTACAGATGTACGGCATGCAGTATATTAAAAGGTACACAGAATGTATATCACTGCATGTAAGAGGTAAATTTGAATTTTTGTTACCTTGGACAACTTTGGATGCAGGCTTCTTCCACAGAATGACTAATGGCCTGGCAAGTTCTGACCTGCAATCAGTAAGCTGCAGTCTCTAGTACTACACTACCAAAAGGATTCTGCAATTATTATGAAATCAGGGTGTGCCGAAAACGGAGAAGCATCACTCTTCACAGTTGAAGGTTTCCTAGCATAAATAAATAGGTACAGAGAAGTAGAGAGTGAAAAATCTGATTCCTTTATTGTTATTCAATAAATCAGATTTTCCTTGAGGAAGCTGCTGATTCAGTGATGTCCAAATTTGGAAGTATCTTTACGTAGAGGAATGCTTCAGATCCTTTCCAACCAGGTTTTCTGAACAGTGTGCAGATGAAGATGTTTCAAAGGTAGATGTTGATTAGTAACTATTCATAAGAAAGACATTTTTTACAATGAGGGTGGAAACACTGGCACAGGTTGCCCAGAGAGGTGGTGGCTGCCCCCTCCCTGGAAACATTCAGGGTCAGGTTGGACAGGGCTCTGAGCAACCTGGTCTAGTTGAAGATGGCCCTGCTCATTGTAGGGCGATTGGATCAGATGACCTTTAAAGGTCCCTTCCAACCCAAACTATTCTATGATTCCACGATTCTTTTCATCATTAACAATTAGATGCCAATAAGAGTGTTAAAAAAAATCATGGGATAAATTGCTATTATCCAAGGGAGAAGAATCCTACAAACTGTACTTACATTCTCCCTTCTGCACCCGCGTGTTCTTCCCCCACTCCTCTTGCCCTCCAGCTGCTTAGCTTTTCTTGGCAGCTTACAAATACAATTGCTGTTTCTTTGTTTGCTGTTCATGAAGTTGAATAATGGTGAAACAACAAGCCTGGCATTTGGAATCCTGCATCTGAACCACCTCTGTGTTTGAAAGGCTGCTGCAATCTGTGTTTGGTTCACCTTTTTACCTCTCTGAGCACACTGCAATTGAGAAAAGCAGACAGAGGAAAAAAGAAAGACGAAGCAAAAAAAGCACCTCAGAGTCACTTTTTTCCTCAAACAAAATGGAGAGACCACCATTCCACAGCACACCCGAGCCCACCTCAACCTTCAGATGGAGGGCCCTTTGACAGCACCCACATAGCACCCCCAGCTGCATGTTGAAAGGCCAACCACAGAAGAGTAGAGCAGGACCCACACCCCGACGTGGCTGTCCTCTCCAGCAATGCTAACAGCACGGGACATTAGCCAATGGGTCTAAGGTATTTTTAACCAAAGAATTAGATAAGGCAGGGACTATCATTCTGTCCATTACTGTTAATTAACCTACTCTTCTTATGACAGTATATCATTTAAGACAACACACTATTCACACAACAAAAGACAACAAAGAAATAAAGCTTAAGGAGGGAGGAATGAAAGTTATCAGAGCCGACTAGAAAAGCCAGACACAAAAAAATTGTTGTATGCTTTCATGAAGTTCCTTGCTTTCCCTTTCCTCTGCAGAAAAAGTTGGGATTAAGGACAACCGATATGACCACCACTAACTGTAATTAGCTCTTTCACACTACTATTCGTTCTCCGTATTTGAATCTCGAGGTTGGTTTTGGTAAATGCTATTGCTTATTTAGATTTTCAGATCACTTCAATTTTAAGTTTTCATAATTATCTTATAATATGACTAAATATGTAAACATCTGCAATATGACAACTATAACAGTTCACTAGCACAAACAAATAGCAAAATGTTTGTTTTCTGATGGTACATCCTGAATTAACATACTTTAAAAATAACACTTTACCTTTTTCTGGTGTTTCCACACTTTGAAGTAAATTCTATAAAGACAAAACCCAAGGGAAAAAGTAATCAGTTACTTCACAAAAGACCAGATAGCAGCTATAATGGTTTTCAGAGTAGTACTCATAGAAAATTATGTGAGAAAGGGGAAGGAAGTATCCCAATGTTATGATGGCAGAAGACATGACTGGGATTCAGCATACCAGGACCTGCTTTCTCCAGCTCTTCCACCTGCTTCCTCTACTATCTCAGACGAGTCACTCAGGACCAGATTTCTGACAGTATCTAGGCATGTCAAGATAGAAAGAAGCACTTAACAGCTGAGGTGCATACACATTTTCAGCCTCTGCACAGGTATAGCAGGGATAAGAATACCCTCTCCATTCCTTTGCATGCCTTCTATATTCACGTGTGAATCCCACAATCACGCTGAGCAGGCAGAGCCTCAGCATCCTTTGAAAGCTGAGGAGCACTAAGTTTCCACTCAAGTGGCCCACGTTTCACCTACATTCTTGTACAAAATTGGAAAAAATAGGTATGCTTTTCAAAGGCTTTTCATTTTATGACCGCTGAAAGAACAGACCAGTTATTTAGACTGAGCTGACCAGCCTAATTAAAATATTTATTTTTTTAAAAAAAGCTGTTCTGTTAAATCCCCAAGTACAATAACTGCCGCCAATCAGACCCCACTCTAGGCTTCTCAGACACTGGACAAAATTAAATATTGCTACACTGCCTGTGCCTCCCCATCTGCACAGGAAAAACTGCCATCATGGCAGGTAGCTCAGCGCATCTCCCGGCAGGATGGGCAGCACCCAGAGCCCCGGGGCTGCAGGCGGGACCCAACCTCGGCTCATAACAAGTGTGGGCGTCCGGCTTCCCACGCCAGCTGCTCAGTCTGCCCCGTCTTCATCTGGCTCGGACATCACACTCGCATTTGCCAAGGTGACATAGAAACAAGTTACTGAGGTGCAACTCTTGACCAGTGAGACCAGCACATTAATTCTGTGTTTCAGCATTGCCCGTGGCTTGCACTCTGTTTGCACCGACATCCCTGAAAGGTATACTGTCCTTTACAGCCACTAATCCCTTTAGAGCGAGTTGAGAATGCTTTGGTTTAGTACATAGGTATTCAACAAGATGCTCCTTTAAAATTACTATGCATGCAGAAGTGACATAAGTAGTACAATGCTGGATGTACATTCTCCCTCTGGTATCCAGCTTACAGCTGCCAGCATTTGTCTGGTAAACGTGAATAGAAGTCAAACGCTTACTCGAGGGGACAAAAGCAACTACCAGGCTGAGAAATAGGTTTTCACAATCTTTATAATGCAGTGAGACAAACGAGAACACAGAGACCTTTGTTCAATTCTCTCAAATTTTGGAAAGTAAACAAACTTTTGGAACAGCGGTTACAATTTCAACATAGTATAGCCCATTTAATGTATAGCGGATTAGTGCCTGTGCTGGCAGGATTTGATCTCCTAGGACTTTTTGTGAGCTGCCGTAAGAAAGGAAGAGGAAAAAAAAAAAAAAGTTGAAAAACACTAATTGTGCAGCAGGCCCAGAGCTTCTCCTGAACAGATTTTAAAATCCCAGGGTTAGGTTGGTTAGAGACTGAATGAATCCTGCTTATAGAGAGACTCAATCAGTTAAGAAGAAGTTATCACTGGTGCCAGTTGCTTTCATAATCTCTTAACCACGGTACACGAATGCACAGTACTGGCAATGAGGAGGCAGTAAGAAGGTAGTAAGTGCAGTTCAATCAGACACAGAAGACTGGAAGTAAGTTTCTTTGTTTTTCTTTTTTTCATAAAACCAGAATTAAATAGATGCATATTGAGATTTTTTTTTAAAGTATGCAAGCACACACATACAGATATGTATACATAAACATATACTGGCACTCTATAATTTACACTGGAAGGAGTAAGCTGTAGTTTCCTTGAGGCATTATGTGCACATGGAGCTTGCCAAATGGATGCGTTAAAAGGTATTCCACATAACACCAAACCATATATTACACTAAAGCATCAAGAAGCCACGGTCAAAAGGCAGTTAGAACTTTTTTTTTTGCTGGTATTTCTCCCTTACCCAATGTGTAAAGCTGCAGCACTTGAGATGTAACAGGTAGCCTCAAAAATACCACTTTAGTTGTGGTGCAAGTTACCTGCTTATCTGAAAAAAACCTGTCTTCTACCTAACAAAAAGTCTTCGCGGTACTATGCTGATGAACGTAATAGAAACAATTCAAGAAGACTGACAAGCTATGCTAATATTGGAGGATTTCATCATTTTGTCGGTACCCAGAATTCATATAAAATGCCCCTAAACTTCAGTCTAACTCGAAAAAGGCTTGGAAGAGGTGGTACTCCACAAAACATCCAAATGCTGAGTACTAATTTTGGCTACATATGTTGAAACAGACAGTAGAGCTGGTCCATTTCTTCTGTATAAATATTGATAAATGAGATAAAATCTGATCTGTTATATTTATATACTATTCTATACATGGGGTAGTTGCGTATAATGTGTAATCTCTATCTTCATAAAATGGAACAGCGTTCGAGTTACAGAACATGCAGAAATATATTTTACTGCTTTTATCACATCTATAGTTCAGTTGCCGCTGAGAAAGATGAAGCTCTTCATAAAATCAAAACTGAACTTTTTCTAGATTGCTGAAGTCTGATTGACTGTCCTAGCACTTATTTCTCAAAGGAGCAAAAAGCAAGCAGCAGCAATAGTGTTTGCTGGTGCAGGAACAGTTTGACTTTGTTTTTTTTCCCCCCTGCTTGTTTGAAGTCAGTTGTTAGTCAGGTCTGCTTCACCAAGGAGGGAGTAAGGAGGAGAGGGGTGTCAGTCAAGGTCACAGACAGCCTTTACAGCAAGGCTTCAACGGACAGACAACTAGTTCAGCTAACCAAACCTGAAAGGAAATGTTAAGGGAACAAAACCTCAATAACTTTAAAAAATGAGTAACTCAGTCAGTATTCTCCAAGAGAAATATGGAGACAAGCAGCTTCTTATGTGAATAATAGGACAGAAAAATATTTTAAGACTAGTTATAAAATATTCAATCAGGACAGATTCTTTTTAACATTCAGAAGAGAGTAGTCAGGAACAGTCTCATTTCACTCATTACATATGAGCAAACACCATCATTATCATCATCACCACCACCACTTACCATTTTTGGCCTCTGGAGATTACAGCCAGGACCTGCACTCTACTGTGCTGGAGAATGTAGATATAGATGAAGAGAAGCATTCCTTGCTCTGAAGAGCTTATAATTTAAATGGATAAAATAGTAAAAAGAAAGTGTAGTACTCCCTTTGTGCAAGGAAGTACATGGAAGCTGATTCAGCAGAACATGTCTATATTTGAGATTGTCTATACAGTGGAGCTGGAAATTCGAGACAGGCTGGAGAATGAGCAATGGCAAACTGGGAACACTTGGAGCAGGGTTTTTTGGTTGGTTGGGTTGGGTTTTTATTTGTTTGTTTCTACAACAGGATAGATCAGCTCATAATTCAATTATTTGCCTAGTAACAATCAATTCACCTCTAAAATAAAAACAGTATTGGCATGACAGTGACTTAGAAGAGAAGTAGTAGTAAATGTGAACTTCAACAGAAACCTTAGACTTGAAAAGGATGACCTGTACTCTTCGGGTTTTATCTCATTATCTTATTCTTCATGGCACATCACGTGGGGTTTTCTGATCGCTCAGAACAGGCCACACTAACAAGAACTGATCTCTCTCTTTGACTACTATATCTGTGTGTCTGCTGGAGTTCAGTGAGGATGGGACTGAAAAGGGACTCAGGGATACTCAATAAATATAAGCCAGTCATAGGGAGCAGTTCACACATTGGGTTCACAGAGTTGACCTGAACACTTAAAAAGAAAATACACTAAATTTCTCTTAACTCCAGAAGAAATTATTAACAAACTAGTCCTAATACATTTCTTCTGCTCTAACTCCTTTCTAAAGTAGAACATGTTCTGCTACTGTCCTCTCTACCTTTTTACTAGATCAAGCTCTTTAACTCTTCAGAAAGATTCTGAGTTGACAAAATACTTTTCTCAAGGGGAAGACACTGATCTGCCTGACACCTGTCAGGATAGCCTGGGGTTTAACAGAAAAGCAGATCCTGCAAATCCCTTGTTACTTCTTTTTATCTCTTTGTCTACTGCATTTGCCCTCTAATACACGTGGAGAACATTTTTTTAAATGGAGATATTCTTATTCCTGTTTAAATAAATAACAAGCCACATAAAACATGTGCTGTCACAGGCCCATTTATTCCAGAATTTGCCCAGAATAGTGACTTCTAATAACTGATGCTGAAGTGGACAGGAAAAAATTTAGGATGCTATAGAAACAAGATTTCCAGTGAGTCACGACCTAGACAAGAAGGAAGATTGCTTAAGCAATCTGGACGCCCACAAATCCATGGGCCCCAATGGAATGCACCCACGAGTGCTGAGGGAGCTGGTGGATGTCATTGTTCAGCCACTCTCCAACATCTTTGAGAGGTCCTGGAGGACAGGAGAGGTGCCCAAGGACTGGAGAAAGGGCAATGTCACTCCACTCTTCAAAAAGGGCAAGAAGGAGGACCCAGGGAACTACAGGCCGGTCGACCTCAGCTCCATCCCGGGAAGGGTGATGGAGCAGCTCATCCTGGAGGTCATCATCAAGCAAGTGGACGAAAAGAAGGTGACCAAGAGTAGTCAGCATGGATTCACCAAGAGGAAATCATGCTTGACCAATCTGACAGCTTTCTAGAATGGCATGACTGGCTGGGTAGATAAGGGGAGAGCCGTGGATGTTGTCTACCTCGACTTCAGCAAGGCTTTCGACACTGTCTCCCATAACATCCTCCTAGGGAAGCTCAGGAGGTGTGGGCTGGATGAGTGGTCGGTGAGGTGGATTGAGAACTGGCTGAATGGCCAAACTCAGAGGGCTGTCATCAGCAGCGCTGAGTCTAGTTGGAGGCTGGTAACTAGTGGTGTCCCTCAGGGGTCAGTACTGGGCCCAGTCTTGTTTAACTTCTTCATCAGTGACCTGGATGAAGAGTTAGAGTGTACCCTCAGCAAGTTTGCTGATGACACAGAACTGGGAGGAGTGG
>Ga0065711_1012045_pt1 | contig 10378 bp, 8 predicted proteins | sample Hoacrofraction12_FD_59098 | JGI IMG/M metagenome (GOLD analysis project Ga0065711, IMG submission 59098) | Hoatzin crop microbial communities from Cojedes, Venezuela - Epithelial fraction 12 v2 (version 2) | ecosystem: Host-associated > Birds > Digestive system > Esophagus > Crop | place...
GGAGCCCAGAACTGGACAGAGTACTCCAGATGAGGCCTCACCAGGGCAGTGTAGAGGGGAAGGAGAACCTCCCTCGACCTGCTGGCCACATTCCTCTTGATGCACCCCAGGACCCCATTGGCCTTTTTGGCAGCCAGGGCACACTGCTGGCTCATGGTTAACCTGTCTTCCACCAGGTCACCCAGGTCCCTCTCCGCAGAGCTGCTCTCCAAGCAGGTCCACCCCAAGCCTGTACTTATGCATGGGGTTGTTCCTCCCCAGGTGCAAGACCTTGCACTTGCCCTTGTTGAATTTCATCAGGTTCCTCTCTGCCCAACTTTCCAGCCTGTCCAGGTCTTGCTGAATGGCAGCACAGCCTTCTGGTGTATCCACTACTCCTCCCAGTTTGGTGTCATCAGCAAACTTACTGTTTTGTACAATTTGTAAGGGAATTATGGCCTGGATTTGTTTTTATTGGAGTGGTGGTGTTGCATTTCTAATAAGAAATATGTTTCTTCCCTGTAATTCTGGGGAAAATATGTCAGAAGCTTGAAAGACGAGTTGTGCTATTGTCTTATTTGTGTTTTAATATCTTGTGGGTTTTTTCCCTGTTTTAACTTCCTTAACTGATTTCAGTCTGAGCAGTGCAATGAAACTGTATCGAATTAATTTGTCCATCACAAATGATTTCTTCAGCGTTGTCAGAGACACTGAAATACTTCTTAAAATAGGTGGAATTAGTTATTCCACAGACTCATTGTCTGTTAATAGTGACTTGAAATCATTAAACCAAGCCTCAGGGAAGTGAAAACTTTCTCATTTCTTATTGGTTAATAATTTATAGGCTACAGAATAATTTTAGTTATTGATCCGTCAGTTTATTAGCTTTTGTGTCTACATTTTGCTAAGCTGATAGTACAGTTACTCAGCTGTCTGGTTCTCCCTTGTAGGAAATCTATCTGTAGTGATTTTTAAGTATAATCAATACTTCTGCCTTTTCTCAGAAACAAAAATGAAGCCCTGGAAGACAAAGCACTGTTTAAATGCAAGATTTTGACTTTGCAAATACTCCTTGTTGATGCTGTGTGTTATTGTCATTGACAGGGAGGCTCGTGAGGATAAATTACTCCCACCACATTGCAACTCCCTTGCTTCTGATTTCTGGCTGATGGTTCTGTTTCGTTCCAGGCATTCTGGATGCTGCTTCGCCTACTATGTAGAAGTTTAAAACAAACAAAAAACTATCCTGAAAACTGAAGGGCCCTGAATTTTTGTCTTTTATACTCTTGCCAGCTCAGTCCAGATTTGGCATAAGAAACTGGTATATTCCCCATCAAGGGGTGTATCTGTGGAGATCTTATGAATGTGTGCCTTTGAATTAATAATGTTATCTCAAATGAAAGTAGCAAGTTGAACCAAAATAAATCAAATTTATTCTTTGTGTGACTTAAAAATGAAGAAATATTTTGCACTTACAGCCATTTCAGAAAACAGGAATTGCTATATGCTGATCACTGGGCATCGGTGAACAAAGCTGTATGTTTTTCTTGTGTGTGCCTTTCAGTTGAGGTAGAGAAGAGTAGTGAAAGTAGTGTGTCAAGATGTGGTATGGCTAAACTCAGTGTTAACTTTTGGATACTGAAGAAAGGAGTTTCTAAATAAGGATCCAAAACCCGTTCTTTTGATCTTCTAATGAAAGTTATCTTATGATGATTCAGAATTAAAAGGTTTCTGACAGTACACATGTTCTATTGAACTAGTTTTTATTTTTCCATTAAATGCTTTCTAGTGAACATGAGCTCATTGCAAACAGGTAGTGGGGTCTTTTAACAGTATTTTCTTTCAGAAGATTTGTTTGTGGCCTTCAGTTTTGTGGGTTCCTCTCGTCAAAGTAAATGACTGTTACCAGAGTCCAAGTTTTTTATCAGTTACCTAGCTTACTCTAAAATTTTCCCAGTATTTGTGAATTTAAACTTGCAAATAACAATCTTCCAAGATATGCTTTTGAGCTAACAAGCATACTGAGCCTACTTGAAGTTTTATATGTATTTTAGTATAGAGGCAAAGCTTATAATTTTGCTTTTACATTTAATTTTCTCACTATCTCTCATCTATTATTGTAGTAGCTTGTAAAATGTTTGATAGTGCAGAATTGGAGGGTGGGTAATTTAAGCAGGCTTACCTCACTTGTCCAGAAAGACAGTCTTGTACCTACTGCGTTTATCCAGCCTGATCAAGACTCCGTACTTGCATTAAGAAACTCTGATTTAAGCTTGAGGTTTTTTTAAGATGAGTGCAATAGCCTAACTCTTACTTATTCCGTTAGGTCTGGATATGGAGGAAGGAAAAGAAGGTGGGACGTGGCTGGGGATCAGCAAGAAAGGCAAGATGGCAGCTCTGACAAACTACATGCAGCCAAAGATTGACAAAAATGCAAAAGGAAGAGGTATGAAGGAGTAGAAATAGAAAAAGAAGAAAAGTGGGCAAACAAGCCCTGGTGTCCCAGTAAAATAGCGATGATTACAGTACTAATGTTTTTAACACTACTTTATGGACAAATGAAATAGTTACCTGCTGTAAACAGAATTTGTGAACTGGTGAGCTTGAGTACCTGTGTGGGAGCTTGACTTGGATAATGATATGCGAATCAAGCAGGGAAAAGTGAAACAAGATGCAGTGCCTAGAGCCTGAAGTTACATTCAGACAAGAAATGCAGCACCAGCTGTCTTCTCTGGACAGTAATTCTAATTGTCAGAACAACTGGACAAGCATTGAGCTAGATTTAGACTATAGTAGACTTTTTTTACAGGTGTATGTTCTTGTTCAAACACCTAAGTCAGGGAAACAATGCAACTTGGATTATGCTGGAGGTTAGTCTAAAAGATTGTTGTAGTCCCTTCTCCACTACACACTGATAAATCGGAGGAGCAGAAATAATAGGGGGAAAAAACCTCTTCCAAAGAGTGCATCTGGGAGGTTTTTTTTAAAATAAAAACAGGTGTGTTGGTAANTGTTNGTTATGGTACTGCATTGGGAATGTGTTGCAATGGCAAAACACGTTATACAGAGAAACAAATGAACCATGTAATCTGTAATTCATTTTAGGGTCATATATAGGGGAAATGAAGCAAGACAAGAAAGAGTTTTTGGTAAGGTGCGATGAGAGGAAAGGCACATCCAGTATAGAATAGCGAATAGGATTTCTGTAGAAATTTTGAGAGCTTTTGACTGAGCTCTTCAGAGTAAAAATCAAGCTCTTAATGTGAACATGATACAGTGCTGTGAGACTTTAAAAGGCTGGTTGGTTGTTTGGTTTGGTTGGGGGGTTGAGATTTTTTTGATTTTTGGGAGGGGTTTGGTTTTTTTCCACTGTTATACCCTGTGGGTAGCAGGAATCTTATGTCTTACAGTTTGTTTTACCAAGCCTATCAGAGTAGTCGGTTCACACATACAAGTGTTCTATGTACTTCTCTTTCTTAGGTGCTCTTGTAACAAACTTCTTGACTGCAGATCTGGACAGCTACTCTTACTTGAAGAAAGTTTCAGTAGAAGGGCATCTTTACAATGGATTTAATTTATTAGCAGCTGACTTGAAGTAAGTCTACAAAACATCACAGTTCAACTGTCAAAGGGAGAAGGATAGTAGCAGTGATGTATGTGTACTTCTTAGCACGGAGGTGTAGCAGTACAGAAGCCTGTTGCCAACTAAAGCTAGAGCTCTTTTTGGCTAATTGGCATGTAAGGTCCTAATGTTACTGTAGTCATAATTTCCTTTGTTATTTTCTCATCTTTCAGAGACTGGAGGGCTAGCTTGTATTCTAATTGTTGCTTCCTGCAAAACTTCTTGTGACTCTCTCCCTATTAGGCCGTAGTTGGTCGTTACCCTGAAGGCTATATGGCTTGTGTTTCGGAGAAAACAAAACCTTGGCTCCATAATTTCTCAGAAACTTTTTTCTCTGAGAGGTGACATGCTGTGGCAGAATTGGAAGAACTGAAAGCTTTCAAGCTGTTATTCCTGTCAGAGTGACTGTATCATTAATCCTTGCTGAAACATTAAAAAAAATCAGCAAGTAACAAATATCTTCAAGTTTCTGTAGCTGAAGAAAAGGCCTTGGATACTTGCTCAATATGGTTGGCACAGTCTGTTCCACTACACATGCCTGCGTGTGCACACACGTATATATGCTGGTATTTCCCTTTGCATTATGCCTGATTCAGAATGTAAATCCAGGGCTAATTCATCTCCAGGCTGTGTATCAGTTCTCAGTTAGATGCATACTTCATGACCATAAGCAGGTATAAATTGCCAAGAGCACACTCCTGCTTTGGCACGCTTTCTGTAGAAGCATTCATCTTATTAGGCCCTGCACCATCAGGTTTTCTTCTTCCCCTCAGCTTTTCTGCATGCTTCTGGGAAACCACATATATTTAAAGCAGAAGGTGATAGTGTTTACTGTTTTCAGTGAAAATAATTTCTAGCGCCCCATTACTAACTGGCCTTGTTTTTACATTTTTCACTTCCTGTATTAGACCACTTTCAGCTATTGGTTCAGACTTACCAGTCATTTCTTCCCTACTCTCCCACTTTCCTACAAGTGTTTGGTCTGTTTTTTTAAGAAAAGCCTTTCTTTTAAATTCTGCCAGGCTATTAGTTTTAATTTTTTGATTTGCTATGGTATGGTGGGAAAGTGAAATGAAACTCATAGTGATGGAGCCGTACACAACATATGGAAGACTGATCAAGAATAAGCACAGGAACCCAGAGATCTGAGCAGGCCACATGGGGAATAGTTACTGTGTGCATGAGTGGGTGAAAAAGTCAGGCTGGAAAACTGCCTGGAGCACCTGGATGTTTGGTTGTGACTGATGTTTGGTTGTGACTGAAGACAGTCACGAGGGATGATTATATGAGAAAGCTGACTCTCTCTGATTAGGCAGTGTGAGAAAGGATGGAATCATCCTGTTTGACCTCATAGCTCAGACTCATATCTGTGGATATAAATTACTTTCTTGACTGTTTTGCAAGGTCACTCGCTTGTTCGTTCGTTAACTCGCTTGCTTGCTTGGCTTCGGAATAAAAGAGAATTGCCTTGAGAAGAGAGAAAGTCCAACTGATTTCTTCACTGCATTTGGTGATTTCAGTTGCTGCATTGGGCTGATTTCTTTGCTGCAATATAGGTAGGTGATTGAAGTTTGAAAGGATGAATACAGAAAGGCAGATGCGTGCCACCTGTGAATATACCAGGAGCGTATTTCTGCTTTGGTGTGCCTGCCTAGAAATAACCAGATAGGTTACGTGTCCAGAAGTTTAATCCAGAAGCAGGTTAGGTAATTATAGGGTTTGCTGCTTTTCTGTTATTTTTACTCTCTACTTTACAAAATTCATTATCCCACTAGAGACTTCCCAAAATTTTTCTGTTGCTTAAATTAATTTTTACCGTGGTCAGAGAATTTGGCTTTTTGTGCTCTCTGCTGCATGTTGCTGCCTGGCTAGCTTTCATAAATTGGAATATTATCTGTAACTGAAAAGATAACAGAAGCAATAGTCTTGCTATGTTTGTAAGCAAACATGATATTCAAGGAATGATCTAGCAAGCAGTAAGTATGTTTGAGCTTTTTTTCTAGTTTAGGTAAATAAAATAGTCATGATAATAATAATAATAATAGTAAATAAAATAGTCATAAAGGCTGATAGTATAATGATATTGTAGTAGATTCGATTGACATTATTTAAGGCATTGATAATTGACATTATTCATGTGTTGTTTTTGTTTGCTTATTCCTCCGTGCTAGGCTGATGGGGAATTGTATGCTCAATTGAATGGTCTTTCTGTGGTGATGCAGGTCATAATGCCTTGCTCAGTATCACTCTGAAAGCTGTATGTGTTGATTAACTTCTCCATTTTGACATGTCCTTAGCTTCGGATACTCTGATGAAATGAAATTCTTGGCAAGCTAATGATGCAGAGCAATTTCTATAAGATACGTAAACTTGTCATTTTAGGAAATTAGAAGTACTCCCGAGACAAATGTAGTATATAAATGGAAGCTACTTTTCTATGTAAATAGAAAATGTTATTGTAGTTGATGCTATTTTGTTAGGCCATGTTACTGTTCAAAGAAAAGATTGAAGACTGTTCCTAACAAGTTCTTCTGTTGTGTAACAAATGGAGATTGGCTCTGTTAGTGGTGTGAAATGGAGAGGAAACTGAAATTGAAAGTGTACATGAAGCACTGTTGGGGAGGGGTCTATCTGAGCACCTGATAATCCTGACTGTAGGCAGCACATTTAGAGAGATTTACAGTATTGGAGTTTTCAGGTACACATTTCAGGAAAAGAAATTTTTATCTTCTTTCTGTATTATAAAGATGACGGTATGATGGATGGTACAGGTGCAGTGATTGGAGGAGGAGAGCTGAAAACCATCGTACGGGTTGTAAAATCTCATTGTTTATTTCCGCAGCTTTGTGTGACTCTTAGTTTAAAAATGCATGGGTTTTGACACTTTTAGTGTGATCTGTTTGCTCTGTGGCATCTCATGATGTCAACTTAAACTCTATTAATTTCTTTTTTTAATAAGAATGCTGTGTTGGATAAAATACTTAGTACTTTTAGTTTTCTAATCCATTCAGTTTATCATCTTGCTGTACCTGCTGAATGTGAGAGTCATTAGTACTCATTCCATTATGCTAAATGTACTTTTTGGTTGAATGTATGGCACATGGCAAACAGTGTCTATTTGGAGTCTTGCGTGCCTGCAAAATTAGCTTCTAAGAAGGCAGTGTTGCTGCTTCTCCAGTTTTGACTAGTGGTAGGTCTGATGAGAGAGGAAGAAGGTTATTGGAAGCTGGACTGGTCTCTAAGAAAATGTCTGCTTAATAGTCAGAGCAGTTTTCCTTCTTTCTTTCTTCGTGGTAATATCTGAAGTGATCGTGAGCTGCTTTGGTTGATGGTTGGGATAACAGTTCCGCCTTGGGGAATCTTGTGTTTATGTCCAACAAATCTAGTTGCTACAGTTGCTCAGACTTTCATGGGTATCTCAAACTTGTGTTAGGGCTGTTGTGGCAGCATCTCACTTGGGTTCCATACTGCCAAGTGTGAAATACAGACTGCCCTGAAGGACAACTGAAGTGGCAGCTTTTTGTCACTCTCCCAGCAAGTTTAGAGTCTCTGACAGGTTGTCAGTTAGAGCCCATATTGTTTATGTGCAATAAGATCCTTTTTTAAGAAGAGTGAATCACTTTCTCGAGGAGGAATAGATGAATTGTCCCTTACAAAGCAAGTCAGCTGGAGGGAGCTGCAGAAAAAGGCCTTTCATGTAAGCTTTTCTGCTATTCCCTGTGACAGACAGTTTTCATCTCCTCCAGGAGAAATGTAGTAAACTATACCATCACCCGCACTGACTAATTTGGGAATGTATTGAAGACAGATTATGTACTAGAATGTATTCTTCATGTTCTGATCTTGAGAGTACAGTTTGGTTCGTAGCTTTTATCCTTGATGTGATGATGGATAGAACTGAGTTCCAGTTGAAACCACAGATCCCCAAAACAATGGGGTTGGAGTATGTGTTTGTGGGAGGGAACAGATATACAAATATATCATAAATATATATATTATAAACACTTTTTAACATGTAAATTATATACAAATAGAGAGACACCATATATATTTTTCTTTTTTAATATCAAAATGTACAGTTAATTACGTAGCAACATCATTGAGGTAAAAAGTAAACTGAAGAAAAGGAAAAAAAACACTTCTCCCAGAGTGAACTGTTGGTAGTGGAGGGCCTCGTAAGATTCTAAAAGCTCGTCGCACTGTTCAGGTGTTTTAAACATGGGCTGTCGTATTCAATATGGTTATTGGGACAAGGCCACGTGGGAGGGATTTGATTGCTCCCCAGAGATTAGACTGAGGAGCCTTTCCAGTGAGAAGTGAGATAGGGTCAGACTGCTGGTGTGGAAACCATGTGGGATGGACAAGTCCTCATGATGCTCTGTAAGCTCTTACATTTTTCTCTCATGCATTGTCTGTCCTAATACCACCTTCTGGAGAGTACATCTGTCTTGCTCCTTGTGACTTCCTCATGAAAATGAGGTGTCCAGGCACTTCTCTAACGTGTTCTGTACTACCACCTTTGAAATCTTCCTGTGTATATCCCCAGTCATTTGCAAGTCCAATGAGGTGGACAGTGCAATGTCAGGAGCAGGAAAAAAGCTTCTGAAAACTTCATTTCATCTTTCCTCTGGTATCAGCTTCTGCCTGGCTCAGAAAATTAGGACAACACCAAAGAAATGTTTAGATGCTGACAACAAAATTAGAGTAGTGCGTTAAAGCAGACTTCGTATGCTGTGAGTATCCGGCAGTATTCATTTCATCATTTTATTTGGTAGTAGGTGGTATATATACAGAAACATTTAGGCTCTGTAGTTGGTGTTTTGGTGTTTGCTGGTTTGTTTTTAGCTTCAGAACAGAAAGAGTACTCTAGCTCATGAACATTGAAGAAAATAAAATTAATCTGTGAACCATGCTGCTCAGTTGAAAATACTGTTCAGCTTTTTAAGCTGCCAATTTCATCTTTTCTCCTTGCACAAAAAATACTTGCACATGTTTTATTAATAAAACTATCTTATGTCTTTCATTGTCCAATGAATTGTTCAACAGTTTACCCTGTTAGAAGATTAGAGCTCAGTGCCCAGAAGAGTGATCACTTGATGATAACCACACCCTGTGGAGCTTTGCTGCCTCATTACTTTTCTTTTCCTTTCTGTCTATATTTTTGTTGGAACATGACTTGGAGCTACCTTGAAGTTGAAGCAGGGCAGGGGTGCAGAAGGACATTGCTTATATTTCATCAGCATTAAGTAATTGTGGCAAACTCTGCATGGCTGTCATGTTGCTCTGAAGCATCTGTTACTACTGAGATTTACACTGCCTAGAATATTTCCTAGAACATTTATTATTGCTTACGTTTTTTGACAGAATGATATCTCTAAGAGCATAATTTTTATGTAGTTTTAGTTTCTTCTATTTACGCTGTCAGCTATGGCTAGGATTGAAAAATATATGTCTGCTGGGTCCTATTGTCATCTCTTTAATTATGCCTTTATTACTTCTCTAGTGAAATTGGTATCTATGCTTGTAAAGCTGGGAGGGAAGAGGATCTGAGTGCAGGCCAGGATTTGGAGGCTATTGCTGTGATCAAGCTTATAGTGTTTTTCTTCATCTTGGCTTCTGCCTTGATGTTCAGTACTGAGTATCTGTAAACAGCAGGAAGAGAACAGGCAGAGCCAAATGATGAAAGAAAGAGTAGCTGACTGACACAGCGAACTAAATTTTGGAAGTATTCCCATTTCGGAATTCTCTTGGAAAGCTTCAGCCTTCTTTTGACAGAAGACAGCAGCAGCATTGCAGTGGAGGTAAGTGTAATAGAAAACATGCATCTGGGGGATGTGGAATGTAGGGAAAAAAAAAGATGCAGATGTCCTGAATTAGTGACCCTGCAGTCTGTATGTATTCCCCATCTTTTTGTTAAACTCCAGGGGACCTTGTTACTGAATTTCTCAGTCACAGGAATCTCAGAACAGATGCTAGATGATAATATCCTTTCACATAAAAAGCTGCTGCTAAAGGAAGTCCATAGTGCCTACTTACTCAGCATGTTGTCTCACTTATGACAGGACTTGCCTTACAGCTGTGTTCAAGGGCTTGCCTGGGCCATTTGTCTACCTTTCTCTCTAAAACACTGTCTTCTGAGACCTCGGGTGGTAACAACTGCTGTGATCTTGTCTCTTCATAGACTGTCTACAGCAGATCCAGGTTTGACAATTTGAAGAGTATTTAATACACCAATAAAATAGTTTGTGTAATTGCTGATGTCTTCACTGAAACAACCTGATCATTACCTTAATCATTTTGCTTTATTTGCTTAACACACAAAATGCTTGTAGTATATTTATAATTGCTACTGCATTTTTATTTTTTTTAATGACCCAAGTGTTAACATTAATATAGGCTGTCAGCAGCCAACTTTCTTTTTCTGGTTTTAACTTTGGTTTATTTCTTCTCCCTGTGCTTAGTCATCTGTATTGTATTAGTGCTTATTTATAGATTATATTTTTCAGAGTACTACTTCTTGCTTTTGAGGTACAATATAAATAGTTTGCTCCATGAAACACCAATTCAGCAGCTTGAGGTGACTTAAAATACTTTACCCACACATTGCTTTTTCTATGCCCCTGTTCATGGAAAGTGCAGTGTGCTGGTGTCCTCTTACGAGTGTGGGACCTCTTGTATCCTAGCATCTGTCTGGAGCCAGGAAGTCAGAAGGGTCTGTTAATGGCATCTCAGCTCAGTGCTCTCTCTTTCTTTTTTTTTTTTTTTTTTTTTTTTTTT
>Ga0065711_1051449_pt1 | contig 10378 bp, 6 predicted proteins | sample Hoacrofraction12_FD_59098 | JGI IMG/M metagenome (GOLD analysis project Ga0065711, IMG submission 59098) | Hoatzin crop microbial communities from Cojedes, Venezuela - Epithelial fraction 12 v2 (version 2) | ecosystem: Host-associated > Birds > Digestive system > Esophagus > Crop | place...
CCCCCCCCAAAACCTTGCCACACAAACCCATAACAGCAATGAAAAAATGTTTCTGGGAATTCTGTCTAAAGTCATCAATTACTCCCTGGCTGCAATTCTGACACATTATTTAATGTCTTTCCTGGATCACCAAAGATGCCAAATATTTCCATTCTACTGAATTTTGAATTTTTCATAGCAATTTCACTTAAAGTATTCAGCAGAGGTATTTTTCTAATTTTGTCACACTGTTGTCACACAAATAAGTGTGACTTCTTGTCACACTAAGATCAGTAATGTAAAGAGTTTCCACATGTTCCTTGGAAGATGTTATTTTACAGTAAGACAATGTATACATTGGCAACATATATGCTGATATACAATTGTGGTTTGGATGAAGTTTAGTAAAATTGTGTTTTCTTATCTAGGTTTATGTTTTCCTCCATACTATTTCACAAAACTGTTAGCTTTAAAATAAAAACACAGCCACCAGTAAAAGGGAAAAAAAAGGTAATGATACCATCTCAGAATACCTTTTTTCCTACCTCCTTCTGTGTATGTGTGGATTTTAGTGACTTATTCCTTTTTCATTCCTGACTATCCTGCAACAAGGAACAGCTTTGAGGACAGTGAAGTAATTCGGTGCCCAAAGGTGAGAACTTCCTTCCGCATCTCATCTGACCTCTAGAAATAGCAGGCTATTTCTATCAAAGATTGCAGTTCAGCCTTCCCAGCACAGCACCCAGAACACCGCTGGTCAATGGGAAGGTCCAGCCATCCCATCGTGTCTATGAAATGGAAGAGACCGGACTGACTCGTGCAATTAGACAAAAAAAGTGGTGTGAAAGACAGAGAGAACAAACAACAACAAAAGCTGGTGCCATTCCCACTTGTTGCAATTATTCCACTCCTTACTTTTTCTCAGCATGTTCTGAAGAAGCAACTAAGAGTTAGCTGGCAACCCAGCTGCAACACATGAAGTAGAGAGTGAGAAGACAGAAGAGCTATCAGATATAGAATTATTAAGGTTGGAAAAGACCTCTAAGATTATCAAGTCCAACCGTCAACCCAACACCACCATGCCTACTAAACCATGTCCCAAAGTGCCACATCTACACATTTTTTTAACACCTCCAGGCATGGTGACTCCACAACTTCCCTGGGCAGCCTGTTCCAATGCTTGACCACTCTTTCAGTAAAGCAATTCTTCCTAATATTCAATTTAAACCTCCCCCGAAGCAACTTGATGCCATTTCCTCTCGTCCTATCACTAGTTACTTGGGAGAAGAGACCAACGCCCACCTTACTACAACCTCCTTTCAGGCAGTTATAGAAGGTGATAAGGTCTCCCCTCAGCCTCCTCTTCTCCAGACTAAACAGCCCCAGTTCCCTCAGCTGCTCCGCATAAGACCTGTGCTCTAGAACCCTCACCAGCCCTGTTGCCCTTCTCTGGACACGCTCCAGCATCTCATTGTCTTTCTTGTACTGAGGGGCCCAAAACTGAACACAGTAGTCAAAGTGTAGCCTCACCAGTGCCGAATACAAGTATCACCACCCTGCTCCTGCTGGCCACACTGTTCCTGATCCAAGCCAGCATGCCGTTGGCCTTCTTGGCCACCTGGGCACACTGCTGGCTCATGTTCAGCTGGGTGTCAACGAGCACCCACAGGTCCTTTTCTGCCAGGCAGCTTTCCAGCCACTCTTCCCCAGGCCTGTAGCGTTGCATGGGGTTGTTGTGACCCTACTGCAGGACACGGCAATTGACCTCAGCCCATTGATCCTGCCTGTCCAGATCCCTCTGCAGAGCCCTCCTACCCTCAAGCAGATTGACATTCCCACCCAGTTTGGTGTCATCTGCAAACTTACTGAGGGTGCACTCGATCCCCTCATCCAGACAATTGATAAAGCTATTAAACAAGACTGACTCCAATAGTGAGCCCCAGGGAACACTGCTTGCGACCGGCCGCCAGCTGGTTTTAACTCTATTCACCACCACTCTCTGTGCTCGGCCATCCAGCCAGTATTTTACCCCATGAATAGTAAACCTGTCTAAGCCGTGAGCTGCCAGCTTCTCTAGGAGAATGCTGTGGGAGACAGTATCAAAAGCCTTACTAAAGTCCGCATAGATAACACCCACAGCCTTTCCCTCATTCACTAGGTGGGTCACCTGGTCACAGAAGGAGGTCAGGTTGGTCAAGCAGGACCTGCCTTTCCTGAATCCATTGTGGCTGGGCCTGATCCCTTGGTTGTCCTGCACATGCCTGGTGAGCACACTGAAGATAATAGCCCCATAATCTTCCCCGGCACTGAGGTCAGGCTGGCAGGCCTATAGTTCCCTGGATCCTCCTTCTGTCCTTTCTAGTAGATGATATGTAAACAGTGTGTTTACATCACTTGAGATGCAAATATCATTTACAAAACTTGTTGTCCAGAAGTTCAAAACCTAGCCAAGGACAGTAATGAAAATCTTCAACACTGAACCGCTAAATTAAATATGACATTAATGGGAACCATTTAACACACTTCAGCTCTACTTTGATGGCCATTTTAATTAGCTTGCTACTGTGCTGAACTGAAAAGCTGCTGACAGCATCAGAAAACCATGGCTTGCGATACAGAATCTCATGTTGCTGGATCCCAATTTGCATGTTTAATTAATGAGATATGTCTCTCTCTGGGCACCTCTTACAGGAGTGTAATTTGATTCGGGTGTCGGGCAAACACATGGGTATTCACTGGCAACTCTCTGGCCTTTGATCTGAGTACAAGGGCCTTTTTCTCTGCTGGGCTCCAGCGGTGGGATGCTGTGACTGCTGTGACAGTCTCTCCCTGATTATGGGGCTCATAGGTAATCAAACAGTCTGTTGATTTAAAAGTCAGATGTTTGTCACCCCATGTGTGGACAAGAAGGTTAGATGAATTTTAATGGCAAGGTGGCAAAGGGTTACAGATACCTCTCAAAAGCAATCAAAATTCCAGCAGAACTAGAGCCTTCCACAAGAAATAATATCCCACCCAACTTGTTTCATCTCCTACATGGGACATCTTTCCTTCTCTAGCTTTCTAGAGAACTAAGGAAGTTAAAGCCTCACCTCCTTTGAACTCGAAAGGAAGAAACGGAAGAGAGTAATTCTTCAATGACTGCATTACGTGGATACTTTTGAATGGCTTTGAAATGGTAGGAAAAATAAAACATACAAGGCTTAATACCTCAAAAGGGAAACAGCACCATAACTTCATCATTTCAAGTATATGTCTAGTCACTAACCCTTTAGAAATACATACTTATATGGCGATTTACCATGTAATATATGACTGTCAAAGTTTTGACGTGTCTGGCTCCAAAAGTCAAGGCATTAAACAAACAGAATTTTCTCCACTATCCTCTGTTACCTAGAAAGTTCTAGTATTGGCTGTCCACAGGCAACAGCTTTTAATCTAAAGCCCCTGTACTGCAATAAGAATAGTTTAAGGAACTTCATCTTCCTCCACATGTGCATAGAAAATCAAGGATCAGGTCAGTAATAAATAAGAATGAGACTGGAAATAAAATGAGCAATTTCAGAGGGTCATTTATACCTCCAGTGCTGTGCCTTGTGCTTGTAATGCAGTCTCAGGATGGGCTCAGTAGGAATTATGAGCAAACACTTTTGGGGAATAACGCTGGACATGCAGTGGAAGTGTTCAAAAATATCCTGAATGCTGATTCATTAGAAAGAAAGTTGGAAATGCTGTAGAATCTGTTCATTCAAATGACAATCAAATCCATTTCAAATGCTGTATAAATAGCAAGAGCTTCAAACATCCTTTCGATATTGTCTTATGGAAGATACTGGATGAAATGCCCAAAACAAGTAGCAACATAGAGAATTTCATCTAGAAAATTCCATTAAATCTGTCTCATAATGGAGAAACAGAGGAAAGTGTAATGAAATTGAAAAGTTGGAAATAAGAGACAATGCAAAGAAGTTGTTGACTTCCTTTTAAATACTATGCTTAATGAAGTTGTGGAACCCGTTCTCATAAGATACAAAGAGCTAATTAGCATTCAGGTAAAAGAACTGGGCTTTTGTAGTTAACTAAGTCCCTTAAGTCTCACGAGATAAATCAGAATACCATGCAATATGTAAGGAAAGAGGAAAAAACAGGATAACTACCCAATATGTCCAATCAAATGTGGTTTGTACAATTTACTGATCTGAGTGACCCTTTATTTCTCTTTGCCCCTCAGTAAGGTCCACAGCTTGTAACAGTCTCTTTCTCCTACAAGCTTGCTTTTAGTGGATGTTTTTATGCTGTTTAGTATTTCATTTCAGGCCAGCAGTGTGCCTCTGAAGAAAATGTCCCCATCATCTCCAAAACCCTGCTACATACCTCCTTCTGTTACTAGTGACACCAAGACTCTCCATTTTTATGGAGTGCACTTGACAGCACTTGACTGTACCTATCATCCCAAGTTCCCCCGACATATGAACAGACTTCAAATGGCAAGAAAAGACATGATGAGGGACCAGTGAGATGAGCAGCTTGTGCATGCCACGGACTGCAGGTTTAACGTCTTCACAGTGGGTTAAGCAAAATAGCAATCTTTTAGAGATATATTGAGGCAGGAGCTCCAGCTTTTGCATAGCCCACATCAAAGATCCTGTTTATAAATGGCAACGCAGTCATCTTGCTAGCAACTTGCCAGGTACCACAAGTCTGGTTATTTAGTGTGTGGCCCCTATCATACGCTCTTCTTTCTTTTCTTTCCCCATTCATTGCCTTTCTTCTTGTTCATTTACATGTGCCTCTGCCAGAATCCTCCTTGCTTTTTGATTTTCTTGCCTCTTCTGCACTCACTGTGCTTCTGCAGAGGATGCAGAGTTGAGGGAAATGTGTGATGTACACAGGTCACTATAATGTGACCCCCAGAAAGAAAGGGAAGGAAGTAATTGTTCCCTTCAAAAACGGAATAGTAATTGTTGTGGTGTGAATAAAACTGAAGTAAAGACTTGAATTCTCTTGTAATCTTTAAGATAAAAGAATTTATGCACAGTAATTGATATTTTCCTTGAACGAAATCCTAGATCCTCCATTTATATGTTTTTGCCTTATCTCTTCATCTTTCTAAATCCCTCCCATTTGAGTTCTCGTGGCTTCAGGTTTGTTGGACAAATAATAAAGCATCTACATGAAGTGCATTATAAACCAAATCAAATATCACCTGAATTACTGAAAGGAGTAACATGTGTGTGATCATCAGACTAGCAGTTGAAATCACCATTCATTCAAAAGCTGTGTACTTTATACCACTGATGTAATTTAATTGAACATTTAGATCCACATTTTGACCTGCATCTCAGCCTGAAGTAGGGATTGCTAAAAGAGATGAATCAACATGGGAGCATATGGCATAAATCCTTTCTTTATTGCTATAAAATATTTTAGATAATCTCTCAGCAACATTTAAAAAAAGGCAGAGGAAAATGCAAATGTCAGGCTGCCATACTTCAGACTTCTTCAGTTCATAGCTTGGCTATCTAAACTAAAACATTGTTATTATTAATTTGCTTTCTTTGATTTAAATGACAGTCTTTGCATGTAAGGGGTAATTTAGCTCAAAGTTTCAGGAGAAGATTTTTGCTCTTCTTGCTCCTCATTTTTCCAAGGATTTCCCTCTCTACACTGTCTTAGCTGGAGAAGCTGTGTAACTTGGATTAACCCTATCCACAACTGAAGGGACAGCTGGCAACAAGGCAAATGATGGGGCAAGTGTGCCTGGTCGATGCTGAAGAAGGTCAGACAGTGTTAATCCCAATAAATAAAGTGACTGACAGTCTAGGGAACTGGAACAGGAGTATTAATCCCAAAGAAATAAATTTACCAAATATATAGGACTACGTAGTTAGGAAACAGGGCTAAGTGCGTTTTCCTTGTCTGAAGGAGAATGGAGCCCGACAGTGTGAATAACTGGAAATGGTTTCTGTGGCCTGCAGGTGCACAGTAAGAATTTCAGAGGAAGCAGGCTGTGAAACAGCACAGGCATGATCTGGTAGACCCTCTGCAAAAAGCTCAGTAATCGTCCCTGTCAGTGCCACTCATATCTTCAGGCAGACACTTTGGTAAAGAGGACTGACAATTCACCTACACCAGAAGGTGACCTCTACCTCTCAGCTCCCTTTCCTGTCCAGTGCTGATGTGTTGTAAACTATACTCTGATAATTTTTCCTGAAGAAACACAGTGATAGGTGGCAGTACTTTGTGGGTTTTAGTGCTTGAGCATTCAGTTTAATTTGGTAATTTTTGGAGCATTTACAATAAATGAGGAAAAGTATCTGCTTTTGGCATCTAGCATAGGATCTAATCATGTAACTACAAACTTCTGCCAGGAGATGAGTACCTGTTGATCAATATATACATATTCTGTGCCCTTCAAGGCATGTTTTAGTAAGCTGTTTTGTCACATTAACATAATTAGAGGAAGCTATGAAAGCCCTGAGCTAGGAACTGTCTGTTTTCTGTAAATGCTGCAAACCTATGCAAAATTCAAGAAAATCATAGGCTTTCCAGTTAATTATGATGAATTATGTGCATTCCACATCTGGAAAATGGCCTTCAAGCTAAACTGCTATCTAACAATTTTATGCAAACTGAATCTCTTTTCTTCTGACCAGTGTTAGCATATTGGTAAATTTAATGCCCAGGATGGCAAGAAACAGAGAAATATATACAAAGATGGAAACATCTCTGTGTGTGGCCCTGAATACATGTATTTTTTCAAGTAACAGTGTTGTTATCTGAAGTTTAATGTTAAACAGATATATCCTTTTAATGTATGTTCAACATCAGTACTAACAGAAGGTCATCTTTAAAAGCTTAAAAAATTCCACTAGTGATGAGTACCTAGAAACCATTGCATATATGGACATTGAGAGGTTTAGCAAAGGAGAAAGATTGAATAATGCCTGTCTTCAGCCACACCACTGGCCTAGGCAGTGGCTGGTTCATTATGGATGATAAAGCACTCATGGCATAGAACTTCCTCCGGTTGGATGGTTTTCTTCTGCTTCTTCATCTCTCCTTTACATCTTGCACTCCCAGTGGGCTTCTGCCCATAGTGAGGGTATCCCAGTTTGAAGTTTCTTTTCCCTCACACTGCTGTCTTGTACAAAACCTGTAAGACGAAAGATGAATCACTATATTGGGTTGACAGCAGCTCAGCAATCAACCAGTAAATCCCAGCTTTGGCGAAGTGGGAAGCTCAGTGGAGGCCCAAGGGTCAAAGTGGGAAGCTCAGTGGAGCCCCAAGGGTCAGTGTCAGACCATGCTTTCTTCACTGTTTGTGTTTGTTTACAAAACCACATGGACAGGAAAAACTGGGCAGTGATTCTCTCTACTCATGCATGCGGTCGGTAGTAGGCAGAGGACAGTAAATTAAACAAAATGTGTAGCCTATGATCTCTAGTCCCTGCCTCAGGATAAGGCTTACAGAAGGTTTTTGTTGATAGGGCATATGTACATGGGGAGAAGCTGTCCATTTGGGCAACACATTTCCTTTGAGCATTGCAGAGAAGTCTACAGATGTTGATTAAGCTTCATAAAGCCCCTCAAGTATCTCAGATTTCTGTTCTTATATAACTAATGAGTAGCCTGAAGGGCGAAGAGAAATTTTGTCCAAGGTCATAAAATGAGACATTGGTGGGATTAGAAGTAGGTCTCAGGAATCATGGTATGAGTCTTGCTTAAATATACTGCCTCTCAAGAGCAAAAGTGCGTATACTGCAATCATGGTTTACATTTCCCAAAGCTTTCCTATATGAATTATGCTATAACAACTGGCAGGATGCAGAAGAAAATGTTCAGTATAGTGCAGAGGCATTTTATGAGATGGTGAGAGAGTTTCCAGCCCAATTGGGTTTTTTCTTTTTAAATAAGAGAGAAATATCAACAAAATAAAGAACAAAAAGCTATCGAACTGTTGTGTTCCAGCTAACAAATGAGAATAAGAATTGCAAAAGGACATGTCACTTTCATCTGCCACAATTTTTCTTTTATTTGCCAAATATCACACCTACGGAAACATGAATGATATGAGGATATCTATCTTCCTGTTCAGGACAGAATTACCTTAGGCAATTTCCAGCTAAATTGCTAAAGCTGGCTGAAATGTTTTTGATAAAGAAATTGAAAATGTTTGCAGAATATTTTTATATCAGTAGAGAGAATTAAAGTGGATGTACTGTTTTTTCTTTGTCCCTTATACCCTTTCCCCCTCCTCTCTGTCCTTTCTACTTGCAAGTTGGATGAGAAGATAAAAGGGATGAAGAAAGTGAGGACAAAGAAAAAGATTTGGATAAAAAAGGGGCACAGGATTTTGAACATTACAACAGCAGTCAAAGAAAACCTTCCAGAAATTAAATATTCCAGAAATTAATGTCTTAATTTTGTTTCAGAAAAAGTATTATTTTGATAATACAATAGTACAGTAAAAATTTTGCTATCCCCCCCTGCCCATTATGATTACTGGGTATTATTCCTTTTTAAATTTAAATGTAGATTCTTATCGTAAAGTATACGAAATGTATATCGAAGCTTATGAATCAAGAGAAGTTCTACCAATGATTCCAAGTTTTTGAAAATGGTGAAAGTGATTCACCACTCTAGTAAACCACTATAACAGAGTGATGAATCAGGCCTAGTGTATTAAATAAGGCTGTTTCTGGGGACCACAAGCAACTTGTGCAAGTCTGTCTGAGTAAGTCCAGTAAGTGATTTGCATCGGTTTTAGGACAGCCCAGCCTGCAGCCTCCTGTGGGTCTGGACACTGCCATCAAGAGGGACTGAATCTCACTGGTCTCGTGTTGCAGGATCTCTCACTGAGAGGCAGCCAGTGTCAGTGCTCCACATTCTCCACTGCTCTCTAGCTATGCTTGGGGTATTACAAAAAAGCAATCAGCAAAGAATCTGCAGCACTGTATTAGATTCATGGCTTCTCAGGGATAATGCAGGGGAGCAGGACTTAAAAGCTGGTGGGACACAGTGACATTCTTGCTCCCTCCTGCCCTTGTATTTCCACGACAAATTTCATTATTTGTGTTATTTTATATTCAAGTTTGCACAAAGGCACTGTAAAAACATTTGTCTCTTTATTTTATTCCAGCTGGAATATGGAAATTCTTCTTCATATTACCCAGGTCATTTGCAAAGAAATTTGGTTTGCATTACATATTTATTGTATAACTTGTGATAAAGTTGTGAGGACCACCAAGAGGATTAGAGATTGGAGCACATGGTGTGGGATGAAAGACTGGGGCAGCTGGGTCTGCTTAACTTGGAGAAAAGAAGGTGAAGGAAGATCTAATTGCTATCCTCAGCTCCCTAAAGGGGAGGATATGAAGAGTCAGACTCTTCCTAGAAGTGCACAATGAAAAGACAAAGGATGACAGTCACAAGTTGCAGGGAAATTTCAGTTGGATGCAAGGAAAAAAATCACACTGTGGGTAGTTCAATGCAGAAACAGATTGCCCAAAGAGTCTGGGTATTTCCATATGTGCAGGGTTTCACAGTTCGACTGGGAACGGCTCTGTGCAACCTGCTCTGACATTGAATTTAGCCCTGCTTTGAGCAGGGGCTGAACAAGTTAACCTCTGAAGAGTTGTTTCAATGTAGATTATGCTATAACTATTCTATGGGAATGCACGTGAGCATTATTCTGGACCTGAAAATAAGTGAAGGTAAATACTCTTTTAAAGTCCCTATGTTTTCTGCTTGTACCATGAATAGAATTTCTTGCAAACAGCACAGTAGTAGGAGCAGTTATTTTGTAAAGTATTACAAGGAGCAATAAAGGTTTTATAGCTTCTGCATTTACTAAGGCCAAGCGTTACCTCCATGGCTTTCAAAATAGAGATTCACAAAGCAAAAACATGTTACTTTGAAACGTCCCTTGACTACCATCAACTTTTTTTTCTAATCAACAAAAAAAGCTTATCAAAACCTATCAGCAAAACAGGTCATGAATCCCCATGCAAAGTATAATGCAAGCAGGGGTTAATTAGAAGAGGAAAAGGTGAACTTGCAAAGCTGTCCTTATGGAAATACACATCCCTGACTCTGTAAATGACGGTTTTGAAAGCATCACCTGCAGTTTTGGCTATCAGCTAAGCTGTGCACTGCTTTTCAATTATTGCAAAATCTGTAGTCACAAAAGTTTGGAAGGAAGTGCTCAGCAAGACTTTCTGAAGAAAGAATATTCTGGAACTAAGCAGGGTAGGAGCAAAAATTTCAGCAAGGCTTTCGGCACAGTCTCCCATAATATCCTCCTAGGGAAGCTCAGGAAGTATGGGCTGGATGAGTGGTCGGTGAAGTGGATTGAGAACTGGCTGAATGGCAGAACTCAGAGGGTTGTTGTCAGCGG
>Ga0065711_1051450_pt1 | contig 10378 bp, 6 predicted proteins | sample Hoacrofraction12_FD_59098 | JGI IMG/M metagenome (GOLD analysis project Ga0065711, IMG submission 59098) | Hoatzin crop microbial communities from Cojedes, Venezuela - Epithelial fraction 12 v2 (version 2) | ecosystem: Host-associated > Birds > Digestive system > Esophagus > Crop | place...
CCGCGGCTCCGCTGGTGGAGCCGCGGGCAGGGATCGCCGCTCCGCGCGCGTCGTGCGTGGCTGCGGGTGTCGGGACGCTTGGGCGGGGGGTGTGTGACCGCAGCCGGATGCACGACTCGGTCTTAAACATTTGCCTTTCCTTCTTTTGAAAGGTTGAATAACCCATTCTTGCCTCAAACAAATAGGCTGCAGCCAAAGATGTCGCCGTCTGCAGTATCGGGTATGTGCAAGCGGTACCTTCTTTCTGCAGCTTTCACCTTTCAGTGACAGTCATTTGCAGAAAAGTCTACCCTGACTGTATGCAGACAAAGGCTAATTTTACTTGTCATTTTATGAGCATCACGGAAAATAGCCATGGGCAAATGTATTTTATTGTGCTTCTGAAAGGTTGAAACCTAGATTGACCTCTTTGGTGTTCCATGTCCCAGTGCTGTTTCAACTGCCTTTGTCACAGTGCTATCCATATGTTTTATTCTTGTGGTGGTTTTTTGAGCCAATCTCAGATCCTTCTGATCCTTACTAAAAACTTTTTTCTTCTTGAAACAATCACTGACGTCCTTGAGATTGTCATGTAAAAGTCATTCCATCATCTGACAGTACTTAGTACTCAAAAAATGTTTTAAAAAAAGGTCCGAAGAGTCATCTTGGAACAAGTCACAGAGGCTCACTTTCACACAATAAAGCCTGGGCGCTGCAATATAAATCTACCAGCTTAGCAAAATAAACAGGAATCTGAAAAATCGTAGACCATATATGGAGGAGAGTAGATAAAACAAACACTGAATGCAAAGAGTAAACAAAAGGAAATCACTCTTGTCTCTCTGCTAACCTTAGGCATAGACTTAAACCTTGTTCAGGTTCAGTAAAGGCATCTTGGTACAGTGGCATTGAACGTGATTATGCTTAATGTCTTCTGTCATGTTTTATAAACCCAAATCAAATGCATAAATTATGCATGTACTGTATGTGAAAAGTGAAATAGTTAGGAATGGGATTAGTAATAGGTAGAATGCTGAATGGAAAGATGTCAAAAATAGCAGGAGAAAAGTTAAAAGGACAGTACGCTAGAAATCCTTCTTTCCTGGATGTGGGAACTTAGGTGTAGCCAAAAATTTGGAGCGTCTGTGGAACTGGAATATAGGGCATGGAACCCCATCTTGCACAGTTATTTCTTTAGCATGGAAACCGTACTTGTTCTTTTCTTTTACAAGACCGTTGGGTTAGTAGTTCCTATAATCTATCTTTTAGAGCGTCTGCCCAGGAAATGGAGGCATGAATTTAATACATTCCTCAGGGACATTCAGATTTGCTTTTCTTCCTCTGTGGGGAGAGCAGCCTAATCACTGAGGCACAGATTGCATGTAGTAGAGGCAGATCCTTTCGCCAAGCCTATGATAAGCTGTAGAATGAAATGCAAGATCATACAGTCAGAAAAATCATGTGGCAAAGAGAACCTACCTATATCCCAGTGGTTAAGGCATTCCAGAGGGCATGATTCTGGTGGTCTGATCTTTGTTTCTAGGTTTGCTTGTCTAGATCTTCGGAAAAAGTACATAGGCAATCCTGGCAGTGGGGAATCAGAATCCAGGATGGGGTTTTACTTTATTTGTTTTGTAATCTCTTTTCTTCTCCTTTCTTCACAAATATCTAATCATTTCATGCAAAATTACCTTGAATGAGGGACACTGAAATATCCCTGTAGCACATAGTTCAGAAGTTTTGGCTTTTTTTTGAATGACAAGTTACGTGTCTCGGATTCCTCTGACAGCAAGGCTGGAATGGTCAATTTTACAAAAGTAGAATTGTAACAGCTGACCTGTCTGACAGTAAAATGTTTATCTTGGTGAATACCAACTGGATCAGATTGTGAAGGCAAATATCTAGTTCGAGAATCTCAGTGAAACTTAAATATGCAGCACTGTCAACATTCTGAGCAAATGGGCTTTACTCGTATAAACTTGAGGAGTTTGGATGACTTTGGGCACAGACAGCTGCCACGCATGAGTTCCAGCGATTTCAGTGTTAGATTTTGGCAAGATCTGCACTGATGATTCCTTTTATGGATCTGGGCTCCAAATATTTGTTTGTATACAGGCTTCTTATTTCCATCATAGAAAGAGGCTAATCTCTTTCACTTGAGTATTGAAGATGAAAAATGTTAAAGATCATGGCACAAACCAATATAGCACTAGTGGGAACTTAGAGTAATCTATATGGAAGATACAGATTTCCTTATGTACAGCAGAAAATTAAATTTGTCACATACTTTTTGCAGTTTTTTTACCACAGTAACTTGCTTAAATTTAACCAAAACATTATTCTTCCTTGATGACATTTTGTGGTGTTTTTAGGACCTGCACATCTCTTTAGGCTTGCTGGCAAATGTTTCAGTTCTGTGGAATCCACGTGAGTAATGGATTTGGTTATTTCATTCTATATATTTATTAGGAATTAACTAGTTTTTTATTTCAGCCTGAAACATTTCTTATTTGCTTTTTCTTTCCTTTTTTTTTTTTTTCTTGTAAGGTACAAGTATGAGTTTTGTCCTTTCCATAATGTCACTCAGCATGAGCAGACTTTTCGGTGGAACGCCTATAGTGGGATTTTAGGGTGAGGCTTTTAGACCTTTCAATTTTACATGTGTTGTTAGCAGACCCTTTTATAGATTGTCAGAAAGGAGGCAGTTTTAATATTCTTTTATTGGTCAGCTTAGGTCATTGTAGTTCCAAAGGCGTTATGCATAAAAATACCCCATCTTGGAAAATTCAGATTTTTTTTTGTTGATAAATACTGACCTCCTGTTTTAGCTGGGGGCTGATTAATAACCAGTGCCAACTGCAGGTGTGACGTGTTTATGTGAGAAATTCAATAATGTGTAACTACAGCTTATATTAACAAGATTTCATGCCTGTTAACTATTTTCACTTTGAGATGAATATAACCTTACAAAATGAAATTAGTGCTTTCTGCCTAGTGGTTGTGTTAAACATATTTAATAAAAAGTAATAAAAGATTTCAGTGTAGACCCCCAAAAAGTATGCCAAAGTATTCAAAGACCCCAGAGTATCCAAATCACAAGACCTAAAATAAATTTAATTATAAACTAGAGCACTGCTTTAAAATTACTGCCTTTTTAAATAGTTTGTATATACATGTCTCTTTTTTTCGTATGTGCACAATAATTAGTGAGCCAATGTGAGAGGAAGAGAGTACATCAAGATGCTGAGAGTATCATTGGCTCTCACCAGCAGTAAAAATCCTGCAGACAATCTGAGTTGCACAGGGTACTTAGCATCATGGAATTTGTTGTGGGACTGATTTATAAGCTGTATTTTATTCGATTTAAACATGGATTTGTAAGTGCAAATGGGTTGCAAACTGAAAGCTGGTCCAAAACTGTGCTCTCAAAGTAATGTTGATGTGCCCTATACAGCAGCCTGGATAACAAACCTCACTGTTCATAAAGTCTTGGCTGTAATAAATGGAAATACTAAGACAACAAAAATTAAGTATATACAGTTAAATTGAACATGCTGTAAGGATATTCCTGTTTTTCTTCCTGAGTGATCACCTTTTTCTTTCCAGCAACTTAAAATAAAATGATGTGCTGTTTTTTCAGAATCTGGCATGAATGGGAAATTGACAACAACACATTTATTGGAATGTGGATGAGGGAAGGAGACTCATGTGAAACTAGGAGCAGACAGACAAAGGTATGATAATCTAGACCATGCAAATTCAGACAGCATAACTCTCTACATGACACTCTGCAGACTGAAACATTCGTCTCTTGAAGAAGTCAAGGACTAGATGACCTCTAAAGGTCCCTTCCAATGCAAAGCTTTCTGTGATTCTAAGATGTGATAGAAAACATAAAGATGTATTTCTGTAGGAGCTAGGTGAATGGACAGAGGAGGGAAGCTAACATCAGGATAAAACTTTGAAGACGTTTACTTATGTATTCTCATTTGTTACTTTTAACCTTTTCTCCTTGATAGAGTGCAATATTCTGGTATTATCACTGCTGTAGAAACGCACAGTGCTTTGTAATTTGTGTCAGGAAAAATAACGAAAAAGCCCTATTTGTTGAATTCAAGATCCCAGCCTATTGTGCTAGGCACATCCAGGGAAAAGGAGGGGAAAGAATTAGGCAGTTAACAACAGCATGTTGAGAAGCTAAGTAAGGTGTTAAAACAAGAGGAGAGGGCATGCAAGGACAATTAAGGAGAGAATCAAATATGTGGGAATGGCAGAGGCACCAAGTCAAGAGAAACAGATTCTGGTGTGAGTACATTTTAAAGAAAAAGTAAAAATTCTTATTTTGTTGAGTGGTTAAAATGTTCCTTTTCACATTCAAACAGTCCCTGTGCCAAGGAAATATTCAACTAGAATGGTAAGGAAGGGTGTCTTGGGACTTGCCCAGTGTGTGGTACATGATTTGCACACGTCCTTTTTTATTCATTAATGTTCTACTTTTTCCACCTCTCATTTCAGTGTGTTACGCAGTTTTACAGATACAATGAGTGGGTGTTGGTCTCTTCTCCCGAGTAACTAGTGGTAGGACGAGACAAAATGGCCTCAGGTTGTATCAGGGGAGGCTTAGATTGGATATTAGGAAAAATTTCTTTACTGAAAGAGTTGGAAGAGGCTGCCCAGGGAAGTGGTGGAGTCACCATCCCTGGAGGTGTTCGAAAAACGTGTAGATACGGCACTTCAGGACATGGTTTAGCAGGCATGGTGATGTTGGTTTGATGGTTGGACTTGATGATCTTAGAGGTCTTTTCCAACCTTAATGATTCTATGATTCCCTGGTGATGTAGATCACTGTCATGAAGAAGAATTAAAAATAGTGTATAGTTCACAACAGGTTGCTTTTTGTGTAGAAGATGCTTAGCTGTTACAATGATGGGTGACAATACAATACCTAAGAGAGAGGGATGTTGGAATAATAACTAATGTGAAGATGGGATAAGGGACAAAATATCTTGGCCAAGGTGAAAATATTCTGTACTGTCATGGAGGTGCCTTGTTAACATCCTTATCTCCCATAGGGGCTGCAGCAAAGATTACTGTTCTTGTATGACATTTGACATGGTGATTCAAGTCTTTCACTGGCATTTAGTTTTGAACAGACAGAAAATACTGGTGCTGCAAGTTTAAAGATGAAAACAAAATTTCTACACGCTAGATGTTTATTGTTCTCTTTATTTAGCACATTGGTCAAAACTAAAATTTGATAAGTGAATTATGCTTAGGTCAGATAAGGTTCTAAAGGGTGTCCTATTCACCCTCTTTTTTTACTCTCATTCTTGCTGGAAATATGGTGCTTGGGAGTCCAAGGAACAATGATAGGTAGGGAGATCGTTTCCCATTAGAGGAAGTAATTTTCAATTTGATAAACAAGTTGAAGATGTTCTTGCTATTTTTCTTTTTCTGTGGGTGACAGCACTGGAATCTTTGATATGAGAGTATGTACAGAAACACATCTGTTAGCATTGGAAGACAGAAAATTGATCATCAGTGCTGGTCCTGTTTCATGTGGAGGTGTTTCATTCATCTTTGTTTTTACTGGTGTTTAGGTTCACCTTGTTTGTGGAAAGAGCAATAAATTGGCTTATGTGTCTGAGCCGAGTACTTGTGTTTATTTTCTGACATTTGAGACTCCTCTTGTGTGCCATCCCCACTCTCTTTTAGGTAAGATTTAGAAAATCATTTGTGTATGGAGCAGCTGGCATATTACGCCAACCTCGAAGTGTAAATTTTTAGGTTCTCTGAGTTTGTAACTTGATATAAATGAGTATTAAATGTAACATGTAATGCAAAAGTGTATTTTAATTCCCAATCATTATAACACATAGATACTTCTCACATAAATTGTCATTGCTAGTATAGACCCAGTGAGTGATTTTTGGTTTTTTCTTGGACTGGTTGCAGGAATCAACCCTGTAGTATCTGCTCATTTAGTTACATTACAAAAATTGAGAGCTCGGTTAGAATTACATTCAGCAAAGAAATTTGAAGCCTTGTAGCTGGAAATAGAGAAAAATTTTTGGTCGGTGGCATTTTCCAGAACATTTAAATGTGTGAAGCAGAATTTAAGTTCAAGCCCAACTCTTTAAAGCAGCAGAGACTATGTACTGTATAGAAACATTGTGTTCTTAAAACAAAACGAATACACTTGCATGCTACTAGAGGAGCATTTAACTAATGCAGGGACAGCACTGTTGGGTTTTACCTGGTTTCACTTCCATTTTTCAGTTTATCCAACTCTGACTGAAGCGCTACAAAGGAAGTGGGATGAAGCAGAGCAGCTTCTGTATGATGAACTAATAACTGACCAGGTCTGTTAATTTCTTCCAACTCTATTTGGTAAAGAACAATTACTGTCAAGTAGCCAAACCTGGCCAGTGCAGCTTTTGGAATGGATGCATTTATTCTGCAATTTTTGTGCTCTGTAACTGCTATATCAACTGGTAATGTTTTATACAGTGAAACTTGGGGAATTGGAATGGCCAGTGCAAATTACAAGCAGAGATGAGAGTCGGGTGGATTGATCTGTTGTCTTTTGGAAACTTTTTTAGGGATACAAAAAAGTACTGAAAGAGATTTTTGAGGAAGCGGGACTTCTAAAAGCAACAGAAGAAAAGGAAGTTGAGAAACAGAATAAGAAAATAAGTCTGGAATTTGAAACAGTGGAGAAGTGCAGTAAGGTATAGAGCGTAATATTTAAAATGTGGAATTAAATTGCAACCTTTTTACTGTATGATTGTATCAGTGTGACAGCATTATGTAAATACTCTTTGGATTCAGCTGAAATCTGTTCGTGAGATTATCTTTTCTGGTTTCAATACGTAGCAGTCTGCATACAGAGTGTTCTGAAATCTTTATTCTAGCCCTTATGTCAAAACCAAACCAGCACAACTGAATGCCCAGTAAGAAGACGGGGGTGTATGTAGGAATTAGTGTAGGCGCTTGGGTTATGAACACCTTGTAAGTACTCTTTCTGGGGAATATCGGTCTGGAAATAGGAAAGAAGTACTAGTGAAAATAAATGTGTAACCAGCCTTGGGAATGTTGATGCTTGTCTCTGTGGTTAATTACCCAGACTTGTGTCAGAATGCGTTGGCTGTGACACAAGCAAAAGGCAGTATGATCTATGCTGTGTCCATTTCTGAATGACTTTCACGTGCGTGAACAGTCCTCCTGCAAAAGAATTGAAATGGGGAAAATAGAGGTAGAAGGTGTGCTCAGCCTAAAAGAGTGCAAGCTGAACATCAAAAAAAGGGCACGGAAGGGAATTAATTCACTATAGTACGGAGAAGAAGCTGCTGTTGTCATTTTATTTAAAAATGTAGCTAAGACAAAACATCCATGTAGTAATTCCTGAATATAAGCAAATAAACTGTTGTTAATCTGAATATACTTATATAAAGAACACCATTTTGATGTGGTACTGTTAGGAGTTGGAATACTCACCTTTTTTTTTTTTTTTAGTAGTTAACAGTACAGTATTTAATAATTCGTACTTCTGTTTCTGGGTTCATCGTAGCTGAATTGACATAACGTTGGCTATTTTGGTAACCACAGAATCTGAAATAGTTAGTCTTTTGCTCTTGATTCATGTAAAAACCAAAATGCTATAAAAAATTGGGCCTTTCTTAGAGATTTCAGATGTGTGATTTGAGTCTCAGAAGTACTAAGCAATCCCTGGCTCTGTAAGTTAACAGAAACAGCTAGAAGTGAGAACATGAAATTGCTAGGTCAAGATTGAGGAGGTGACAAATTTCCAGACTGTAGCGTTATGACATAAAATAAAATAAGGATGTTCCTGTAGCAAACTTAAGAGTGCAACTTTGTGCTATGATGAAATGCTAGTTAGAAGATAGTTTCAAACTAGTTACAGAAAGTAGTCCTAATTTTTACTCTCAGGCTTGGAAAAAGCTGGCTTGTGTTTTGGCAACATAGAAATATATATCTCTATAAAATTTGCACCTTGTTCTTGGAATAAGCAGTTTAAGATCTTTTACGTCAAAAGCTGTGCAAAGACCCATTATTCTTTATAAGCTCCCATTTTATGTATGCATTTGGAGAGTGGGAGAGCCATTTGAAATGTATTTTCTTTCTTAGGAATACAAGCAACTTTCTAAAGAAATAAAAAATCTTAAAGATTTATTGAGTCAGCACGGTATTGTGTACAAAGGAAGTTCTGGTGAGTTTTTTGCTATTATTCTTTTTCATTATTGTCTATTCAGAATGTGAATACCTGAATGTTGTTTTTGGTTACAGCAAGGATTAAATCTGTCATACCTCCATAGGTAAAATTCAGTAGACAAAGTTTTTAGTAAGTACTTACGTCTGCGCAAGAGGAATTATTTTGCTCCCCAAAAATCTGTTGATGACTAGAACTTTTAGCTTTATAGAAAAATGTTGACTGCTGTTGTAATTGAAGTTTGTCTCCAGTACTTAAAAAGTGCCAAAAAAAAAAAGGAATTTGGTGTTACAGCATTCATAGCACATAACCATCTTTCAGGTAACTCCACTTTCTGCATAGTCAGCCACAAGGCCTGACTTCAAGAACATTTCAAACGTTCTCTGTCTGTTTGAATTGTTTTTATCCTTTCTTAGGTGTTTTTTTTCCCCCCTCGTTGATTTCTGTTAGTACCATCTCACATGCAGTTTTTAGAAGAAAAGACCATTTGGTACTGGCTATGAAGAAGCAAGGCTTATCTGAATTAATTCCAGACAAGTTGATTTTTGTTTTGTTGTTGTGGTGGTGGTGGTTTTTTTGTGGGGTTTTTTTTTTTTTTTATTCCTGCCCCCCCATTCCTTCCAGTCCATCGTGCCCATTATTATATGAACTATTTGTCTACGGAGGATTTAATTTCCCTGAATATATATTTACATCTTTTATGTTCAGATTTGAGACCTCAGGAAAACAATGAAGCTTTGAGCTAATTAATTTAGTGTAAAATTAATGACATACTTAATTTTTTCTTTTTGTTTTGAGAAACTTTCTTCTCTATTTTTTTTAAATTGGTGACTTTTCTAGGGAAAATTCATTATATAGAATTTTGTAAAACGTTTAATCCCTGTTTAAACTATTAACTATGTAACTTGCACAGTATTTCTGCCTGTTTAGTAGTTCATTTAATTATTGCAGATTAGAACTGTATAATCGAAAGCTGAATTCAGAGCTTACTCTAGATGACTTATTTCAAAACTTTTTAGTGAATTCTGTGACAAAAATGTTTTGGTGGTTAAAAGCAGAATGAACTGATGTCTTAAACTAAATACTGCAGCTGAAAATACCGGTGTTGAACATGTGAGTCACGAACTGGCAACTGCAGTGACAACTGTTCTTAATGGGTCAAAGGATGATGAGTACCTGCATGGCGATACAGGAATTTGGAATGACACTGTATGAAGAAATTTGGGTGGTAAACAGCAAGTTCACACGGAATGTCAAGCAAGCTGAATGTGTATTGTGGCACGAAGATGATTTACCTTCTGCGAGTATTCCTGACTTTCTGAATTTCTGCCCTAAAACAAAGGGAACATAATGGAGCAAGGGCTTACCATTACTGAGAACAGTTGGCTAGTTTCTGAGAACATTTGTAAAACTTATTTGCTAAGGCCAGTAGTGGGCATAGGTTTACAGATTCTGTGTCTCAGGTCCCAGCTTTGTCATTTTCTTTGATCAAGCATGGTAACAGGTGGTGTAAATGCAAAATAGTTCCAAGACAGTGCTGCAATCTGTTGTATGAAAGGTAGCAAGTACAATACTTCATCCGTATGCTAAAATATTTTTGGTGTGGACTTCAGCCAAAAAAGAAATGTTTTCCGCCAAAGCAGTGCAGAATGCACCACTCCACCCGCCCATGTTCAGAGGTTGGTGTCATCGTTGTATAGCAGGTGGATAACATGAAAGCTGTTCAGGATCTGATGGGAAAAGGCGCTATGAAAACACCAAACTGTTGTAAAAGAATAGTTAAGGGAATACACGGCAATTCTCTGTATGCAATATGGAATAAAATGCACTCTTCCAACACAAGCTGCGCACGCATTACTGTAGAAGTCGGCGGAGGGCGCCGTCGCCAGTCGTTTCGCTTCCTCCGGCTGCCAGCTTCGTGAGCCTGCCGGGCGGGCAGCGCAGGCGCCCCCAGGCCATTGTCGTTCCGGCCGCCGGCTCCTGGGCAGCGGCCGAGCGCCCTTCCCGCGGCAGCGCGCGCAGCAGCCTCACCTTCCCGCCTCCTGGAACCTGCTAGACCCCGCTGCCTCCGCGCACCCGCGCTTCCGCTTCCGGGCGGCGCGGGAGGAGCCGGGCGGGGCGGTGCCGGGATGAGCTGGGCGCTGGGCCGCTGCCGGTGAGTGGCGGGCG
>Ga0065711_1051451_pt1 | contig 10378 bp, 5 predicted proteins | sample Hoacrofraction12_FD_59098 | JGI IMG/M metagenome (GOLD analysis project Ga0065711, IMG submission 59098) | Hoatzin crop microbial communities from Cojedes, Venezuela - Epithelial fraction 12 v2 (version 2) | ecosystem: Host-associated > Birds > Digestive system > Esophagus > Crop | place...
CTTGTTGAACCTCATCAGGTTCCTCTCTGCCCAACTCTCCAGCCTGTCCAGGTCTCGCTGAATGGCAGCACAGCCTTCTGGTGTATCCACCACTCCTCCCAGTTTTGTGTCATCGTTTTGCCTGTGTTCTTCCAGGAGCTCATGATGCGGGAATCTGTACCCTCCTTGAAAGCCTGCGAGCTGTCCCCTGCCTGGGTCCGGCAGCAGAGCACCCACATGTGCTTTCCCTCTGCGGAGCTGGGCGGGAAGGAGGCCCTGCGGCTTCGTGTGTCCTGAGCTTGCTTTGCTCCACGGATCAACTTCCTACGGTACCGCTCTGATTTTTTTCCAAGAGATCTCTCATTTTGGTACTCAGTACCACTTACTCATCCTTTAACCAAGGCCTAGGTTGAGCCCCCTGGTTCTGCTTCACTCTGCGCTGCAGGAAGGACGGGTGTGCTTGCCAGGCGGGGAGGCATGGCTGCTGGGCCGGTGACACTCTCGGCAGCCGAAGGAGGCCAGTCAGCTTTTGGCCCACAAAGAAGTCAGAGAATGAAACTAGGATGTGCTCAAGGACTAGGACTGAATGTGGTTTCCTACCCTCGTGTTGCGATACTGGCAAATGCCACCAACTAGTAACTAAAAAGAGGTTTCAGGCTGCAGGGGCAAAAAAACAGGGCCTTGTCCTGGGGGTGTTTTAAACTTCGTTCCTGTTCTTTCGTCTTGCTTAGTCCCACCTGCTCCTGCAGTTTTCTTCCACCAGAGTTTGTTCATTGTGGCTGGCAACTGCTGTTCTGCCTGGGACGTGGTGCAGCGCGAGTGACCGCTGCGCTGATCCTGGCAGCAAAGCTGTGACTGCTGTGGCTGAGCTGGAAGGCGAGACCGAGTCAGGCAACTGAAGCACTGGGCTGAGCAAAGCAGCGTGACTGCTCACTTGATTTTGTGAAAGGGGTCAAGGCATATTTGCATTTTCTTTGCATCTCGTGCTCAAAACTGAGTTTGCTTAGGTGGAGCTGGGAGGCTCAGTGATGACTTACCTGTATGGAAGGAGCAATCTGTGTCGTGCTCCAAGAGCTATGTGCCAGAGAGCGCCTGGGATGTGTCCGCCCATGTGCAGCAGAAACTACCGGTATGTGCTTGCCTGGCACTTCGTCGCTCGCAGGTTTCAGCTCCGTCCAGCTCTGCACGGAGGAGTGGCCCAGAGCTCTGCTGTGCCAACTCCCGCTGCAGGCGTAGCATGGGTGGCAGTTTGGGGACATCCGAGTCTCTTGTTTCCTCCCTGACCCATCACATTTGATCCTAACAGTGGGATAATATAAATACACATCCATTTGCTTTTAACATTATTTGCAGCTTTTTTAAAAAATTTATTTTTTATTTAAAAGGTTAGTTTTTTTCCAAGCTGTGAACAAGCATTTGACAAATGCCAATCTTTCTTATGACTGCTTCACATTGATCGACCGGTCACTCACCACAACCTGCAAGTCTTAATAGTATTATTGACTGGCAGATTGTTTTGTGACCTTCCTTGCTTTATATTCTTCCTCAGCTCATGCTTAACATGCAGCTCGGGGAAGAAGAAGGGGCAGAGAGGAGCACGTAGAACAGGCTTCGTGCGTGCTGAGTATCTGCCTCTCAATGCTGATGCTTGCCTGTGTTTTACCATACTTAGGACTGTTGAAACTGGAGAATTTTGCATGCGTGATGTTTTCAAGGTGACCTGGAAGTCCCTCATAGAGGGCAAACATCTGAGAGCTGCACTGTATTCTGCTAACTGTTCAAGCGCCAAGCAAGAAATCATCTCCTCTTCTTGATGAGAAGCTTGATGAGGTGATGTCCAAAAGTGGATCCGCTACCCAGTGTGCGATGAGCCAAAATACACACAAGGGGAGAGAGATTTTATTGCATATTTGTGTAAATGTGGTTGTCTGTCTCAAAACAGCACACCAAGCTTCCAAATTAAGTTAGTTGTACACAAAGCATTAACATATTCAACTTCCTAACACATATGCATTCTTATTCTATTAAATGATTGGTTCAGGTCTCTTTGTCCAGCATGTAAATTAGTATGCATGCTTAGTTGTTGTTCTTCAACTTCACCATTTGAGTCTGGGGTATTATTGAGGTAGGTGGTCAGTGAGTTGGTGGTCGCAATCTCCCCTGCCAGAATTATCTTTCCCCTAGTTACCTGTTTCTTTTGGCCAGTCTAAGCATTTCTTCATGGTTTACTAGCTGGGCTAGTAATACATCAGTTAAACTGCTGCTCTTGACAGCCACCTCCTGCTTATTAGACAAAGGCACATTGTTTAGATCAGATTAACTTCTTGTCTGGCTTTAAACCAGCAAGGGTAGGGCTCAACAATGGACTTCTCTCGCAGCAGTGTCTCAGGACAACTTAGTTCGAATAACAGTTACTCCTATAGCATAGTAAACATGAGTCTCCTTCGTCTGTGATTTCTCTTTCAAGGTCTGTGTGGCCTAAAGGCAACACTGAAACTAGCAATAGTTCCACACCTCTGATTTGTTTGCTCTGATTTCCCAGTTAGATCTCAGCTGACGTTCTCCACTAAAAACCTGTAGTTTTTAGCCAGACCTGTTTTTTAACTGAGCTATCTTTAATAAAGTCAAAATATGCATCATATCTCAGCCTATGTAGAGGAGACTCATCAGAATTGGAGCATGTCATGTGGGTCTCTGGTCTGCTGTAATATGTCCTCCCCAAGTCCTGCCACTCCCACAGATCTCAGGCATGCGTCATGGCATCTTTGTGGCTGGAATAGGCAGAAGCGATGGGAAGCGCCTCACAGGAAGGTGCTGGCAGCCAAAACCATCCCTGTCTGAGGTCAAGAAAAGGCAGACAAGTTCTTCACACAACAGTCAACAGAGGAGCCACAGGTGGCCTGGACAAGAGCCCTTGAGGTGTTTTCCCAGCAACCGAGTGGCCAGCAGAACAGGAAAAACCAGGGCTGTTCTCTGTGAGATGCCGACCATTGCAGACATGAGAAAAGGGAGAGGCAGAGTGAAACTCTGCGTGTAGGCACACACCAGTTTCTCTGCTACTGAGGTTTCCTGAGTGAAGAGGAGAAGTGACAAAGTAGTCTTGGAGCATGCCTTTGGGAACAGAGATAATTTTGCTTTAGCTTCATGAAGTTTTTGGGAGGGGAGGGGGGGTTGTTCTGGTTTTTTGAGGCATAGCATGCATTTGCAGCCTAGTCTGTTTAAAATGTACTATATTTTAGTGGTTTTATACAGGGCAGATTTGAAAAGATCAGCTGGAAGTTTCTAAATACACAGATAAAGGCTGTATTAGTTTCACAAGGTGCTGAAGTGGGTGCAATGCTGAATTTCTGCTGGCTCCCGAACTTCACCTCTGTCCCCATGTGACGGGGAATAACAACAAGGTTTCCCCATAAATAGCTTTGTACTTGCAGGCTTTGTAGCCACAGTCAGCTCAAAACAGGAGGCTGGAAGGGAAGGGTCATGCTTTCAGGAGAGCCTCTCTTTGGGTCGGGGAGGAAAGCAGGAGAACTTGAGTCCTTCTGGGAGACTACAGAGTTCTGAAAAAAGGTTTTAAAGCAAGAAAACAGGGCCAGCTGTCTCAAAGGCACAACAGCGTGGATGGAGTGTGGGTGGGATCTCCCAGAGGGCCTGAGCAGGCGAGGTGCCCAGCCGGCAGCAAGCCCAGGTACGCTTGCTGCTGGCTCTCTGGGCCGAGGCATCGGCCTGTGCTCAGAAGAGGCTGGCTGACCTGCTTTTTAGGCTGTTGCATTTGGAGCTGTGGTTGTTAAGACAAGCGTAATCCGTCATCGGGCTTGGGGGAGTAAGCTGGTCCCCTCCGTAGCCACCGAGGAGCTTTCCCTGTGTACGCCGTGCTGGATGCGGTGAGAGCTTTTGAGGGCTTTGCCAGAGATGGGACACAGGTTTCCATGCCACGGCCTGAGCGAGCGCGATGGATCCCCAACTCTGGAGCCGTCGTGCTGGGCTGCCACTCGCACGGCTGCGCGGGGGGAAGCCAGCGCCGCTCTCCTTTGCCAGCAGCCACGGGCCGGCCGGGGAGGCCTCCTGCTCTCCGGGCAAAACCTCGGCGGTGGAGGATTTGTTCCCTGCAAACCCACCAGTGGCTGCAGCTTGGCTCCGGGTTGTAGTTTAGCTGCACCCTGAACATTTCCGGGTTGGTTATGTTGCAGCAAGAAATGAAGCTTATTTAAACAGTTGAACAGAATTGCTGCTGGATGCACAGAAATCTTTTACAGAAGGGGGTTTTTTGCTCTGTCCCGTGTTTAGAGTTTTTGGATGCTTTGTTGAAGGAAGGTGTATTGATTCATTGAAGCATGCTGGTTTGCAACTAAATGTGACCCTTTGTATTGTAATTACAGTATACTTTCTTAACCAGGGGAGACGTTAATTACTGAAATATGGATTGCTAAATGTATTTTAACAAGTCACATTTCTGATTTCCACATTTTTATGTCAGAAAATGATGGATGATGCGTTCCTTTTTAAAATTCGATTAGTTTACATGCCTGACTTGTGTCCGTTTGGATGGAAACAGAAACTTAGTACAACAAAACAGGAAATTTTGTCAGTTAAAAAGAATAACATTAAGTAAGATGTAATAGAAGAACAAATAAGTTTATTAGACCTTCCTTTCTGTTTGAAATGAACAGGCATTATTTTTGGTTGGGTAAGTGAAATGATTGATCCCCCTGTCCCATAACTTTTGGAGTTGCTAAATGTTTTTGGGCTGGTTTGTTGGGGTATTTTTTAACCTAGATTAGAAAAAGTGTGGGCAAACCTTCCTTCTTCAGTTTCCCATTGGTTTCTCAGCTTTAAGCGAGCTGATCACTGCATTACACTAATTGGAAAACTGAAATGAGGACTATATTGTTTGCACCCGCATGAGGGGGGCCTGTTGGTGAGAGACAGCTGTAGAGCTTCAGCAAACATCGATTCCAGGTTCTTAGTCAGTGGTTTCCACCAACTCATTCGATTACCTGTTTATTCAAGTGTTGGTAAAAAATGTCCTGCTGGAGTTACTTTCATGTAATTTCAATACTATTAGCAGATTATAGCATATTTCATATGTACTGGTCTATGCTGGCATTATTTTACAATCTTAGTGTCAGGAAGCTGAATTTACACACATGAGCAGTGCCGGCAGCAGGGCCTGGAGAGCCACGGTGGAAAGACTCCCTTCCCAGATTTGTCATGTTCTGATGTGAGCCCGGAGGGGATGTCGCAAAGGTCCCTTGCCAAAGTACTTGATAGTTCTGCACACCCAGTGTTCAGGGCACCAGCACTCATTGCTTAACTGCTACTGTGTACTCATGAGGTCGAAGCCTTGTATGTAAGGCATGACAAAAAATCACCTCCTACAATTAATTTACAAACTAAGGCATTCAAAATTAGGAGCAACCTTTGAAAACATCTTAATCTTAGTGCCATCCACTTTCCTCCAAGTTCTCTGCGGTCTTGGTCTGATAACACATACCAGGAGCTACCTGACAGGCGAATTGTGGGATGTACAGTAATCCATTAATTATTTGTTCATACAAGGCTTTGGTAATCAAACTAGTCAGTGCTTGTAATGGTATTTATCAGCCAGTCTTGCAGAGGCTTCTTAAATCATAATAGCATGTTTGCATTTGCCTGCCATGGAAAAATGCATTAATGCCAAATCCATTTGTTTTCACATTTTCAGGGAATGATGTAGCATCACAGACAGAACCAGGCTGATTCTGAATTTTTTTTTTTTTTTTATAAAAAGCAATTAAAATGTAGAGACATAGGATGTTATGCTTCTGGCCTGTCTGTAGCCATCTATATGTTAAATGCCTTGCTGATGGCAGCTAAAAGTTTCTTCTGCTGGCATGTCTATGCTGTGAGCTAGTTTTGGTTTAATTTCTGAGACCAGATATATTAATAAATTAGTTCTTATTGAACAGAAATATGTTTTAGTTATCCTCATCTGGGCATGCATAAATACCAGTAAAATCATTTTTTGACATAAGGCAAGTGTTGTACTTGACCTGAAGCAGTGGTCCCCATCTGGGGCGCCTGCAAGTTCAGCGGGTTGGTAATACTGGACAAGGTGGAAGCCAGCCTGGCTCGGTGCCCAGCACTGGGCAGCTAGCTACAGATGCAAGAACAGGGCAGGTGTATAGGGTCATTCCCCTAGAATATACCTGCAGCAATTTGGTTTAGGGACTTCCTGACCAGAGGGGTCATGACTGTATGCAAAAGCCCTCAGTGGATTTTCTTCCGTGTACTTTTGTTTTACGTCTTTCAGAACCCACGCGAGCGTCCTGGATCCATCCCACAGTGACTCTGCAGCTAACCCCCCCTCCTGTTAGCTTATTCAGCGTTTCCACCCACTAGTTCACCTGACTCTCCTCAGTTTATGCAAGGCAGGGACAGCAAATGATCACTCCCTATTTACTGTCCCCAAACCACTCATAATTTAAAATACCTTTATTGTATCGTCCTTCATTTGTCTCTTTTTCCAATCTTGGTCTGACCTGAGTCTTACTTTTTGTATGAAAGCACTTTCAGATGTTTCCTTTTGCTCTTCTCCAAGCCCCGTACATTCTGCTAAGTCCTTTTGCAGATGGCAGGACCGAAGTGCACGCAGTCTTTGGGATGCAGATGCACCGCCGTGTTATCCTGATATTCTCCATTCTGTTCTCTACCCCTTCCCAAAGTATTCCGAACACTTCATTTTCTAACTGCTACTGAACATAAACTAAGCTGGTGTTATTTCTAAGAATCAGCTCAAGAGCCCGTCTTGATGTAATGAGGTCAGCCCTGCTTTTTCCACGTCCGTTATTTTGGATTTCTAGGTTGCAGTTTTTCCGCTGTCTTCTCACCTTGTCACTTGGTAGCATATGGTTGTTTTGCAGCTCTTCACAGATAACCCTTCTGTTTTTCCTCAGCATATCCTCATGCCACCAGGTGGTTTGTCACATTTATTACCTACTCATTTTCCAGGTAATTTACCAAGTCCACCGAACATCACAGCCTTCAACACTCATCTCTCTGATACTGCCCTGATGAACTCCCTCCGTTGTGAAAGATCACTGCTTATTTCCACCTTTTATTCCCCCTCCTTTAATCAGCCATCCAGTCCTTACCCATGAGAGTTTATATTCCTAGAGAACCTTTGGGGAATAAGCTTGCTTCAAGGCCCTTCAGTAGGATAAGCAGGTGCTTGTATGCACTGTCTTTCTTGTCCACATACTTGATGGCTGCCTCAAAGACCTCTAGTAGAGTTTCCAGCAAGAAGACAAGGTGGGAGGTGGAAAGGGAGAGGGATGGTGAAAGTGCCAGTATTGCCTCCCTTTTGCCAAACAGCCCAGTGGGTATAGAGTTTGTCCAGGATGCTGAATGACTCAGCTTCGTTGCCTCCTTTCTATAAGGGGATTTGATACTGCATCTCCCAGGGAAGCTTCCTAACTACCGGACTGTTAGCTTAATTTGTGTTTTCTCTCAACTCTTCTTGTTAGATCTCTTTCATTTGGTTTAAAAATACACATTGACTCCAGGCTGCGAATTTCTAGCCCAGTGGCTGTCATTTAGGTTCCTTTTTATCCATTGCTGTTTCAGTGAATGTTTGGTTCCTCCAGTTGAAAGTGGAACCAATGGTGATGAAAACGACTGACAGCAGAATTGCATATAGCCCACACATGAGGATGCTTGATTAAGAGAGAGTGAGAGATGTAGATCTGAAAAGGCTAGTACTGCCTCTTGCAGCACTGCCAAATAGAGACCTCAGCTACCTTCTTCACAGTGAAGTCCAGCCTCCATCATCTGCCAGCTCCTGTTCCTCCTGGAGAACGCCTTAATCCATTGAAGAGTCTTGCTCTGCCTTCAGACACTTTGAAGGATGATGCATACGGTGAGGAGGCTGGATACAGAATCACTGGAAACGGGAGCAAGGCAGGGATGTGTGTGCCTAGAGCTCCGACGATGGAAAAAGGAATGGGGACCTAACATCTACCAGGCAAGTTGGAAGGAGACACCCCAGAAACAGCAAGGATTACCGAATCCTGCACTGCACTTGGAGGAGAAGTGGGAAACCCAATAAAAGGAAACAGAATGGGGAGAAGGCATGTTTGGGGTGCACACAGTTGCTGTGGGGGAAAGACCTGCAAGTAATACCTGGAATGAAGGACAGGACAGCAGGCAGAAAAATACGTAAAGGGGTGTGCTGAAGGACATGAAGAATCCCTAGCTGGTGCGCAGCCCACTGTTAACAGCTCATCATATCCGAGGCCTCACAGTGCTCTGACAAATTGCAAGCCAGTTTTCAGCCCCATTTCTGTCTGGAAGTAGAGGTCAATGCCTGGGTTAGCTCTGCAGAACATTTCCCTTTCTTGTGGATGTCGCTGCTCTGAGCAAGCGCATTGCGGATATTTACAACCGCCTGACAGAGATAGGGAAAGCAGGGGTGAACATTGCCAGTTGATGGGGGGAAAAAAAGAATGTGGCTGAAACTAGGTAGATATATAAGGATTATAATTAAGTCAAATGACAGTTGATCAGAAAGGAACTCTTTTACCTTTGGGCTTGTAGTAATGGTGTAAAGCTCTGGACAGGAGTAGAGGAGCACTTTCCCAGCTCAGCTCTTTGGCACTCCTGTCCTTAGCACCTTGCAGATGGGAAATCACAGCTCTCTCTTGCCTAGTTAAAACACAGCACTTGCACTTACGCTGCAGAGACTAATCCTGCTGTGTTCCCCAAGGATGAGCTAGGCCTAATAAGATCTTTTCTGTAGCTGATGTCTGTGATAAAGCCAGAAACCCTTAGTAGGGTATTAGCTGACACAGTGATACTCTAATGCACTTCGTAATTCACTTTTTATTCATGAGGCCTAACAGCTATTTCCAAAATGTGCTTCAGGACTGCATGGTCTCCATGGAGAGGTTTCTTCTTGCTGTGTCAGGTACTTTGGGTATTGAGAGACAATGATAAAAATGTTCGTGCATGGCAGCTTTCCTCTGTGTTTTGAAGAAGGCAGAAGAGAGCATGGTAAGCTATTGCCAAGACAGAGCCAGGAACCTGGCTTCAGGACTATTTTACTCCCTTTGGCCTCAGGTAATACTTTGGACCTAATCGCTTCTCCTGTCACTGCTATGATTTCTTCAGATCTACTCAATGCTCTTGGAAACTGCCTGGTCCAAGTGGCTTTCTGAGTGCCACAAGGCTGCTTCTGTTTAACTCTCTAGTCACTGCACTTACCAAGCATCCAGTTCTGGGAACACCTTTGCCATCACTGGGAGCTGCTCAGATGGGGGCAAAAGCCCGTTGACGTGGAAAAGACTGTCAGCAGTGGAGAGGATTTATGATCCGTGCCGGCTGAAGCTAGTAGGAAGATCTGCACTGAATTCAGGATGTGCTGGCTTGCATTGGGTAGGACTTTGGCAGCTTGCATGGCTGTCAGATTGCAACATTATGTGCCTTCAGTGGCAGACAAGAACTAGGAAAGGAAGAGCAGGTTGCGGCCTGCCAGGCAGCTGGGAGGTAGCCTGACACAGTAGGAGGGATCAGACAAGGTTGAGAAAGCAAACTTCTGTAATGATGAAGGGGGAGGTGGGTAGGAGCCACAAAATACTAGCCTTGTCTTCAGCAAGTTTTTCTGACCATGGTCTGAAAAAAAAATCCATTGGAAAGATGAAGAATGCAACACCTGAGAAATGCCTGACCTTTGCCCAGCAATTTTTGCATATCTAGGGTTTAGGAGGAGGTAGAAACTTTTTCAGAAATTCTAGCTTTTCTGTAAGTGCTTGTCCTGAGCTGGAGAAGTGGCACCAGGTGCTTTGGACCAACACGCAGCCATCGTGTGCTCTCTGGTTAGGGCTTCTTCTAGCCAAAGTCCACTGAACACAGGATCTTTGACCTTGACCACAAGAAATCAATCAAGGTCCCTCTGCGGGTCTTCTGTATAAGTGCACTTCCCATAGTTTGACCAGAAAGCATCTACCATATCTCACAGATGTTGTTTTTAAGTGGGACCAACTCTCTAAAACGGGCTGCTTTTGGTTGTCGCCGATTCGGCCTCCCTGAGGTTTCGGGCACCTCCGCAGGCTCTTCCAGCCGGCCCTGCAAGGCACTCCGTCCTCTTACCTGTCACAGGCAATCGCAGGTCTGGGTCTGCATCCGCGCGGAAGCTTACCCGTGAGAGGACATGCAGGGCTTCGCAGGGAAGTAGCCTCCCCGCCGGGTCGGGCCGAGGCCCTTCGACCGCCCTTCGGCGGACGGAGGGCTCCTCTCGCTGTGGCTCGGAGAGCGCCTGGAGTGCGCAGAGAGGCGAGGCCCTCTGGGGAAGGCCTGCGGGGCTGGTGGGCTGCAGAGGACGAACGCCCTGGTGAGCCGTGGGGAGGGCTTTTCCCCCCCCCCCCCC
>Ga0065711_1051452_pt1 | contig 10378 bp, 8 predicted proteins | sample Hoacrofraction12_FD_59098 | JGI IMG/M metagenome (GOLD analysis project Ga0065711, IMG submission 59098) | Hoatzin crop microbial communities from Cojedes, Venezuela - Epithelial fraction 12 v2 (version 2) | ecosystem: Host-associated > Birds > Digestive system > Esophagus > Crop | place...
GGGGGAGGGGCAGGGGCTCTTGGGACGAGCTGGGCTCTCACCTTGGCGTTCTCCCCCCTTTCCTCCCCGTCCTCAGCTACATCCGGTACTCCCAGATCTGCGCCCAGGCGGTGCGGGCGGCGATGAAGCCTCAGTACAGAGCGGAGGCTGAGAGGGTGGCCGTGGCCACCGTGAAAACCGTGAAGCCCAAGAAGGAGTAAAGCGTGAGTAGATGGGGCGGGCAGGGGCGGCTCCTGGCAGTGCTCCGTGCGAGGGGCGCTGGGTTCCGGAGCGCGCCGGGCTGGGGACAGCCCGCGCCTCCTGTTTGCGGGGAACCGGCCCTGCTGTTGGCGGGTGAGGCCGGAGCGCGTTGCTGGCTGGGTCGGCGCAGCGGTGCGCGGGCGGGATGGGGAGCCTCGTGGTCCCCTTAGTTCGGTGGAGCGAGGGAGTGTCTCCGTCCGCTTTGAGCGGTTTGCGGTTTGGCCAGAGTTGTTACGGACTGACACGGAACGGCGGCGTTTCTGTGGGACGTGCAGAGGATTCTCGTCTCTGCCGAACCGAGAGACGGCCTCTGGACTGCTGCTTCCCCCGTCAGCAGGCTGACTTGAGTGGGGGCTGGCTACCAGCTGGGAGAGGCAGGTGCTACGTGTGCCTGGAGCTGTGGTGCTGCGTGTAGCGCGAGCAGCTGAAATCTCTGCTAAGTAGAACAGCTTCCAAACGGTTACTTGATTCTATGGTTCTCTTCCAAATCTGAGATCAAATATTATTACCTTTTGTTTGAAGCATACCTTGTATGTGTTCTTTGATTGAATAACTTGTATTTTGAATCTCTCACAGGAACTGATCTGTGGTGAATACTCTAACAGCAAATTGCAAAGCTGTAGGCAAGCTCGAGCTCTGCAATATAATGTCATCACGTTAACTGTACAACTTGCCTCTGTCTGTAAATCAGCATGCTAATAAATACAATTGTTGTGAAATGAATGTGTGGGAAGTGTTGTTCCTCTTGAAACAAAGTACTCCCATTTTCCAAAGACATTTATCTTTCACTTGTGTTAAAATGGAAAACTTTTTATCGCAGTCAGTAGCAACATACGTTTATTTTCTAGGGCAGATCTCTTGTTGGATTTCATGCTGTTATTTCCGGTACATCAATGAGTGAGAGACTGAATTGTTGTTAAAACGTTTCTGCCTACTTCATTTCAATGATAATGATTACTTTGGAAAAAGAAGTTTTCTTCACCAAAACCTATGTCAACAGAGAATATAGGCATATAATTTTGATAATAAAAAATAGTTCTGTCAGTTCTCTCAGCTGGAAGTGGTACGCTGGTGGCTTTAAAATTCTCTGTCATCACGGTGTTCGTCTTCCATTTGTGCTTAGGACAAAACTAACTCGGTGAAAATCAGTCTGATGAGGCTCAGCGTTAAGACTAAACGAAGCAGGGTGCTTCGCCATGGATGTGCTGCACGGATCTAATCTCCAAAGCTGTCCGCAATGCTGAGCGGTGACTCAGGAGCTGGAGACCTGGCTGCCTGGACGAGGGGGGAAGGAGGTGCAGGAATCCCTGGACTCTTTGAGCGCTCAGCTATCCCCTGTCCTGCTTCTGAGCACTTGGTCACTTCCCTGGGCGGGCGAGGGACATGCGTTCACTGGGGAGGGGAGGGATGGGGCTGTTTTGGTTTGGGGGGAGTACTGGCAGCTCCTGCTGCTGTGTGTCTTGCCAGCAAGCCTGACATCATCCCGCTGCACGGGGAAGAACACAGCGTGCTTACAGAACTGGCTTCAGGTTTGTGCTCTGCTAGACACTTCCGCTGTTGGCTCAAACGTGAGGCAGTGCTTTCTTCACAGTTAATAAACTTTCTCTTGTAAGAGCATAGCAAAACAAGCTCATTTTTTTCATGTAATTTAGTCTTTAGAAGAATAAACTGATTTTTGTCTATCAAATATTTCAAGTATTAAAGTATTTTATCAAATGGTATATAGTTTTTATTTTAAAGAATATTATAAATACAGTCTGAAGTAGATGGCTGTGAATGGCAAGAAACTTTTTTTTTTCCTGAAGTGAAGATAGGTTTTTGGTTTAGTGACTGCCACTGAACTTACATCTAACTAGCTGCAAACCATTCCACCCATGTGGCTGTACTGAATGATAGGAAGAAAATTTACAGTAGTTAGTACATGGGCAAAACAAATAACCACACCAAAACTTTTACACAGTGTTCACAACTTTATATGCTAATATAACTCACACTATAGTTTGAAACGGAAACCAACCACACAATGATAATGAATACAAGCTCTGCAATAATATAAGCCAGCAAAGTGACAGAACTACTCGAGTACTTTTACAAAACATAAGAATGTACATATTCAGTCTTTTACCCCGTGTTGTTTCCCCTCCCCTCTCCCTGCAGCTTAAGGAACTGAAGTTCTACGCAGATCTAGAGAGATCTGTGGAGCGTGTAATAAAATCAATAGTGCCTTTACAGATGTGCATGTGTTCCCAAACCAGTAACAAGTTCACAAACAAAACATGGACTGTGTTTACCTGAGAATAAGTTGATAGCATGTTCTGCTGTTGCTTATGGTCCTGATACATATACACAGAGGCTGTATATTACATTCAGTATATGGTGATAATATTCTAAAAGTGAATTCATTTACAAGAAAGGCTGTTGTGAGTGACTCTCAATAGTGGCTCTTTTTTGGGAGAGATGCAGTTGTTTAGGAGAGTAAAGTATGGCTGCCGTTAATTTCACAAGCGTTGTATTGCAATATTGGATATATTTTGGCCAGTTGCTGAGAAAGAAATCTGAAGAAAGGTGTTATTTTCAAGTAAGACTGGTTTAGCCTCCAGTCTTACTTTGAGTGTACAAATACACCATATTTTCAGTATGCAGATGATGACGGCTACTGCTTTTTCTTTAGAAGGTGTCAGCAGGCTTGGTCGGAGGATGTTTTTATATTACCATTGTTTTCACGCTGCTTCCTTTTCTGGGCTGGCTTCTGCTTCTACCTCTTCATATTCCTCAACATCTGCAGTGGCATCCTGGTACTGCTGGTACTCGGACACAAGGTCATTGGTGTTACCTTCCGCTTCTGAAAACTCCATCTCATCCATACCTTCGCCAGTATACCAATGGAGAAATGCTTTTCTTCTGAACATAGCTGAGAACTGTTCAGAAACCCTGATGAAGAGCTCCTGAATGGCTGTGTTATTGCCAATAAAGGTAGCTGCCATCTTCAGTCCCCGCGGTGGTATGTCGCACACAGCCACTTTGACATTATTAGGGATCCATTCCACAAAGTAGGAACTATTCTTGGTCTGGACAGCCAGCAACTGCTCATCCACTTCTCTGGTAGACATTCGGCCTCTGAAGATGCATGCCACGGTTAGATAACGTCCACGACGAGGGTCGCAGGCTGCCATCATGTTGCGTGCGTCAAACATTTGCTGAGTCAGCTCTGGCACCGAGAGGGCTCTGTACTGTTGGCTGCCTCGAGCCGTCAGTGGAGCAAAGCCTGGCATAAAGAAATGCAGGCGAGGAAAGGGCACCATGTTAACAGCCAGCTTCCTCAGATCTGCATTCAGCTGACCAGGAAAGCGGAGCGAGGTTGTGACACCGCTCATCGTTAGGGACACTAAGTGGTTGAGGTCACCATAGGTGGGATTGGTGAGCTTTAAAGTTCTAAAACATATATCATAGAGAGCTTCGTTGTCAATGCAGAAGGTTTCATCTGTATTCTCGATTAGTTGGTGGATGGAGAGGATGGCATTGTATGGCTCTACGACCGTGTCGGATACTTTAGGTGAAGGCACAACACTGAAAGTGTTCATAATCCTGTCGGGATATTCTTCTCTGATTTTGTTGATGAGGAGCGTGCCCATACCTGAGCCCGTGCCACCACCAAGCGAGTGGATGAGCTGGAATCCCTGCAGGCAGTCACAGCTCTCGCACTCATTCCTGACCACATCCATGACATTTTCAATCAGTTCAGCACCTTCTGTGTAGTGGCCCTTAGCCCAGTTGTTTCCAGCACCAGAGTTACCTGTAAACAGAATTACAGAAAGAACAGCCACAAAATCAAGCAGAGAATTTTTGATGGCTACAAAGAGAGGAGTTAAAAGGCCATTTTCACAGTTGACTCTAGTTAGTTTGCTGACAGCATGCTGTACGTACCATGAATAAAATTGTCAGGTCGGAAGAGTGGGCCTATTTTGCTAGACCGTACACTGTCCATCGTACCAGGTTCCAGGTCCACCAAGATAGAGCGGGGCACGTATTTATGGGCTAGGATGAAAGCAAATGAATGCAAACAATTACTGTCAGGAGTCAGGCTTATAATCTACGCTGAAAAATCCAACCCACCTACAGTGATTTGGGGTTATAGCTTTTTTAAAATTACTTATTTTAACCTTCATTTTGGCTCTGCAGATTGCTCTGCCAACACCCTAACAGTGCTGAGCACTTACAGTAAGCCTCATTGAAGTACACGTTAATTCGCTCAAGCTGCAGTGACGCATCCCCTCGGTAGTTTCCAGCGATGTCAATCCCATGTTCATCACTTATCACCTCCCAGAACTGAAAAAGAAAAGAGGTTCAATACACTTGCAAAGATTTACTTATTTTCAGCACGAGGTGCTCAGCATCAGCTCTGCTGTGCTCACACCTGACTGCACGTAAAGTGGGAACTGTGCCTGACATGGGGGATGTTTTGCCATTTACCTATTAGATCAGAGAGGGGAATCCTCCTCTCCCCCTCCCCAAATAAGTTCAAGGGAAAAGTTTAGCAGACCATTCATGTTGCTTGGCTGTCACCCGTGCATTAATAGGTGGAGGCCCTCAGTTTGCTCCCTTTGTAGTAAAGGAAGATTGATATTGGTTTAGGTAACACAGACACAAGTAGGTATGAGCTTAACAAAAAAGCTGGGGGGTGTGTGGATTGGGGAGGGTTGCTTTCAGGCCTGTCAAGCACAAGTGGGACTGTGGCATGGCAAAGCTGGCTCAGACAAATTTGTAGGCGAGCCTTGCTTTCCGCAAACAGATGTTGGTCCTAAACGTCCTATCTTGACATTCATATGGGTGTCTTGTACCGGGGCTCTTATCTAGGCAGCAGCCACAGCAGTGTTAGTGTAGGCACACCCACCCACTGTGATGACCAGGCTATTTTAATTTTAAAGGTCTTCTGGTTTAAGCCTCCAGTCTCATTTTGAGTGTACAAATACACCATTGCCGACATGTGCATGGTGTTTTAGCATGTGCGTGCGCATTTTTCTACAGCTCTTATTAGACATAAGCAGTTTCCAGGTCAAACCCAACAGAAAAAAATATAAACCTTTTAACTATCACACTGGCTGCATTCAAACTATCTGGATCGAACATGACATTCCCTGGCCATCCACAGCTTCATGTTCCAATAAAAGGAATCAAGGTGAGATTTGCAGGAACAAGAAATGGAGGAAGAAGACAACAGAACAATCCTTCAGCTGTGATGTGCCTTCAAAGACCTCCCAGACCCTAATTAATCCAGATATTTTTTTCAACAACTTCATACTAATCAATTAAAAAAAAAAAAAAAAAGATGGACATCACATCAAAAAGCTATGTTTGTTTTTTTTTTTTTCTCCCAGCACACAGAGGCAGCAATGGGCGACTTCTTTCTAAGTAACAGCATGGCAGTGTTCGAATGACACACAAGTACTCCAAATGACAGGACTGCCTCTCACAGGAGACCAGTTACGCAGAAATCCTTAACTGCACCTTGTGCTACTTAAAAAAACTAATTGGTCACTGATAGCACCAGTCATTTCATTCTATTGACTGATCCAATCCCATAATAATGATTATAATGTGGCGGAGTTACTGCTGTGTAGCTGAACTAAAGCACTGGCATCACAACTTTGCAGCCCTGGTATTACTGGCTCCTTCACTTGCCCCAGTATTTTGCAGATTAGTGCCCCTGGGAATTTGAGTCCCAGCAGGAATGCTCTGGAGCACTCATAATCACTGTGCCATGGTTCTTGAAGATGTTTCATTCTTTGACAGCCTTAACATTAACCTTCGCATGAGGAGCAAGGCCATCCTTATGACTGTCACATCACATTACTCGTATTTGCTGCTATCGTGCCATGCATCCTACCACTGAGTTAACACAGTGCTTGTTCCCCCCCAAAAGTCCCCATCTGTTAGCAATGTGTGACTGCTACCACTGATCGCCCTTACTCCTAATGACCACCACTGAGCAGAGACCTTACCTTAGCTCCGATCTGGTTCCCACACTGGCCAATCTGAAGATGCACAATTTCACGCATTTTTGTGTAGCTTAGACCTGTTGGTGGCTACAGCCTAGTGCAGCTTTTCTAGTCGCAGTCCCCAGAACAAGCCCTTTTTCTGCTGCTGGGTCAGCTACGCCCAGTGCAGCCCGCCCCAAGGGGCCTTTTTATATGGGTGGGACTGTCACTCAGCCAGCGAGGGGAGTAGCCAGCAGCTCAGGCTGCTCATCCGAGCGTTTCCCAAGGAGGTAAAGCGCCTGTCCCCTGCCTGTATACAGGGTACGAGAGCACAGATGCATTACTGAGTGGCTGGAAAAGAAAATTATCATGCGCACCCCCTTGCAATTAATTCCAGGTCTCTGTGCAGCAAACAGTGTGATTCATGAATATCTGTGCACGTTGTATTTGCGTTTCAGTATTTTATACATAACATATACAAAACCATATGCATGTGTAGAGAGTATAGCCAAAAATAAGTGATCTTAATTTATTAAGTACATGTGCTTCTGTCACACAATTTAAATTTTAACATCATATGAGTCACACAGGACAACATCCGTAACCAAAACAATAACAACTTTTGAGCAGTAGTCTCCTATAATTTTAACATTCAGCGCATTGCCGAGCAAACTTGCAGTTCACTAATAAGCACCATTCTCGGTGTCTAACTGCACAAAGGAGGGGGACAGGATCAGTAATAAAAAAATTACTTTGTAAAAACATAAATATACCACTGCGCTCTCAGTGATACGTGTTCCTTAAGCAGTTAGTAAGAATCCATCAGCTTCAGCCAACCTAAAATTTGAATCAGCTTGTGACTAACTTGCACAGAGGCGCTCTCTCTCTCTTTCTCTCTCTTCCTTTCCTGCCATAAGGAATACAGTATTTCTTATATTTGTTACTTTTTTATAACTATTTCAGAACTTGCCAGGAAAATGCTAGAGGTGAGAACCCAGTTCCACTGAAGTTAGCTGTAATGTTCACTGTGCGAAATGTTCCACTGCGTTAGAGGAAACGAGGCAAGGCTGAGCAAAACATGACACAGTCGTGTTGCCTGCTGATAAACAGGACTAATATCAGCGAGCAACAGAAACCCAGAATGGACAGCCTTCTGGGAGCTTACAGTAGGTTTATTACACGTCAGACGACTGTCAATGCTCCTTTTAAGGATAGGAAAAGGAACTACAATTAGGAAAGCACCTTAAATTATTTTGTATAAAAAGATGGCAGTGGAAGGACTTGACTCATTGAAAGTAACTACTTTACCACTTCAGGAGCTGCTAGAGATAAGGAATCTCTGAGCTGCCATATTGTTCCAAAAGAAAAATCAGCTTATTCCAGACTTCCCCAGCACAGATGACTTCCACTTCTTCCACCAGCCAATGGAGGAACAGACAACTGCTCCTCAGACAAAGTCTAGCACCAGAAGAGCACTGCAAAGAAGTAGCTAGCAAACATTCTGTCATCCTCTGCCAAGCTATGAGCTGTCCTCAGTAGGAAGCAATAAAAGCAAGACTTTAAATTCAGGTAGATTAATTTTGTTGCCTTAAAACACAATAACTTTATAATTTTCCAGAAAATAAGTATTCTCTAAATGGTTTACAACACTCAATAAATAACTGCCTAAAACATGCAATGTATTAATCTACAATAGCCACAACTTATGAAGAGGCTGAAGATACTAATTCACTGTCCAAAAAATGTGGCAAAGTATTTCAGCACTGGATATACTCACTGAGAGCATCTCACAAGCAAAGTAAAAAAAAGGGAAGTGAAAGAAATATGCAATCACTTCACACTGGTTTTTCTCTTGCTAAAAATAGCTCTCTGGAATCACGTGCCTCCTCTGAAGCACTTCCTTATAGACTCTTACAAATTATGGCACATGATACAAAGTACCTGAGGCGCTTTACAAAGCAGGGGCGGTTTTGTGCCTCTTTTCCCTCTCCTCCCCAATTGCATTTCTGTGAACCGCCAAGTCTGTCTTTATACCGAGCCTGGAACATGACAAGCCTGTTTCTCTGTGGGTTTTGTCTGCAGGCCTGTCGTTCCTCGGCTCTGCGAACCCCCAAGCCTGCTAACTGCCGAGCGCGTTTCCCAGGCATGGCCCCTGGCCATGTGCTAGTGCAGATTAGAGGTGGGAGCGTCACCCAGGAAGGGGAGATGGCAGCGGAAGGGCTGGCTTGAGGGACTTTGGGCATTGCGGAGATCAGGCGCAGCCTGGCCCTGGGCACAGCTACGGCCAGCCTGGCCCGCAGCGTCTGTTATCAGGCTGCCCATGGCTTCCACCGCTGTCAGCATGGGCCCCAGATACCAAAGCCCGGGTGATGGGCCTACTCTAAGACCACAAATAAACCAGGTCTTTTTGGTTACTGTTTTTTTTGTTTGTTTCTGGTTTTCTTGGTTGTTTTTTGTTTGTGTTTTTTTTAATGCCACCACAAAACCCACTGGCAACAAATACACATGTGCAGGGAGGCTTTCTGGGATACTTTTTTTTTTTTAAAATATGGTTTTCTTGGGAGAAACTAGCTTTTCACAGCAGCGGAGAAACTGTTGAGCAGAAAGCTTATTCACTTTGAGATAAGCCGGCTACAGGCCACCAGATAATTTGAGAGAGATCTGTGGATGGCTACCAGGCGAGCTGATGCTAGTCTCAACTAATCTGGGCTAGCTCCAGCATCCTCAGGAATGCTACCAAAACCATTGCACTCAACAGGCAGTAAAATCTACAGACTTCACATTTTCCTTTCAGTTAGTAAGAAAAACTATTTAACGACTGTCTCATTCTGGCAGGTGGTCCAGAGGAATTACAGCAGGACTGCCCACTGTGAGTTATCGTCAGCGTAATGAGCCTGTAGGTTTAAACAAACAGGTTTTGGTACAATCGGAGTGGACAACCGAGCAGTTCGTTACTTTCCCCACACTGCAGATCTGTGACCCGGCAAAATCGTGGGGCTTGCAGCATGTGATTTCATCTGCCGGGTGGTGCCTTACTTGGGCCCCAGTGCCACAACTGCTGGCATTGTCGAGCCTGAGTCATCTGATGAATTGCCAAAAAGGGCAACCGCACAGCATCAGGCTCAGGTTCCTTTTGTTGCGTTGGTTCTCAGCATCTCAGTTTCTCAGCTCAGAACACTGAGCTAACGAACCTCGTGCCTTTTATACAAGTGCTCGGAACCAAGGAAGAAAAGCTGTGAGGGAAGAACTGGCTGTGGTTTACGAAACCTGTTTACCCCACAAAAAAGCTCTAGCTGATATATGGAAGAGACCAGCAGACCCCTCACAGAGATACTTAAACCTTCTGCAGGAAAATTAGAAAACCATTTTTACTGTTGACTAAATCTTGTAGCAGATACTAAAGACTCCTCAAATGTCCTGAATCCTAAATAGCCAAAAAAAAAGGACACAGGCTTGTATACCTTTGCAAACCATAGCATAAAAGGGCTAGAGAAATTAAAAATTTGGGACTAGTGAAAAAACCCCAACCAAACCAACCCCCCCAGCCTGCCTGCTCCGTACAATCACATGGTCACTGGGCGCAGGCTCACACACCGCTGAGGTGCGAGGCGAAAGGACCCCGTAACCCCGCTCACACACCGCTGAGGTGCGAGGCAAAAGGCAAAGGACCCCGTAACCCCGCTCACACACCGCTGAGGTGCGAGGCAAAAGGCAAAGGACCCCATAACCCCGCTCACACACCGCTGAGGTGCGAGGCAAAAGGCAAAGGACCCCATAGCCCCGCCAGGCAGAGCCTGCATCCCCGTACAGGCCCTTGTGCCACAAGCCCTGTGTTGACAGCAACCGCACGTATTGAATCAATTAATCGCTCTTCCTTTTCCATTTTTTCTGTGGCTGGGGGGGGATGTGTTCAAAAATTGCTTCATTTCTGACGGAGCCTCCTCCCGCGGGCTGCCCGTGGGGTGGGTGCCGCGGGTCTCCTGCCCAAGGGCGGGGGCGTCTCTCGCCGTTGTGTCTTATCCCCTAAGGCCTCAGGGAGGGCTCTGCCCCGCGCTGCCGAGCCCAGCTGCCCCCGGGCCTCCGCCCACGGACACGGCGGAGAAACTCGGGGGGGCTCCGCGGTCCCGCCCGCCCCAGGTGAACACGCGGCGCCGGGCCGGGCC
>Ga0065711_1051453_pt1 | contig 10378 bp, 6 predicted proteins | sample Hoacrofraction12_FD_59098 | JGI IMG/M metagenome (GOLD analysis project Ga0065711, IMG submission 59098) | Hoatzin crop microbial communities from Cojedes, Venezuela - Epithelial fraction 12 v2 (version 2) | ecosystem: Host-associated > Birds > Digestive system > Esophagus > Crop | place...
TCTGTGATTCTGTGAAGGCTCTGTATGGAAGTGAAGCTGGGGGCACAGGGGGTGTGAAGGAGAACAGGTGAGAAAGGCAGGTCTATGTAGGGGAATTTCAGTTTTTGACAGCAGCTGCATTTATTCCTTGGGTGTGATTTAGCAAAAATGAAATCAGTAGAATCAAGGATACACACACATATGCACTCCTCTTAACACAGTCCCTTGGAACCAAGCATGGCACTAGACCAATGCTCCACATCTTCTAGCAGGTAGCTGTTGCTTGTTCCCCCCTGGAGTGGGAATCTCCGGAAAGACAAAGTGCACTAATTAATGTCTCACAGAGGACATTTTGGTAACCCCTCTCCAGAAGGTTTCACACTGACAGTACTGACTGGACCCAAGCACATGTGAGATTTTCAGCTGTACTACAACCACGCAAGCGAAAACCCTGAGTAATCTCCGAAAGCAGAAACAACTCTGCCAAGGCTAACAGACTGAAGCAACCGAGATAAATATAAAACTTGACTTGATATAGTACGCAGAATTGAACAGTAGTTTGATGCTAAAAAAAACATAAATCTGCAGCACAGCTTACTGTCTCAACTGGTGTGTGACAAAAAACAGGGTGACAACTAGCACACTTCACACATGTCAAAGCTATGCACTATCTTGGCAGAATACCTGGAAAAGCATTTGTTTCGCTTTGTTTGTCAAAAATCTTTTTTTGTTAACACTATAACATACTTCAACAGATGTTTCAGAAACATCTGCAAACTGTGACCAGTTGACACAGCTGTAAACAAGGCAATTCATGAACCTTTTTTTGCTTTGGTCAGGGCAGAGAAAGAAGGGTAGAGCTGATTCTCCTCCCAGTAGCTGCTGCGTTTTGGATTTAGTACGAGGAGAATGCTGATAACGTTGATGTTTTCAGTTGTCACTAAGACATCCAGGGATTTTTCCAATGTCCCGTGTTCAGCTGATGAGGAGGAGGGCGGCAGCTGGGAGGGAGCAGAGCCAGGCAGATGGCCACGCTGGCCAGTGGAAATATTCCACACCATGGGCGTCGCGCTCGGTTTAGGAACGGGGGCTGGCCGGGGGGCAGGAATCTTCTCTTTTCCAGAGTTTCAACTATCTCCTCTTATTTTGGGAGTTCGAGCTCTTCAGTGAGTTTGGCAAGTTCTGTGAAACCCATAAAATCTGTGAGCTGTGGGAAACCTGCGGTTCCACGATCCTGCTTAGGGACTGGCTACGCAACTGGTCATCAGGCAGTGAGAAAACTGTACTGTGTACAGCTTGTTTTGCGTATTTATTAGTAGTAGTAGTAGCAGTTGTATTAGTATTTCCTTTGTGGTCTTACTAAATTGTCTTTATCTCAACCCATGAGTTTTACCCTCTGTCTGTTCTCCTTCCCACCCTGCTGGGGAGGAAGGGGACAGGCGAGCAGTGCTCTCCAGTGCTCAGTTGCCGGCCACCGCGCTAAGCCACGCCGAACAGTGACACAGTACAATATTTCAAGATTGACACTATCACCAGATACCATGAAAGCCAAATGCACTGCTTTCTGTAATTAATTTTTAAACTTACAAATATCTTTTTAAAATGCCTAGACTCACAGATCATCATTCCTCTGTTTTATTCTTATTTCCTCTAAAGCTCCTAACTATAAATTTTTCTATCGGCAACATAACCACACAAACTAATGAGAGTTACTGTAAAAAAACACGTGTGCAGTTGCAGGAAATAATCTAATTTAAATTCATTTCCAAATAAACAAAGGTGATATTTGCACTTTTGTGCCTAAAAACACAGAAACATCACAGTTGTGAGATTCCAGAAATACCCTGTGGAACAAAAGCCATCCTGTCTCTGAAGGACCGGGTGAAGGCAGGAGTGAATAACTGCAGGGTAAAACTCCAGCTCTAACTGATGCCAGGTCTAACTAATGCAAGATCAAATGCTCAGCAGACACCACCTCCATCTCCTCTGCATCCATACCCATGGAGCCTTGATTTTAACCCAGGTAGAGTTTAATCGTCTCCAAACCACAACATTTAATCAACCTCCCTCTGCAGAAGTCAGCCACTGGGTTTTTCCTGCTGGTGAAATTAATTCACAGCTGAACTGCTTCTCCCCAGCAATTACGAAGCCATTGCACGACGACTCCTTCACGGAACGCCTCCCCAGTCCTGTCACAGACAATGACAGCAAAAGGGCCTTTTTTTAGTCATTATTCCCTATGCACTAGTTTAGGGTAGGATTCCCAGGCAGTACAACCTGTGGGTGCATCACATAAATCATCGCCTCGGCTGTTCCCCGAGCCAAGTGCTCAAGCCACACTGTATTCCAAAGGAAATTAACTGAGAGAATTTCAGGAATTCTATTTTTTGCCAGGCAACAAACTGCACAGGGTATAGATCTCCGTTCAACAGGTCAAACGGGGCAGGACAGGGGTGACCTCTTCCCAGAAAGGAGCCACCAACAGCCAGCAGTGACAGACAGCACTCATCCACCCTCAGCAGGTCAGAAGATGGACTTCCACACGCTCTCCACGGCGCTGGCATCTGCTGGGCATGTTTTGCAGCTTCTGCTCACGCCCAGGTAAGCATCCTCAGTGAGGTTCAGGGCAACGAACCAGCCCCACGGCAGCAGTTGCACCAAGCATCCAGTGTTTGCCATGGCAGCCAGTAGTTCTGGATGCCTTGACCTCCACACCACTGAAGGATCTGCTTTAGAAAACGCAGTGAGCCCTTGCCAGGGTGCTGTCACCAGCAGCACCGCCGCTCCCCACCTGACTGGTAATACACTTCACAGTGCAAGCACCCAAATCACAAATCTCAGCTCTTGTCTCATCAGCACCTCGACCTGCAACATCTCTTTTACTCATTTCTAAACAATTCTTCCACAACTAGCAAAAAGGTGTCCATAAAGCACCTGGGCATCAAGAAAACGGCTAAATCTGGGTTGGCCAAAACAAACAGCACTTGCCAGGGGCTCGATTTCCCACGCAAGCGCTGTAGCTCACACATTAATCTCAGCTCCCCTCTGCCGCCACAGTGCTGGACACGTGAAGGCGGCCATGCGATATTATGTGAAATAAATCAAAAGGTTCAACTCGTAGCAAATGATCCTGCTATTGCTGGCACACTGTGGAGTTCCAGGCGAGGCCAAGGACGTAGGAAAGACTGGGGCTGACTCCAGTCAGACCCTGCAGCCATTTGTTCAGCGTTAGCCAATACAGGAGGCATATAAATCAATTGCTAAAAAAAAAAAGTAAATTTAAAAACCTCACACAAAGAACTTTAAACACAAATTTTCTGTGTTCCATGTATCTTAGTCACTATTGTTTAAAATCAACAATCTAAATTTCTTGGTAGGCTGACCTAATGTGTCCATGTCCAAAGGAAGCTCGCTCAGCATCTGTATGCTTATCAAACAGCATATATGCCAGGAACAAAAATCAAAACCTGAATCCCCAGAAAGCCCCATTACTCACGCTCCTCATGGGCAAAAGAACTGCAGTTGTAAGATCACATAAATACTGTAGAAGTAGCTACTTTAGCTGCCACCAAGGGATTTTCTTCATTTAAGTCCCAATCCAAAAATCAAGGGCTAAGTATTAACCTTTTATATGTGAGTCAATCATTTCAAGTGAATGCAGGCATTTGCGCTTGACAGGATGAGAAACAGAAGACCAATGTGTTCGCTGTTCTGACCTCCAAGTGCTCACACACCAACAAACAGGAGTGCTCTCAAGATCTCGAGAAGTTCCCAGTAACAGAAACCATTCTGTGAGTTTAGGTAAGTCAGTGTTGAAGTGCTGAGCACAGCACTTCCTAAATGAAGAGAAATATCTGCCTTACAGACGTGTTCCCTTATATTTACATATAAATTGCATGGTAAATGTGAGCCTAGTTTTTAATATATATATATGAAAATAATATATGTAAATATATATATAAAATAGAAAAAATAAAATATAATTTCTTCGTGTATCTCACGCTTTTCATCAGAACATCATTTTGTGATATTCTAAGCTTAATTCCTGTTGTCCTGTTTGGCATTCTGGAGTTAAGGAATAATATGGACTAGAGAACAGGCTGGATTTCAAACACCCTGTTCAGTCCTCCCAAGAAAACAAGTCCGTCCCAGCCGGAGACCCAGGGGACACTGGGTCTTTTTCCAGGTCTGCTGCTGATTCACTTGGCCGTGCCTCACGACTATGCTTGTTCATCTGGCTGTAGATGAGACATGCAAGTGTGAAAATTTATTAATGGAAAGAACTATGTAAATACTAATTATTTATTCCCATTGAAATCCAAAAGCCAACCTGGGTATTTCCTCATTCAAGTCAAGATGGTGACCCTTCTACAGTTTCAGCAAGATGAAATCCATCGTGCTACCTTTATCAACTTGTCACAAGGTCACCAAGCTAAGGCTAGGAAGGAGAACTACAAGAGCTAGGCTCACCTCCTACGCATCACAGACATTTTGACCCTGCTACTTCTTCACAAAGCCCAGTTATTCACATTTGATAGACAGCGCCTGGGAAAACACCTTATTTTGAGAACTCGTTCCAATGATTAACCATCCTCTTGGCTGAAAGCGTGCAGCTTCATTTAATTCAGCTCCTTTCCTCTTGCCAGCCTCTGGTTCTTGTCATGCCTATTTCCACTATGTTAAGAAGCTCTTTAATACTTAGTTTTGAGGGGTTTTTTAATCATTTATTAATCTTTCAGATAAACCAGACAGAACTGCAGGTTTGCTTCAAATTATCAGCAAAAAAATCAGCAAAATAAAAAAGTTCATTGCAAAAACTGGTCCATCTTCTAAAAATGCTGAATTATCCACCAGCGTGTGCTGGCCAGAACAGTTTTAAAAGCCCCCATCACCCAGTGCATCCAACTATTGTCAAGGCTAGTGGCTTTCAACATCAGAAGCCTCTTTCTCACGTTTGTTCAAGTATTTCTTTTTACTAGTCTTCCCTGTAGCAAAAAAGGGATAATTCCAATATGGTATCTTAAGTAATAACCAAATTAAATGGTCTTTCTAAATTCATTGGCCAAAGGAACTCGTGTCCTTCTCTCCCAAGCTCCAGATCCATCCCCAAGCACAGCTGTAGTTGTTCTGCTCTTTTCTGGCGCGTTACCTGCCAGCCGCTTGTTTTACTTCCTGCCACTTTAACAATCTCTCTTCAGCACTAAGGTACCTTTACATAAACAGATTTTCATACTTTTTATAAAACAGTTTCCATAACCCAGATGGACATTAACAAAGCAAACTGGTATTACTAGCAGCATAGCACGTTTCCATTTTCTAGCCAACACTTCACTCGTGGACACCCAATATTTTGTACCTCCACAGGCAGCTCAGCACCGAATGACACCGCTGGGATTTTTGTGGGGGGTCCTGCCCCCTCAACCCCAGCAACTAAACCCACAGCAGTAGGAAGAAACCACTGTATTCTAGACACTGGCAAAGTAATCCTAGACAGAACCTGACACTTGCACTCTGCGAATCGCATCCACTTTCATTCCCCAGTTCAAACATTTCACAAATCTGTCAAATTAGCTTTCAAAAACTGAAAGGATTGATACACATGTGGCTATCTAAGCATTATCAAGCATGGCTCCAGACCACAGAGCAACTAATATTTTGAGATGTAACAGGTTGCTCTCTCTCACCTTATTCCTATAATATTATTTCCCAGCCTTTCTGAATTCCTCCCTAAAAAAGCCCAAGTGCCTGAAGCAACACAGAGTTGCTGCAGAGCACAGTTGGCAAACCAAGGGAAGGCACACTACATCAGTAATGAAGGCAGCAGACACGGGAGAAATGAGATTACAGAACGTTAATAAATCATTGTATTTCAAGTCATGTCTGCTGAATGTGGAAATGCATAAACTGGGCTACTGACCAGAAAACGCAGGGAGGGAAAAAAACCCTGGTGGATATATTAGACATTTAAGTCCTAATTACTAATGTTATTAGAGACTTGATTGCGATATTCCAGAGCTTCAATTCAATTGCATCTTAATTCAGCACTGAAAACAGCTATTTCCATACCTCTAATAAGCAAGCTGGCAGAGACTGCAACTGGCAGATCAAACACGCTACGTGGTCTGCTGAACCAGCAGCCTGAGGAGACCTCCAGGGAGCTCCAAGCAGACCCTTTTACCTGTTCTAGGGTGTGAAGCCCAGCCTAGCAGGGCTCTTCTGTCCCTCAACCCCCTAGTGACTCAGATGCACTTGCAACACCAAATTATTCATTGCAGTTCTATCAGATGGGGAAATCAAGTCTGGGCTTCTGTTCTTCCCAGTGAAGTTTCTCTTCCCTGCAGAGAGCAGAGCACCTTCTCAGCCACGTGTCTCAGGGCCGCCGGCTTTCAGTGCAATTCATATGAAGTACCCTTCTGCTCCAGGCATTCTCACCACCCTGTTCGACTGCTTCAGAGAAGTTCTTCAGAGACTGGCAGCAATAAAAAGCAATTCATTAAAAATGCCCCTGCAGCCCACACCCCCTGCCTGAGCCCGGAGCTCACCAACGGCGACATCGTAAGGGTATTGCAGCCGCACGCTCACTTTGCCTCAGACACAAATTTACTCTGGAAATAGAACAGAATACGAAAATCTCCCTGCTCTGAATTCTCACTAGCCTGCCAGGTGTGTCACGAGTACATTCCAGGTCACAGCCAGCCAGGGTCAGTTCTGTGGGAGAAAGAGATGTTCTTATCACACCCATGGCAGTGTACAAAGCCTTGTGCCAAACCGTCCGCCACAGCACACATAGGAAATGGAGATGGCCTTGCAAAAAATGCACTGTGACCAGAGGCTATTAAGCAGCAGTTCCTTTACATTCATGTATTTCGACAACCAAACATCAGTAAAATAGCATGAGAAAAACACAGGAATTTCTGAGAAGGATAATTGTAAAAGAAAAGCCAAATCTTTGCATTTAAGATGTTGAGCTCCTTACAGAAAATCATAATATCAATCTGATAATGGCAGTGTTCCTTTCTCATGTTTCAAAATGAGAGAAAGGTGGGCACGAGGCAGGAGCCAACAGTGCAGCTCCGGTTTTAGTCCTTCATGGTCCCAAGCAACTCTCTTCCCCTCCCCTTCATCTGGGTTTTCAGTCTACCTCTGGGGATGTAAACAAGCACACACGGTTTGGTGGGTGGCAGGGATGCTTGATGTCATATTCAGCTTCTATAATTATCAGCCTCTAGCTTTTTCCACTTTTAATGATATGACTTTGGTATTTTGACATGCATCTTTAAAGAAAGAATAGCCAAAACTACACAGGAAAATAAAGTCTTGTCTTAATTCAAAGAGTAGGGATAGTTGTTCAGTGTCTCACTGCACAGGACAGGCTCAAAAATGAGATAAGAGGGAGTTAGAACTGCAAAGCAGTCAGCTAAAATCAAACAGGAGGAGAGCTGCACAGATACCAAAGAATATGGTAGAAACCTATGAAGTTTCACAAAGCATCTGAAGTACTTCAAAGTCACAGGAAAGGTTCATTTCTCAGAGGCTGAGCAGAACGCAGTCAAGGGGGAGTTGTAAAATACTGTGTGTGCTATAAGCCACGCTCCCCATCTTAGTTATGGCAAGCAATTCACTAATGCTGAATTTGTAATAACTACCACTTACAAAAACCCCCTCACAAAAAACCAAAAGTTACTTATGCTGCTTTTAGGAGGCTTAAATAAAGCTCTTAAAGCAAATGCAAGAGTTTATTTCACTGTCTCCTCTCCACAAGAGGTTCAAACACTTTAAACTGATTAACAAGTAAACCAAAGATTGACCAGGGGTCTTTGAATGAATTTAAGCAACTAGGCTTCCTCTGAGATTCACCTTCCTTGTTGGGAAGGACAAGAGGTTAAACAACCCATGCTTTTCTTAGGCTGAACAAAGCCACAACATTGTTTGTTACACATTTATAGTCATTTAAACAACAATTAGGATGAAAGTTTCCTCCTACAAAAGTCTTAAAGCTCCAAATACACTGGCTGAAGACTGCTAAACCACTCATCTGACAGAGAAAAGAAAAATGTTTTTGCCATCTTCTCCTTAGTGGATGTGATGATGGAATTTGGACGGGTGGGGGGGGAAGACAGAAGATAATTCTGTCCATTTCCTGTATCTCTCAACAAAAACGTGGGAAAATCTTCTGGGATCCTTTTCTCAAGGGAGTTGACAACCATGGTTTTTCATGTGACTATAGGTAAGCCCAGAGAACTTGGCTACACCTGGTTAAAAACACTCTTGCACACACCACACACACATATCTGCGATTCAACAACAGTGTAAATTATTTACATACGTCAGGAAGTTAACCCCAGTCTTTCTTCCTTCATTTATCTTCCTGCTTTTAATCCTCTGCAACCATCTCCTTAATTCCCAATAAAACCATAATTTCCCTTGATTCTGTTTCCCCCACGTAAGATGAAAACTACCATGAAATGCTGAGAAGTTTCTTAAATCTGTAATCGAAAAACACGTGTGCAGCAGCACTAGGCAACCTGATCACGTGTTTTCAAGAAACGGTACTTCTAGAGGAGTGCATATTGTCATAAATGTAGATTATGAGAATACAGTTGTTTCTCTGCTGTTTGTCACTACTGTATCCCAGCTCCAGGAGGCTGCATGTACAGGTGTTGATACTCTGGTGTCTCGGGAAGCGTTCTTCTAGAAATACTAGAGTGACCATCTTCCTCCTCCTTTTCCCTCCATTTCTACAGATTTAATCTTTCAATTTACACAGTATCATTAAAAAGAAAAAAAAAAATCAGTGTGGATGTCCCCTCTTTCCCTCTAAATGCAGCATAATAGCAACCTTGCTGATCTCCAGCCTCTGACAGTAAAGCTCGCTGATCCTGCTGCTGCTGTTCACAGCATTAACCGCAGTCTCTCTCTACGGGCCAGCTTCACGTACCTTCTTGTGGTGGGCAGAGATGGAAATTCCCCATCCTTGGTCTGCAGTTCTTCAGATGTGTCAGACACTCCAGAACGCCAAATCCCCTGTTACCTTCAATTTCCCAGGTTAAAATACATCATTACTCACCTTTTTCCCCTCTGTACTATCACCACCAACGTAGGACAGCTTTCGACGGACATAGAAGAGCATATCGTCTTGCCGGGGGGCCCATTTCTCCATAAAATATGTTGAAAACATCCAAGTCCAGAACACGATACGGTCATCTTTGAAACACCCTAAGAGGCATAAAAGAAAGAAGAAATAAGCGTTGTGGAATTAGCACGTCACATTTGATTCTGCTGAAGAGGACACCTGAAGTCTCTGCTGCGCATGGTGCAGCCGACCCCAGCTGCAGCAGAAATACTCTTGTACAGTTCAGAGTAGGTTCCATCAGCGACCAAAGCCACCTTCTGGCAACCACTCTGCCCCCGTACACAACACACACAGGTCAGGGCCCATGAGTACACCCTGGCTATGCCTGGGCCACGGAGGACAGGACCAACACCCTGAGCGAGAACACATCAAGGAAGCACCCAACGAGTAATTTTAAAGGAATGTTGTGCCAATATATGCTCCAGTTAATGACATGAAGCCATCAGCTGCCAACAGGTTTCTCATTTGCTCTTGGGGAGTACAGCAAATCCTTGAGAAACTAGCAGCTGATACCTTTCTTAAATCCACACACAGCAACACAAATATACCCATGCAGGGGCGACTGTAATTCACCCTCTCTCTGACAAGGAACAAGGCTCTTGCTCAAGGAAACAAGCAGTTTTGAAGTCCTGAAACCCAATTAAACAAGAAAAAAGCTTGGGCAGAATGGGGACAATGGGAAGAGGAAGAAGCATCCAAGTCTTGTTCAAGGATACAGACAAATTACGTCAGCGTGGCAGTTGGCCTCTCACCAGGAAAAGGAGCCACAGTAGAGGCGACATCACATTTTGTGAAACCCTTCAAAGTCCTTCACTATAATAAAACAGCAAAAGATGCTCCGTCTCTTCTGTGCCATAATGCATGCACACTGTTAAAGACCAAAACTTATACAGACAAGGAGAGAAACCACTGATGTGTCTGGTGACAAGGGAGTTGAATTTCTCCACCGCTCCTCAGTCCTACTGGAGTCTCCTTGATGGACTAATTGCATCCCCTCCCCAAAGACCTACTGAGAGACAGCTGCAGCTGTTAGCCACAATCTAGCTGTTTTAAAGAGAGAAACACTAAAAAAAAAAAATTATATGGTTGGGAAACAGCAAAAATCTGAAATGGATCATGGATCACAGAATCACAGAACGTTTGGGGTTGGAAGGGACCTCTGTGGGTCACCCAGCCCAACCCCCTGCCCAAGCAGGGTCACCCAGAGCAGGGGGCACAGCACCGCGTCCAGGCGGGGCTGGAATATCTCCAGAGAAGGAGACTCCA
>Ga0065711_1010901_pt1 | contig 10377 bp, 7 predicted proteins | sample Hoacrofraction12_FD_59098 | JGI IMG/M metagenome (GOLD analysis project Ga0065711, IMG submission 59098) | Hoatzin crop microbial communities from Cojedes, Venezuela - Epithelial fraction 12 v2 (version 2) | ecosystem: Host-associated > Birds > Digestive system > Esophagus > Crop | place...
CCATCCTTCCTGTAGGCCCCCTTCAGGTACTGGAAGGCTGATCTAAGGTCACCCCGGAGCCTTCTCTTCTCCAGGCTGAACAGCCCCAACTCCCTCAGCCTGTCCTCACAGGAGAAGTAATCCAGCCCTCTGATCATCTTCGTGGCCCTCCTCTGGACCCGCTCCAACACATCCAACGTCCTTCTTATGTTGGGGGCTCCAGCTAGTGGGTGCTCAGATACTACACTGACAAGGAAGAAATACCAAACAATAATTAATTATTTTACATGTACAATTGTAGAGGAAATCCCAGAAACACGAACTTCAGCATAGCTACCATTTCATCCAATGCCTTCATTCTCTTTTAATACATCTGCCCTGAATATAAAAAGCAACCTTTTCTCCTTTATCACATACTCAAGACATCAGTAAAACTCAATAGCTAGCACATTACTCCAATTAAGCTCCAAATGAGTAAAACACATTTAGCTCTCCCTTTAACACACATTTAATCACTCTCCTCTCTACACACAAATTAAATCAATTCTTGTGGTGTTTTTTAGAGGATTTTTTTGAGTGGGATTTTTTTTTAAATGCAGTTATAAAAGTTATACCTTTACTGGAAAAGCAAGTATCTTTGTGAAGTGCAGAAAAGCTATGAAATAATAATGCAAGGAGAAGAAGGAGACACACAGGGGATGGAGGGAGCATGGAGAATGCTAGGTGGCCACACATGGCTTAATTGTCTGAGGAGAGAAAAATGCAGAAGGAAACAATGTAGTATTTCTAAAAAGGTTTTAAAACATCAGAAAGATAGCCTTCAAGTACTAATGAGTTCAAACACTTCAAAGGATACGAGTCATTGGGGGCAGACTCTCAATACACTACCTTTAATTTTAACAGTATCTTTTTAAGCTCATAGCCTGACATTATGCCTGCTACAGAACAGTTTCCAAACTTTAAACTTCCACTGCAGACTTAACAATGAAATAGCAAGTCTGCAGATGACACCAACCTGGGCAGTGTGGTCAACACACCTGATGGATGGGATGCCATCCAGAGGGACCTGGACAGGCTTGAGAGGCGGGCCACGTGGATCTCATGAATCACAGAATCACAGAATGGTAGGGGTTGGAAGGGACCTCTGTGGGTCATCTAGTCTGACCCGCCTGCCAAAGCAGGGTCACCTACAGCAGGCTGCACAGGACCACATCCAGGCGGGTCTTGAATACCTCCAGAGAAGGAGAATCTACAACCTCCCTGGGCAGCCTGTTCCAGTACTCTGTCACCCTCAGAGGGAAGAAGTTCTTCCTCATGTTCAGACAGAGCTTCCTCTGCTTCAGTTTGTGCCCATTGCCCATTATCCTGTCGCTGGGCACCACTGAAAAGAGTTTGGCCCCATCCTCCTGACACCCACCCTGAAGATATTAAGTATTTATAATGTCCCCTCTCAGCCTTCTCTTCTTCAGGCTAAACAAGCCCAGCACCCTCAGCCTCTCCTCATAGGACAGATGCTCCAGTCCCCTCATCATCCTCGTAGCCCTCTGCTGGACTCTCTCCAGCAGCTCCTCAATCCCAAGCAGAAATACAGGCTGGGCAGAGAATGGATTGAGTGGCTACCAGGTTGAGGGAGGAGATTCTGCCCCTCTGCTCTGCTCTGGTAAGAGCCCACCTGGAGTCCTGAGTCCAGCTCTGGAGCTCTCAGCACAGGCAAGACATGGACCTGTTGGAGCAGGTCCAGAGGAGGGCCACAAAAATGATCAGAGGGATGGAACAGCTCTCCTGTGAGGAAAGGCTGAGAGAGTTGGGGCTGTTCAGCCTGGAGAAGGGAAGGCTCCAGGGTGACCTTATGGCAGCCTTCCAGTACCTGCAGGGGCCTACAAGAAAGCTGGAGAGGGACTTTTCACAAGGGCATGCAGTGATAGGACAAGGGATAATGGCTTTAAACTGAAAGAGGGTAGATTTACATTAGATATTAGGAATAAATTCTTTACTGTGAGATGGCGAGACACTGGAACAGGTTGTCCAGAGAAGTTGTGGCTGCCCCCTCCCTGGCAGTGTTCAAGGCCAGGCTGGCTGGGGCTTTTAGCAACCCAGTTTAGTGGAAGGTGTCCCTGCCCATGACACAGGGGTTGGAACCAGATTATCTTTAAGGTCCCTTCCAACCCAAACCATTCTATGGTTCTGTGATCTGATATTTAGCAATGTTTACTTAGCAAATACTTTTTTTAAATAAAAAAAACTAACTACAACATTAGTATGGTTTCATTAATATTCTCACCTGGTTAATATAAGAGCACAGAATGAGAAAGAAAACTAACAAGGCATGCATCTTGTTCTCAAATTAAGGATAATCTAGGAAACACACTACATATTTATGTAGTTCATCTTCTCAGTTCCATTCACTTCAAATAGATTATAATAATAGCCTTGATATGCACTGAGTGCTCAATGCTGAGGGGGTGAATAGTTGGAGGGGAAATAAGGAAGATTTCTAGCATTGTACAGTTTAATTTTTGTCTAGACTAAGTCTTTGTAAGCATATTGTTCTTCAAAATAAGAGTTATTCATATGGTGAATAATAGTTTGAGGAAGAGGAGGAAAACAACCCCCCAAAAAATCTCACCCAGTGCAATCATATGCCCATCTATCTCATACTAAAAAAAAAAAAAATCCACTTGTTAGTTGAAGCCACGGGCAAAAGTCTTCCCAATGCATCCAAAGTACCAAGTGATCCACTACCTGAAAAAGCAATCTACCAAAGCAGCTTCCACGTGTCTGTAGTCAAACAAGCATGAATCTGATATTCTCAGTTCTACTTATGGCTCAGCCATCGATTCACCTTGATCCTGGGAAAGCCATCTGGAACAAGTGAGCAAAACACTCTGTGACAGCTCGCAGCAAGGCTTGTGGAAGCCCAGGAAGAATCAGTTTTCAGAAATTTTTAAGGGCAAAGGCACTTAGAAAACTAGGCCAAAAGAAAGCACAGCAGCAGCACTGTCATGTGTGCCAATTCTGATTGCAGAAAGAGCACAAGTCCATTAGAAAGGGTTTCAGCTCTTCTATGCCATCACCTCCCATATGTCTCTGGATGTCAGTTTATCTCTACTTCTTTTGACTAGGTAAAAAGATATTAAAAGCACAAGGCAGGTCAGAGACATCTTGCCACTTAAGCACAAATGGATTTAATAAATAAATCCACAAAGAGATAAAAATTGGGAGGTCAGTATTAATTACACAGTTACAAAAAATGCAAGTCCTAGAAAAGCACAGGTGCATCTCTGCCATTTCAGAAAGCCTCTCATCACAACAACATTCTTCCACCACCCACACAGCACACCTGGACCTAATACACAGTAAAGCATGCACAGATGTGTGTGCTCACAGCAGGCACTGCAAGAGCTTTGCAATGGCAGTGGGGATGGTCTCTCAATCAGACATCTAGAACATACCCTGAAAAAAAACTAGCTACTAGACAGCATGGTGCTTCTGTGACCAGATCAGGTCACTGGCACCGTAAATACCTTGCAACCCTACCAGCACTTACCTGGATCAAGATACAAATTAACTCACGCCTCTGATATACACTTTGTCCTTGCATCCTCTCCCTAAAACAGTCTTGTCCTTCCAAGAAAGCACAAGCATAAACTTGAGTTCTACTTTAAACAGTGAAGAGCATCCCAAATATAACACTTCGTACTTCCAGACCCAAGTTCACAGGCACTGCTCAATGGGCCATGCTGTTGGGAACAGACACAGAGAAGCCTCACCACCTTCAGAAGAAAGCAGTTCTAAACACCAGAGGTGGGTACAGGCAGCTGAGCTTAATCTCTCATTCAAGAAGGCAGAAGACACACCCCGCAAGCGACTGGGTGCCCTGCAGATCTGTGCCATAGCCATTCTGCCTGCAGAAAGCTACCAGGAACTCAGCCATGCAGTGGCTGGTTGGCAGACCCCATCTGCATTGCTTCCTAGAGGCCAAACAGGCAGCAAGTTATTTCATCCCAACAGCACCTCCTCCTTCCTGCAGTCATTACAACTCAAGGCCACCACAGGACAAAGAGCATCACTGCACACAAACACAACTGAGCACTACCGAAGCACCTCTGCGACTGTTTTTGCACTGGGGGATGGAGGGGAGCAAAAGTCAGCAGGACTCATGTCTGAGGGAAGCAGAAAAATCCCACAGGTGAGATGAACCCACTCGTCGATAGCTTCACTGCAAAGTCAAACAAGGCTGGAAGTGAGGTGATGTTTGACAGCACCCACCAAGCAGCCAGTTACTTTTAACAACTTTCTGCACATCTGGGCAGCTCAGGCAGAAGGAGCAGCCACAGGCCCCTCTCTGAAGAATTTCAGCACTGCACAGCAGCAGCACTGGCATGGGAAGGCAGGTTTTCCTGAAAGTCTCATGCCGCTGGTGATCCTCAGAGAACATGGAACCTACGACTAGACTGGCAATCACCCACACCTCTGTCTTCCCTTCCCCAGTTCAACACTGCAACTGCATTTATAGCCTACTCCCCCTCTCACTCACAGAACAATTGCAGCTCGAGTTCTCAGTGAAGGCAGAGCAGCCAGTGCAAATCACATGCATGTGCAGGTTTGCTGCCCTTTATGCTCACAGGAAAATATAGAGAGTCTTGACAACAGCACTCATACAGTTCTGTGGAGAGTCATCCCTCATATAAATAACCCATATACAACTATTTCTACTTATACTGGGTGTTGGCCTTTAACATGTCAACCCATTGCACGCATCCCCAAGCGTGTGTACAAAATCTCTGTGCAGTTTTACAATCTTTTTACCTTCTTTTTCTTCAGAGGGGAGGAGGTACAGTCTCTACACAAAAATGCATGACACTAAAGCAAGCCTCAAAACAACAGGCAAACATAAATGCTGTACCCTCTGTAGCGTGCAAAATGTTTAGAGCTGCCTTGTTCATCTCACTTTCACAAGCTGTGTATGAAGTTTATTTCACAAGCAGGCCTTGGTAGACCACTGTCTCACTCCACTGCTCCAGTCTGACCTCTAGTCTGAGTTACTGCACCTGTAAACTGGGAACAACAAATGCTAAGACAAAGTTATCAGGCACGTAGCACCACGCTGAAATCCTGCATGACAAAACTGAAAAGCTCAGGTGTGAGGTTTTGAAATTCCCACCTCAACAAGTTTACTCTCAACAGAAAAGGAGCTCTCTTCACATTGTCATCTCATCCAAACACAAGTCTGTGCATACAAGCCATCAGATTGCCTGCAGAGATTCAACAGGTCCATTCTGAGCACAACAGCCAGTGTATTTCTGGGCAGCTACATAACACTTCAGGCTGAACCAAAGTCAGGTACAGAGTAAAAACAGCTTCTTCAGACAGGCAGGCTGAGAGTCTCAGAGAAACCTGCTGGCTGCATTGTCCATGCATGGTATTGCAAGTGCCACCTGATGACAACAGACAGAAGAGCCCAGGGGGACTTTTACTGGGTGTTGCAGCAACAGGTAAGACAGAGTCAAGGACAAAGTACTAGTTCTGTCCTGAGTTTTAAAGCTATTAGTTTAAATAGATGCTCACTATCACCAAACTGTATGATGTATCTGAGAGGGCAACCAGCGGCTTTTTACACAAAGGTAATAGACAAATTTTACAGTAAGATCCTACTTCCATTTAGCATTCACAGGGTACATGAACTCTGTTCCTTGTATTTGTACAGTTCCATTGCAAACTCTAAACACAGCAGATAAACAACACTTCATGATCCTTCTCTCTCTCACAAAATTCCCGTCTTCCTTCTATGTGCCTGACAGAAAAGAGTCAGGAAGCTCCGAGAAGAGATAGTCCATTTTGCTGTTTTCTTCAGGTTTACTGCATTTTAGACATACAGATTAAATCTGTCTTTACAAAGGCCTCAGAAATAGCTACATTCCTTCAAAGGCAGATGCATGGATAACTTTCTCCTTTCCCCATTTCTATGAATGGCATCTTGTGGTGATGCAATACATTTATTCTTAACTTTAATGGACAGCCACACCAACTTGTTCCAGCTGAAAATACATTACCTAACATTATATGGTGAAGTAGCCTGAAAAATGACATCTGCAGGAACAAGGCATAGAAAAAGCCAGCTTCTGTGCACAAGATCCTGGGGGTTGAAGAGGTAGAGTGATGCACTGGTCACATACTTCTCTGTCAGGGGAAACTGATGGCATTTGGTTGACCTAGAGTATCAGTCAATCAAAAGTCAGTCAAGAAAAAGCAGAGGGAAAGGGGGAGAAATAAAGCTTAAGCTGCAGCAGTTATTTGCAGAGAGAATTATGGCTAAGAAGATGGTCTAATCCTTTGGGGATGCCTGCCACAAGCTGACTTGGGGGCAGTGCTGTGGGCCATCCTCTGTTCTGTGTCATATTAAGTCTTCCTTCTTAAAGGAAAAGGCAGAAGCTTGTAGGCAAAGCATCAACATGTGCACATGTGTGCAAAAAAAACCCAAACAGAAGAGGATTGGCCCACAGGCCAGATCTGGCCCAGCTGCTGACACAGCTGATCCTCTGAATTACATCACTAGTTCATGCCTATGTTTGTTACATCCTTCGTATCTCTATTTGATTCCCTGCTCTTCACATTACAATATACATTTTAAAAGATATATGTATTAATATCTACCAAATTATAACTCATCTCAGAGTTAAAGATTAATCTTATATCTGTGAAAGCTTGTTGCTGAAGCTCTGCTGTATTATCTGGAGTCATATGCTTTGTTATGAACTGCTATCACATGTGCCATGACCACACACTCAAAAGTTGAAGTGTGCAGAAAGATGAGAAACAGGAACATAAGAATAAAAGCAGCAGCTGTTAAATATCTGGTCTGCATTCACCCCCTTGCCCGCCCTCACCATGATAGTTTGCCGCTTTCGAACAAGTGATGAAGACCTGCATAACCCCTACTACACAGACAGCTGAACACCATGGCAGTAAGTCAGACCCAGAGCCTGAAATCCACTGAAATCTAATGACTGATCACCACCGACTTCGTAAGCCTTGGATCAAGCCCAACCTCCAAGTCTCATTAAACTCCTTTTTATATAAAAATCGATAGCCCTTTTGCCTCCTCCCTCAGCTGGGAGGGAAACAACAGAAGCACTTCTACAATCAGACATACATCTTATGCAGGCTAAAACAGTAAAGAGCTCCACAATGAGATTAATCAAAGTGAAGGAGTATAATAGACTTAAAAATGAGAGCACATTAATAACTGCTCCCTTGGGGTAAACAGAGCTGGTAATCAAACGAAGGTTCAGCAGAACTCCTTATCCGTCGCTGAAGCAGAATTAGCTCTGTAGCAACACGAATGAGCAAGTGATTGGCCTAGACAGTCACAGGCCATGGTGGAAAGGCTCCACAGAAATTCAATTCAACCATCACATACCCTGCAGAAGAGAAAGACACTCTTCTCTAAGAAAAGAGATCACATTTGTTGGTCATTTCAGTGACCAAAGCAATCCTTTCTCCACTATTACTCCAGGCCTAGCAGAGGACCCCAGGCTCCAGCTGGAATGAGTCATGCTTCTTCAGAGCAACTCATCTGTGAAGACCAGTTGATAGGTGTCCATTTTTCTTCTTCTGTTCCTGTGACAAAAACGTATCCTGACAGTTCTTTGCTGCCTTTGTCTTGGGTCAGGAAATTTGCCCAGAGAAACTCACTCTCCTACTGATCTTTCTTTTGTCAGCTTTGCAGCCTACAATGCTGTGATACTCTTTGAGATCGAACAGGAAAAAAACAAACAAACAAACAAACGAACGAAGTCTCATCTCTACTCAAAGTTATAATTTGAAAGTTCTGAAAACATTTCACTGACAAGCTAAAACACTGAAGTGAGAGAGGAGAAAAAGACTGGCTGTATGCAACTTTCCACTAGATGTTCTGGTTATGCAGGAGCATGCAATACCTTCGCCTTGCCCATCCTCCTATGGGCACTCAGTATATGCACTCAAAATCCTAACTGTACTTACCTTCAGAAGCCCCTTGAAGACAGCTGCCTTCATTTCACAGATGGGTAAGTGGTCCGACAGACAAGCTGGCTTAAAGTCAAACAGCGAGTCTGCAGCTCAGCACTGAACTGCATGAGATTGAGTTTTGCTTTTATTTATCTACCAGTTTTAGCATTTTTAAATTAATTTGATGAAAAAAAGGTTGGATAAGAAGGAAGGAAAATCACAGCATTATGAAGACAAAAAAGCCCACACGAGAGGATAAAAAAACCCTTCTGAACTTGCTCAAGTCTTCACAGCAGGGACTCTCATGAAACGAACTCCAGGACGCGAGACTTGAAGTGAGAATATACTCACAGTGACAAAAAATGGTAGAACAGCTAGATAACCCACTTACTCCCATAGCTGATCTTCCAAACGAATGGCAAGCTACAAGGAGGAATGCCAGCGGGACCCTGAAAGGTCTGTAAAACTTGGACAACAGTGGAATTAGTGAATTCAGGGGAGTAAAACACACTCCAAAACCCAGAGAGCCGACTCCCTGCTCGAAAAGTTTTGATTTTACATAACAGTCTCCTATTTCAAAAAGGCCTTTTTTCATTGAAGACACTTTCCCTCTGTTTATGAATATTTTTGTACCATGCAGACAAAGTCCACCTTTCGTCATTACTACAGTAAGCAGTTAATGGTCCAAGCAAACAGACTGAGGTTCTTCCAAGCACGTTGTGAAGTCTTTGCAAAAAGACTCTGTCTGTCCAACAGGAGAAGCAGGTTCTGAAGCTGGGTCTCCTTCACAGCATCACACTCAACCAAATATATGTAAGGTACCAGCGTGAGAACCTCACAAAATGAGCATCAGTCTCCAAAGTAAAACGTCTCTGGTTGCAAATGCCGCATGACCTCAAGGTACACCCTCTGTAACAAAGTCAGTTGTTGCTCTAAGGACTATGATCAGGATTCAAATCACAACACTCCTGTATACAACTGGAGCCACTTAACTGCCAGATGCAGTTTCAGAGGGACATTGTGGCTCCCTGTACAGCCAAAGGAAAGAAATGGCAACTCCAATATAGCCCATCTTGTGAAAAGCCCTGTTTGACGAAATCTCCCTCTCCAAGTTCCCTTTCTCTTTCTTTTCCTTTGTCACCTGCCAAAGGAAGCCCTAAATGACTCATTAGATGCTTAATTCTTAGACAGCCTTAGTCATGCAGGTTAAGTTGAAGGTTTTACTCTTGACCGGAAAAAAATTGCTCCACAGCTGGAGCAGTCCCTGTAGCACCCAAGCATCTCCTTTGCAGGAAAAGCAACTTGCTGATTCCAAAAAAAACCTGGATAATAGGCAAGATACAGTTTCAGGCTCTAAACAGAATGAGATTTTGCTCTTAATAACCAGACTACTCCTCCCCTCCTCCTCCCAATGCAGTTTTCAGACTTAGATTCAGAACATTAAAATAAAGGTCTGTGTCAATTATAAATATGATGTAAAGTATAGAGTTTCCTTGATCTTCAGAGATGTTACTTATTACTCGAATTGCCTTATTGGCCCAATTCACATAATGAAGGGTTTTGAAAACACTACTTTGTTCTTAAGTGATAAAAAAAGCAATCACTATAAACAACATCCTCAAGTGTTGTTTCACCTACTGACTACGATTAGATGCCAATTTAGATCATAGAAAGCTGTAACACTTCAATTTCTGTGTACTATGATATTTTTACTAGGTTGCAGAGATTACCTACATAATTCTCTTTTCATTTTTTAAGCCATAAAACTATCTTCTGTCATATTTATGTGATGCCTTGAACAAAGCTTTTCAAAACTAAGCTAATGGAGCTTGTTCACTTTGCATTTTGTCTTGTTGCTTCTGTCATTTTTATGTTGCCCTTCCAGCACAGCAGAGAAGATCATACAGCGTCCCAATTCAAATGCATGACTCTGACCCTGGGAAAAGGGTTTCCATAAAACAAGGTCAAACAAAACAGAAAGCAGATAAGAATTATACTGCAGCCTTGTTTCTCACATAGGACAGGAAAATAAAGGCAGGGGAATTTAACCAAGAAAAAATATCTCCAGATAATTGTTAGTTTGAAGACATTATCATATTTTATGACAGTACTGGCTTCAGGCCTCAAAAAGAAGTAAAAGTCTCTTAGAACACGATAGAGGAAGAAGCCTATCTTTGACAAGAAATCAGCACAGGAACGTGCCCAAAGTGCTAACACAGAGTGCCCATGCAGACATAGCATTTTTAAAGATCAAATTTCGTAAATTAAAACAGTGCTTTTCTAAAGCTCTAGGCTTGCATGGCTAGGAATATGAAGCTCACTATGAGGAAACCCTTTTAGAAGTGAATTTTAAAAATCAGGATTGAACAGAATAGTTGTTTGGGGTTTGTTGTTTTTTTTTGGGGGGGG
>Ga0065711_1051454_pt1 | contig 10377 bp, 5 predicted proteins | sample Hoacrofraction12_FD_59098 | JGI IMG/M metagenome (GOLD analysis project Ga0065711, IMG submission 59098) | Hoatzin crop microbial communities from Cojedes, Venezuela - Epithelial fraction 12 v2 (version 2) | ecosystem: Host-associated > Birds > Digestive system > Esophagus > Crop | place...
ATGGCCCGAGTCCCCGGTCTCGGGTGGACTTTGTCCCGCGCGGGCCGGGCTGTGGGAGGGAAGCGGCCATTAAGGGCTGCCCGCCCGCGGCAGCCGCTCTCCCCGGCACCGGCACCGGCACCGGGACAGCTGCCGAGCCCCCCGCCGCGGTGTTCGTAACCTGTACGTTCAAACCCGTGATACAAACCAAAACAAACTCAGTTCCGTCAGTAAATCAATGAGACAGACCCCGCCGAGAAGTGACGGTCGGCAGCACGCTGAACGGTCTCCCCGGCACCGCTCTGCGAACCGAGCCAGCGTCTTCAGAGTCCCTGCGCGCGGCTGCCGAGCCGAGGGCTGGGCCCGGACAACACGGACGTCGACGGCTCCTCTGGCTTCGCAGGTCGTCGGCTCTGTCGATCCGGGCGCCCACGCTGCAGCCGTGAGGGCCGCTACAGACACCGGAATGCTTGAGGCTTCTCCAGAGGAAGTCTGAAACTCTCCCACGTCGTGTCGTCCGCGTCTGGCCTGCTCACGCTCTCTCGGGTTTGGGGGGAAAGCACCTTTTCGGGAGAAGGGGCGGTTTGCGGATGGAGAGGCGTCACCACCTCCCTCCCGCACCGCCGGGCCCAAGCGGAGAGGGGCCAGCGGCCAGGGGGGTGACGCCGTCCCCTGCTCCCAACTGAAAAAGGCGTTGAAAAGCTGAGGGCACGCGAAAGCGCGGTATAATACCTTCCCTGTTCTTCACCCTGGTCTTCCATAAAGTCAAAAATAGCAAGTGGAAATAGTGTTTAAAAAAACTTTGAAGCGGCACATGCCCCAAGTATACCTTCACCAAATTTGCTTGGTCTACGGTCATTCTATTTTTAACACGCATTTCTCTACTTTGTGAAAAAAAAAACCCAGCACGGAGGTATCCTCCCCAGTTACTGAATGTAATCGGTTTCAGTTTTCTCTCGCAACGTGTTGACAGACCAGAGGGTAAACAGCCCAGGAACGCTTACCCACAGCGTGTTTTCCTGCGCCTGTCGCTTAACTGTGCCCCTCACTGGGCAGCCAGGCACCCCAGCACGGCATCAGCTCGCCTGGAACTCCCCTCGCTTTCAAAGATTCAAGTTCTCCAGGATTCAGGGGCAGCAGAAACTCATTCTGAGACCAACTGCCAGCAGCCTCGCTGCTCCCCCTAGAAACGTGTTTCAGTTTCTCGATGAGCAGAAATCAGATTGCAAAGCTTCCGAGCATGAAAAGTGCTTAAAGATATCGCGGCGACAGGGTAAGGCAGTCAAAGAAATGCAGCATTTCGTTGAAAAAGGGGGACGTTAGCATGGCACCAGCAGCAAGGGGGCACGCGGGTAGGTGCTTGATCAGATGTTTGTTCCAAGGCAAAAGAAAAGCCCCGGCCCCTCGCCGGAGGCACAGCACCAACTCCCCAGGTCCCATAAATCACCTGCGGGCCGTGGCCCACGCGACCAGCTGGCTGGCTGCTCGGGCGATAAAAATGTGCAGGGAGTCTCCAAACGCTTTCTGACGTTTCGAAGAGACAGAATCCGCAAACGGCACTTTCACAGAACGGGGAGCACTGCGGCCGGTCCCCGCGTGCTCAGCAGCCGTGGGAAGCGCGGCATTAGAAGCCGGGCTGCGGGGGTTCCACCGCTCCCAGGTGGGACAGGGCCCAGTGTGGCACGTGTCCGCACACGGGCCTACCCAGCAGTGGCACCAGCGTGGGTGAAGTACGTCACTGTGTAGCCGCTACGGAGGAAGAAGTTTTGAAACCTTAACTCATGCTTCAGCTCGTCCCCAAAGAGAAAGTCGCAACTCCCCAAGTAACCAACGAGCGCTTTGCAGCTCCGCAGGAGGGCGAGGAAGCAGCGACATGGCAGTCCTCGTGATTAACCTTATTGGTAACAGCTTATTAAAATATCTGAGAGATGACAGGGATGAAAGTTCACTAGTAGCCACCCAGTCCTTCGCATGCTGTTGGGACAAGGTAATCCGTCTGATGCAGGCGGCCATTTGGCTCGCAGATTAGAAGGAATTTGCATTAACGGCTGAGAATTTCAACAGCAGTTGCAGAGCAAGGGTATGTGCACCAACAAAACCCCAGCGAATCGCTACCCTTCGCCTCACTGGGTAAACTTCCAAGGTGGGGATAGTTTGTACAAAGCTGAGCAAGTCGCTGTGTACGGCAGGCGTAACTGCGCAGAGCTAAGCTGACGTGCTCCGTAAGAGGTACAGCACAGAGATCACCCAGCGGCATTTCCCTCAGTTTTAGACCGCCAGTATTACAAAATGCAAATGATTGAGTATCACATGAAAACGCAAAGGGAGCTTATGTGTTCAGCAGGCTCTGAAGAACCAGCGCCTGTCCTGAGAGGCAGCGGTAGCGAAACGGGATCTCAAAGTCCAGACGCTGTCACTCCAGAAGGCAGCAACGACACGCCGCGACACTGACTCCCCTTGGGGCCGCAGGGCTTCGCTTCCGACAGCCCGGCCCGGGCACCGGCCTTGTCTGAGAGCTGCTAATGCCACGGGCTGCGCACGGTGAGCTCGGAGCAACCCACCCCGCTGGAGAAAATCTCCGTCAGGTGCATCTGCTTCCTCACTCGCTCGGCACTGCCGCGCTCTGCACCGTGCATCTGTCCCGACAGAAAGTCCCGCGCTTGTGCCAGCTGGCTTCTTCCAAAAAAGCTTCTCTGCTTCAACGAAGGAACTTGCAGCTCCCAAGGAAATCCTGTGCAGAGGTACCCAAACCTCAACACCTTCTCATCTCACGGCCTTTCTTTTGCTTCTACTCGTGCCAGGAGAGACGTGAAACTGCACGAGGAGCCCAAGCTCCCGAGCTGAGTCGTGCTTTGCAGTAGCTGCCCCCCAGGCTCTTCAGGCTCGGTATTGAGGATGCCATTTCACGGCCTCAGACGAGCTCAGGCATCACATTTTTTCCCGTGATTGGTGGGAAGCGGCTCCAAAATCACGCAACCCCGACACACACTCACGTTGTATTAATCTCTGAACATTGTTTCAGCCAAATGGAGAAGAAGGGAGAAAGACAAGCGGTTTCTTTTTCTCTCATGAGCGAAAGTTTTACTCAAAGTTTCTCAAAAGTTAGGCAGCAATGGAAGAACACGAGACTGAGAGGGCAAAGTAGCCAAGAGGTCACAGACAATAACGATGTGCCGTATACTAAAGTAATATTCCTTTTTTAGAAGAAATTGTTCACCAACGTACAGCACGCTGAAATACCAAGAACACGTGGATTTTGGTTAGTAGCAGGAAGCAGTAGACTCGTGTCAGAAAGAACAACCTTAACGATTTGAGCTGAAAAGCCAAAAGCGTTAGAAACGCACGTGCTACAAGGAGCCACCCTGTGGCACCAGCCAGCTAAGGGAACAGAGGGCAAGCCAGGGTAGACAGTTGTGTGGGCTGTTTTTTTCTTCTGAAACTCCAGCCAGCCAGAGTGACAAAAGCTGGAACGGGCCCAAACAGCCACTTCTGTGGCAGGGAACTCCCTAACCGAGGAACTGAGCTGGAAAAGCAGCGGGGCAGCAAGCTCCGGCAGCTCCCGTCCGCATGCCGCTCACCCGCCGGCCCTCACCTGGGGCGAAGCTCTCCCGGGGACGTCGGCGTGCCCCATCGCCTCTCCCTGGGGAGTCCGACAAGAAGAAGGATGAATGAGACTCGCAGAATTCATTCTGTTCTGTGGAAGTTCTCCGACGCAGTAAGATCTCTCAGAACAAAGCTAACAAAAACGCGGCGCTCTTGAGGCTAGCTTAAGGACATAACCAGAGGCTTTAAAGGGGGAACAGGGGGAAATGCCATCTGAGGCACGCACCGTGACTCGTCACTGTGGGTTGCGCGGGCACACACGCAGTTGCAGGCAGCTGCCCCGAACCTGCCTGGGCTTTCCCCCTCCCGTCTCTGCGAAACGCTGCCCGGGTACTGCCGCTTGCCTGTGACGCCCCGGGGAGCTGGAAGGCAGCACCCACTGGGGTGCCAGCGGCACAGAGGCCACGAGCAACTCGCTCACCTTCCAAAGCAGACTCACCACTTTGTTTACTGAGGTAAGGGACAGGATCGCTTAGCTTTCCGTTTAAATTCTGATTTAACAGGCCAGTGCCTGACTGCTCACCTCAGCCCTCCAGTTCCTGTTACTACTGGAAACATGGCATGTGGTTAGAGGCCACCTCTTTAATCGGAACGGTAGTGAGTTCTTACACAAACAGAGCAACGCCAAGGAACTGACCTGCTCCACATCCTCCCTGCTCGTGAGGACGCTTGCTCTTGGACACGAACTGACAGTTTCACGGTCAGTTTTGTTTTCACCGGGCAGAAGCAGCATCAAGGACTTCCATTTCTATCTTTGACAGCTCAGTAGAACGTGCCTCGTCTTCTATGGAGAGACACAGCTATCACCCCGCTGACAACATCTGACCTTTGTCCTTAATAAATGGAAGGCACCGTATCTCAGAATGTGGAGTCACACGCCCGACGAAGCTATCAGCTGACATAAAAATACGGCAACTCGTCTGCTTAGCAACACAAGCTGCCACCAACATCACTTCCTTCTTGCACACCAAGTTCGGCGCACGGGCTCCACCCTGACTCAGAGCTGCCTGTAAAATGGGATCTGACTCGCCGAGAGGTCACGTCTCCTCCTCGCCGTGAGCAGGACTTTCCACAGCAGCTATGTTTCACTGGAACTTCCCAACGCGCAGCCCGGGGGAGGCAGGGAGGGAGGGAGGGAGGGAAACGCCGCCGCAGTCACAGAGTTCACCTGCCGAGGAAGCGAGGCCCTGACTTGCATGTTCCCATTCAGCTTTCCTTCAAGACAGACTTTTCAGAGCAGGTACTGAATAGCTTGTTCCTCCTGTGGACTGGGGAGCAGGAGTGATCTGTCACGATTATTTCTTTGTCTGCACACACAAGGAGTACCCAGGTGCGACATTCTCGAGTACAGTCAGAAATACCTACGCATCTAGTCATTACTTGTTTTAAAATGGGAGGTAATTTAAAACCCACAGCCAAACGTACATTTATAATAGCATTGAAAAATACTTACAAACTTGTTATTTTTGCTACTTATGCTCATCGAGAAAAGATGCGTTTAACATTGTTTCTTGAAATTGTCACACTACAAACGCAGTAGGGAACACCTTCAATGTGTTCAGTTTTATAACTTTCCCATGTATTTTTTTTTTGTCAATGCTTCATAAAATTGCAAGTCAACAACAACTAAAAAAAAGTACATTTACTTACATAGTTAGCTATATAAGTTACGTAACTTACAAGTTAGATGTGGTTTCTCTCTGATTCTTTTTCTGTTCTGAAGAAGGATCACCTAATAGGATGATACCGTTTTCTCATTAAACTCAGGTCCGCTCCCCTCCCTGCCTGGTAACTCCTAGGAAGAGGACTGAGAGGGATCTGAAGAGACCATCTGACCCGCCCCCGGCCGCACAAAGACAGGATAAAGTACCCCCAGACAATCCCCGACAGAGGTTTGTGTAACCTGTTCTCAGAAACCCTCCGTGAAGCAGATAGCTGAACTTCCTAAGTAGCTTGTTCCGGTATTTCACTGTAACGACTTAAAAGTTGTTGTTGCATCTACCCCCACTCTCCTAATTTCCAATTTAAATCATCTTCCCGCCCTCCGAATATCCAATCTGAGACATCTTCCCTCTGTACAGATCCGATTTACCTCCTCTTTCCCCCAACATTCAAAAACAGTTGATCAAACCTCTTCTAACCTTTTACACATTAGAAAATTTATCCAAAATTCCCTCTAAAAATTATTTTTCAGGCTCAACATCCTCCCTTCCTTCATCATCTCCTTTTATATTCTGCATCTCTTCTTTTTTCTTGTCCTGTCCTGTACTTTATTTTTCAGCACAGAACACGAAACCGAAGGCAATACTGCAGTTGAGGCCTTACCGGCACTTGGTGGAGTCATCTTTACGTCTTTCTCTATGACTTACATATGCCACCTATTGATAAATCCTAAGAGAGCATTGCATTTTGCAAAAGCGTTGCATTGCCCGTTGCTGTTTTGTTAGTGACTCTCTACAGACCCCCTGTAACCACCTGCCTCGATTTCTCCGAGAAGCTGACAATTCTTTTAACTGAATTACACTTCTGCATTTATTAAGTTCATTCTGATTTCTGATCATCCATAGCGGTCACCATCCTCCCAGCTCAGTGTAACTGACGCATTTCGTAAATGTGCTCTGCATTACATCAATCCACATTACGCTTTGTGTTTTCTTACACCGGATTCATCACAGGAGTACCTTGGTGCCTTACAGCAGAGTAACTGGCAACATCTCTTCTGTCTCTTTCCCCCCTGTCTTGTCCTTTCACTCTCCAGAAGGGCATGCATGGAAAATTTGGATTCAGAAGGATATAGGGACATACACAAAACCATTGTACATTTATATAGAGAAAAAGTAAAATAAATTGTTCCTTCCACTATTCCAGACCCATCCCTGAGAAAACAGTCTCCTACATAGTTAAGTTTAAAGCTTACGGAAGAGTTCTGCTGTGACAGAGCAGTGAAGTCGTCCGCTGTGGTCTTCATTCCACCGGCACAGAATGCTTTAAGAGACGGGCCAAAACTCTGAATGTGAATCTTTATGGAAACAGCCTAATATGGAGGAAAAGGATAACACACTCACACTGTACGCTGCATTAATTATTCTGGATACTGGGACATTCAAAAAGCATATACTGGGACATTCAGCAAACATGGAAGGACTTAAACTTACTTGTACGATCTTCACAGTTCCTCACAATCGAGCCAAAAGCGTATCCCTGGCGCAGCACTTCACTGTGAGAAAAGAAACAACTGCCTGGCTAAGCAGAGTTTGATGATCAAAGTATTTAAAACAACGCACCATTAATTGAACCTTACAAATATTAAAACTGAATTTACCAAAACGTGCTCTGATAACACCAACTCACAGATAAAGCAACACCTCACTTCATGTGTATGTTGAAGAGGAGACACGTCAGAGCTGACTCCACGAGATGCTGCGTGCTTGCCATCTGTGCTGACATGATTCGAAAGCAGAGGTGCTCAATACCACCGAGTGCCAGTCGTGAAGAAATAATCTAGAGCCACAGGTCAGTGTTAAAAGCACCACCGCCACCAGATGTCTCGTTTTGTATCCCTTCATTCTGCACCTTTTCTGCTTCTGTCTTGCATAAATACCTAAAATCTGTCTTATCCTTAAAGAGGAACGCCTCAGCTCTGCAGCGCTGACGGAACTCCCCTGGAAACCTGCCAGAAACTCACCTTTCCTACCTACAAGTTTGTTTATACTTTGCGTATTACAAGCAACTTACACAATCATCGTATTTACTTGTGCATTCCTGGCAGATGAACAGAACTTGCTTATTTCAGTGAAGGCAGAAAGGCCTTGCGCCTTCCCCTGTGGCTGCGGAGGGAGGGGATGCGCGCAGCATCCCTAACGCCACAGGTCACCCTGCGCAGCTGCGCGCCAAAGAAGCGCTGCACTGAACGGTGCAGCTTCTGAACAATGGACCAATTGTCTTCTCTCTTAAAAAATGCAAGCCAGAACACGCCGTATTTTTCGCACTGAGAGCACAGATTATATCACGGCTTCTGAGGCGGCAGGGTTTTACCTGAAGCCTGTCTACCACTTAACAGGAAAGTTGTAAAACAGTTGCTAGACGATCAAGGCAACAGGTACAGTGCTGGCACTAACATTCCTCGTTCAATCTTTGGTGTAGTAGGTTACCAACATGACTTTGGAGTCAGAACACTGCACATGCTGTCAGGTTTTTTTATTTAATAAACAATACACCATACACTTTTCATTCTGTAGAGAAGTAAGAAATGTTGACAAGGGAGCTGAAAAGCCCAGACATGACAGCAGCTGTATCGATGCCAACTTCTTACAAACCAAGTTTAATGACGCATAAAAGCTGCTTGTTTTCTTTAGAGGTAGGCTTAATTTTTTAGGTTACATTTGCTGTTGTGTGACCACCGTAAATTGATGTGCTACATTATACACAAGGAAACTCCCCAGAACATCTGTGAATTGACATAAGTAAAGGTAGCTTTTCCTAACATCTTGGTCAAGCTACCACAAGTCTCTTACATTTGTAGCTTAATCTGAAAGGCGGGCAGTTCGCAGGGCCTGGGTGACGGGGAATTGCAGCAGGACTGAGGGAGGAGCAGGAAAAGGCCCACTTCCACCTGGAGCCGCTTTTTATAAGCCTCCTTGCTACCACACAAGCAATCCCAGTGCTTACAAGGTTTGTCCCGTGGGAGCCACAAAGGCACAAATACATAGTTTATTCTTGATCCTGAAAAAAAACCAAAAGGAGAGCCTTCAAAGAAATAAAGAGAGGGATCATCTGTTCAGTTCAACACACTGGAAAGGCATTTTTCTGTCACGGCTCTTCGCAGAGGTTTAAGGCTAGCAAGCCGCAGACTCCCGAACAGAAGAAGCAGCAGCAGCTACTGCAATGAAAGGACCAGTGTACCTGGGCCTTGGATTTTTGTCAAGCAGAAAATATAATTATACTCAGAAGTCCTCCAGCGCCAAAGACAGCAGCACATCTAACAGTTTATGCTGTCCTACACCTTTTTTACATGCTTATACAAAGGCACAATGGTATCATAAGCGTTATCATCAGAGCCACTAAGTCCTTAAACTTGCCTAACAATCCCTAGAAACAATCTTCTAAAAAACAAAGATACCACTACACAGACACAAAAATACTGAAAAAAGTACAGGGGACACAAATTTTTAAACCCTCACTGTTACTTCCCCCAGCCTAAATGCCATAAAATCCTAGTAGCTTAAACTGCTGTAAGAATTTAAAACCTATCAATCACCTCAAATTTTTTTACTACACATTTTTCACCTCCTTCAAAACTGAAAACCCAGATTCAGCTTTTAGCAGAAGTGAGACTATTGCTTTACCATGATTAGAGATAAGCAAAGGAAAACAGATGAACAAACTCAGGGCCGACGTTCGCTCCATACACAGCGCTTTACTTGGTCCGTCTCAGAACTAGCACACATGGTAGTTTTTGCAAGATCGTGGCCTTGTTTTAGTATAACACAATCACGATAATTTTTACAAGGTCAGAAAGTTGGAATAAGAGGAAACAAAATCCAGGCTATTTGTGTCTGGAATCAATTAGGCTTATGTGCTTTTCAGATGCTGCTTGCCTTTCTATTAAATAGTATTTCAACGTGTACATACTGCTAGTGTGCAACTAACAGTATGCATTGCGTACAACACGCTTCTCCATTTATTAAAACCCACCTAAACTAGGGACGTCAGGAGATCAAAAAAGGAGAAGAGGTGTTCATCTGTGAGCGCTGAAACAGTTTCGCTTTGAGTCTACAGCTTATCTGCCTCCTCAGTGACACTCTGCTCAGAAGGGCCAAACGTCCAGGCCTGCCCCTGGTGTACTCTACCTGTCCAAACGGCAAATTAAAATTGAAGGAGTTGTCCAGGCAAATACCAGCTATGCCCGCTGCCAATTTTTAATTTCATTTGGTTTTAAGATTTAGTGAAAAACATTAACTTGTCCTTGTAAGATGAAACTTTACTGTCTAAGCATCACATTTGGTACAGAATCATCCACAGAAGACTTTAATTAACGAAAAGTTGGCTTTACGGGGAATTTCTGTTTTCTCTACCTTGTTTTGTCTCCAGACGAGGCCAGTCTAGTTCCTATAAAATCAAAGCCAGTATCAGTACAGAAGGCATGTGCAGGGGCATACAATCCAGATTGATTCTTGCTGAATTCACAGGTAAAACAGGTGGTGGTGAAAATGTTCACTTGTTGTGAAAAAAATTACAGACGTAACAGTTCCATTGTCTGACCACTTAAAGGTCAGAGTATTTGCCTTCACTGCTTCTTTGCTCGCCTTCATTTTGCCAAGTACAAAAATAAAGTGAAGGAAAGTGGTTTTGCCTCCATTGCAGTCGCTTTTTAACATAAAACATTGGATTTTTTTTTTGAGACAGCATTGTAAATAATAGAGTGCAGTGAAACAAGGTAAAACCCTCAAACTCCCTATTATTTTTCTAAGCAGAAGAGCTACGTTGTGCCCTTACTGTTTACTGCCAGGCACAGAGCCGGCCGGGCACCAGCACACACAGCCCAGCGAGGCTTCCGCTGGGGCTGGGGCAGAGCGGGGACCCCGCGCCGGGCTCCGGGCCGGCGCCGCAGGGGCGGGGCGGGGGGCGGCAGGCCGGGCTGCCCCTGCAGCGACCACGTCAACCCCACTCCAGGAGCAATCTCACCGCTGAGGTGCAGCCCGCTCACACTCCGGTGCGCAGGACACGCGTGGGCCAGGCAGCCCCCCACAGCGGGGCCAAGCGACGCGTCCCCTATCGACGGGCTCGGCTGACGGG
>Ga0065711_1051455_pt1 | contig 10377 bp, 5 predicted proteins | sample Hoacrofraction12_FD_59098 | JGI IMG/M metagenome (GOLD analysis project Ga0065711, IMG submission 59098) | Hoatzin crop microbial communities from Cojedes, Venezuela - Epithelial fraction 12 v2 (version 2) | ecosystem: Host-associated > Birds > Digestive system > Esophagus > Crop | place...
GCTGCCGTCGAGGGGCGGGTGCCGACGGACGGTGTGTGCGCCCGCCCAGCGAGCGGGGCCGCGCTCAGGGCCGCTGGCCTCAGCTCGTAAAGTGACGGCCCTCCAGAAAATGAAAGCGGTCTGAAAAACCCTTGCATTAAAGACAGAATTTCGTTCATTTTTGTGGAGAAACATCCCCAAGCCACAGTTTGAATCGACTGTCAAGTTCAACGTCCAGCCTTGGAACTGCACGCAGAGGTTTTGAATCTTCCGCCTATGCTACGTACTCTTCCTAGTTTCAATATTGTTTTATAAATAAATATGAAATGTCCCAGTGAGTGCCCTAGATTGCACTGTTGCAGCAGGCTAGCCATTCTTTAAGGGAGGGAAGAAAAAAAACCCAAACACCCCAGCCCCAAAAAGCAGAAAACACAACCAGCCGCCCTGGCACAGGGCTCCAACATGTACCAATTCAACGCGTGCACGCCGAACAGCTCTGACAGATCTGGGACACGCGCAAGACCAGCCAGGCTGGTTAGAAACTAGCCAGGCAGCATCTCTGAATTCTAGGACAGTCCTGTGTTTGGCAATACCCTGGATTCTGTTTCCCATTCATGCTTCTAAATGTGTTTTTCCATATGTTTGGATTGTGATGGTTTTTGTTCACTGATTCTTTCACAGAGAAATGGTGGGCAAAGTGCTAGTGGATCAAGACAGAGGACAAAGTGCTGGGAAGTGCTGTAAGCGGAGAGAGAAGCGACCGAACAAAAACTGATAGGAGAGAAAGGCTGCCGGGTTTTGTGCTGATGGGCATGTTGCCTTTCACCAGCATGCCCAAAGCAATGCTTATTGGACTTGGAAAAATCTTGTCTGTCGCAGATAGAAACAGGCTGCTGCCCCTGCCAATACCATTTAATTGGCGTCTCTGTCTCCAGCAAAAGCGGACAGCTGGGAATGGACCTCAGGAATCATTCCAGCAGTAGCAGCTGCCCTTTTTCCTGGTTAGCAAAGAAGAACACTTACAGAAAGAGTTGGATCTATATTAAATTCAGTCCTTAAAGGATGCGTTCTGTCCTTTAGTCATGCACAAGTCAACTGTAATTCACAGATCACATAAAGTGACTGCGTGAACGTAGAGGACAGAGCATGCAGCCCTCCTGCAGCCAGAACAGATCATAGCCACCACTAAGCAAGTCCATTATGCTTTTCTTTTTAAAAGCAAGTTAAAAGGTAAGCAGGGTAAGCTCTATCCGATACAAAACTTATGAGTTCTCAACTCAGTCTCACTATCAGAAGAGGACTTACTGGGGATGCTGAGAAAGGTCTTGTAGCATTCACTACAATAGCCCTGTCCAATGCAATGCACAATCTGTATTGCTTGAGGGTTGATGCAAGACCCATTTGTTAGCATTCTGCGAGCCATTTGTTGGCCATGTTCTTGTCACAACTTTGTTCCTTTTAGAATAAAAAAACTATACTATCACCTGAGCTCATAGACTTGCATTTTTTTTAATCTGCATAATGGATCAAAGATCTACCCTGTGCTATTGCAACACTGCATGAGTAAATTACTTTAATTACAAATATATGAAAAAGGGAAACGTTGAGAAAGAATGATCAGTATCACCACATTGCACAAAGACTTCTCTACATTGTGAATCATTGCTAAAACAGCACCATCTAATGAGGCTGGAATACAGTTTGGGATTTGTCTTAAGGCAAATGTCAAAATGTTGGGTGATAGTGGCTGAAGTCAGAAAAGCCTATGTAATAATGTGCTTGTAAAGGGCAAAGCAGCAGGTTTAGAGTACATCTGATTCATCATGTCCTTTAACCACATCAAGAATATGGAAACAGTCAGATTCAATTCAGATAGTTATTAACAGAGTTACTATCCCTAACTGTCCATTTTTACATCCTCTCACAACAGCTGATTTCCCACAAATGACTGAGCTTTTCAGTCTTTTCTTTACTTCAGTAGATCATAGTCTGAAATCTTAAGATGGTCTGAAATTGGTGTTGTCTAGTTGTCTAGTTTTAATCTACTCGTATTAGCAGGTTATTCTTAAGTAAAATTTACTTCTAATAGCCATCTGGAGATAGAGACTTCCCAAAGAGTTTTCGTAACCTTTCTGACCTGACTGCAAGAGTTTTATTAGAAAGCACTAATACATATTTTTTAAAAATGCAGTTTAGATTGCATCTTGAATATTCATTTTTTTATGAAGGACTTCAGGCAATATTCTAAGAATTTTGACCCTCTCCTTTCAGTGAGAAATGGCAGCAAAAAGGTCCCAAATCAGGAAAAGAGTTTTGGATGTGGCATGTCTTCATATAGATGGTCCCAAATATTACAGTAGCCATTCACATTTGTAAAGCTGGGCACAGGCAGGAGGAAGACTTCCATGGGTAGCAGACATTGTGTCCTAGAAAAAGGAAAATGCATCCTTGAGTCACAAGTCAGTCCATTCAACACTTACTATGAAATACAGTTTTTGGAAAACACCACCTGCTGTGTATGCATAGCTTAGACTGCAGGAAAGGAGTAGGTTGAAGAACTTGCAGACAGACAAAACCAGGGCAGTCTCGAGCCATCCTTTTACCATGCTTTTTTCTGCGTTGAAGAGATACTTTAGGTTATATGTGGACTTGTTCTTTTTATTGTATCAGTTAAAACAAGTACTATGGACATAGTCCCTGCAGATGACTCTCTACAGATTCCTAGGCTACCTTCAATTAGCGTAACCCTTGCCTTTGCGTTGTACTTTACCAGCAGGCTGTCATGTGCACCATAGTTACTGAACATGACACTAAGTGTGTTACAAGTTCCCTGGCTTCCAGCCTGCCAGGAGGAATTGTGAAGTTGCTCCTGGTTGATTGCTGAACAATAGGGCTGCACCATAGAAGTAAGTTTAGAACACGTTACAGAGGAGAGAAAGCTGGGATGTGAGGAAAAGCAGAGTTCATTTTAGACTGTCTATGGCAAACATTACACGAGAAAGATTTCTGAAAGTGGGCAGTAAACTAGAAAGTTGTCCTCAGAGCACAAATCCAAATCATGGTCAACAGATTAAACAAACTTTGTAAGTATGGTGATTGTGAAAGGCTGATTCTAACCATCCAAACTGCAAAGTACACAGTAGTGATACAAAGAAAAAAAAAATCAATTTATTGCAGAGGCAAAATAATTTCAAATAGATGAAGCCTTAAAGAAACTCTTGTAATACTGCCAGTGAGAAATATTGCAGAATTCTTATAGAAATACATACTTTATTAAAATATACGTCTAGCCTTTACAGTGCAGGCATTTTGAACATAGTAAATTTTTTAAGGCAAGGTCAAAATCACTGCTTTTAAACTTTTTGATATGGGAAGTTAAATAAAAGTTAATTTTTATATGGGAAGGATTGAAACTAAAAGACTTTTTAACTTTATGGAAATCAAACTGAAAGAACTTTGGCCCAAACAAATCCCAGCTTTGTGAGTTAAAACACTGTGGTGCACACCCATTTTAAAAAGGTTTTCTTCTTTTTACTTTATAAATCTATACTTCCTTTTCAGTATCCAGAAAAGAAATCATTGTCCAAATGTTCCTGATAATGAATATTTTTTAAGCATAAAAAAATTTACTTCATTCTGTTACTATTTTATCTTAGTCAAGAAGGTTTTATGTACCTTCTGAATTACATCTGTTCTTGCTTTAAAGGACTGTAAAGTAGAAGACAGTTAAACCATATTAACTGCTTAAATTTGACAGGTAATAATGCTTTGGGTAGACTGACTAAGTGTATCTGTATCGTGTTTTAAAATTTTAATTTTAGACTATAGATATATTTTGCAAGATGAAAGAATGCATCTTAAAAATTACAGAAATATTTTAGAATAGTTAAAAGTTAATTGGTTTTGTTTTGTAAAGGTGGTTAGTTCTTTTTTTACTGTAGTTACTGCTTCTGGAATTCTAGTATTATAGAAAGTGGCAATGTTTTAAAATCTTTGTTTAAAGTCTACTTCCTTCAACTGCATACTCCATCCAAGTCAGGAGGAAGTCTAAAGTTCTGTGAGGCACAGGATTCAACTTCTAATGATGTTTTATTCACTGAGGAGCTCTTACTGCTGATTTGAATTAAAAACATTGATGAAAATGCTTCTGCTGGTTTGTATTCTCAGAATACCTACATTCTTTTTCATTCATTTCTGTGGAATAACTAGTCTTCTTTCCAAAGCCAGGGCAAATGCTAAACAGAGATACATAAACTTGAAACACAGTTCAGAACTAACATATTCTTCAGCAGACAACAGGAACCGCAACTACCCTTTCCCTTTCCAATAGCTTTTATTATATGCTTTAAAAAAAGAAAAAACTATACAAGGTATACAAATGTCCTAATAAATAGGAAGAATTCTTCACCTCAAATCACATTTATGGATTGATTTGCATTTTTTAAATATATGAAGGTAATAGTGAAAAGTCACGAAACATTCTAGAGAAAAGAGAATGCTTAGACATCAATATTGTCTTCCATCTTCCTGTCCAGGACGATGTCTTCAGTTAGGGACAGTGCTTGCAGATTTAAGAATACCTGATCTCTGCAGGTGCAGAAGAACCAGGGTGGCAGTTAATTCCTATCGCTTAGCCCAGGTTAGAGCAGTGGAAATTACTCCTTTGAGGATGAAAATGTCTTTGCTTATTGTCATTTAGGAATAATTTTTTGCTACTGAAAACTTAAGAAAACTTGTGTAGCCTTAAGATACCTTTCTATGTGCCTAAGTTATAAGAATCAAATAATTGCACAAACCCAACACATATGTAGACATAAACAGATGGGGTTAAAAATTTTTTGAACAAGAATAATAGCAATGTAAAATTTTACTGAAACCTATCTGAGCTCTGTTACTGAGGACAGTACGTAAGCAGATGAGGGAGGACGGTGTGTTTTACTACCGTCTTGATGAGAAAGGACCAGAAACCAGGAACAACGTAATTGCTGTTGTTGCATCATTGTGACTAATTTAGTGTTAAAGGAGGAAGTGGGAGGACCAAAGCACCAGGAATTATTAGTTGCGTGTACACACAACAAGGGGATCATTGTGCTCTTCCTGTAATTGAAATACACACAGTAGAGTTATCTCTTTCTCTCCTTCTCAGAATAACTACTTGAATTTACTTATTTACTTATTTATTTTCCTTAATTTATATTATGTCCATCATTTTTATGGATGGGAACAAATGACTATGATTAAAACAGAAGGCATTTTCAACTCTTGGTGAAACTACACCTATGTGTCACTCTTGCTATGTGGTTGAAAAGATAAATATCCCTTTCTTGAGGTTCAACTAAGAAAAAATAAAAATGAACAACTGTGGTTTTCTGTGCACTTAATAAGACCAGAGTAAACCTCTTTTTCTTGTGCCTAACACAAATGAGAAAATAAATATCAAGAAGATTTGACTTAATAAATCAAGTGTAGGATTAGGAACATAGTGCTGGCTTCTACTGTTGTATGTACTAGAAGGGTATTTCATCTGTGGAAAAGCTGCTCAACTATTCCCTGGCTGCCTGACTTTCTTCTGCTTTACAGTGCAGATGTGGTAGATAAAGTAATGTAACTTTAAAAAATATATAATTATTAATTTAAAAAGAAAGGGCACGTACATAAATACAACAAAGGCCTAGTTAGAGTTTACCTGATAAGAAGTGGTTTGCACTAAAAAACCAAACCATATTTATACCGGCTTAAGATAAAGAAATTGAAGGAGAAAAGAAAAGAACTTTGTTTTGAACAAGGCTGGGGAGCCACCGGTCAGCAGAGACAGAAAGGGGGAAGAGAGGAGATGAGATCACACTTCTGCTTTTGGTGTAAGGTATTCTTGGACCTTTATACCGCGGAGGCCCACGTGGCCCTGAGACATCGTATCTTCACCTTTGTGTCTCAGAGAGAGGACTGGAGATAACAAGAGGACAGCACAGACAATGCTGGAAGCGGTCAGAGAGCAGAGATGGGATATTGGACAACTGAGGCATTTTCGTTGCCTTTTGTTGAGTTTGTCACTGGTGTGGTGATATGCACTGTCAGTGTTTCACAGACTGTGATACTGGACACTCATGGTGTCTGTGGGAAAAGACACCAAATACCAGACTTGCATCCCAGAGCTATACGTCAAAAACAGGTGGTGACACACATGTCCAGTCTTCATTTTTATGATAAATGATTATTTTATCCTCCCAGACACAGACTGATGCTACAATATACCTTTCCTTTCTCAGGTGCCATTAAGCATTAAGCAAGAACATGACAAGTTATCATGCTTCTTTTTTCTGAGAATGCGCTATCAGCAAGTTACCTGGAGCAGGCTTCTGTGTTCATTGAATCTGAACAAACTCAGGGGGATCTCAGACAGCACACGATGTTTCTAGCTGTGGACTCCTGAGTGCAGTGTGCAGTCCCAGTAAGCAGGTCCAGCCTTTCCTTCTGCACTCTCCTACTCTGTGTGCTGAATCACATGAAGTTACTCTGAACTCCATATAAATATCTCACTTATTTTTATGTCTCCCAATGTAACAGGCTGCCCATGGCATGCTGCTATTACATGCTGACTTTCAGAATCTGCTTTTTGCCAGTACGTTATGTGAGGTCAATATAATTTGCTCGTATTTGGCAGCAGAAAAAAATGGTTTCACACTAGACCACCCTGAAATATTTTCATGCTATGTAATGTGTCTGTTTTCTGCACTCATCACTCTTTGGGAGAGTGCTCACCTTTGCTGTTCCTTTCCACAATCCCACATTCTCCCTCATCAGATCACAAGGCTGCAGGCTGTTGCATGACTGTTATAATAAATATCAGGGAGAGGGAGCTGGGGGGTGGTGTGGTGTGTGCTGGAACCTTTCCATTTATAAATAAGAGACATGGGTGTTGATACTAATGAATGGGAAATACTAAAAGGTGGCATAGCTGCGCAATTGCATTTCACATTGCCTGTCATGACTGTTAAAGCCCAGTATGCTTTGCACACAAGCAGAGCTATACTTTCTGCTTCTACAAATGAATATGACTGAAATAAAAATGCAGTGTGTGTCCTAGCCCTGGCACAATAAGGCATACCATGCTGCAGGGCCGACCTGATTGTTTTGAACAAAACCAGCATCCAGCATATGTTTCCGCATGCGTACCATAATAATGGACCACAGTCTGTCAGTGCCCATCATGGGCAGTGGCTTCTAGGTAAGGATGTGGTCTTACAAGGAGGAGTGCTGCTCATCTGTATTAGCGTTATCTCTTGATCTAACATTACGCAAGGATAGTTAGATAGCTCTGTCCCACCATGTCCTGGTTTTGGCTGGGAAAGAGTTAATTTTCCTCCCAGTAGCAGCTGCGTTTTGGTTTTAGTATGAGAAGAATGTTGATAACATTGATTGTTTTAGTTGTTGCTATGAAGTCAAGGACCTTTTCCAGTTTCTCATATTCAACTAATGAGCTGCTGTGCGGGAGCTGGGAGGGAGCATGGCCAGACTGCTAACCAAGTTGGGCAGTGGAAATACTCCATGCCGTAGACAGCACGTGCAGTTTGTGAATGGGGGCTGGCCGGGGCACAGGAATCTGCTTTTCCCTTTTCTGTGAGTTTGAATCTTCTCTTGTCCAGTAGTTTGAACTTCTCTGGGAGTTTGTTTTTTTTTGCAAAATTTACAAAATTCTCAAAAATCCACTATTTCCAGGGTCCTCGTTTGCTGCTCGGGGACTGGCTGCAAATTGGTTGTTGGGCAGTGAGAAAATTTTATTCTATGTAGTTTGTTTTGCATATTCATTATTATAATTATTATTATCATTAGTCATATTCATAGTCATAGTCATAGTACTAGTACTAGTATTTCCTTTGTTGTCTTATTAAACTGTCTTTATCTCAACCTGTGAGTATTACCTTTTGTGCATTTGTCCTCCCTGTCCTGTTGGTGAGTGGGAGAGGAGGGGTGAGCCAGCGGTTGTCTGGTGCTGAATTGCTGGCTGCTGGGTTAAACCATGACACACCACTTGCAAACTTTTGATACTTGCCATTGAAGTTGAGTTCCAAGGGTAGAAATGTAAAAAAATGTAGGAGTTGGCTCTACATCTATTATCATTCCTTTGTATTAATGGTGCTCCAACTGTACTGGTTTTAGTAGTTTGTCACTCTTTAATCTCCTAAGTACGTGAAGGAAGCAGAGGTGGTTATTGTCTCTGTCTTTACCTGAAGATCAGCCTAACTATGAAGCAATAATTTAGCTTGCTGATCTTGCAGATCTTCCAGCATTACCCCCATGCAGAGCACACACAAGGAATTTCTACACTAATTCCAGCAGAGAAACAATTGTAAATGCTGCAGTCATGTTTGCACCACTGTTGCCCATTTATGTTCTACACCTTTTTTTTTGAGAGAGAGCAAAATGCATATGAGTATGAATGATGGGAAAGAAGAATTCCTACAAATTGAGTATTAGGTTGCTGACACAATGTAGTCAATCACTTTTAAAGATAAGCTAATCACAGGTCTTCAAGGGCATATGCAAGACTGAATAATCTACCAAATAATTTTCTTACTGATTTAGTGTTAATAAAATGTTACCTGTCAGCTCTATAATATGACTCCACACATATTCCCTCCTCATTTGAAAAACAGGGAATATAGCCTTGCTGTGTACTCCAAAGATCACTGGGAGTGTCTCAGAATCACAGAATCACAGACTGGTAGGGGTTGGAAGGGACCTCTGTGGGTCCCATCGCAGATAGAATGGAAGGTCCCTTCTGAAATAACAAGTACAGCAAAATCACAGGGAAAAAAGATTACTCTGATCTTAGCTGGAATAAATTTTTTTTAAGACTCTATAACTTAGAACCAAGCATTTAAATGTCATGTTGAAATCAATGCGTAGCTAGTATCGTATAGTAAGTGGTCCATTGTGTCATGCAGTCATTGTATTTTCTGGATGAATTTTGAAAGTAGTTCCAGCTAGTGCTCCTTACATGCTCATCCCTCCAACTACAAATATACAGTATCAGGAAAACTGCTAAGGATGACTGCTCGCAAAAAGAAAAGGCCACAACCTTTTTGCGAAGAGGAAACAACGAAAGCATTCTTGGTAAGCACTGTTACAAACATCAACACGATCCTTGAGTTTTGAAAAAGAATAAAATACATCTTGCCATTCAAGTAGTGCAAGACTTAAAACTTTGAACGTGGCTGTCAGGTTGGTTCCCAGGAGTCTGTCAACAGGAGAGATTCAGGAGAGACTGTGGAAGACACCTTTTGCTAGTGGTGCTTCCCAACACTCTGCCTCTTCTTCTGACCACACCAAGATTATTCTGGGAGCTCTGCAACCATTGTCCCTACTTCTGGTTTCTATTATGTCCACAAGAGTAAGAACTGGCTGCCATGAAGGTGTGTGGAAAACTCCTGATACACATGCATATAAATATACACACACACACACACACGTATTTATAAGCCTACGTATACACACACGTTAGAAGCAATGTCTTCTCACTCTCCATTTTGTACAGTGTCAGGATGTTCTTGGCAATTTCTCCTTGAAGTAAGTATGGATCTTGCTAAGAAACTGCTCTTAATAGATCATCACGCTTTTAATCTCCTAAGTATGGGAAGGAAGATCTCCAAAGTCTCTTTGCATGCACAAAATAGGCATCTTTAAGTCTTCCAATGATGGAGATTCGATAGCACAATTATCACACAGAATACATTCGGTGTAGATCACATGAGCACCTTAATTCATCTGGAGGGAGGGGTAGCTATCTCCACTGCTTACAAAATAGCCAAATGATTAACTCTATTACTGCTATGCATGTGCTCCTAAATAAAACTGAATCTTCCTGCCTGGAAGGACTGAACCTGAATTCAGCATCTTGAGTTAGTGCTATAGGGCTTTTTCATTTAAGGCAAGCTTGCGTGAAATTTGGCAAGTCTGAAACAAATTAATTAGATTATTTCTTTCCTAATACTCTATCTGAAACTATTACGTGTCTCATATGCAGCGCCTTACACAAAAAGGGATTAATTTTTGATCATACTGCCTTGATCCAGAGAAGGTGAATGTGTTAATTTCTGTTCTGGTTACTGTAGTACATCTAGCCTTTATCCACATGCATAAAGGAAGTGGCAGCTGTTAATACCCTTCCCCTCTTTCTTTTTATAGGCAATCTCAAAGATAATTTTTTGTCCTTTCCTGCATGCTAGAACAGATGTGTCACAGAATCACAGAATCACAGAATGGTAGGGGTTGGAGGGGACCTCTGTGGGTCAACTAGTCCAACCCCCCTGCCAAAGCAGGGTCACCTACAGCAGGCTGCACAGGACCTTGTCCAGGCGGGTCTTGAGTATCTCCAGAGAAGGAGACTCCACAACCTCC
>Ga0065711_1051456_pt1 | contig 10377 bp, 5 predicted proteins | sample Hoacrofraction12_FD_59098 | JGI IMG/M metagenome (GOLD analysis project Ga0065711, IMG submission 59098) | Hoatzin crop microbial communities from Cojedes, Venezuela - Epithelial fraction 12 v2 (version 2) | ecosystem: Host-associated > Birds > Digestive system > Esophagus > Crop | place...
GGCCAGACTCTCTCCAGTGGTGCCCAGTGACAGGACAAGGGGCAATGGGCACAAACTGAAGCACAGGAAGTTCCATCTGAACATGAGGAAGAACTTCTTCACTCTGAGGGTGACGGAGCACTGGAACAGGCTGCCTGTGGAGGCTGTGGAGTCTCCTTCTCTGGAGATATTCAAGACCCGCCTAGACACGATCCTGTGCAGCCTGCTGTAGGTGATCCTTTGGCAGGGGGCTTGGACTTGATGACCCACAGAGGTCCCTTTCAACCCCTACCATTCTGTGATTTATGACCAAAAAGAGACTGTACATAGATCCTTTTGTAAATAACAGGAAAAAGCTGCAAGTAGAGGCATCTTAAGTGAACTGGAAATTTGTAATTTAATGATGACAACACACCCCTGACCACAAGCTGCCCAGATTTTGTGGTTTACAAGATAAGTGACAAAGCTCACCTATTTCCTCATATTTCAAGGCTATGGATTGGTATATACTAATTGGATTTATTATGGGATTTGATTTATTACAGAATTTGTGTGCATGAATAAAAACTACCACATATATTTTTATTTTTTTAATAGACTGATTTCCCTACAGAAGAGATGCTATTTTTGAAACTCAAACTGAAAGACAACAGACGAAAACATCCAAAGAAAGTATAAAACCCATCTCAACAGTACAACCTCATCACTGGTTGGTAAATCTAATACTACAGGCTGTATTATCTTATATTTTGCTCTGAGAAATTCTCTGTACAAGGTTGTCCAGAATATTCACAATACTATTTTACTCTTTAAAATTAAACTGAGTGCTAAAACAATTAACAGAAAACAACGAAGCTTAACATAATTTATTGAAGTAAGTCTTGAAGCAGTTATTTGGGCAGAAGCTAGTTTTTCTAGTCATTTTGCTTATTCACATGCCAACGCCTAGAATATACAAAACCAGACTAGCAAGAGTTAAGCTAAGCATAGCATGCAAGTCAAAGACTTGTAAGAGCTTCTGATATCTTCTAATCAAAGGACTACCATTGGGGTTCCTCTGAAATAAGCTCTGCACCTTAGTGATGTTGTAAAGCCACCCATAAACAGGTTAAACAAGACATTGTGCTGTCCAATAACACAATTTAGAAATGCAGATACCAATGTCGAAATAAGACTGCCATGCTGGTCCCAAGCAAGTAACCCCAAAACCTGAACAGGTAAGGGACAGAAATACAACTAGTAGCCACACAGGCACATAGTCTGTTCTGTACTTTTGTTATTAAAAGGTCCGACTGGTGCTGCACAACTAGTCAAAAGCATGTTACTCATTAAAACTCCATTAAATTCTCACAATTTGTCAGTAAAGGTTCACACATTCCTGTGTGGCTGATGACTATGGACAGTCCTTTTCTTAAAGGACGTGAGGATGTTTCGCAAAAGACGAAACAAAGCATGCAGTTGCAATAAATACTGCGGAAACACAAGAAAATACCTGCGCCACGTCCATAGCACACCTTGAAACAGGTTGTACAGAGAGGGGGGAATTGCTAAGACTGACACACTGCTTTCCAGAAGCACATCTGTCACAGACAGAGAGAACAAACAGGAAGGGCTGTTCCTAAACACACACAGCACACCAACGGTCACAACATGTACTAAGACAGATCCCGAGCAGCTCCCTCTCAGGGGAAAACATGCTCCTCTCAGCGATCCTTACAGCCTTGATGCAGAGAATGTAACTATTCATACCACCTACACTATGGTGACAGCTAAGGTCCCATGACGAAGGAAGAACAAAGTCGTACCGTACCCGTCAATCACTGGTTATGAATAATGTCAAAGTGTTCTGTCACGCACTGCGCTGAACCTGAAACTCGACGGAAACTCTTACCAGGTGATCTGGCTTCCCGTAACACACTTTGTCTTCAAAAGCTTAACTCTGTGCAGATCGGAGGGTCCCATTCAAGCTCACAGACCCCAATAGTAGGAGGTACAGGGAACTCTTTTCCAGAGGTACAGTACCAATAAGACCAGTCCCAGACTTTGCACAGTTCCCACCTATTTTAAACCATTTCCTCCCACTTGAATTTATTTTTAAAACCAGGATAACAAAAATGCAAGACCTTGCAAATCACTTTATAAAGTATCTAATTTGCTCAAGGCATTCTGTGACATGCATGTGAGCATCAACACGAGGAGAGATGCAGGCACTCCTTGCAAAGAGAGGTTCCACCTTCACAGCATCTCTCTGAAGCCAAAGGTGCCGAGATCCACTGGCTGCTGAGTGGTCGAAAGCTGCTCTCTGGCACCTGTACTCTCCACTCCTATATGCCAGATGAGGCTGTGGAGACCACCTGTAGCAGTTGTCCAGAACATCATTTTGCTTGCTTACAGCTCTACCAAGTAGTACAAGTTGAAATTTTCTACGCCATTTATCTGGATAAGCTAGTAATCCCTCAAGTCTGTCACCATGTATGCTTGCTCCTTCTCAAATTCCATTCCTCAACAGCAAAAAATTTAAAAACAGCTTATGTCTGTGTCGCCAAGATCCTGGATCCTAGGAACTTCTACCCCAATTCAAGAACTCCAAATACGAGTACCTGTCCAAAACAACCTGTAAGAGTTTAAACATGCAATTACTATGACTTAGTTAATTCAAGATAACTAGTTACTTATCAACTTGTTCTCCATGTTAATCCTCAAGAAAGACCCAGCTGGTTAACCAAAAGTTACCCCTCCTTGAAGCAACATTTACATTTCTGTAGAAAGGTAAGCAGTTACAGCTGGAGTAGCTAATCTGACTGGAATGCAGTCCAGCAAGCTCAGTTTTGAAGTCTGGCTGGCAGACTACAGCTGCAGTGTCTTACTCCTCCAGACCTGAAGCTGAAATTTCACTCCACGCGGCAATTCTGGAAAGGTACTGCTTTGTTGACACCACTCTAGTACCTTGACAAATCCTATTTTTTTCACTCTTAAAGCACATGTTCTAGCTCTATGAGATACATACAAAACACTACGTTATGTTCATTACACAGACATTGAGTCTACTTGAGAGATCAAGGAGCATTTAAGTAAAACCAAGTACAGAAACAGTAAGCAGTCATAAAAATAAACACAGACATTTGCCAGCATGAGCAGGTAGGCTGTCAGCAGTTCAATACACTGGAATTAGCGTGCCACCAAAGAATTAATGAACTAGCACATTCATCAGCTTTTTCACACGCCTAGCAAGGTTTTGCTGGATGTGCACTTCCACAGCAAATTTTTAAACCAAATTAAGTTTATTAACTTCAAAGCAGAACACTTGCAAGCAAGGTGCAAGGGGGGAGAAAGTCAAATGAGGCTTTCCTCACAAAAAAAAAAAAAAAGGGAACTTTCTGTCAAATCTCATGTGATAAAATACGGCCCAAGTATTGCCACAAGAGGAGGAAGAGAAAAGGCAAATCCCATGCACTCTGAAAAGACACTCAGTTTTCAGGTTTTTGCTTTTCTTTAATGCATCAGAAGGGCACAAGCTCACTTTAATAGAAATAATATGGACAGAATTTAAAAATAGCTTGATACAAAGCAAGAATCATTCCATGCCCCGCTTAATCCACCTAACATCATGCGTTAATAGAGAGCAACATTTTCATTAGTCTGATGAAATCCTGGGTTCAGGATGCACCTTCTGTCTAGAAAGAGATGCCAAAAGAGCCAGCAGAAGCTCAAAACATACACACCCTTCATACTGACACTAAAAATAATAAATAAATAAAAGGAGAACAAAAAACCCCAGCGGTCCTACAACATCACCAGTGGAAAAAGAGCCAATCCCGCCTTCTCTTGAGTGGCCAGTTGAAATAAAACATAGCTGTAGTACTTCAAGGGACAGAAATAAATAGCTTGAACTAGAAGATAAATATTCATGTGTTTTTGCTTCATACACATCTCCTGAAAGCATCAAACTGCAGTGTTTCATCTCCAAATGAAAGCTTCGGCAAGGATGAATCTTAATTGACTCATGAAATTGGGCTACCGACAACACTGGATTTAAAGCACCTACAAAAATTAGCCAAGAAGTCAATTTAATTGGCAATTTAGATACCTGCTGTAATTGTTACGCACTTAAAATCTCTTCAACCAGAGAACAGCTATACAGATGGCAGAATCAAGAAGAGGATTTTATTTACCAAGTTAGATTTGTTTCTTACTCCAAAATTTGAAGGTAATAGCATCTTCCATCAAGATGTCTTGGCAAGGTGAAACCCACTCTGCATCCACAGTACAAGAAGGGCAACTTCCTTCTCAAGTCTGTTAAAGTGCAGAGAGGTTGAGCAAAGAGGATCAGCTAATACCTGGTCAACTGTCACTTTTCCATTTCTTTGAAGACTGCAGATCAATGTAGCTGGCAGTTATTAAATGCCCTGGGGACAGCTGAGGACATGTGCTGGGTCCTGCTGGGACGGAGTTAATTTCCTTCCTCGCAGCCCGTATGATGCTGTGCTTTGGATTTGTGACCAAGGCGGTGTGGATAACACACCCATGTTTTACTGCTGAGGAGCACCTGCACAGCACCAAGGCTTTCTCCCATTCTCACTCTGCCTCCACAGCAAGTAAGCTGGGAGTAGACAGGAGGCTGGGAGGCAACAGCCAGGACAGCAGATCTGAACGGACCCGAACTGACGAAAAGGTTATTCCCTACCAGCAATCACACTCAGCAATAAACTGCAGGGGAGTTTTGCAGGGATTGATGTTGCTCAGGAACTGGCTGGGCATGGGGCAGCAGATAGTGAGGAACTGCTTTTGCATCTCTTCGTTTTCTTTATGTCTATTTGGCTTATTCCCCCGCCTTTACTTATTAAAGTGTCTTTGTCTCTACCCTCGAGTTTTCTCACTTTTGCCCTTCCAATTCTCTCCCACATCCCATGGAGGGGGGGGGGAGCTGTGAGGGGCTCAACACACAACGGAACCAAAGCAGCAAAGCATCCAGAGCTGACAGTTTAGCTGAACTTCATTTTAAAGCACTTAAAACAATGGTGGCAGCAAACTGAACATCTGAAAACCTAGCTTTGAACACATGAGCCAGACAGATTTATGGCAGACAGAATCACGTTCTGCTCTCTTGGGAATACAGATTTTTGGTGATACTTCACAGAAATTGGAGCCAATTCAAATGCTAGAAGTCTGGTTTGCAACTGAGTTCAGGCTACAAAATTTGTTTCTGCATCAGAACAAACCACAGTAATTGTCCCATGCACCGAGTAGTGCCCCCAGCACAGACCTACAGCGCTGCTATCAGAATCATTATTTATTGAACATGAAAATTGTAAAGATGAAACTGGACAGAAAATACTCTCACAGTATGGCGCTCAGTTCCCTACAGAACTGATGGCTATCCCCAGTTTCACTTCAGCTAAACATTCCGTTCTACAGCCAAGGATACTGGCTCACAGAACTTCTACCAAACCTAAAAAACAAACAAAAAGACCAAGGAAACTCAATTCCAGCAGGTTAATATTTTCTGATGCAAAACACTTCACTGAAATTCCTACACAATTCTGTAAACGTTCTCCTTTTTTAACACTACATCAGTATCTGAGTCATTTTTCCACCTGAGAGCATCTGGTACAGGACTCTCTAGACTTTGCAGCCCCCCCTTGGAAACGATTTCATTGCCCACAATTGTAAAATATCACAAAAGTCTGTTTTATGTGCCTTGGTGGTTATGTGGTTTGATCATGAATGATAAACCAGCTCATTCCCAGCCACACTGTTAAAAAAAAAAAAAAAAGTAATTCAATCCTGTATTGCAAAACTAGTTACTTCTTAATAGTTTCCTGAGGATTTGTTTTATCTCATTTGTAAGAGACAAGGTGGGAAGTAATCAATAACTCCAAGGACAGCGACTTTGGACACAAGTGTTAGTAGATATGTAATTAATAATTTATGAACACTTCTCTTTGAACCAAAACTTACTTTGAAGATAAAATTAAGTATGCTTGAATATTTCTCATCATAACATAACGACCCCTAAAAATCGATCACTTAAGTTTATGAATGTGAAGACAAATACAGCATATAACATCACTGGAGAAACCCTCTAGAACAGTAAAAAGAGTTACAGGTTTAGTTTACAGATCTTCCTACTCAAAGGCATTTTTTAAGCTTTGTCTCTGTGGGCCAATTCTCTCCAGGCAGGCGCAGTGTTACATTTATTCTGTATGAGGTACCTTACAAATCGTTTTCATGGAGACTCTTAAGCAGTTATGATAGCAATCATACCGCAAACAAAGCGGGAGGACAACAGCTGACTAACCTAGTGCAAATCCCTACACCGTAAGAAACCGTATTTTTATGCCTACCAACGATTCCTCACACACTCAAATTCTGCAGCACGAGCTCATGCACGCCGCTAGCAGACTACTTGTTAAGGAGTTTTAAGTTGATACCAAAAATCTGCAATAGCTTTAGAAAGTCAGAGTTTCTGCTATGGTTGAATTTCCTTTAAAGCTACATTTATAGTAAATACCTAATGGATTCTAGTATAAGCGTGTTACCATGTTTGCTGTTGCCTAGAGATTAAAAAAAAAAAAAAGATAAACTTTGAATTCTCAAGACAGGACAAATATCTCTAAATAGAGTTCAGTTTTAATAAAGTATCCACCTAGCTATCTGTTCAGTAACATTAACCCACTTGGATAATAAAACGGTTGCCCAGCACTTAGAACTATGTTTAAGACAAAATAAGACCACATAAATGAAATTACTTGCATCTCTAAAGATAGGTAGCATTTCTGTTTCACTATTAAACAACTGTTCAACAGTTTCATTGACATTGTGCAAAACCTAGAAGGAACACAGGCACAGAGAACAAGTTCTGTTCTTCTAACCAAGTTCTCATTTCATCCAGTAAACAAACATGCTGCTGAACAGACCATTACAAACAGCCTGGCGAGCCAACTTCTCCGTAGCCTTAACGTGTACCTGTTTTATAGTTGAGAGTTATTAACAGGATTTTCGTTCTCGCTTTATTGCACTGACACATTGTGTCACATTCAGTAGCTGAAGTGAACCACAGACACCTCAGAATTCAAATCCTTACCATCTTCAAACTTTCCATACCATCACTACTTTTGAACTATCACTAGAACCAAAACTCAGTGAGAAGTATTAACAGATTCTTTTAAGCACCCTAAAAAAGACACGACTCGAGTAAAAATAATGAGAGCAAAAATATACTGAGGTTATCCATTCATGAAAACACATTTCTTGACAAGTATCAGAAGCAGACAAACTTCTTGGTAATAGCCCAGAGGTTCGCAGCAGCCCGAGAGCCACAGCCCCTATCTCAGGTAAAACGCTGAACAGGACAGCAACGGAATGGAACTCAAAAGTAACGCCACAGATCAAGGTTTCCATTCAGCCTAATGCCAAGCACAGACCTTAAAGTGTATATTGCTCTGTTGAACACCTAAGTTTTGGACTATAAAACCAAGAGGGCCAAGATTAAAAGGTCCAGATGTATTCCTGTAGCTGCAGGCACAATTCACCTTTTGTGCACGCTCCCGCCAGATTTATAAACAATCACAGGAAGACAACTCTATCCAGCCTCCTGCATTCTCTGAATGGAGGGCTGCTGTAACGCACTAAAAATCTGTCTCATTAAATTACATGCATAATAAAATATGCTGAAATAATCTAAAGGATCTGTCTAGACCAGCAAATGAATTTCCAATTGTAACTGTAATAAAAAAAAGTTTAAGTAAGCTTAGTCTATTCTTGTAAATTATTGATCCTGAAAATTAAGTCATTATCTTTGTGCACCGAATCAACAACAAATTTTTGAAGAGTTTAACTGAAAGTAATGGTAAGCCACACTTGACAAATTCTAATTGCTTACTGCTCTCATGCAATTTGTTACTACAAGCCTTTCAGAACACAAAGTAAATAATTACATCATCACACATTCTTCTGCACAGTAATTATTAAGAATTTGAGGACTGAAATCATATATTCTTTCATTCCAAGACCTATAGTGGTCTATTCCATAAAATAATAAAAACCAGAAAAGAATCGATACAACGCATAACCTATATTTTTTTGCAACAGGAAACATCTCAAAGTCCTGTGTCTTCCAAAGCAGCAGATACAGAGTGACCTCCTTTTCCACTGCTCTCACTTCCCAATCTATTCAGTGAGGTGAAGATGCCCCTGTGATCAGTTACATATTCAAACTCAACAAAAACATTCAAGCTGTTGAGCACTCCATATTTAACATATATTCTCTGCACACCTGATTTTGCACATTTTTTACAAAAAAATACAAGAGAACCAAATATTTTAGCTATTTCACAGAGAACAGACTAAACGCTAAGCATTTTCAAACATCATATTAGCGTCAAATGCAGACATTTCTTGTATCTTCGTGACTTGGGTGACAAAACTTATGCTGAGTGAAAGACTAGAAAAAATGCCAACTTGTAAATGGAAGTTACAGTTATCAAGTAGCATGATGTAACACTGCATTGTTCAAGGACAAGTTGCTCCAAATGCCAAAGCTAATGAATTATCTGCTTAAAAATTCAGTGTACTTGTGTGCAAATTTTGCTTTCAAACAACAACAACAAAAAAATCATCTGACTGGCACTACAAACAGTGGTTTAAAAATACAGCCGTATCAAAGCAAAAAAGCCTGACTGGTATGTTTTCCAGCCAACACTAAAATAACAGAAAGCTAAGCTTTCCACCTTTGTTCTGGGTCAGCATGTGTGAACTTCACACAGTAGAATTCACAGGAAGAAAGACTGAAAGAAATACCGGTTTCAATCATAAGACCTGTCAGCTTAAGCAAGTACTTATCACAGAACGTAGTAACAGTATTAAAATTGATTTAAAGAAACCATCCAGCAGTGAAAATCACCCTCCAAGGTCACTTACCAAATCAAGTACATTTGCATAGATGTTAGCAAACAAATGACTACACACACCGCACTGTTTTTCAGTCTTGCATCAACTGAAACCTTTAACCTATCTAGTGTTCAGCTACTTGCAGGCATAGAATTTGGTGTCTAATCATCATTTTCTATCTTGAACAATTTTGTCTCCTGTTGATAAGATTATATTGGCATGGCTGAAGAGCTAGTTTTGGAGAAAAATGGTGTATTTATTCCTGGACAGCAGATGTCTCCGTGTTTCCTTTCGAGCGCTCCCCAAGCTTACAAGTTCATCACGAGGTGCTGTCGGTTCAGGAAAGCAACACTAAGAATCACTCCTGACCTCATCCTAGATTGCCCTCAACTTTCTGTCACGTGGTCAAATATTTCTATGACTTGACAACTATTTTAAGAAAAGCCGTGTTTACAGTAACTGAAAACCCAGGGGGTCACTCAGGGCAAAAACCACTGCTCGGAATTTCTTGCTTCCATGCTAGTCTAGCCAGTTCTCCTACTTCCATCCCACAGCGCACTGCTTTACGTTTGGAAGTTACCCAAGTCGCTGCTTCCAGAAATTGCCCCAAGGTCCTAGAAGTCCCAGAGCACACTGGTATAAAGTTTGTGAAGGTGATACATACATAGCTGCCCCCAAACGTCAACGTGAGCGTGGAGTTACTGAACTTTGGAGGGTGAAACTGGAATGCAACAAATGTATTTTTTCTTGCATAAGCTTGAAAAAAGGAAACCCTATGAGAAGAGTGGTACAGTAATGTTGATCTACACTGCAAATCCACGTCTCCTTTTCTTTTTTGAAAGCTGAAATGAAGCCTATGTATTTTAACCAAGAAAATTCACAGTAAATGAAAGGAATATCTGCTTGCATTGAGCATGCTTTGGCAGATACTTCTGAGGGGACACACAAGGCTACGGCAGACACAAAAAACAGAAGGTCATTTCAAACCCACACCTGAACTTCTCGCCTGCAAGTGCTGAACAGTTACAAATTGCTTCTGAAAGAAGTCCTGAATCCAAACATACAGACAGCACAAACATGATTAATATCCAGATTTGAAAGAACGGCACCATAATTTATACCTTTGTTACCATGCAGAAGTTCTGGTGGCATGTTATTTAAAAAAAAGCCTTTTTTCCTGCTATTTTTCCCATCTTGCTTGCCTCCCTTTCAAGAGCTCTGTAAGAGAAACATTGAGTAGGTAACTGAAGAAAAAAAAAAAAAAGAAAAAAAAACTGAAATAAGCCCTAACTGCTCCCTGTGCTTCAGCTGTGGCCTAGCAGGCGCCGGGAGGCTCCCGCACCGCGCTGGAGCCGAGCTCAACGCGTTCATCTCGGCAGCTGGGCGTCGCAGGCGGCTTTGCTGAGCCACCCGGTTCCAAAGCAACCAGGAAAATATCTCAAGAAATGACAAAAATCCCTCCGCTGGGACCGGCGGGGCCCCCCCGACCCGCCACCCGCGCCCCGCACG
>Ga0065711_1051457_pt1 | contig 10377 bp, 4 predicted proteins | sample Hoacrofraction12_FD_59098 | JGI IMG/M metagenome (GOLD analysis project Ga0065711, IMG submission 59098) | Hoatzin crop microbial communities from Cojedes, Venezuela - Epithelial fraction 12 v2 (version 2) | ecosystem: Host-associated > Birds > Digestive system > Esophagus > Crop | place...
TTGTATGGAGATGCAAGACTCTCTGCTTCAGTTAATTTAGACAATAGATAAGCACTATCAGTTTTTTAAATGCACAGCAACTATTAGGTAATGCCACTTCTATTAAAATCCCTTTTAACCCCTTCCTTCAAAATGACCTTCTCAAGTAGCTCCTGCTGATGACTTTCATGAAAATCACATAAAATGGGGGAAGGAGTGAAGTTACTTGCAGCACTGCCAGGGAGGAATATATTTGGTTGAGAAATGTTGGCATGTTTTGAAAACATTCTGGCTGAACAAGTCTCAGCCTCCCGAAGACTTGAGAGACAGAAGATAAAACTGAATTTTGACTCTTGGACATTCTCATAACAGAAATTGGGGGCAGAAGGAAAGAGGAGGAAGGACAGATAGGGGAAAATGAATAAAGTTGAATAAGAAAATTGGTAAGGTGACGAGTGAAGCACTCAGCATTAACGTACTGAACCCCAGAATCCTCACCCAGGAGAGAAATTTTGCAGGCCAGTCAAAAAGTTCCTTCTCTGAAACCCTGTTTATGTCAGGCAAGCCCATCCACTTTTCATCAGCCACTGCAGGCATCTGTTTGTCAGGAATGATTTAGTCTTACTGAAAGACGTGCTGAGCCAGGGGTCTCAGATTTTAACTGTGGCCACACAGCAGTGTGCCAGAATATGAAACTCTACCCCTGATACTGATTTAACATAGTATCTGTGGTGGTAACTAGAAAAAGAAAAGAAATACCTGGATCTTTGTGATCCAGGGCACAAAACTGTCAGCCAGGGAAGACTGTTCAGCTACTGCGTGGGACAGCTATCCCCAAAGCACCTTGTGGTCCCTCAGCTCGCTGGTTTCTCAAGTATCAAGCAGAAGTAATGTGTGTGCACCTGTGCATGCACTTCTGTATACATGTGTGTATATATGTATCTCTGTATGTATGTGTGTGTGTATGCATATACATGTGTATTCCCATCTTTATTTAGACTTCTAGGATAGAGACTGTTGCCTACTATGAATCTATCAACAGTATTTTTAATACAGTGTTTTTTACAATGCCCTTTGAAAGTCTGTGTGGCTTTTAACATTCTTCTGAAACACAAATGATTGTTTTGAGATGGTTTCAGTAAAACTGATTCTTGAATATACTGTGTCAAGCAGAGGCTAGTAGCAATGGTGTCTGCTCATGGTGTGCTCAGTGAGTAGAAAGAGAACTTGAGTCTCCAGCAGTATTCGACAGGTAACTTTGATTCCAATTGTGAGATCATCTAGAGAATTTGAATCTTAGCTGTGTCTGAGACTGTGTTTATCCACAGTTTTATGACAATGAAACAGGCAGTCACTCAGCCCTGAGACAGAGGTCAGAGGCTGCCTGAATAGTTATTTGGAAAAGGTACATCTATCCTGTATTAACAGCCCAGGTCTGAGACAGAATTTGTGCTGACTGATCCCCTTTATAGAACTGGTCTTCCCTTAAGTAGGATCATGGCACTGTCATGATCTCTGTAGCAGAAGAAGCACTAATCCGCTGAGTTCGGTCATGGGTCTTCCTGGGAGTGAATAGGTCACGGAGACCTGAGCCCTGCTGGTGCAAGTAAAATTTCTTTCAAGGTTAACATTGCTTTTAGCAGGTCACTCACTTCTTTGAGAGAAAATTTTAGACCTTGCCACTTCCCAGAATAAAAGTGTATTCCTGTGACATTATTGGATGGGACCACAAAGGTTTTCTAGTTCCTGATGATCAAGGCCAGAGATGAGATGCTTGTCACAGCTGTGAAGTGCACATCCCCATGGCCCTCTCTGCCTGAGCATCATCTACCAGCAAATATAGACATTTGAAAATAATTGGGCTTTCAGATAGGCATCAAGTCTGACAAGGGTAAATTTACCCTTTTCAGCTGACTTCTGCAGAAGATAAATTCTTCCTGGTGGAGAAATTCTTCCTGGTGTTGCAAAAAGCTGCTGTCTGTGGACAGCTAAATCACAGCCAGTCCCTCAGGCTTGATTGTGACATGGGGGCTGTTATAACACAGATTATAGAACTTGTTTTAGCCTTCAGAGCATCGGTGTATCTAGCTCTGGGCAATATTTTACCCTGAGCATGGGGAGGCCATAATCAGAACATGTATTTAGTACTTACTAGCTGTGGCAAGGAGTCCGTTGAAATCACAGAATGTTCCTGTGAATAAAGATAAAATGGCTTATATTTTTGGTGCATTCTGTTAAGATACCAATGATTTTCTACAAGATAAATTTTAATGTTTGCTAGTAATTCAGATGGACTTCAGTCAGCTTCTGAACTATTACAGTTCTACAGCTTTTCAAAGTTGACACATATAATATATTTTGTCTAAGCACATGTGCAAAATACTAGAATTTAGAGTACGTATTCAGTCTAATTTCACTTGAAAATTATAACTTGTTATCTTTACACTTAGAAAGGACTGTTACTGAGGGACATATCTGTAAGGAAAATGTGTTCCAATAAAGCACAAATGATTTTTTATCAGCAGTCTTCAATCCAGACATGATTTCTGCCTGCCTCTTATTTTTTCTTTTATTTATTTATTTTGGCCTTCAGATGTCGAGGAAGGGTTGCCAAAGATTTGCTAATCTTTGGAATGCGAGGAGCAACCCCAATCAATCTGTGTTCTGTGTTAGACGAGATATCATTGTTGGTCTCTTCTCCCAACCAACTAGTGATAGGATGAGAGGCAATGGCCTCAAGTTGCATCAGGGGAGGTTTAGATCAGATATTAGGAAAATTTTCTTTACTGAAAGAGTGGTCAGATATTGGAATAGGCTGCCCAGGGAGGTGGTGGAGTCACCATCCCTGGAGGTGTTCAAAAAAAGTATAGATGTGACACTTCGGGATATGGTTTAGTAGGCATGGTGGTGTTGGGTGGATGGTTGGACCTGACGATCTTAGAGGTCTTTTCCAACCTATGATTCTGTGATTACATGCCTGAAGTAATAATGTGTATAGAGTCCATTTCCCTGGATTGAAAAATGGTATGTAACCACGGAGGCAGATCAATAAAAACATAGTGATTTTGAAGAAAAATGTCTTTTTAACGAAACATTTTTTTTTCCAATAAATCAACTTTTAGCTAAAAATTTTCTAGTTTCAATCAAAATTATCACAATTCCTCTTCTTCCCTTCACCCCAAAACCAATATTTATGTGAAAGAATATATCTTCAGAAATTGATAATGAACACTATCTTTAGATATAATTTTAATGATGAAAAAACCCAACAATTGCTCAAGTAGTTCTAAGGAATATACTTTCTGCATCAGTAGTCACTCTAGAGATAAAGCTAGTAAGAAGAAAGCAGTCAACTTCAAGTACAAGCTGAATTTAAACAGCTATTTAGCCGAATTTGCAAACTAGGCACCATATTTTTCAGCTACAAATTTATGATTTACTAACAAATGCAATGCAATTTTTTGTATTTTAAATACCAAAGTGAAAATTTGGTTTCTAAAGGTTACAGTACAACACTCAAGTGTAAATGAGGGGAATTTTTTGCCCCTTTAAAAAGAATACGAAAAGAGAGTGTTGATAAAGTCCAGCTGAACTGTTTTGTCTGAGTTTCAAGACCAGTCTAAGTTATTATTTTTCAGCTGTATGTCCTAAAGAGTTTGGATATAAAGGTAAATGTGTAATGTCCTTGATAAGGCACATTACACTTGTAATACACCCAGGTAAACTCCTGAATTACTGCATCAGTTATTCTACCTTTTTAATAGCGGCTAGCAAATTTCTGCTGTGTTACTCTGTGTCCTAAAGAGATTACAAAGACATAAATTGTCTATCTTATTTTTGCAATAAACTGTGGCTCATCAAAATTCTTATTTTATAATATGATTATCAGAGGCAGAGGCAGGAGCTGGAAAGTCATTTCTCCCTTGCTAGTGAGTTATCACTAGCAAGAATGAGCCAAAGGCCTCCTTTATCTCCTCTGTCATCTAGTAGGACAACTCAGGGCCTGACCTCTGGCAGCCTGATCCTCTGTGAAGATAAGCACATTTCTGTTTACTCTGTTTTCTGCTGTCTATCACTGTAATGGAAATCGTCAGGTTAAAACCATGAAACTAATTTGGTTTTCATTCATTCTTGTACTGGGTGGAGGAGAGGATTGTATCCTGTAGTTTTTGTACCTCCAAGGCAGAGTTCCTTCAGAGAACTGGCAGAGAAAAAAATCAGCTATATCTACTTTTTTTCAATGGCAGGTGAAGAATGACTTACAAGTGAGAGGAGTGGGTTGGCATCATCCCAGTTTCTTGCAGCATTGTGTTTGTCTGAGAAAAAGATGTAAGAATATCTAGGTGTGACTCGTTATCTCAGCCAGGAAATCATTAACAAAGGTGTAACAATCTAAACTAGCTCTGAATAGCATTTCTTAATACTGGCTCGCAGTACTTTCATTTGTTTTTGCTGATGGGAGACAGAGTTAATGAGAAATTCTTACTTTCTTATTTCTATTTCCTGCTCTGAAAAAGTGACAATATGAAATCACCTTACCGCTAGAACATAAAAAATAGATATCATTCTTTCTTTCAACATACAAAAATGTCCATGGCATGTTCTGATGATAGAACAGAGACAATTCTAGAAAACGTATGTTGATAACTGTAATGTAGTGCCTTTAGTTTACTTGACATGATATGGATAAATAATAACCTGTCTTACCACAGTGATCCAGATGTAGGGCTCAATGTCCTGTGAACATAGTGTAGTAATCACTAACATAATTGCCGTACTGGCATAAGACAACATAAGAACAGATGCATTATACCAGGCAAAGTCCCAGCTGGTCTCTTCCTTTGTTGCTAACAGCAGATGATGCCTGGATGCTTTTGAAAATATTTGTTATATATCTGTCCAGTTTCTGACAACACTGAACTAGAGGTTATATCCAGCTTAAATAATTTCATAGGTACCAGTGAGGCTATATCTTATTTAACTTCTACTTTAATCGATCAATATTTTAACCATCTACATAATATTGTGTCTACAAGGTCCCCAATTTACTTACATGCTGTTGGGAAATCTTCTGTTCTGAGTTTTATAAGCTCTAAAAACAATAATACTGTGTGTACTCTGCTCTTAGACTGTGGAAAGCAGCAACTTACCATCACCTTTTCACTGTCTTTACATAATGTGTGATTTTTGAGTATTGACTGTAAACCCATGATCCCTATCTTCCATCTTGGAAGCTGAAAAGTTCCAGGCTCTTTACTGCCTCCTTGCATGGCTGTCATTCTGACTTTCCTGATGAAGTTGTCATTCTGTTTTGTGCCCTTTTGAGTGTGCCCCTTTTATAGCCTAGAATGATGTCACTGTTTAACCTCAGCCAGCTACTAAGCACCACACAGCCTCTATCTCATTCCTCCCCCCCCCACCGGTGGGATAGGGGAGAGAATCAGAAGAGTAAAAGTGAGCAAACTTGTGGGTTGAGATAAAGTCAGTTTAACAGGTAAAGCAAAAGCTGCAGGTGCAAGCAAAGCAAAAGAAGGAATTCTTTCACTGCTTCCCATCGGCAGGCAGGTGTTCAGCCATCTCCAGTAAAGCAGGGCTCCATCACATGTAACGGTTACTTGGGAAGACAAACGCCATAACTTCGAACATCCCCCCCTTCCTTCTTCTTCCCCCAGCACGACATCATATGGCATGGAATACACCCCTTTGGTCAGTTGGGGTTAGCTGTCCCACCTGTGTCCCCTGCCAATTCCTTGTGCATCCCTAGCCTACTCACTGGTGGTGTAGGGTGAGAAGCAGAAAAGACCTTGAGTCTGTGTAAGCACTGCTCTGCAGTAATTAAAACATCCCTGTATTATCAACACTGTTTTCAGCACAAATCCAAAAACACAGCCCCACACTAGTTACTATGAAGAAAATGAACTCTACCCTAGCCAAAACCAGCACAAGCAGAGCTGCTCTCAGGAGTCAGGATGATGATGCAAGATACATTTATGCAGAGGTTTAACAGAGTTTTCTGTTTAGTTCTCAATGGTTTTCTTACTAATCACTCTGTTGTTTTCATCGCCAGTCTCGTGTTTTCAGGGAAGTGTACACATGTACTCCACAATATCTTTGCTGAGTTATGAACAATTATAGTTGCAGAAAATATATTTTATTATTCCTTTTATGACCCCTTTCCATGCTCTTTGGTTCACCCCTACTAGAAGTTACCACTTGTTGGTTTTGCTGCCTTAAATATTCTTCTTTCTGTACACTGTCCCAAGTCCATGACATGCTTGGAAATTAAAAATGTCACAAAAACTCTACCATTAAACAAGAAAACATAGGGGTTTTTTAGACAGACAGAAAAGAGGAGATGGATGAGCTGGGGGCACGCTTAAGGCACTAAGATTTGCCACAGCCAGGATAACTTGTCAGAAGCTTCCTGCTGAGCCCATCTCCAAATATATACAGGTAGAACTAGTGTTCCCAGGAGCATTCTTTTCTGATGGCTTTTACTGTCTGTTTTGTCATCATCTCACTCAGTGTCATGAGATACTCTATAGCTCCTCCTGTTCTGCTCCAGTTTTAGTTACCTTAGTTTTGTCTATATAAATTTTTCATTGTCAGCAAACTTTATCCCAGTGTTCTTCACTCACTTTTCCAGATCACTTATAGTGTTAAACAGTGGAAGTCCCAGAACAGATCCTGGTGGGAATCCCATCGTAACACCTGCTCTCTCCTTCAGAAATTAGCATCCTATTTATTCACTTGAATCTTCTCTTGATTAATCCCGTCTCTTCTCCCATGAGAATTTAATAATTTGTAGAAGACTGAAAAGCTTGATTGAAGCCAGCAAGGAGATGACCTTCAGGGTGCTGCCTGTAACCGTGATAAAGAAAAAGTATATAGGTGGACTCAATGGACTTGATGGATCATGGACTTCATGATCCTGACGGGTCCCTTTTACCTCGACATATTCTGTGATTCCAAGTGTAATTAAGTTAAAGGATTGATGTTCATCTTTATGTTTCTTCATCCATGTATGCATAGAATCTGAATAAGGGTCAGTGGTGAAATACAAGAGATGTCTGAGAACAAAATGGAGTGTTGAATTCCCATCGAAGCACCAGGGCTTCAACACTGACAACTGTCAGCACCCCTGACTTTATTTAAATTTTTTTTTAATAAAAACTAGAAAAACAGCAGCAAGTCTAGCCTGACAATGCTATGTGTATGCAATTTTAGGCAGGAACATTTATTTACCTGCTTCTTTTGACTTTTTAGACTCTTTTTTTCCTCCTATATTATTTCAAAGATACAACAGAAATATAACTTACAAAGAGAAGAAATGTAATTAATGTATACAAATCTGCTAGGCCAAGTATAATTTCATTATGTACTTCCAAATGCAAATATAAAATACTTAGAGATGCATGGCCAGATTAGGCATATGTGACAGACAGACAGATAATTATTGGTAATGACCGCAGTGTAGCAATGAACAACTTAGCCACCCACTGTGTGACAATTTTGCAGATGAAGTCCTGAACTTGCTTCAGAAAAGTGGTTTTCTTGTTCCCTCTTCCCTGCTTCCACCATTGCCCTCCAGCTTAGAACCAATGCGCATGAAATTATGTTCCTTGTCTGAAATTAAACCAGAGCAGCTTCATCCTTGAAGCTACTCAGCAGCAAACATTTAACATTTAAACTCTGTTTACCTTGAGAACTAGAGGTAGTTAACACAATTTAAAGACTTGAAATAGAAGCCAAAATTAAATGTACTTCTTAAAGGATTAGACGATCATCTTCCTGTACAAACAGAATAAACAAGGAAATCGTATTAGCTCTTAATGTAATTAGCTGAACCCAACAGTCTATGGATAAAACCTTTCTATGCACTTCTCAAAAAAACAGGGAAATCTTGGGAGGACTTAGAACTTGACAATTTGCATGAATTTCTAATGAGTCAAAATTCATTGAACTGATTAAACAAAATTCTTCCTATTATCTAATCCGCATAACTGCTAGCTCAGAAGAGATGAAAGCTTTACCTACTTCCACATTGAGAAAAGGCATCAAAAAAGAACAAAAATTTTGTAACCACGTCATGACCTCAATTTTTTTTCCTTTCTGCTAAGCTACATAATATCTGGAATTGAATTACTTTATTTCTCATTCAGGGCAGCACAACCTTGGGAACATTTTCAAGCTAGATAAATACACCAGGGACCTGATCCAAAGGCCACTGAAGTCAAAGAGAATTTTCAAAGATTTCAAGGAGTTTGCACCAGAAACACATTTTGTGCTATTTCCTCGCTTGTAAGATGGCATCATTCTTTAATTGTTATCAAGAGATTTTGAACAGCAGGATGTAGTTTATGAAATTATAAACAGGCAGATACAAAGATGTATATAATCTCAACTAGACTAATTCAGAAATTGGATTTCTCCTCCTAAATAAAACTCTAATATTTTGATTCATGTTTTTATCCTAATTGGGAAGAAATGACAAAGCATGGAACCCCTTCCCTGGAATAATTTTTTTTTAACATAATTCCATTTAGAAATGTTTATATTTTGTTTGGATTAGGTCCAAAATTAAATTGTGTTATCTATAACAGCGCAACTGTGGGGAAGTTTCAGCAGCAGTGACTGTTCATGAGACAGGTAGCATGGCCATAAAATCAGCTCCATGGAGGAGAATGTGAGGAGTATTTATGAGAAATACACTTTCTATTAGCTTAGGCAAATTTAACCCAAATTAAAAAATGTTTTATTTCCATTTGGCTTTCCTGCCCACGGGGAAAATTGAAAATAGTCGTAAGTAATAACATCATCCAAAACAAAACAATAATTTTGCAGAAGCCAACATTTGCAATGAACAAGTTGTTCCCATAAGCAATAGACCTAACGAGGTCTGTTTTTCTATGAGGTTTATATTTGATTGTATTAAACTGGATTTCCTGCTAGATCCTCTATAACCCCACATCCTCCCCAAGCCAACAGCTTTATCTCCCTTTAGACTGCCTGAATGCCCTTGGTTTCAAAATAACTACCTGTACAAACCAGATTTTTATGGATGTTCAGGGCCCACATAATTTTCCCTTGAGAGTATTCTTGACCTGCACCTTGTAGGAGTGCTGAGTGTAGGAGTCCTATGTCTCATCAAATTGAGTTGAAGTTGGCCAGCTGATCAAATTTTATGTAGGAACAACAGAAGTAGACACTCTATCATATAGCCTTCCTTATCCCATAACCCCTATCAGGTTTGTGGAACTGAAGTGAAAAACAGATTTTGGTGGAATATTCCTAATCCAGCATGACAGGATTATCCACTGTTACCCGCTGGTTTGCAGATTGTACACATTGTTCTTCAGGAAATACTGAAGAGCAGCACTGTAACTCAGAATAACGCTGAAACAAATATCGTCTTAGACAGAACTCCTTCCTCAGCACAATGGGCTAGAAACTGCAAGAGCTCCAATTGCAGAGAGACTGATGGTCATTTTGTTTAACTTGACAGTTGTTGAACTACCACTGCCTAATGCATTGCTTTTGTAAAGTGCTTGGAGTAGGAGTGAGACAAGGACCACTCTTATTTTGTTGGGTTGGGGGTGTTTATCATCCACCACCAGGTACAAACATCATATTTCAGGGATCCAACAAGTAGCCCAGTGTTGTGTGAACATTTGTGTGAGAGAAGAAATGAAGTGATGGAGGCACATTTTGCCTTTACAGTCCAATCTTGTATATTTGACTGTGGACAGTCAATGTGACATGAACTAACCCTTCAAATTTACTCTCACTTCCAGTGTCTTACTCCCCTTTATAAAGTGGGACTGGATTTATTCCAGCCTGAGGAAGTTAATTCTGCATCTCTGCAGAAAAACAAAAAAAAAGGTAAATTCCTCTCACAGTGGTGAAGTGGTGGCGGGGGCTGCCTTTGTCACTTTGGATGAGAGGGGACAGTTGTTGGTGGCTTAATGCCAACAACTCCAACAAGTCTGCCTGAACCTCCTGGTCTGGCCCAGAATGGGAAAATGCCCATGGTAGTGGAGTAGTCAGAGGAGTAAGGTTTGCCTCAGCAGGAAGGAGGACCTGGCAGTGGGGGAAGCAGGGAGTAGAAATGAAGCCTGGAACAAATAGCCAAACACGATATCTGGCACTAAACAGGGAATCTGTGGATATTGCAAAGCCTCTTGCAAGGTGGGAGGGAGGCTAGGCAGAGCTGTGACTTGGAGGGATAGTTTAGTATGACAACTGCAACACAGTGGTCCTTTGAGTCCGGAGACTGATGGAATTGCCCCGCTGCGATCACTCCCACTTGGGGTCTGTAAACTTCATTGACATGAGCCCAAATACAAGGACTGAAACCACAGGGGAGCACCTACTAGTTCTAGGTTTGCTGCTTGGCAT
>Ga0065711_1009889_pt1 | contig 10376 bp, 6 predicted proteins | sample Hoacrofraction12_FD_59098 | JGI IMG/M metagenome (GOLD analysis project Ga0065711, IMG submission 59098) | Hoatzin crop microbial communities from Cojedes, Venezuela - Epithelial fraction 12 v2 (version 2) | ecosystem: Host-associated > Birds > Digestive system > Esophagus > Crop | place...
GATTGGAGAGGGAAGGGGAAGAGGGAAAGAAAGAAATAAAATGTAATAAAGGTATTGTGCCAAGTAATGCAGTATTAAGATGAGCTGACATTACTAGAACAGATATAATTCCTGGCCCTATTTGATGGAGCTTATTCACTGTGTTCATCACTTCTTATCCAAGCTGTCAGGAAAATTGTAGCACTTACCATACACAGTCTTAACAAAAAACACACCTTTGAAAACTGTGTTAAACAAACTGAGATAATTCATGACAGAGTTGCTAAACTCACAGGAACTGGGTTTGTTTTCTGACCATCGAGCCAAAGTCTTTAAGATTTTTCATGACAGGCACTTCTTGTATAACCATTGCTTACGTTTTTGTTGTCAAGCAGCTCTCTCAAATCTCAGTCTTGTGGGGTAATTGCCAAGAAAGTAGACAACTTCAAATTCTTCCAATTCTCAAGTGTTAACTGGTGGGTTAAATAGAATCTAATGGGTCATCTGTGTGCCACATCACCACTCTAGTCAATAAGAAGTAGTATCTAATAGACCAAAAACATTTGGAATAATTGTCCATGTTCTTTCAAAATTGCGTGTAAACCATTCTACACAATTGAGCTCTGGGATGCCATTGTGATACCAGGGCAAGATTTGAGCCAGTCTCAACTGCCATTCCCACACTAGAATAGCACAAACACGACACCCAGCACGGAGTCTGATCACATTTGTTCGACAGTTGCATGCAGAGAGCATGCCTCTCTCATCATTTACATCTTTGCATGGGAGTTAGAATTCCGTCAACGTCAGTGGAGTCAGACCAACATATAGCTGCAGTAAGGAAAAAGAGAGAATCCACCTGCCTCCCATACTACTTGGATAAAATAAGTAGAGCTGGGTAAACAATGAACTAATTCAGAATTAAGTTATTCAATTAGTTAGCTCTGATATTATTCACAGAGTTATCATTCATTGTATGCAGATAATTGCCAGGTCGTTTGCAAAATACTTTTGGCTCATGATGATTTCACAAATTTTAACCGTTATTCCTTTTGGCCAAAAAAGCTTCAGCCACCTGATGGGGAAACATGGGAAAAAAAACCCCAAACATATGAACTGGATAATCCATTATATATCACAAGCATTGTCTGGCTGAAACAAACCTGTCATGCATAACCCATAAACCTAAATAGATCCACCTAATGCTTAAAGCCAACACAGTCAGAGATAACAGGTTTGGTTTGTAAACAATAGGAAGTAGGTTGTTTATCATATAATTTGTTTGCAACAAGTAATTCAGGGTGCTGATCTTTTTCCTAGAACACATTTAAATTAACATCTATTTTGATAGTGGCAAAAACATTAAAAATTAAACACACAAATTAATTAGATATATTTCATAACAACTCAAAGAACTTGAAGGTTTACTTCAGAGCTAACAAGGAAAAAGAGCAAGGTTAACAAAAATTCTATTAAAAGATTCTATATTGCTCCTCCTTCTGGAAGATAGTGAAGTGATATTCAACACAGTGTCCATAAACTCATAAATATGCTGACAATGTAATTATCTTTGCTGGCGAAAAAATAGGCCACTGCTCTCCATCAGCCTCCAGACATCATCAGGCACTTTGCTACATGCACAAGACCTTCCTGAGTACCACCTTCAGTAAGTAAGTTTTAGGAGTTAACATGTTATCAAGAGATGATATCAGGGAACAGTAGTGAAAAATCTAAATTAGTGCATCCAATAATGCTTCACCACTATGAGTAAAATAGGGCTTTACTTTATACATTTTTAAGGACGCATTTTTGCCATCTCCAGTTACAATGTCCTTAAATGCCAAAGATTAATCAGAATTAGTTATCATGGGTCCTTGAATAGGAGACTCGTGAGAAATAAGAATTTAAAGGACTCAGGGCAATTGATTTAGACATTTTCTCCATGGAATTCTTACCACCCTTCGGCATTTTTCCACTTGAACTTCCAAATCTGGGTCTTCCCTTAATGATCCAGCTGTCTAGAAAATGGCCACAGTTTGCTTATTTTCATGTGTTTTACCATTAAATACCACCTAAAATAGCTTTCTTATTTTTTTTAGAATTAGAATTAACAGGACTGCTGAAAATGGCAACCCCCCCTCGACACTGAAAACCGACAATATGGCCAGGGCTTTAGGTTCCACCAAAAAACTTTTCCTCGATAAAACCAGTAAAAAAAAAAATGATGGAAGTATGTTCTAAACCAGACCATTCTAATCTGCTTCTCTCCTTTTTTCTCAGTATCTCAGTTTACAAAATTTGTTAAACTTTGTGTCTGAAACTCAGGGGCATGACCATTAAAGGGAGCTGTACTAAAATAAAACAAGCAGCTGAAAAGGTTAGGAGTGGACTGAAGACTTAATCTCGCAATATCCTATTCAGGTATGCAGTTCTTAATAATATATCTTCACATAAAATTTCACATGAGGAACAGCTTGCAAGATTCTGTGCATATTTTGCAGTACTCTGGAAAGGTTTCTGATGGAAACCAGGTGTGAAAATTGTCTTTGGGTGTTTTCACTGTAGTTAATAAAGAGGAATCATTTTCAAGGACAGAAATGGCAGATAAGTGGCTGGTGCCCAACAATCACCCTCGAAATACTTGAGGGACCAGGGCAGGGCTGTTCACCCACTCTTACGTACAAGGAAGAAAGAGTGTAATCACTCTGCGTGACTTCCCTCAGGACATGGAGGACAAACTGAGAAACAAATCTAAGGTCACTGCAGGTTAACACAGCAATTATCTTACTCTGCTTTTTCCCAAGGGGTGTCCCTTGTGCCTGTACAAGTTTCAGAAGAGTACTCAGCAGATGCTCAGATGTGAGGCTTATGTCAAAGGTTTGCTAACATGCAAACCTGAAAAGTTAGGGGACAGGGACATGCTGAAGCATTTCCCTGATTCAGGGCTTGGATGAATAGAAAAATCTTCAGACTCTTTTTTTCAAATCTCTTATTACTCTCCTCTGACTCCAAAATACTCAGTGACTTAAGTCATGTTATATACATTATGTTTTACATTATCTGCTTATAAGCACCTCTTTTACTTTTGGCCTAGCTGCTTCTGTTAGACTGTATTTTTCTACAGTTTCAGAAAAATTCTGGAAAATGTATTTGCCCTTAAATTTTTTTTTTTTTAATTTAAAGTTCAGTTTTTCATATTTGGCTCCATGCTATGTCCCCTTGGGATATGAGTCATATCCATAGTAATTAGTGGATGCAAATAATGCAATGTCATGTAACAACATGAAGATATGAAAGCCACATGTTAGAAAACTGTACTTGGAAACAGCCAGCTTTCGGTAAAACTTGACAATATTCTCAAACATCTACCTAATTCAGATTACTGCTTTACAAGGAATACAGGATCTTAGGATAAATGTCCTTTAATATTGTCTGAATCCAACTGTAATCGTCTCTTCTTAAGCATCTTTTTGCTTTTGGACCCATATAGAGTGGTTTTCATACACAAGGAGAAATAAAATGTAAAGGGAAAGAGGAAGAGAACAATTAATATGATTTATTAATATGAAATATGCATTAATCATTAGCAAGCCATTGTACATTCATCACTTACAGCAAGGCTCATCATTCAAACCATTTTCGGTGCCAGTGTTAATTGCCTGATCTTGGGGGTGATCTTCTTTCCCACTGCAGTTGACAAGACAGGAACTTCCACTAACTTTTGCAGCAACCCTGCCCATTTTGCCAGATATATGCCCCTTGATGCCAGCTGAAGAGCTACCCCCCTCAACTTTCATCCATTTCCAAATAAATTACCTGTTCCGGCCATTTTTTCTTCTTAGTTTTTTTCATTATGACATCTACATACTCTTCATTTTAGCCACTGTGTTAACCTACAGCAATTGCTTCATCACTGAAGCTGCTGAGAACACCACAAGGTTCTCACTGTAAATCACTTATTGCTCTTATGTTTGACTTTCACATGTGCAGCCACTACAAATGTAAGGTCTCATCTGAACGTACGCATTTAATGTTCACCTGGTCATGCTAAAATCACTACTTTGAATAGTGCGACAGAGTGAAAATAACACACACTTCCACTAGGAAGCCTACTTAGTAGAAGTACATCATAGGCAATATATAAAAAACATCACCTATCTGTCATCATAGCAGATGACATCATTTATGTCATATCTTTGTGACAAGAACATCTTGCTTTGCTTTATGCGTCAGACTGCTGATTTCAGAGGCTGAAAATCTTCTGGTGCTTATACCTCACTGCTGGAAGAATGGTTAACTGACCATTTACCCCCTCCAACAGACACTAGCTTGTACAGAAAAGCTCTCATAGGAGATTGCAAACCCACAAGCATCTTGGTCCAGGCCAACTCTAGAAGTTCACAAAAGCCTGAGGTTCACTGCAATCCAGAGCTTGTACCTGAGCTACTTCTTCAGGAGAGTGTCTTAGATTTGGAAAACAGCTGGCCAACAGGCACCTAGATCCATGTGACTCAGATACACAAGCATATTTCTTTAAAGGTGTTATGCTACATGCATCAGCAAGCAATGCAATCACACCACTTCAACTCTGCATCACACAGAAGGTTTTCCCTCCCCACACACACAGTACACATCTATCACTAAAATAGTCCCCACAACATTTTTGTCATTGAAACAGCATTACTGGAAAATTGTCACTAATTCTTTTTTGATCGTTCAGAAGAAATGCTTCCCCATTATTTTATTTAAAATGTTCACATCACTTTGAAGTAATTTTAAAAATCACTGACATTTTTATTTCATCAGAAGCAGTCTTTTCTTAACCTTCACAAAACAAGAATGTAACCCCTGCTGCTTTCTGTGAATTGGCATTTTCAAAAGTTATTTTGAAAATTATTCAAAAATTGTTTTTAGTCCATTTTTCAGTGAAACACAGAATAGAAAAGTTGATTGGAGATGGATCCTTTTCAAATGGTGTGGTTTGGGTTGTTTCAAACATACAGTAGAAAAAAAAAAAAATCTTTCCCGTACTTTCTGATCGTCTCATTAAACCTATGATAATTTCTACCAAGAGCTCCTGAATGTGCTAATGGACTCCAACTCCATTGACTTCAATGGGAGCAACAGACTTCAGCATCTCACAGGAGGTAACCAGCACCACACGACCAGATTTTCAAAGGAGACAGTTTCTCCGACTACCTTTGTCCTGAAAGAATTCAGTCAGCCCCGAAGCCTGTCTTGTTCATACAATGCATGTTTACAATAAAGCTATTTCTCCCATTGTCCTGTGCACAACTTTCAAAAACAGCTATTAAATGGCTGCCTCCTTAGCCCGCAATCTCTTTAATTTGCAAAGCTGCTCATCTCTTTACTGGAATGTTAGCAGAGCACTGGACGGTTGTCTGTTAAGGAGTCTCTATCTAAAGTTACAAGTGCAAACAAACAAAAAGGGCAGGTTTCTGACAAAAAAATCAGCTGGTTATTGGTTGCACAACCTAAAAGAGGTTTGAAGAACTCAAGCCAAGTTAGAAGGTTCTGGATTTGAAACGACGACAACAATAATAAAAATCAAAGAAACTGAATTGACTAAATCAATTTTCTCGTAAAAGTGTCACAATTACAGATGGTAACAATCTGGAAATAGCAGCAAAGAGAAAATAATTACAAAGGGATGAAAATGTATTAATGCTTAGTCGGACTGGGTGTGTGGGAAAGTATATTCTGATATATTCTGGCTGTCCTTAATTCATCATCCGACCGTACTAAGCGCCCACTTTTACAAATAAAAACATTGCCTCAGTTGTTGAAATCCTTTATTTAGTAATCTGTGTAGGCTGAAATGTTGAAAATGGTTTCTAAATTCCTGGCATCTGAATCTGTCTTCAAAGTTGTCTTTGTCTAGATTATCGTACAGCTGCAGGCTTTAATCAAAGGTCGTTAGATTTACCAATTTCTATCAAACATCCTAACATCATTCCTTCCAAGGAAACATCTACTATTTTAGAACTTACAAATTCAAGGAAATGCCACTTAATCCCAAATCTTTCCAAAATAAAGTGTCTTACCAAGGATGCAAGGCAGGAAGAGAAAAACCTGGGAGTATTCTACAACGTGGGTGTAAGTATGGCTTAAGAAGCTGGAAAACAGCAGAGAAAGTTTAGTCCAAAATCCAAACAAGGTCATCAGACTTTAGCCACCCATTACACCCATGTCCTTTTTTAGGCACCCGCAATCAAGCAGTGCTCCGTGAACCGCTGCTCAGCTGCTGCGTAAGCTGATCAAGTAACTCGCTGCCAAAAGTTGCCGAGGCTGTCAGCATCCTCTGCCTCACGTGCTCGCGATTGCTCAGAGTGGTCTAGACATTAAACCCAAGCCGTCTGAGAAGTCCAGTGCAGCAGGTGTGCTAAAAATTCACCTCTGCATCCTCTGGATCAGGCACCTGGCAGAGTGGAGCACCACACCTCAGCAGGGCATGCCCTTGCCAGGAAGCAGACAGCAGCGCTGCATGCAGGTACTTGTACAGGCAAGCGCCAGGTAATTCCACATAATTCTCTTGGAAAAGATACTGTATCACATTCACTCTCTTCAGTTAGATCTGCAATTCCATTCACATTAAATGCAGCCTTGGAAGAAGTGTGGCAAATTAAGTATTTTCACTCATTTATAAATCACAAATGGCTAGTCTGATACATAAGTGCTTGTAAGTGCATGGATAGCATTTGCAATACCCTCTTTTTCATAATCCCATCAATGTACTAGGCTCAAAGAAAGTCACTGATGTTTAGGACATTCAAGAGCTGCCAGTATCTGCAGAACAGGAAGAGGCAACACGTGTTGACAGGATGACCGGGTGCACCACTCAGCCACAACGGATAACTGCAGCTTCTCATGAGGTGACACCGCTACTTAATGTCCTTTGCTGAGATGTCTTTTAACCTCCAACAAGCCCTGAACAAGGATAGACAAAGGTTTGCAGAAACCTTTTACTGGGGCTGTTTGACACCTCTTTCTACAAACGACTGCAAAGTGACCATACCGTCATGCACAGAGTAACAGATGCACAAACATGCTACCACCTGGACTGACAGGAACATACAGTGCCACTGTAGAGATCTGTCTCTCTACATGTGAAAACACAACACACACGCAAACACTTCATCATGTTTTTTATTTTTCTGCTCAGACCATAAGCTGATCTATTTTAGACCATGGTCCAAACAGATTAAATGCTTTATGGACCTCACCAAAAACAGTCTGCTCCACTGAGCTCATAGGTAAAGCTAAGAACCACAGGAGACACGTGCCTCACCATTCTCAGAGCCATTTCCAACACCTGATGCCATCAAAACCAGAAACAACAGAACAAAACTTAGTACAAGATCCAGGCTTGCGGAACACACACACAGCAGAGCCCTTCGAGTGTCATGGTCAAAGAAAAGCAATTCCACCCTGAAGAAGTGGAACAATTTGAGTTTTGTGAAGAGATAGATTGAGGGATGAAATTTTGGGCACCCTCCTAGCGCACTGCATTTTTTCCAGCTGTCCAGGCATTATGGGACTAGGACAGATGTTTACACGTGAAGAAGCTCAGCTTTCTTTCCAAGCAGTGTACATTCAGAAGACCTGCTAAACACTGGATGCTTTTATGTCACTGCCAAGCAGTCGTAATGAATGAGGCGCTTCTCAACCCCAGCTAAGATCAAAACATTATTATTGAAGAAAAAGAAAGGTCCTTCTGTATTAAATAAACCAAAGCTTCCGCACTGCCAAACAGTCCTTTGGTGAGTTCGAGTGGAGACTGAGAGGGACATGGTAGAAAACACAATACTCCCTCTTCTGCAGGAGAAAAAGAAGAGTGCTTTTCTCCTTTCTGGGCCTGAGAAAGCAGTGTTGCCCTCAGCCCCCACATTGTCTCAGCTGGTCTTATAAAAGCTTCCATCTGCTTCAGCCACGGACTCAAGTTATCTTCCGATGCTTACTCTGTGCAGGCACTCACGCTATTACTGAAGATTAGTGTTCACTACTGAAACTCTATTCAAAGGCGAAAAGCAATGAATGTTTTATTCTCAAAAGAGTCCAAATGGATACATACCCCTACCCTCACCACTACTTAAGTTTTTCCTCTGTATTATTTTCAGAAGAGAATATCATCCAGATAGACTCTTCTCCTGATAGTCTAACCGAGCTTAGATCTGGCTTTCTGAATATCAGCAAAATAGGTTACAAGCAGAATACCATTTACAACTATGCAACACCATCAGTAGCGTGAAGATTGTTAATTTTCTCTTGGGTTTATGATCAAGTATATGGACCTATTGTACAGAATATTTGGTTACATTCAGGTTATTTATAAATGGGCTTGTTTTGCTTTCATTAGATAAAAGAATTTTATTGTCAGAGGAAATGTTTAGTGACTATAGTTGTTACTTGGGCAGAACTATGTGTCGGTTAATGGTTCTGCCCACAAAAACTAAATAGCTTTAGCCACTTCAAACACAAACTGTGAAGAGTTGTTGTATCCCAAACTATAGCTGCAAAAGGCCCTTTAGCATCGTTTGCCTAAACTACAAAGCATCTTAGCTATGCAAATATTATTTCTTCAGAAGATTAACACACGGATAAAAAGTTTCTATCATGATGAACTCATAAATGCAGGGTTTTTTTATTAATAAAAAAGGCAACAGAAAAAAATCCATTTCAGCCAAACTGTGTAGCTAAAACTGTAGCTTAGGTTCCTGCTGCTATTTCCCAGCTGGCACTGGTCTTCTCAGAACAATAATCCATCATAACTCTCTTGATATGTTTTTACTTTGTTGATCTAACTGAAATAAATAGAAATAAAGAAATAAATGAAAACAAATTTTTTTAAGGTTCAGTCTCTTGTTACTAATAAAAAGGGCTTTTTTAAAAAAAAAAAGTCAGTAATTGAGCTCATAGCTTCCTAAGGGATTTATTTGTTTACATAAAATGAACATGAAGTTTACCCTTTCTTTAAGGAAAGCTTAGATTGGATATTTATGCCAGGTCTTGTAATACCTATGAAGCATACTCTTGATGTCTAGAGCAATAACTATGCCAGGGTTCTACAGGCAAAATCCTTTGGTCTCTTATATGGGTGCATTGAGTCCCTTTTCAAGTAACTTTTGTCTGCAAAGTTCTACCTGAAACATCACTCATTTCCAGGTTTAAAAAAAGCAAAGATGAAACTTTCTGATTAATTTTCCCATATATTCTTCCTCATTTACCAAGTTCCAAAGAAATACTGGAAATATGGAAGAAAGGGGTTTTGAACCAAAGTAAACAAAAATTGTTTAGTGAAAAATAAATAAGAACACATAAGATCCCACTCTCAGTTAAGCAGCATGATGGATGTCTACAGCTATGGACCAACAAGACCACTTTCTTTTAAAAATCCCAGTGGTACCAAAGTGGTGAAGCAATTTCAGCATCTGTGGAAAAATACACAGTAAAACCAAGTCCAATGAATAAAATAATCTCTTGCATATACAGGCTAATTCACCACAGCGAGCTTTCCCCAGTGGCACCTGTTTGGAATGAATGCTCTCATTCCTCAGAAGCCACCTCTCTAGCACAAGCTCTACTGCGCAGCAGAAACACGCACTCTGCTTGTAAGACCCTACTTGTCTCATCTTGTTTCCTTAAACCCTATTAAACATCAACATATTAGCTGTTAGGTCAGGCTAACCTGTATTCTGCTGCGCATCTCTTTCATGAGTGAGGTGAAAGAGGTTGTTTTTTTTCCCTAAAATCAGAACACAAAGAAAGGTTACACAACACAATGTGCACCACTCCACAGAACAAAGATCAAATATGATGTTGCTGCATATACTGTATGTATATACTGTATGTAAACAAAGATGGACAGTAGTTAGCTTTTGCCCTTTCTTCTTCAGAGCAAGCAGAGAGCTTTCTTGATATCTAACCTTTCTTACTCAGAGCCTGTGCATGCAAGAATGGTGAGGTGGCCTGCTCAGCAGATCCTTTTTCTTACAGTAACCCACTTCCCAAGGCCAGCTATTGACAAAAGCTTTGTACCAGATGTAGTCATGCTTTTAGTACACTCGAAGAGTCAGATACATCTAACGACAATACAGAATCCTTGAGCACAACTCCAAACCCTTGGTACAATTTCACATGGATGTTAGAGTTGTGACCATTGCTGTGTGGAAGGTGGTTAGCTGGTGCAGGATCAAGCAGTAAACCAACACTTTCAAACATGGAGTAAGGTACTAACTTCACTAAGAGTGCAAGCTGCAACCTCCCCCTCCCAGCAGTAACTGCCTTTAAAAAGAGATGCATTTGAAAAAGACAATGGTCTTAAAAGTATAACCGAGCTTAGAACCGGCCTTGTTTTAAACAAATAGAGAAATACTATT